>OJMM01000142.1_pt1 | contig 45575 bp, 38 predicted proteins | sample 1597231 | NCBI WGS metagenome assembly OJMM01 (sample SAMEA2452128, study PRJEB22498) | human gut metagenome | reverse complement strand
CCTACATCAAGCAGCGGGCTTTCAATCCAGCTGCGCAGACGACGCGCACCCATCGATGTATTGGTAAAATCCAGTACCTGCAGCAGCGTACCGCGCTTCGAGCCATCCGTCATATTGCGAACCAGCTCCAGGTTACGGATAGCGGTCACATCAAGGTTCATAAAGCTGTTGCGTTCAATCCGCACCAGGCGGTTAATATGGCTCAAATCGGCCATTACCGTTCCGTGCAGATAACGCAGCAAAAGCTCAACCGTACTATGTACCTCATCCGGCACGTCACTGCCGGCAAAGTGCTGCGTAAAATAATCAGCCTCCGGCGTACTCTCGTCATAATGCGTAACAACGCATTCCGGCAATCTTGCAGTCAGCCATTCCTGCAGCTTCTCTCTCATTCCCTCAGAAGTAAAATGAACAACAAGCTCTGCAGGCTGCAGTCTGTAAAGCTGCTCGGTAATATTCAAAAAGCTTTCCGAAGTTTGGTCAAGAAACCATTCGCACTCGCCCGTAGTTACATCAGCCGCCGCCAGGCACATTCCCTTTTCCTGATCCTGCTGTAAAAACACCAGATAGCGGTTATGCTTATCCTCCAGAAGCTGTTCGTTCAGCGCCGTTCCCGGAGTGATAATTTTAATAACCTTGCGCTCGACAATACCTTTGGCTAGCTTGGGATCCTCCACCTGCTCGCAGATGGCGATGCGATAGCCTTTTTTTATCAGCTTGGCGATATAGCCGTCCACCGAATGATAAGGCACACCGCACATCGGCATATGCTCCATGCCGTTGGAGCGCTTAGTCAGTGTTAAATTAAGCTCACGCGATGCTGTAATAGCATCGTCAAAAAACATTTCATAAAAATCGCCCAAGCGAAAGAAGAGCAGCTCATTCTGATGCTCCTGCTTTACCGCCATATATTGTTGTACCATGGGCGTAACATTTGCAGCAGCCATTAATCAACCGCCTTACCTTTCACCAGCCAGGTCTGCGCAGCTTCAATCTGCACGTTAACCTTCTGTCCAACCTCGTATTGCTTATCTTCAATCGGCCACAGCACCAAAACTCCTGTGCGTGTGCGTCCGTTCCAAACTGTTTTCTGCTTGCTGGGGCCTTCTGCCAGCACTTCTACAGTCTGACCTACAAGCTTTTCATGGCATTTCAGGCTGTTTTCGTTCTGCAACGCCATCAAACGGTTCAAGCGTTCCTTCTTCACTGCCAGCGGCACCTGGTTTTCCATTTTGGCTGCAGGTGTACCGCTGCGCTTGGAATAAATAAAGGTATAAGCAGAGGTAAAGCCAACCTGACGCACAACATCCAGAGTTTCTTCAAAATCCTCTTCGGTTTCGCCGGGGAAGCCTACAATAATATCTGTAGTAATCGTTGCGTCCGGCACATACTTGCGTACCAGCTTAACCAGCTCCAAATATTTTTCCTTAGTATAACCGCGGTTCATACGGCGCAAAATTTCCGAGCTGCCTGCCTGGAACGGCAGATGGAAGTTTTCGCAGATGTGCTCACATTCTGCAACAGCCTTGATAACCTCCTCGCTCATATCACGCGGGTGGCTGGTCATATAATGAATACGCTCAACGCCGGGAATAATATCCACACGGCGCAGCAGCTTAGCGAAGGCATCCTTATCGCCAAAATCCTTGCCATAGGAATTAACGTTTTGTCCAAGCAGAGTAAATTCCTTGTAGCCATCTTTAACTGCTGCCTCAATCTCAGCAACAATATTATCGATGCTGCGGCTGCGCTCGCGTCCGCGTACATACGGCACGATGCAGTAGGTGCAGAAATTATTGCAGCCATACATAATAGGAATCCAGGCAGCAAAGGAGCTTTGGCGTACCATATGACCTTCAAACTCACTTTGATGAATAGTCAGATCTGTATAAACCGCAGCCTTGCGCTCTGCCAGAAATTCCAGCAGCAAACGCTTGAAATCGTTAACGTAAGCAGTACCCAACAGCAAATCTACCTGCGGATGCTTTTTACGAAGCTTTTCGCCGTCCTTCTGTGCCATACAGCCTGCAACACAGATAACTACATCCGGATTGGCACGCTTTACAGCCTTTAATTCGCCAATTTTGCCGGCAATTTTCTTTTCCGCACTTTCGCGCACGCAGCAGGTGTTGACAATAATTATATCTGCGGTATGAAAATCAGGATTAGGCGCATAACCAAGCTCCTGCAGTTGTCCTGCATAATGCTCCGTATCAGATTCATTCATCTGGCAGCCGTAATTTATCAGACAGTAGGTTTTATTTTTATCACTCATGTAAATACCTCCGTGTAAAATCAGTCTATCATTATATTATAACCAATTACACTCACTTCCCGCAACATTTCCCCCGGAAAGAAGTAGGGAATAATTTATAAAATATTTTAGTAGTAGGTATTGAAATCTGCCCTTAAGATGATTACAATATATGCAGGCAAAGAATTTTTCCGATTGCCTTTTAATATAGTTTAGGAAGGTCAAAATCATGCAAAGCAAAAAGAAATGGTTTGTTGTATTTATTCTTCTCGCTGCCCTTGCAGGCGCAGCCTTTTATTTTCTTTATTTCATCCGTACACCGGCTTACGCTCTGAACGAAGCGCGCGTTGCACTGCAGCAGCATGACAGCGCAAAATTTTCACGCTACGTTGATGTTCCCTCTGTTATGGACAACGCTTTCGAGGACATCATCAAGGCAGAAAGCAAAATCAATAACGATAATGTTTTCTCCAACCCGTTCGCACTCGGCATTCTGCATATGCTGAAGCCTTCGGTAGTTGACCTGATGACACAGGAGGCCCTGGACAAAATTGCCGCTAAGCCCGACAATACGCCTAAGCAGCCGGTCGATCCCGTACCAGATGCTATGAAGCGTAACCTGGAACGCCACATCCCCATTCAAAACCTTACTGTCAAAGATCTGAAGCTCAGCAAGCATGAGGGCGAAACAGCTAAAGCAACGCTGGTACTGCGCGATAAGGATCTGGAAAAGGATTTTATTGCCGAGCTGTTGATGCAGCAAAATGATAAAGGTGATTGGCAGATTAAGAAAGTCAGCAATCTGGCAGACTTTATCGTTCAATTAGACGCAGCTAAACGTGCTAAACAGGCCCTGCTGAATAAGCCTGTTATGGAACGTCTGAATAAAGCACTGCAGGCAACCAGCGAACGTCTGACGTTGAACAAGGATAATAACAAAATCGGCAGCGAGGAAAAAGCTACGCTTACTGCTACCATCATGGCGAAAAACATGAGTAACGTTGCCATCAACCGTATGTATTACGATGTAACGGTGCTCAACGAAAAGGGCGAGCAGCTTTATTCCTATCCTGAGCATTATCAGGGCAGCATTGCCCCCGGACAGGCAGTGGAGCTCACCACCAGCAAAAAGCTGAATTCCATGCTGCCGGATGACAAAAAACTGATGAATCTGGATATTTCCAAAGAAACAATCAAGATTCAGGTCACCTATATTGCTTTTGATAACGGCGAAGTAATTTCTCCTAAAAATTTTGTAGAATAAGAAAAAAATTAAACGCTTACATCCCACGTTGATGTGTGGGGCGTAAGCGTTTTTTTGTTTGTTGTTACGGTTCAGCACACAACCCTCAGCCAGCCTTTGGCCAGCACCGATTGGCAAAATACATCCTCCTTAAGAATATAGATATTCCTGCCCGCGCTTTTCATGCTGACAGCACGCTGCAAATCAGCACCATCACACACGGAAGCATCCGCCGTGCCGACAATAAGCATATCAGAAACTGCTGTAACATGATAAGCAACGCTTGCACCGAGCGCATTCAGTATCTCCCGAAGGTTTTTAAGATAAAGACTGTCAAAAGAACCAAGCAGAACTATATTTTTATCTGCCAACGGTCTTAAGCGCCTGAAAGACGGTACGATTGCAAGTTCTCTTTGCTGCGGCGGCAGATGATAATCCGCCACCGCCAGCTCCTTCAGCTTCTGGTAGCAGCCATTGCAAATGCCACAGTCAACAAGCGCCCTGTGTGCACCGTCGGTGGCAATATTGAAGTATTCGGCAACCGCAGTCTGCTTATACCTGCCTAAAAACGGCAATTCATTCTGCGCCAGCTTCATAACATCAACATAATCATTGGCTAATCTTTTGGCATAATAGCCTGCCAGATTTTCCGCAATAAAGCTCAAATCAAAGCCTACATTATAGCCGGCAATAATATCATCAGCCAGAAAATCCATAAAGGATAAAATAACCTCATCGATTGCCGGAGCATCCGCAACCATAGCGTCATCGATACCGGTAAGCCGTGTAATATAATACGGGATAGATAATTCCGGCTTAACTAAGCTAGAAAATTCATCTACTCTGCGATTATTGCGGTATTTTATGGCAGATATTTCCGTTATATAATCATTTTGCGGACTCAATCCGGTAGTTTCAATATCTAAAACAATATAATCATCAGGATAAGCTAAAAGCAGCTTGCCGTCCATATACCTGTTTCTTTTTACAGAACTCAAACAATCACCTTGCCGAGCTTAGCTCAGCGTCTATGTCCTTTCTTTTGCTTATTTCTCCAACACCTTCATGCACATAATGCCTTTTTCGTTACGCACTAGGAAAAAGCTGATTTCATCGCCCTTATGCAAACCAGAAGCCTTTTGAGGCTCGGAAAGCAGCGTACCGATAATATTTACCTCGCGTACTTCCTTAAGCAGCACATGAGCTGCCTCGGCCTCATCACCGCGCACCAGATAAACCGTGACGATATCGGGATGCGTCGCAATTCTTGCCGGATCTAACGAAGTAAGCTTGCGCATGGCTTCTGTTGCTTCGTCTGCTTTATATGTTTTTTGCACTGTTGCAACCTTATTGTGAAACTCACTCAGCCTGGGCATTTCGCTCGGAAGCACAGCTGCCTGCGCTTCCAGCAGCTCAGCTAAGCGTATCTTCGCTGATTGCTCGTCATTACCAATCAACAGCTTCAGCGTCTTTTTAGCTGCATCGTGTACAGCGCAGCAAAGTATTTCAAAGCTAATACCTGCCTGTGCATCTATATAGCCATAGCAGAGCACGCCGGTAACATCTTCTGTTACCTCAAAAATACTGCCAAGGTTTTGCGCCACGCCGACTGCGTCTATGTAAAGGTATTTATCCACGATGTCGCGGAAATTCATTTCTTTAAGAAGCATATCATCACCTCATAGAGTCAGTATCATTTATATTCAATCATACATGCAAATTCTTTAATTTGCAATAAAGCAATGAGTATTTTTGAATGTGTTGGATTTGGCGGAAAAACAATCGTGCAAAATAAAAATTGTCAGACCGGAGACGTTAAACTCCGCTCCAGCGCAAAGCAGACTGCTAAAAGCAAATTACCTGCTGAAACAAATACATACTTCTGCAGGATTTTTATTACTATATTTTTACTAGAAATCTACTTGTTAACTAGTTGACAAGTTTAAGATATCATGATACACTATATTTAACAAGTTGATATCTACTTATTATCAACTATGCCAATTATATTATTAAATTGTCAATTCTAAGGAGGAAATAATCATGTCAAACAAAGCTTGGCTTGTACGCCCAATTCCAGCAGATATCAACCGAATCAACGAATTTCAGACAGAAAATATTGTCGCAATCGGCTGGCCCGGTATAGGTGACCTGACTGGAAAAACCAGACAAGACCTCAAAGAAATCCTGTCCAACCCTCCATATTCATATACTGCCTTAGCACTTGGCAACGCATATGCAACTGTAGATATATTCGTAAATCAAATGAATAAAGGTGACCTTGTACTGACTCCTGACGGTGACAACATCTACCTCGGAGTAATCGCAAGCAACTATCAGTTCAATCCTAAAGTAGACAACATTAGTAATGGCTATTCACATCAAAGAACTGTAGAATGGCATAACAAAATAACAAGAGAGGACCTTTCCAAAGCTCTAAGATCATCATTGAAAGTACATAGAACTGCGGCAGACTTAAGCCATCACTATAATGAAATCAAAGCTCGCTGCTTCAATATGCCTATTCCTAAAGCAGCAACCACAGGGCCTATCAAAATCAGCTATCCGCTCAGACCTAACTTCAATATTTCTTTTGAAATACCGGCAGACATGACAAAAGAAGAAGCAGAAAGATTGAATACTTTCATCTCTACTCTGCATTTTAAAGATTAATCTTCGCTAAAAAACAAAAAATAGGCTAGGACAAAACCCAGCCTTAAACAGAAAAACCAATAGAGTAGGTGTCTATGACGAACGAGGAATTTTGTTTATATGACGCATGGTAGGTGTGTTTAATGGTGTGTCGAATCTAGTTACTAAGCAAGCGGTGAGAACAGTAAAATATGATTTTGATCAAAATTACAGGGTTCTGTGATTGTTTGCATACGTATCTAATTGTAGATAATTTTATTAGGAGGAATTGATAATGTTATACGCTGTTGATACTGGAAAAAAGATTACTAAATTACCTCACAAATCTGACTATGTAAAATGGAGAAAGCGTATATCTACTGATGATTACGCTAGAGTAGTCGCACGGATACGTGCGACTATTGAAGGTAATGAGGTAAATACTGCCGGGTGGATTCCAGGTAGTAATTGGATTGGAACACCATATGAAAAAATTTATTATGCTTGCGGACAAAATGAAATACAAGCTGGATTATTTTTTGGCTTGATTGTATTTAAATTATTTATGGATGATGAAGATACCGTATGGGGATTCGGGCGATATGAAGCAAATGGTCATACGATACGAAGCATGACATATTTCAAGCTTAATGTTGACCCTAAAACATTAAAATAATTAATGATTAAGATTCAGCTTTTTAAATTATAGTTGCCAATTATCAACTATAAATCACAGAGAAAAGTACACAAGCTGTCATACTGCAGGGGCGTAATCTCACCATCACAATAAGACTTATAGATTTTATCGGACAGCTCATTCACATCAATCTGAACCTCATCGTTCCATACCTGCTTAATCAGAGAACGATAATAATGATATTTAGCAGAATCAGAAGAAAAACCATACTTAAAAAAATCACCTATACTTTCTAGCTTGTCTGATTATAAAATTCAGCCTAAACGCAAGCTGGAACCTTGAACAACAAAATCAAATTGTTTTTTCTCGCACAATTATACCACCAAACATAACAAAAAATCCACTTTATGTTATATCAAAATTTACATTAAAACCATAAAATTCATTAATCCCTTACTATTTTACCAACATATAACCGCCCCACGAACTCAATAAAAATTGAATTTGCGAGGCGGTTTCCTACTAAATATAAAATCACTCTACTCTTTTAAAATTAGAGTTGGCACAAGATGAATACCGCTTTTCCAAATCTTGGTTGTTTAATTTAGAGTTGGCGTTGGCAATTGTCACACATTATTGGCAATTGCCAACTCTAATTTAAACAGCCCGATTCAATAACCCCAATAAACATAAGGTACTCAATATCTTTTATGCTAACTCTAACTTAAAACAGGACTCATACAAATAAGTTTTCAACACTTTTTTGCCAACTCTAACTTAAATACTATTAAAGCAAACGTACCCATTTTAAGCAACATTATGCCAACTCTAACTTAAACAAGATTACTACAATGCCTTTATATTTTTCGTTTAGCATATCTCTTAGTTGCTTCCTTAACTTAGCTCTCAATAGGGTAAAGGATTTTTTCAAGAGTTTGTCGAATACTTAGTTACTTGAATTCAGGAAGGGACAGGGACGATTACTTATGAAAAAAATCATCTTTGCTTTTTTACTATTTTTGCTAACACCACTAACTACCCATGCAATTTCATTTGATGAGCTGACAAACAATCCAGCCCAATTCAAAAACGTACATGAGTCAAAAGAAGATTCTTATTACATCGATGTTAATACAATCAAAACTATCCGCTATGCTCCCCCATATTACACAATGAAAGCACAAGGATATACTATTGATTATAAGTATCGACTAATTATGAAACATGATGTTTTAACAAATTATAACTATAATCGTAGCTTCAAATCCTTGGCAATCAAATTAAGACATGAACACCCAAATATGTCGACAAGACAAATAGCCGAAATCTTAGTAAAAGAACTAAACAAAGATTCTGGTATTTCAGCTAGTACAAATAATGTTACACTTTACAAATTCAACGGAGAGCTTGTTGGCAATCCCAAATCTACCTATAATAATAATAATTACCAAAGCATCCATATAGCCTCTCCTTCAGCCAGTATAGCTAACTATATGTTTTACAAAGGTTACAATATGTATTTTTTTAATCCATCATTAATCAAACGAAATTAACTATTTAGGGTGATAAATAATGAAAAGAATTTTACTATTAATCATTATACAACTTCTATATATTCAAACAGCATTCGCTATGTCGCTTGCCGAATTACAATCCGAACCAAACAGATATACCAATTACAAAGAAGTCCAGTCCTCTACATTATATGTTGATTTAAATTCCATACAAGCCCTACGCAACGCTCACCCTTATTATACGCTCAAAGCCAAAATATACTTTGTTTCTTATGCCTCAGATTCGATTATAGAAGTATCAGAAACATATAACTACAATTATAATCAAAGTTTTGATTCACTTGTAAATAAAGCCTTACAGTTATACCCAACATATTCTGATGACAAAATCACTGATTGGATATTTAAAGAAGCAGAAAAAAACTCAGGAATTACAATCGGCAGCACAAGCATAAAATGTTATAACTTAGATGGAAAATATCTTAATGACGGAAAACCATCATATACTAAAAACGTTGAATTCTTCACAAACGAATTTTTCGTTGCAAGCTTTATATACAATAAATATTACGCTATGAAATTTTGGGACGCCTAAATACCAAAACACAAGCATCAAGAGCAGATGCCATACTAAACTACAAAACCTGCTCTTTTAGCGTGCCCATACTTAACTCATAATAAAGGAAAAGCCTGCGAAGCTTAGCTCCGCAGGCTTTTCCTTTGTATTTTCCTCTTAAATTATACGAAACACCTCGAAAATCCTGTCTTTTACATAATGGGGATAATATTCCAAACATGATTTAATATCGTCTAAACCTATCCCCTTCTCCGTCAGATAAGCTTTCATAGCAGCCATTTCTTCGGGACTGCAACGCTGATTCAACGAAAGCTTATCCAACACAGGCAAGAACAACACATTCCTTTCATCCAGTTCCAAACCAGGCCTAGGTCTGCGCAGGAATAACCGATAACCTTCGTAATCGACCAGACGCCAGACCTTGCTTTTTTCCAACGCAGTAACCATACGGCGCGGACTTTTCTCAGACTCTGTTATATTACAAAAGCACCGGACAGCCAAGTATCCCATTACCTTGCCTCTACGGTTGACATATTTCTGAAAAATAGCATCATCAACGGTATAATGCTTCTCACAGTTATCGAAAACAAAACAACCAGAAAAAGCATGAACTATCTTTTTTGCAACAAACAGAACCCGCAAAGTATTACGGATCTTATTCTTGCTCCAGCCTTCAAAATGAACCTCGGAAACAAAAACTAATGAATCTTTTCCGTAAGTCTCCTTCATATGCAAATACAGCTTGTCGCTATCCGTAGTCCATTTGCCGTCATGAAGCTTCTGACGCTTCTCTTTAGCTTTGCAGTACCTGCAGCCATGACCGAGAAGATAGCGCTTTGCATGATAACCCATTATACGCCCGCAAGGGATATGTTCTACATATACCGGTTTTTCAAGCCCTTCATACTCAGAGCTGACCGCGTACTCAGAACCAAGCACATCCTTTAAGCGTTCCCTGAAAAAAGAAGTATCCATAACCTCTGCACAAGCACGGCAGTATGGGCTTACGAGAAAATTACCAACATAACATTCAAAGCTTTTCCCACAATCCTCATGTAAAATAACAGCCTTATAGTTAATACCATTATATTCCTTAAGCATAAACCTTCCAGCCTTGGCTATACGCTCAGCTACAATATAGAATGGAAGTTTCTTCTCGCAGCTGCAACGTACTTTCCTGAAAATAAAACCTGCAGGAGAAATATTACATAAGCAACCGCAGTCCGCATGACGCATCTTCAAAGCCTTGCCGAAACCTTCATAATCAGAAACAATCTCATATTTGCCATTGCCAGTAAGCTCTATAAGCTTAAAGCAAAATTCCTTAGTATTAATCCCCGAAATATGAACAACAGACGCTAAACCATTAACCATTCCCCAATCCGTCATAAAAAAGATTCTTCCATTTGAACAATCATAATACATCTTAATCACAGTATCCCTGACCGACAAGCACTTTATATCCGATGAAACATTTATAAACTCCTTCTGAACATCATTTTTTCTGCTTGAAATAACTCTGTCTAAATCAGCCTCAAACAAATCAATCCTACCATCATATAAAAACATTATCAACGCAATAAGATTCTTCGGGCCTATCGTATCAACATCAGAAAACATTCTCCTGAACCTGACTACGTTACCATCCATAAGGCAATTATATTTTGAGCGTTCAAAATCCTTTTGAAATGAACTTTTTACATAATCACCATAACCAAGTTCCGCCATCTTGCTAAAGCAAATGCTTTTCAAAACTACAATATCAGCATTCCAACAACCAGCTAAAAGCACTTTAGTAAAGCAGGCATATTCATACTCAGTTACTACATCTTCTTGTCTGACATCAATAAAATGACCGTTGTTTGCCAATTCATCTAAAGAAAGCTGTACAGAATCAACAAAATCGCATTCCAGCAAAGATTTTCCATGCTTATAACAAACCTTCACACCATTAAGCTGATGAACTCTATGAGCATAAACTTCCCCATATCTGCTCCTGTCTTCAACCATACAACAAGGACAAAACCTAAGCTTATCAAACAATCCTGTCTTAGCAGAAATACCAGGCACATCGAGCAGACCGCATACATATTTGGTCTGCTCTCCCTCAGTCATAAAAAGAGCTTCAAAAGGGAAAATACCAAGACTGAGATAATGCTCAGCCATATCAGTATCTTTAAGTCCAAGATTCCTACAGAACCTAATAAAACCACGCCTGATATCAAAACTCCTGCAATTAAACCCAAGAAACCTTCTTGAAAACATATCTAACGGAGCGCAATCTGCGGCAGACAGCCTCACAACATACGAAAACCAAAGCTCATCAGGCTTTGCCTGCAATCTGTTAACTATCATAATTCACCTATTATTCCAACCTAACCAACCTTGAAGCCCTCCTTGCAGAACAAAGGCAAAGAGTTGGTATTAGCCATACCCTTATTTCTTTTGGCAACCATCTTCTTAATTACAGCCTTAAACTCTTTGGAAAGCTCCGTACGCTTCATATTCAAAACATTCAAAGCCCCGTTTTTCTTCGTGAACCTATTAAACTCAGTCCTGATTTCTCTTTCGGGAATCTCCTCACTGTTAAACATTAAAATCAACTCATCAAGCAAACGGTTAAGCTTCGTTTCAACAGCAGAATTATTGACAATATTTTCTTCTTCTTGCAAAAGAGCCTGCCTTTCATCCTGGCAAATACTCAGCCAAAGATTTTTCTTGTCAACGGAACTTTTCAAAAAGTATTCGCGTTCGTTTTTAACTTTTTCCAGAAGCACCGGAAGATTATCAAAATTATTAAATGCAACAGCCCTTATATAGTCCCCGTTAATCACAGGCCTTTTGTTCTTTTTGCTGTTACAATAAGCCCTGCACACACACTTATAGACATTTACCAAAATACCAACCATACCAAGACTGCAATCATAAAAAGCATCAATAATATCTCCAGTCACTTCTACCGGCTCATCAAAACACTGATACATCATAATGTTTTTTACGAGATAACCAAAAAAATCAACTTTCTTTGGAACAAGCTTATTTCCAGCATACTTATAACGCTCGCAATAAGAATCTGCAGAAATAGTATTCCCAATTCTACGAGCAGTACGCATACTTCTAAACATTTTATCGCGAGCATCTGGCGTACCGACAACTATAACAGCAACTTTAGTGCGATTGACAAGAACCATGAAGCTTTCAAAAGATGCCTCCTTATTGCTTTCAAAAGACAAAAGCTGAATCTCGTCCAAAATAATTACACCGATCTTGAACTGCTCGATAAACTGCCTGATTTTATCCATCTTGATGCCAAGCGTTCTGCATTTGCGCACAATCTCATAGTAAAACGGCTCGATATTACCAAGTGCTTTATCAACAGCATCACCAATAGCATCGCACAAAACGCTCAGATTGGAATTGGGAATACAATTCACAGCAAGATATACAATCTGTATAGTATTATCATAATCCGGGTGACGGATAACCTGCGGATAATGCGACAAAAGCACATTGAGAGCAGCCGTCTTGCCACTACCACTTGCACCACAAAGACAGAAAGAACCATCCGTAGCCTGGGCACTGTCCCCGAACAAGATACTATGGCTTTCCTCTTTTTTATTGTCTATAACTATAGTAAGTGAATCAAGCCTGCTATAAACGGTCTTCCGTGCAGCATACGAGCGGACAAGCGAAGAATAAAAAGCCATTTCAAGCGCATTGTGAAAAGGAAGTCTGAACCTTACCTGATCAAGCGTATCAATCATCAACTCTTTATCCAACAAGCTCATAGCCTTAATTTCTTCAACCGAAGCAGGTTTGATGCTATTATTGTAATCGCTTGCAATATCTTCGGCACTGCGAGGCAGCGGCAAAGCCTCAATGTAAGGATTCCCTGCATACGGTCCTTTAGCCTTTATATACCTGGCCAAACAGATCTCTCTGCTCTTCATAGCAGCAAGATCCAAATCTTTATACTGAGACTCATTGTTCTCAACATCATAATATCTGACCAAAATCTTCACCTCGATTAATATTCCTCAGCCACATCATCCCAAAAAGATTCGTCTTTGTCGTCGAACTCAAATTTTCTCTCAGGCTGCGGCAGTTTTTTAGCAGCTTCATCTTCGATGATAAGACTACTATCACTCTTTTCAATAAGCTCGCGCAAAGCATCCCTGTTAGCCATCTTATTAGCTTTAGTCTCATTCTGCTTTTCAATAGCCCTGTTCTCAGCTATATTCTTAGAGCTGACTTTGCTGATACCTTCAGCTTTCCGGACAGCTTTCGCATCATCAATCACAGCTTCATTATGTTCCCGAAGGAATATATCAAGCTTAATATTATTCTGCTTACCCTTCCTGATCAGTTCTTTCTTTGTCTGCAGATACTTGTCATATTCAAACTCCGACATTCCCTTAAAAGACAAGGAGGCTTCATCTGCTTCCCTAAACGACGCACAGTGAATAACATCATCCGCAGAATAATAAACATGGCTCATATCGCGAGGATCATACCTGACCTCGAAAGGAATACGCTTCCTCTCCAAACGATACATTTCTACCATCAGTTTTTTATCACTAGTATCCATATAAGTCAGTCCTTTAAAACAAATACCGCTTTTAGTCAGTCTGCCTTTTCCCTTCTTCATCAAAGCATACAAGTACTTCAGCTTCGACATGATAGGTCTGGGCCTTACAGTATTAGCCAGCCCATACTTCCAGATGCAAACAGGAATCGGCGGAACACCTGCATCAATCATATCCTTGGTCAGCGGAAATGCAGGAAAACATTTCTGATTGTGAATAAGCACAAAAGCCAGAACCATTTTTGTATATTCCTCAATAGTCAGCACCGCCCTTTTACGATGATCACTATCATGTCTTTTAGTTACCTGGCCGTTCTTTTCACAGCAATTATTAACATACGCATTCAGCTCATTGAATATAGACTCAACAGTTCCTTTCAGGCTGCCCATACCAACAGAAGGCAAGCTGGTATTAATAGCGAATGAATTACAGAAATCCTCGAAAGCTTTGCTGATATACTCTGAACCATGATCAGTCCTTATATTAGCCGGACAAAAGTCGGAAGGAAATATATCGTCAATACTATAACATTCAGCTGAATCACCGGGATTTACTTCCAAGTTATAGCGCTTGCACAATTCCTTCTTGTCATCAATAATCGACATCATCAGATTGCTGAAACCAATATAAGAGTTATTATCAAAGCCGACATGGACACCGACAATCATCCTGCTGTACACATCGACAGCGATATAAACAATAGCCCTGGAAATCACTTTTTCCCGATCGAACGATGCCACCAGATAACAATCTGCTTCAGTCTCGTCCAGCTCAAGCAAGTAACCAGGTCCCAAAACGTCAAAGGTTGCAGTACCACTAGAAATACGCTTATTGTTACGCTGCTCCATAATGCTAGTCTTGATCCTGTCACGCTCTTCCTTGCTCACGTTCTTTCTGACATGATTATAAAACTGCTTTATAGTCGGCAATTCAGTTTCAGGAAGAAGAGCAACTTGCGTTTTTCCATCAACAACAAACGTTGATCTAAAATACTTAGACAAAATAAAAGTAAAAACATTACTAATAGATTTGCTGCGACCTTTCTTATAAACAGCAATACCTTCATCAAAGATTCCTCTAAGCTCACTGTTTAAGGGAACACCTTGATTGCCAATAACCTCCGACGGTCTTCCGGTCTTAACTTTATAATCAAATTGTTGCCCTTTGGAATTACCCAGATACCTTTTGTCAACCAAGGCTTCAAACTGAAGCCCGCTCTGAAAGAAAAGCCTGATCCAATGATATTGTCTTCCGCCTTTGATGTTATACTTCATCGCAAGTTCATGCAAAACACTTCTGTCGTTACGATTAGTAAAAAAAGAATAATCAGGGCCAAACTTTTGAATAACCTCTTCGATAAACTTTTTTCTGTTTTCAAAAGAAGCTCTGACTTCACCAGCCAAGTTTTCAATATGAATCTTAACAGATTCTACCTTTTCAAATACAATTTTCCCTTCAAACTGCAACTCCAGAATTACATCCAGTTCAACAATACTGATATCAAGCCTGGTAGTATCGCACTTACACAAAGTACATTTTCCAGCAACAATAGCAATGACTACATTCTTTGTATTCTGTTCCACATCGGTCAAAACAGTCCCAACTTGTATATTATCAACCTGAACTATATTAGACAACATGATATCCTTCCCCCGTTTCAAGCATTCTCAAAATATCTTTATCGTAAATCAGTTTAGTCTTCATATCGACCGCAATTTCTTTGAGTGCAACGCGATGCCTGAACTCAGACACAGCATCAAAAACGTTGGCCTTATCATAATAAGCAACCATCAGCCTTATATTGTTACAGAAGGTGCGGTCAATATCTTCCTTATAAATCACCGAAAAAGCAACTCCTCTGCTTTCCCAGTATTTCTTTTCAATCAAGATATTTCTTTTCTCTTTCTCCGTAAGGGAATCCCTAGAATACTTGACAGAATAAGCAGCATAGCTGCCGTCCGCCTTCGACACAAGGAAATCCGTTGTCATAACAAACTCGGGATTGTTGACTTTTTTAAATCCAAGCTCTTCCCTTATATCGTTAGTAACAACACTCGACAAAGGGTACTGTTCGCGTATATCAACATTAGAATCATCCCAGCGAAGAACATAATAAGCCATTGCTTCGCTCTGCGAAAGGCACTGGATAGCCCTTCCGTGCTTCCAGTCTGTAATAATACTCGCAGTACCATCACTTTTGGACTCACTGACATAAATAAACGGTTTATAGTCCGCACAGGTTCCTGTTCCACGTTTTTCATTGATCTTAGTTTTTAAGCTTACTTTACGCATGACCTTTTCCTTTCCGAAAACCAAATATTTCTTCATCGGCCTTCAGTCTTGCTAAATATTTATCTATTTAAGCTGTTTTAAACAATAAAAAAACCGATAACATAAGTTAACGGCTAAATATTTCTAGATATCTGCATTCTGCCTCTTGCAATTATACTATCACTATGCTATAATAATATAAGAGATTAAGTTTAACACTATTGTTTAAACTAATATCTAAGCGTTTGGCAGGCACCTAAGTTAGTCGTGTAACTTATGGATTGCTTTTGTACTAGGAAGGTCCAATTTCCTTTGTACAAAGCTAGGCGCTTTATTTTTTGTCTTCATGCTAAAGTTTACCATATTTTTCTTTGTTTTGCAACCACAAATAAGATATTTCTTTGCTTCCATGAAAGAAATAACAAGTCGTTAACGTCAACCTTGATATATATTCCGCTCTATGCTAATATAATCATAAGGATAAACAAAATTCAAAGGAAAAGGTGGATAACATGGCAAAGTGGTCTCGCGAACTAATCTTAGACAACATATCATACATCATCAATAAAAACGGACTTGCTATTAAAGAAGCAGAGATTGCTTCCGGTGTAAGCGTAGGATACATAGCACGTATGAAAAAAGGCTCAGAAAAAATTTCTGCAGAATTTATTGTGCGTTTTGCCGATTACGTTAATGTAAGCTTAGATTTGCTCATTTCAGAGGACCTGACGCAAATCCAAGAACAAAAGCAATTCGCCTGCAGCTTCCTGACAAAGTTGCTCTCTAGCGTTGCTGTCAAAGAATGGAAGGAAATAGCTATAGACTGGAGTCTCAGCTTCAACCATGAACATGACATCTACGTAAGCAGCAAGGATTTTCAATCCCTGCCAAAACCGTTCTTCAAAGAAACAGAAAACATTGACAGCGACTATAAAACAATAAACTATAATTCTTTATACTGTCCCGACAAGCTCTACTCTTCTCTCAGCTCAATCTTCACGCTGAAAATAGACGATAAAACATATATAGCCCTTACCCAAGCAATTTACAAAGATAAAGCAGAATACGAATTATACATGGTTACAGAAAATACTCCGAAAGCTATCTGCCACACCGGAGATAATCCTTTTATAAGCGAATCCTTGAAATCGCTCTATGATGCAATCAAAACCAAGCTCAATCCCTTACAGCTGACTGTCAACGATATGCAGGTTTTGAATTCAATCTTCTAAAATCTGAATTAAGCTCAAAACAAAAAATCCGGCGGAATTATCCGTCGGATTTTTCTGTTCGCTGATGATCTGCAACACTGAGATAACTGGCAATATTTTAATGCTCCCAATTCTAACTCGTTTCTAACTTGTTTTTAATTCGTTTTTAACTCGTTTTATCGAGTTAAAATTCGACAATCGTAAAAGATAACTTCAGTTTCCGCAAGATTCTTATACAACATATCGGGATAATAAGGGAAATAGGGCTTCATTTCGCTGACAGTAAGCCCGACCTGTTCCATATACTGGTAAAGCTTTTCCTTCAAAGTTCCTTTTTGTCACTACTATATACAAGTAACATAAAACTCACAGCCAAACTGCTAGGAAAAGATATTGAACCTAAATTAAACATTTTAAACTTTTAATCCTTCGGTAATACTTTTAAAAAAATCCGCACTCCACAAATTCAGAACAGAAATATCACGAATAAACGGCTCAACATCACGCTTAGCCTGTTCAAAATCAATAATATCAAATTTTTCATTAAGCATATTTTTGATATCAGCCAACTGACATTCTTCAAGAGAAGTAATATAACCAGATTGAATCAAACGTTCCCGCAAATGTTTCTGATTGACTACAGCACCTTGCGAAAGATAAAAAATATAATCATATAAATCTCTACCTTTAACACGATTCTTCCACCCACGACAAATTACAGCATGAATTTTTCCTGCAAACAATGACGACAAATCATACATATTAACTTCATAAGGAACAGGCAGCAATCTATATTTGTGTTCAAAATTTGCAAAAGCAGGCGGGTTTATATCTACTTCAAACTTTATCTTAATAACTTCATTAGCAGCTATAGTATTTATATTACTCGAATCTGCGTAAAACAATAAAAAATGCTCTTTCGTATTTCCTTTTAAAAAAGCCGAACGGACATCACTTTCTATAGTTTTTTGCTTTTCATTAATTACAACATTAAGCCCAAAAGAATTAACTTCTTTTTTTAAGGCAGGGAAATAACGGGAAAGGTCAAAATCCAAATTTGGAGTTTTTAATGAAAAGTCTAGGTCTTCTGAAAACCTGTCTAATCCATAAAAAATTCTCAATGCTGTACCCCCATAAAAAGCAGCATTTTTAAAAAAACCTGCTCGTGATAAACCACAAAGAACTATTTCCTGCATAATCTCCTTCATGGCATTTTTCTGATCATAAATATTTTCTACATGATAACCAGACAACATTTTTTCTATAACTAAGCTCATTTTTTTAACCTCCTCATAAACCTATAAAATCTGCTAACATTAGTTGAATGATATTTTTCGGATAAAAATTCAAGTTTTTGTATATCTAATTTATCTAATTCTGATACCTCTATACGTAAATCTTTGATTAAAAGATCTTCTAAATCTTTTTGACTCACTACAGGAGAAATAGTATAAAGCTTATCACAGATTGCTTTTTCAGGTTCAGCAATCCTAAAAAAATAATCCTTATATTTATTCAATCTTATTCCATAAGGAAAAACTTCAGAAGGAACATCGCGATAAGTAAAAATACCATAACTGTTTTTATAACTTTTATTTTTTTTCTTATCAAAAGTAGCACTGGTAATTATATTAACTCTCTCCGGGATTAACCCATAATAACCCAAAGCAAAATCAAAAGAAATATATGAAGGACCATAAATACTCCCTGCTAATACATAACCAGGAATATTTTTATCTGTTTCATATAATCCTCTAGCAATCTTAATATATTTTCCTTTCTTAACCATCCTGCCGAGTTTTGTCTTAGGATTAGAATACTCATTATATTTTTCTAGAAGCATAGCTGTAGTTTGAATCATATTTTCACCTCTTAGTATCATTATACGATACTAAGAGGTGAAGATCAATACAAAAATCATTTTTTTCAAAGCAAACTCAAATTAATTCTATCCGTTCAAAAGGTAACAGCAGCTATATTTCTTTTCATTACTACCGTATACAAACAGCACACAAAAATGCCCGCAGCTAAGCTGCGGGCAAACTATAAGATCCCCCCATCTAATTAATATCCAAAATTACCTTGCAGGCCTCTTTGCCCCTCCTGTGAAACTCCAGAAGAACCACTTGAAGGACCTCCCTGAGTTAGCGCAGGAACATAAGAAGAACCACCTGAATCGCCATTACCTCCGGTGAACCAGCACCACCTGCGCCGTCTAAAACACCACTAACACCATTGGCTCCTTTTGAACCAAATGGATCCAAAGGTACTTTCATAAAAATCATCAATCTGGCAATCCATAAGGAAGCTGAACGGCTCAAGATTATACATCGATGGAAAAATTAAACAAACCCTATACAAACCAATGCAATCTGCAATTAAAGCCAAAAACCGCAGAACCTTTAGGCTCTGCGGTTTTATTGTTCAAATAATTTTTTACCAAATCAATTTGCTTTCATCTTTTGCAAATTTTGACCTTAAAAATTCTATATTATCATCTTTCCATGCAACTTCACTTAAATTATCAAATCCCCAATCCTTTGCTACTTCCAAAGCATCATTATAAAATTTTAAAGCTTCTGCACCCATATAAGTTTCTTTATCTTTATGATCAGTATAAATTTCATATAAGTATGTGGCAGCTAAATGGACGATTCCAGAACCATTACCCATATTATAATTAGCTATGGCTCTCGGAACAGGAACAATTCCTAAACCTTCAACATCCCATCCTGTAGGCATATCACTTTGTAAATAAACATCTTCTTCACCATCTTGTTCAATATATTTAACTACAAAATCATTGGGAGTATTTTCTAAATAAATCGTATTTGGAAAACCTACACAAGGAATCTGGTAAGTTTTACCTGGTTGAACATTAATTTTGGAAATTATCATTTCTTGTGTTGCAAAACTAGAATCATCTTCAAACGAACTATAAGAAGAAGACCAAAAAGAATTCAAACTAACACAATCACAACCTTCTGGAACAGTAAAAGTAATAGATTCAGGACTTGTTATTTTTGCCAGCAATTTGCCTCTCTCAACTTTTGAAACTACAGGCGGCTTAACTTCGGTATTACCACCAGTGCTTCCACCACCAGTACCACCACCACCAGTCGTCTCATCGGGCACATCCTTCTCAGTATAATCAACATAATATAAACCATTTCCAGCAGGAGTAAGTGTTGCAAGATAACCATGAGAATTGCCTGTCATAGCATAGGTTACAGAACCAGGAACACATTCAAAATCACTTGCTGAAACATAAATAGGATTCTGACGAGCACCTGCACCGTTCGGGCCTACAGTAACCGCATTGCTGCGGAAACGATACTTGGAAAGCATACCATCAACATAAGAGACAAAAGACTTCACGTCCATAGCTCTGTCGGTCTCAAAAGAATCGGAATCCGCACTGAATTTATCATTAGTATAATTCTTGAGAGCCGAGGTATTAAGCGCCGAGCTGTCGGCATTACCACCAGCACCCAAACTGTCATAAGAATCCGCCCCCTGATTATCGAGCAGGGCACCGGTCGCAGTACGAGAAAGGTTCATTACAGCAACCGGATTAGGATCAGAACCTTTATAGATATTGACAGCGTAATTTTTTCTGTCGGCAGTACTGTCGCTTTCAACAACTTCTTCGTAATAATCAGTATCGTTTATCTGCCTCTTGGCCATAGACGACAGCGAGTCGAACCTTACGGAACGGAGCACATTGATGCGGCTTGCAGCATACTGCTGGCCCTGCATCTTGACCTCCTGGTTCTTGATCGCATCAATACCTGTAGAAATCATCTTGGTAAGCCCGTACCCGATCAAAGTGGAAGCTGCAGCAGTAACCAATGCAGACACCAGCACAGACGAGCCTTTATGGAATTTACTTTTCGTATTAAACATCGTCATCACCTTCTCTGCCTTTTCTTAATAATCTTTCACTTTAGGAACTTGAGAGTTAATTGATTTTGAATAATATAAACTAATATAATATTCATCTGCTGCATCAAGAATTAAAGTATACGTTTTTCCAGGAGTAACACCTATATATGTTGTATAACCAGATTCCCCTTCGTCTCCTGCATCATAAACCCAATATATTTTTCCATTATAAAGTTTAACATAAGCTTCCGTCCAACCACTTTGTCCCATAAAATCCAATTTTAAAACATTAACACCTTGAGGAATAGTGATCGTTCTATCTATAATCCCATCGAGTTCATATTCTTTTCTCTCAGATTCCTCCATATAATCATATCCCGAAACCCAACGTGCAAACAAAGTATCTTTATCAGGCAATTCAACATCAGATTCTTCAACCTTAGCCTCCGTCGCACTGACATTCACAGTTCCCGTAACAGTACCACTAGTGGCACTTAAAGTACCTGCTGTATAACCACTTTCAGCCACAACCTGAGCCGTCCAGGTAGTACCATACTTAGCCACAAAGCTTGACGTATGGGTTACACCGTCACCTGTAGTAACCGTAATGGTCTGGTTAGCAGACTGGGTAATGTTGAAGTCAAACGTCTTAATGGTAGCCTCAGTAGCGCTTACCGTAGTCGCACCATTAACAGTACCGGAAGAAGCAATCAGCTTGCCTGCATTGTAGCCTGTATCAGCATCAACCGTAGCGGTCCATGTTGTACCGACCTTAGCAGTAAAATCACTAGTATACTTAGTGCCGTCAGAAGTAGTGACCGTAATGGTCTGGTTAGGAGTCTGCTTGATAGAAACCGTATATGTCTGGTTTTCCGGTTTGCCGAGCTTAGACTTACGCAAGGAATCAAACGCCCAGGAACCGTCAGGCAACTTTACAGGGATCAGGATAAGCGGATCGGCCTCAGTAGACTTATTACCCCTAATGATGATATCAGTAGGCTTGATGAACCCTTCTGCGTCAACATATACTCCGCGATGTGCGGTACCGCCGTCGTTCAGATCCTTGATACCAACAGAACTGTCAGTAAGCGCATAGTTCTTCAGGAGTCTGTCGATGTAGACCTTTGTAGCATTGGCACTCATAGCCACGTCGGAGCCGAAAGCGATATCACCGGACACCTTGGAATTCAGCATCTCACGGAACGCATTGGCACTCAGAGCCTGATTCTCACTGGTCGACGCAGCATCATTAGCGACCATATTGAAGCTCGGATCGAACGTGGCCGGATCAGTACGATAGAGGTTCACAGAAGATACCAGTGGCATCCTGTCGCCTTCTTTATGATACACATTGACAGTAATATCCTTGGAAGGAGCACTGCCGGTCTCTACGGAACCCTGAAAAAGCGGCACAGTGTTGTCCGTGACGATCACTTCCTCATAGTAATCATCACTGCCGTCAATCTTTCTCTTTTCGAATCCTGCAAGCGACGCATAGTTGGCCAGCCTGCAGTACTTATCAGCTGTATTAAGAGCATACTGCTGTCCCGTATACTTCGTCTTCGTCGAAGTAACGGCCTTGACAGACACATTGCTCATCTTGGTTATACCTACCGCTACCCCACCTATGAGCGCAGCACATGCAATCGTAGGCAAAAGCAGTCCGTAACCTTTATGCCTGAAATTGAACATTATAATCACCTTCTCTGCCTTTCCTTAATAATCAGTGATGTCGGGAACCTTTTCGTTAATAGATTTAGAATAATAAATTCTAATATAAGAAGAAGCTTCACTTTCTCTACCACCATTATGATCATTTACAAAACATCTCAAATTATAAGTTTTTCCTGGCGTTACACCAATATACTTAATATCTTCACCCTTAGCATCAAATGACCCATCAGTCCACGGGTTACACCAAACCTTTCCAGAACCAATATTTGTAAGACACAAGTCAAGCATCAAATCCCGCATTTGTTCCGAATATCCAAACATTTTCAAAACTTTAACACCTTGAGGAATAGTAATAGTAAAATCAAAAGGATCTTCATCAATAAAATCCACTTTAGAACTCCAAAAGTTACTACCCACGCAAGAAAGGGAATAAAGTTCAGTCTCTGATTCAGGTAATTTTTCACTACCATTAATATTAGTCCCCGCATTGCCACCGCCAGAACCCGAATCAGGCGTAGTCGTACCGGAAGTGTTATTGCCATTGAAATAACTGTCATGATCCCAATAGTCGAGCGTAATGTTACCAGCAGAATCCTTACGAAGAATACCGATATTGGGAGCTGCAGTGTTCTCATTGAGCCTGTAGCTTACGTTGCATACAGCAGCTTCACGATTACCGTTTACAAAGATAGGCTGGCGATTAGAACCGACCTCGGCTTTTGAAGTCCTGATAAGGCATTTCTCTCTCTCGATATAATCTTTGAGCTTGTTGTTGATATAATCAACCGAAGCCGCAGCAGAGAAGGAACCGTCAGCGTCCACAGCAGTATAGTCATTGATAAGCTTACCGCCTACATAGTTCTGGGTGGTCTGTGCAGACCATGAACGGTTGCCGCCTGACTCGGTGCTTTCATCAAGATTATCAGAAAGGCCGCCCCATACAAGAGCCTTAGGATCAACCTTTGCAACGCTCAGCGACAGAACAGGCCTATCAGTATTATCCTTATAGATATTCACCTTGCAGTCCTTGAAAATACCATCATTAGTAATGACGATTTCCTTATAATAGCCACTGAACTTGTAATCCTGAGGCTTAGAACCTGCCGTACCGCTGCTTATTTTGGTCTTGGGCATAGCAGCGACCGCACTGTAGCTGGTACTCCTGAGCTGTTCGGTGACTTCCAGCGCATACTGCTCAGCCTTCAGGAACTCTTCCGAAGTGTCAAGCGTATGCGTACCATAGTGCTGAATCCTTGCAAGCCCTACAGCAATAAGGCCGCTGACAGCCAACGCTACGATGGCGAACAGTACAGCTTCTCCTTTCCGTTTTCTTTTGAACATACCCATACTATCAATCCCCCTTGAAATACCTTTTATTTACCTGCAGCAGAATCAATCTCTTTGAGCAAAGCATCGGTAACATCAACAGTATTGCTACCGAAAACGACTTTGTCGGAAACAACGAACCTTACTTTCTGAGCCTTAGCGACCTTATCGGAAGCCGCATTGATTACATCGGCACATTCTTTGTTATTCTTCTGTTTATAACTGCGGAGCTCCATCATAGTCTTCTTACGGAGCTCATCCTTCTCCTTGCCTTCAACGCCTTTTTCCTTCTCGACAGCGTTCTTATAGACCTTTTCGACTGCCAGGCGGTTTTCCTTGCTGATATCCTTCAGACGAGTGCTCTCGCTCATAACCCTGGACACATTCACAACTCCGATCTTGTAGCTCTGGCCACAGCCACTGAAAGATACTCCCAGAGATACCAGGCTGAGCACAACGGCAGCACCGCAGACAAACATCACTTTCTTGGGTTCCTCAAAAAAAGATTTAGAATCACACATTTTAATATTCCTCCTTGTGTTTTGTATTTTTATTGGATATAAATAAAGTGTAAACACACTACATATAACTTGTTAATACGATTCACCATAAACTGTACTTGAACCGAATTCTACGATTTTTACTTTTTCGCCTTTATTGGTCTTCTGCTTTAAAATCAAATAATCTCCCTGGATTTTTTTACCTGTAAACGGATTAGTTACTTCAGAATTGGAATAATCAAACTTAGCTTCAAAATTATCATCCCAAATACACTCATCCATTAAATCTTCAGAAAATCCATAATTGCTCAAAACTGTCCAATTATCAACAACAATACCATAATCTCTAAGATTATCCTTTCTATAGTGGGGTAAACTTGGATACACTTTCTGGAATTCAGATGCAAAGGCAGCAAGCTTGTACTCAGCAGTCTTGTCATCCATAACGTCCTTCTTCATCGGAGTTACCTGCGGACCTAAACTGAATAAAATCAAAAGTAAAAATGCAATAATGGTTTTAATGAACATCCTTCTTCACCTTCTTCCTGTACGGCTATACCGTTAATCTGAAATCAGATATATCATAACGGACACTAAAAGCTCATTGTTTTAATTATTGCACGATGAAGGTTATCCAACAGTTAATAAAACCACAAGAAGTTCAAAATAAAACAACAATAAGGTTTCATAGGTTCAGACAGCTCCCACTGGTCGCCGCACTGAACCTATAAAAAATATAAAATTGCATATTAACTGTTTATTAACTTTAAAAGTTGTAATATGACTGTAGTTAATTACAACTGCCCAAAAAGGCAGTTACCTGCAAACTTGCTTGCAGGTAAAAAAGGTAATTAAGCAGAGGCATGATATAGTACTCACTATGGGGTAATGCCAAGCTCCGTAAAATGGTTACAGCTACATCAAATTTATGGCACTCTTGCCCTGTATTATTTATAATACAAGGAGCAGAATCAGAGCAGGGACTTATAATCTCTGCTCTACCTTTAATTTAAACCACATATAACGCAATTCTGAGTCATAAGCTTCAGGCTTATGACTTAGTACCGTAAGACTCTGCGTCAGAGTCTTAACAACTCTGACTTAGTACCACAATGTTCCTCCCACTTATAGAAGTAAGAGTCTTCTTGCTTGTGGTTTTGATAAATTGCACTCCGCAAGGCGTGCGTGAATTGAAACTAATATTATTCTGCTTGACTATCGATTAACAACTGCACCCTTATGGGTGTGTGAATTGAAAACCACAAAACAAAAAACAAATCACTATAAAGAAACGAACAAAAAGCAACATCTACGGCTAACCAGTTTTTCCACGTTGAAAAGTATTATAATAGTAACCATAAAGGCCTTTACAATATTATTCATGAAGGGAGAACCATTATGGGCTATTATCACGTAAACGATACTGGAAAAGGTATCTATATCAAAAGCTTCGATACTATCAACAAAAACTATGAACTGCCTCCGCTCGACTATATCAAAAGCTATCTTGAGCGGGAATACGGGTCATGCGACAAGGATATTTCCATGCTATCCGGAATGGATCTCTATCACCAGATAGTATATATCGGGATGGATAAGTATTTATTTTCATATTTAGCCAAGCCTATTATACAAGAAACAGACAATAATCAGTCTTTCTGCAAATCCTTTTCCGATGCATTCGACAGAAGATATAGTGCATATTTTGATAAAGTAGCAGCCAACACTTTCGAATTATTGTTCTGTCACAGATTCGGCTATCCGTTCGGATGCTTCAAAGGCATTTCCGACTATGACGGCGACATAATGTTCTTCTGCAATCTGCAGTTCCCGCCAGAAACATACAACAAAAAGCTGTCAGAACTGACTGAAGAAGTATTTATCGCAGAGCTGAGAGAGTTCTTTTCAGATTTTCTTGACGATGACTATTACAAGACGGTTGAACTTGAAATCTGCGAGGAATACATCAAAGAATAAACTACAAACCACACACGTAAAAGCAAAAAAGACGGTGAAACCGGCACTCTAATGCTGGTTTCACCGTCTTTTATCATATTCGATCAAAATTAAACCTAAAAACTCAAGGTAGATCCGGTTCACTAATATCAATACAAGCTGCACACAGCAAGTCAACAAGTTAAATTTTTTCGTCCATAACAATACCTCCGGTTTTTACTATACAACTAATTTCCTGCTTTTTTCGTTCACGACATAATAACTGACCTTTTCTGCTTTACCAAAATCCTTTACGGAAGTTTTGAAGTAATCAAGCATCCTGGTATAGATAAGATCCATATCAGCGTACAGTCTAAAGAAAAAATCCTTGGAAATTATAGTCCGTTCAGCCCATACTAGCGAAGCAGAAGTTTATAAAAAGTCAACAAATACTTTTCAAGATGTTTATCAAATCACTTCTTGATAATTTCTTTCGCTTTAGCAACAAATATTCTAATAATTATTGCTAGAAATACTGATTTTTTTCCTGTTTACTAGTGATATAATTCTATTAGAGCTTATAAGGAGGCATACATCATGTACAAAAAAATTTCAGGTATTGCTTTAGCATTAATGCTGTCAGTATCTAACTTTGTCAATGCAGAAAACTGGATAGAGACAACCACTGAACTTGGCAGGTTCTCAGACGAATATTATTTAAGTGAAGCCGAACTGTCAAAACAATTCCATACATTCTATACGGAATACGGCTACAAATATGAATATGACGCAGACAGTATCCGCCAGGACAAAGCCAACAAAATCGTATATGCAACAATACGTCACCGTTCAAACACAAGTAAAAACATTTCTTGCGAAAACATGGTTTTCTACTTCGATAGAGACCCTCGCAAATGCAAAGCTGTAAGCGTCAAACAAATTACCCATTACGGAAACGGGACAACCAAAACCTATAACAACCAATTGACCTGGTATTTGAACTATGGCTTTCTAAAATCCCCGTACAACCCTTTCTATCGTGGTTATACATGGTGGCAGGACTTTGGATATTTTGTAGATATGCCGAACCAGGACGGAACGCCTTATGTAGAACCAAAAAGATTAAACCTGACCTGGGCAACTTCAACGGAAAAATTTGGTGTCTTTTATGATGCGAAGAGTGTAAAAGCCAAAAGCAACAAGATAAATGCCAATATATACTTGTGGTATCCGGGCGCAAACCGATACCAGAAACTTATCTCTACGTTAAACTATGATACGAATCAATGGGAGATAAAAGAAACCGTAACAAGAATACTCAGCGACAATACCGTAACTGAGCACGCAAAAACGACTTCTACTGAAAGAATTGCACCTTTAGAATTTACCAGCAACTACAAAGGTAAAGTAGTATCCGAGTACTTCAAAAAGTTCTTAAAGAAATAACTTAAAATCACAAATAACAAAACCCGCAGAAGCCACTATAAACTTCTGCGGGCATTTTTGTACGCCATGAATAGGTACACAAAAAACAGGACCAACCCTACGGTTAGCCCTGCACATTTTCTTCGCTCGGTCAATTTTTATTTTACCGACGAGTCAGAACCGTCACTCGTCATCTTCGCTCGGTCAGTTTTTATTTTACCGACGAGTCAGAACCGTCACTCGTCATCTTTAGCGAAGGTAAAAAGATTTTTTCTTTTACTTGTATTATAACTTATTTTAAAGCTAAACTCAATCCTAAAATTAATACAACTTCAGAAACAAAGAGAACAAAAAGCAACATCTACGGCTAACCAGTTTTTACACGTTGAAAAGTATTATAGACGATAATCCGAATGCTCATTGAGAAAATCTTTAAGAACATTAAAAGAATCAATTGTAACACCTTCAAAAATTTCACAGTCAAACACTAAACCTAAATAACCGACCTGTCCTAGCCTACGTTCATAATACAGAGTACTCATCTCAAAGTTATCAAGAAAACGCTCAACATTGTTTTCCGCTTCCATAACAAGCTCCATAGGAATTTTTTCCTCCTGGGTTACAGAAAACAGCATATCCCTGATATTAGGAGCTATCCTATTATCTATAACTTTATTGAATCTAACATATTCAGCATACCTGCTTTTTGACCTAAGATACCAGTTCTGCATAATTTCCTCCATGATTTTCTACAATCGCTATAATATACCCTAACCCGAAATAGTAGTATTTTTCTCAGTAACAACATAATAGCTGACATTTTTTGCTTCACCAAAATCCTTTACGGAACCCTTAAAATAATCCAGCATCTTGTCATAAATTACATCCATATCAGGATATAGTTCAAAGGTAAAATCCTTGCAAATGATCGTCCGCTCAGCCCAGGTAATAGTAAAACCTATCTGTAGCAGCTTACGGTTCTCTTTAGCTGCTTTACAATAACACTCTTTATATTCTGCACAAAGGCCTTGAAGAATTTCCATCCAGGTAAAACTTTTACCGTTCAGATCTCCCTTTATCATTTGTACTACACGTTCGGTTACAATCTGTACTGCCATTTTCTTTTCCTCTTTCTGCTTAATATCAATAGTAAATCTATGTACTACATTAATTGTATATTCTAGAGAATATGAGATAAAGCGAACAAAAAGCAACATCTGCAAAAAGGCTGTTTTTTTACACCGAAACTGTATTATAATAAGTATACGTTAACGATTTGTTAACGATAAATAGAAAAGGAGGAAAAACATGTATGTATTTACTTACCCGTTCTTCGTAAAAATCATTAAACCTGACGGACGGCATAGGGACAGCAGAACCATTTATATTGCCAGAGCTCCTGACCTTAACCTATTAGTTATCCACAAAGGAAATTCCTTTGACGGGATTTATTCTAAAGCAGAAGAGAGTTTGTACTGGCTGTTGCGGGACAGAATCAAATATAAAGACTATATACCGCCCCACAACGTCAATTTATGTGCCGACTATCTGCGCAACATGGATAAAGGCAAGCCGGACTGGCTCTACATCATGGTACGGACGGTAATCAATCTGGAAAACGATACTCGCCCGGACATAAGTTTTATAAACCGGGCCCTTAATATAATGCGGCAAAAAGCTTTCGGGCATATAAAATCCGGTATTTACAATGACTAAACAAGTCATCAGGCGACCTGAACAGGCCGCATACAGCACAACATAAATCTGAATTGAAAATAACGAATTTTTTTATAATAAGCTTTATGGTTGAACAAAATCTACTATGAATACAACCATGTGAGTTGAAAAGGTAACTAAACATGAAACAACATATTTCAGCTGAACAAAAAATTGACTCAAAAAAAGCCATGCAGGTGTTCAAACAGCTCCGAGAAATCTTTCATCAATATTATCCAAATGGGTTAACAGATGAAGAAATTGATGGAATTGTCCAGGAAGAAAGAAATAAAAAATACATAGAAGCACAAAGAAAGCACTAATCCTACTAATTAAGTTTAGTGCTTTCTTTATGCTTGTAATATTACATTACAATAGTATAATGTTATCTAGGAGTATAAATCCCACAAAATATAATTACAAGATGTACTTTAATGAGCGAGATTGGAACAAGAATACGTCAAAGGAGAAAAACACAAGACAAACTTGCTGCTCTGACCGGCTATAAATCCAGAGAAAGCATCAAAAATATCGAATTAGGACTTATGCGCTTCCCTTTGCATAAAATTGACGCTTTCTCCGAAGCCCTTCACCCTCCCAAAATTTTTTACCACAGGCATTGACATCAACGCTGAAGGAGAAGTCATCAAAGAAGATATTTACTTCATGAAAAATTATAAAAAATTAAGTACATCAAACAAGAAAGCTGTCAATAACTTCATAAAACTTCTTTTAGCAAAACAAAAGCACGAATAGTACACTCAAGGAGCTGCATCATGCTAAACAACTACAAGCAAATAAAAATTTTAAATATCAATGAATTTGCTGTATATAGCAAAAAACGTAACTGCTATTCTAAAATAGCAGACTTTATAAACGCTTCAAATTCTACCAATAAAAAAATTTGCATTATATATGGTCTGCTCGGTAGCGGAAAAACAATACTACTGCAGCAAGCAGCGCAAGAAATTACTGCTAAAGGTTTTAAATGCTTATACCTTGTTTGCTCCGACGAACACGAAAATATTAAAACTTACCGAAAAAATAATAGCAAATATATATTGGAATCAGATGAATTATTTACTATACTTGACTACGCTGACAAAGAAAACTATGATTATATCTGCATTGATGAAATAACATTAACAAAATATTTCCTTGAAAGCACTTTTAATGCTATAGTTTATTACTGCACTAAAAAATGGAAGCTAAAATTCATTATTACCGGGAGTTATTCTTATAGTTTTACATTATTAGCAAATAATTTATTAGAAATCGATGACACAAGATTAACTGATATAGCAGAATTGATACCTACATCACATATACCCTTTACAGAATACACATACCTGCTCGGTAAAGAGTCAGATGATTATATAAGGTTTGGTGGTACACTTCTAGAAAATTCACCTTATCTCGATAGCTCAACAACTAACAAATACATTAATGAAGCTGTAATCGAAAATATTCTCCGTTCAATCAATGAAACAGAGAATTTTGATAAATACGCACTTACCTTATGGTATCCAGAAGAAGATATTGCACTTATAATTCAACAATGTCTTAATAATGTAAGCCAAAACTTTCTCTCAGACATCCTAAAAGCTAACGGTATACTAAATATATTCAAACAAAATAGAATTTGTACTGAAATCCGCAAAGATGATGTAGAACTAATTCAAAAAGCACTCGAAAACATAGGCCTAGTATTATCTATCCCTCAATCTTCTAGCCACGAAAAGTCTATCAAGATACTCAGTCATCCAGGTATGCTTTACTATTATACGACAACGCAGTTAAACTTATTAATCAATAACGAGAATGATGTTAACCTTCAACAGTTAGGAATAAAAGATAAAGATACCTTTGTCAAAGGAATTAACAACCAAATCAAAAGCGAAATAGCTAAAATTTTTTCCTTGTAGCAGCACCAAAGTTTCTCTTTTCACCATCATTATAAAAGCTGCATATGTTGTAATATACACATACTATCATTATGATTTCTGTTGTTTATTTGTCAGTATTATGGAGGTATCTTATGAGCAAACGTAAAAATTTCGCTGAAAAAGCCAATAAAACTTTACACAAACAGTACGATTTCTCCACGACTGAAATCTGGAATGCCGATCATGCAATAGTCAACTTCTCTTACCAGATCCTCAAGAAGTACAAGAAGAGCAAACGCCATGGATATCCGTCAGAATTCAAAAATCCCGAAGAATGGGAAAAAGTTCTTGATAGGATTCTCAAAGCCTTCAAGCGAACCCTCAATGATTACGCAGACTCCCCAATGAACAAGGCTTATGATAAGCTCTACAAAAAACATCCTGAATGCCTTGAATTCAAATTCATCAAGCAAAAAGATGGTAATTATCTTATGAAGAATAAACATGAAGACCTTCATGATAAATACATTACGGACGAAATACGTGAAAAAGAAAAAGCATATAACCAGGAAATCGAAGAAGCAATGAAACTTTTTGGTAAATATCTACTGAATATGTGGGACTAAACAAAACAGCCTCTACAAGCTTAAAAATTATGGCTTGCAGAGGCTATTTCCATGCTGCTTTGGTAAAATTACATTTATGCTTTTTCTATATTCAAAGCGACTCCTTGCCGTTTTAAATATTCTTCCAGTTCAATTACAACATAATCATAACCTGTTTCACTCAGCCAGCTATAACCTTCTCTTATAAATTCTAACAGTCCGTATTCCCTAAAAAGTTTTAGCAAATTACCCGCAGAAGTCAATACATTCTTCTGCGGACCTTCATATTTTCTACTAGAAATCTACTTGTTTACCACTTGACATATCGAGAGTGTAATGATATACTATACCCAACAAGTTGATAACTACTTGTTATCAACAATGCTAATTGTATTATTAAATTGTCAACTTTAAGGAGGAAATCATCATGGCAAATAAAGCTTGGCTCGTACGTCCATATCCAACAAATATCAACAGAATCAACGAATTCCAAACTGAAAATATTGTCGCAATCGGCTGGACAGGAATCGGTGACCTTACAGGAAAAACCAGACAAGACCTCAAAGAAATCTTGTCCAAGCCTCCATATTCATATACTGCCTTAGCACTCGGCAATGCATACGCAACTGTAGATGTCTTCGTAAACCAAATAAATAAAGGCGACCTTGTACTTACTCCTGACGGCGATAATATATATCTTGGAGTAATCACAAGCAACTATGAATTTAACCCTGAAGTAGACGACATTGATACCGGCTATTCTCACCAAAGAACTGTAGAATGGCATACTAAAATAACAAGAGATGACCTTTCTAAAGCTCTGAGATCTTCATTGAAAGTACATAGAACTGCCGCAGACTTAAGCCATCACTATGATGAAATTAAAGCTCTCTGCTTCAATATGCCTATGCCTGAAGCTGTAACCACCGAACCTGTCAAAATCAGCTATCCGCTCAGACCTGATTTTAATATTTCTTTTGAAATCCCAGCAGATATGACAAAAGGAGAAGCAGAAAGATTGAATACTTTCATCTCTACGCTACATTTCAAAGATTAACCTTTGTTAAAAGAAAATTACCCGCAGAACTCCACAAGCTCTGCGGGATTTTTTCATGCTGTTATGCTGCCTTGATAAGATATCGTACAGTGACAGCAGGCGGTTGAACTGTATTACTGTTGCCATAAATAGAAGAGCAACGCGAAGCATCGAACATAAACATTTCATCATTTGCTCCATCAGGTGCAGAAGAAGTGCCTTTAACGTTTGTACCTAAATAAAAAGCTCCTGAAAAATGTCCTGGATTACCAAGTTCTTGAGAAAAAGATCCTGTAATATTAGGCAACCCTGCTTCTTTCAATGTCCCTGGAACTGCAGCACCCTCAAGAAACCTTCCGCGCAAATCCGGTACAGTGTTTTTCCCTAGTACAGCTACAAGCTCCGTATACGCTGCACATGACTGCCCATTACAGTCAAGCCATATACCATCAGACGGATTCTGCGTACTTATCCAGGCGATTATAGTTCCTATAGGAACACCGCTTGCAGCCTTTTGCTCCACAGAGTATCTTACAAGATTCAATGAAACCCTCGGAAGGTTTTCAGAACCATTATAAACCTTAATAGTTACTTTTGCTTAATAGCGTCCGAATAATCGCTTTCAGCAGATATAGTAACTTCCTGCTGGAAATCAGTACCTGCAATGACTGATCTTGCAGCACCAGCCAAATCTTTATAATCAACCTTCTTCTGAAGCTCTGCCTCGGAAGCTGCATATTGCTGCGCCTGCATCACTATGCCGTTACTATTGGTACTGGAAAAAGCTATCTGTGTCAGCTTTGCCATCCCTATAATAAGCATAGAGCTGATCATTATGGAAATTATAACAAGTATCAGTATTGCAGAACCACGCCTTGATTTTTGTGTAGTGGAGAGGCACTTCTGTATATTACATTAGATTTTATCATTCAAATCACCTGCTTGAAAACCGAACAAAAAGTGTAATCTGCCATATTCTATTGAAAATCGATTTTACACCTTTTATAATAAAACTATGAAGCAGCTAAGTGGTGTACCTGACAACTTAATATCGAAACCGCTTATCGTTTGGCTGCTTCATTTTCATTATCTGTTTCCCCCATAATATTTACGTTTCCAAAGCGTTAACGAAAGCAGGCATCTGATATCAGATTTTCTTCTGAAACCAGATGCCTGTTTTTATGTTATGTTTAATTTTTTGTCATTGCTTCATATTTAGCAAATTCAGCTTTTGCAACCTGAATAGCTTTTCTATAAAGCTCCTGCTGCGGGGACATATCAGTCACATTAACAATATGACCAGTCTTAGCAAATGATTTCAGATCAGGACTACTAAATACCATACCATGAGAAGCAGGTCCAGTACGGTCAATCATCAGATACCCGGTATGTGGATTAACAAAGAATACATAATATGTTCCCATATGACTACCACCAGAAGCACAATAAGCAACCGGAACTAATCCCATAGTCTTATACAATCGCATAGAATATGATGCATCAGGAGTTACTGTACCAAACTCATTAATAGTCATATCAGCTTGGACCCAACCAGTATAACCAGAAACCCCCTCATTAGCAGCTATACTAATACTTGAACTAGCATCGGCCTTATCCATGAATACACCTCCCAATAATAACACTAATAAAAAAACATGAAAGTATTTTTTCATCACAACATCATTCCTTTACAATAAATCAACCATACTTACATTTGACCTGTAAACTCTTCTCAAAGTTTCTCCAAGATAACTTTCAAAGCTTCCAATTCGTCCTTACTAAACGTTAGCCCCTTACCCATCTTATCGTGCTCGGAAAACCATTCCCTAATGTCGTACTTAGCTCACGACCATTCCAGGACACCATATTAAATATTATCTTACCTCGTAAAGAGAGCATAAAGACTCAAGAGAAGTAACTTCCTCAATTGCTAAAGAAGGTATAAAAATATGCTTCCATGGCTTATACCCATTTGCACTGTTCCACGCTGTAACAGTCTCACAATATTTAACACTGCGAGCTTTTTTAGATAAAACATCTGGCGAATTGATTTTATCCTCACCTTTTATCTCAACAAGATAAATAACATCCTTGGTTTCTACAACAAAATCAGGCTCATAACGATGTCCTTTATTGTATGTAATGTTAAACTCGTTAGAAGCAGGTCTTAGCCATTGAATTACATTTCCAGCGTTGCCTTCGTGCTCCAAAAGTACAGCAAAATCTCGTTCCGGCTTACTATCAAACTTAGCTTTATCGAAAACACCATACTTAATACCATGAAACAAAATAGACTTTATATCCTTGGCTTCAAATACATCATATAAACCAAGCTCACGCTTATAAGTATACGTAGAAGCCAGATTAGCATTACAAACTCCAATAACCTCTTCCAAAATCAAACCACTACCAATATAAAAGTGTTGCATCATCTGATCATAAATTTTCCTAGTTATATCCTTTTTATTCATCATAACGACATTTTTCATACCATCAATCCCGTATTCGCTTTCATAATGAGAAATAACAGTCCTGATCAATTTCTGAATCAGCTCAGAATAACGTTCATAATCAATCTCGGGAAACTTACGCAATTCATTCAAAAGCTCTCTAGCAGGAACATAATCGCTGAAATTAATCGAATCACCTTCAACATATCTTCGATCAGACAAATCGCCTAAATTCTGGATTATAATGCTACTCTGTACCGGTACATGCCTGAAAAGAGTAACATCTAGTTCAAAATCTATAAAGCAGCAGTCTTCAACTCCATCATCAGTAATTTTTATTCTAGGAATAGGAATATACTTTTCTACAGCCTTTTTATAAACAACATCAACTTTTTCCTCAATGAATTTAAACAAAGAATTTTCATTTTCAGTGTAAATCTCTATTAAATCCCTGTCGTCCTGGATATTCTCGATTACCTTTTTAACTATTTTCTGCTTATGCTCTTCACTAAGCGTAGGATTAACAGGTTTAGGTTCAAAACGATTCTTGTCTTTATGCTGCTCAGCATATTCCTTATTAGTGCTATTCTTAATATTATCTAAAAGCGTATTCAAAAAAGAATCCATAATCTCGCTTTTATCAACATTAGTGCGTTCATAAGCATCCTCTAAAGCAGTATCAGGCTCTTCAAACATAGTCTGTTGAACGTTGATTACCTTCAACGGTTCTTCCGACTTATCATTAATTATGATATTACCAGCTTTGAAAATAGAATCTCCCTTCTCAGCTTCTTTGATAATATCAGAAAATTTATCATGAGCAGTCAAGGTAACAGAATCTATTGCATCATCACCGACACGCTCACCGTACGGTAATCGCAACCCTCTGCCAACCATTTGCTCACGTAAAACTTTAGAAGCTGCAGTACGCAAGGGTATAATAGTATAAAGGTTATTCACATCCCAGCCTTCTTTAAGCTTATCAACATGAATAACAATTTCAACAGGATTATCTGCACGTTCAACGCTAAGCAAAGCACGCAAATTTGCTTCTTCAGCTGCACCTCTTTGCTTAGAATGAACCACAATAGTTTTATTTTTATACCTTCCGTCAAAAAATTCATCAGATTTTATATACTGTTCCACCCAATTAGCATGAGCAGTATTTTTACATACTACAAGAGTAAAAGGCTTTACAAACTCTCTGCCATTGTTTTCTGCATAAACACGAAGCTGCAACTTATAATTCTCATGTTTCCGAATACCATCAGCAAGCATAAGTTTATCAATCTGTTCTTCGCCAAAATTATATGACTTTAAATCTGTCCTAGCCATCGCATATGGTGTCCTCGTATAACCATCGGCTATCGAACAGGACAATGGATATTCATAAACAACATTTTTAAACAATATTGCCTTATTATTTTTCATCACAGCAGGTGTCGCCGTCAATTCCAACCCCATAACAGGATTTAGTTCATCTAGAGCTGCTGCACCTTGTTCAGCCCTATAATGATGCGATTCATCCATTATCATTACCAGATCAGGCAAAGAAGACAGCTTTGAATAAAAAGACTCTCCGAACTGCTCATTTACAGCACGCATTTTCGAGCTTTCTTTATTAAACTTATCAATATTAAAAACATAAATATTAATATCAGAATAACCTATCTGTTTATGCAAGTAATCGCTACCTGTAATAATATTAGGCGGATTCACAAAACAGCCTAATCCCTTAAATACGTACTTAGGATTGCCAGGATTACCTAAATCATTAATAAGTTTTTCATAAACAGTCGTACCGGGAGCAACAACAAAAAAATTACGAATCCCTTTCTGGGTATACAAATAAGCAATAAAAGCTCCCATCAATCTAGTTTTGCCTACACCGGTTGCCAACGCAAAAGTCATAGACATAAATTTACGTTCAAAGCTAGTACAAGTAGGATATAAGCTATTAACCGTTTGAAGAACAGACATAATATCATTAGACTTATTCAGTTCTACATGATTCAAAATATTACTGAGACGGACCAAAGATTCCTTCTGAGGCTTTCTTAAAGACATTGCCCCGCTAATATATTCTACCGTATACTGTGAAAATACTGCTTTACTCATCTCCTTCAACCTCTTCTTCATCATCTTCATAAACAGGTGGATGAACAATATTCAAAGCATAATCATCTTTACCAAACTCACAATTCTCTAACAGCATCTGCGGAATCTTTTTCACACTAATATTAGAATAAAGTCTGTCAACACCACTCACAAACGACTTGCAAGCTATAATCAGAAATTCTCCTTCATCCATAGTAGAACGAATAGACTCCAAAAACTGCTGCGTAATACAACGAGTAGTAGTAAACAAATAACTGCTTTCGTTAGCTTTAGCCTGTTTCCAGAACTTTTCTTTATCAGGAGCATACGTGAAGCCTTCATGCAAAGCAACAGCTGCAGCAAGCATATCGGCATTGTACTCCTTATTTATAACCATCTCTCCGAAATCATCTTCCAAAATTAAAGAAGGAGCTAATTCATAAAAGCGATAAACTCCTCCGCCTTTCCAATTCATTGATTTTGTAATACCACCAGCATCCTTACCATATATAATTCTATCTAAACGAACTTTACAATGAGTATATGCATGCTTACCCATTTCAACACCAATCCATTTTCGACCCATTTTAGTTGCAACTGCGGCCGTAGTTCCAGAACCTAAAAAAGAATCTAATATTAAGTCCTTTGGCTTTGTTGTCATTTCTAAAATTTGTCTTATTAACTGTTCAGGCTTTTTACCATTCGCAAATTCTACTGAACCTTCCTTAGTTAAATTTTTCATCCATGCATTCATATCCCAATAAGTACCTTGTAAATCTTTCTTATACAATTCGTCATCTATTATTTCCGAAGTATCCCGCAACCAAACGAAAAGATTACAAGCATCATCCTTATAAAATTGCTCGTATACGTTACCACGATTTTTGCCAGTTCTTGGAATATACTCTATAGATAAATATTGATCCTGAATATCATTTTCTTTACGATATTCTCTGATTCTAGTTCGTATTGACGTTTGTGCATTTGTAGTTCTAAAAACATTTATTCCATATTTTTTATAAGCATCCTTTTGAGAAAGCCCTTCTTTTTTTGCTACTTGATTAATCGACATCGTTTGAACACCGTTTCTACGAAAAACTTTAATTTCATTTCCAGCACCATCAACAGTAGAACCGATATATTCCTTTTCTCCAGGATTAAGTAACACAGAAGTATATTTCCAACTTCTTCCATCATTAATATATTGTTGAATAAGTTCCGACATTTCCGTATATACATAAGGTCCATTAAACAAAGGTAACGATGCATAATCTCTTGCATAAACTAGTATATACTCACAATTTTTCTTTAATCTTTTATCCTCACCGCCACCAGATGCACCTGCTATATTTTTCATATTTACTGAAATCATATTAACAAAATTCTGACGTCCAAAAACTTCATCACAAAGTACCTTTAAATAAGCTTGCTCTTCATCATCAATTTGAATCCATATAGTACCTTCTTTACACAATAATTCCCTAAGAATCATTAATCTCTTTCGCATAAGATCCAACCAAATACTATGTTCTAAATTATCATCATAATGTTCGAACGCCGCACCAGTATTATAAGGCGGATCAATATAAATACACTTGATTTTACCAGTATAACCAGCCTTTTCCAAAGCCTTAAGAGCCAGCAGATTGTCACCATGAATAAGCATATTTTCAGTATTTTTGTCCAATGTACAATTAGACAGAGATTTATCCTCCAGCAACAATCTAGGCTCAACCTCTATGTTATTTTCTTTGCCGTACCAAGTGAGTTCTAACTTATTCGCCATGCCAACCTCCCGAAAATATATAAAAATCTAATTTAAAGCCACTCTATATATCATTATACCATACCACCACAATACCTCGAAAAATACAAAAACCGTCAGGTTTCTCGTAAAAACCTGACGGTTGATAAAATTCCCTTATTACATTCCTTTTCCCAGGATTTTTACTCCGGCAAACGTATAAATTCTCCATTTGCCTTTATTTCCAAACTTTATACTAACATACCGGTCTTCTTGATAACCGCTCTCGCCTGCCTTTAGAAGCTCTCCTATGACCTTACCGTTACGGCAAACATACTTGTTATAGAGTATTTCTTCTGCTGTATATTGCTTCTCGTTGTTTGGAAACACATAAACACCGACTGTTATTCTTTTAATACGTTCTTCATTACACAACAATCGCATTTTAGATTTAACAACATCTTTCAAGAAGCCGCTTTCTTCCAGCTCATCAGTAAAAATCAAATCATCTTCGCTGAAATTATCACGTAGATACGAGTAGATTTTTTCTTTGTCATTGACAGCAATGCTCTTGTCATCAGCTGCAAGCAAAGCCTTCCTCTTCTCCTCTTCAGCAACACTTAAAACCAAAATATCCGAAGGAGTAGGTCTGAAGATTTCTTGCTTAATCCTTTGTTTCGTAAGCTTCATTGTTTTCCCTGCAACAGTATCTTCTACATCTTCAAAGTCTTTCCGTGTATTCTTTGCACTAAGCCTATAATGCCCTGATGTATACTTATCTACCAGTTCAGCAAGATATTTACGTACCATTACCTTTGCACAGTAAGGACATCGATTACCTTGCAAAAAGTTTGCCGGATCCATCTCAAATTCCTTGCCACATCTGCTGTGTCTTATTCTTACTGGCTTATGCCATGTTTTAAATTCAGATACAGCAGTATATTCATTTCCTACCAATGCACTGATCTGTTCCGCAAAATCGTCATTGTTCATACGGCCTTCACAAATACGGCAGAAAGGTATATGAAGAAAATTCCAGAGCAAACATTCAAAATTCTTGCCACAACCACCAGTATGGCGTATAACAGCTTTCTCATAAATGTTTTTATACTTCTCAAGCGTAAAATTGGAGACTTTAGCTACTCTAGCACTGGCTTCTTTAAAAGAAATCTTGATATGGCACTTGCATCTCTTACGATTAAACACAAAATCTATCGGTCTTGCACTGAAATACTCTTCACAGATCTCGTGCTTTATTCTAACAGGAGTATACTTATCATGAATTTCTTCGGCTAACTCATACTCATCCACACACAAAGCTTTTACCATGCTCTCATAAAACTCAGCTTCGCTATCACAACATTCAGGGCACAGCATACCGTTCTCAATACCCCAGTCAGTACAGATGAAATACTCTCCGCATTCTTTGCATCGGTAAAATTTCACAGGACTATCTAGGTCTTCAGAATGCAGCAGCTCCAGATTATCAGGCACTGATACTTCCTTGCAGCTCATTGACCTGCCTTCTTTTATAAACCTCGAAACATCGCCGTCATAAGCAAACATAACCATCGGCAATAAATCTTTTACCATTACATTTTGAAGACAACGCTTCAACAGCATCATAGATCTATGAGTCAGTTTACTTCCGAAATGAGAATAAGAAGAAAGATTATAGTCCTCAATAAACGAAGGATCTGTCAGTCCGTTCGCATAACCTTTATCTTTCAAAGCCTTATCAAGAATTTCCAATGATTCCGATAAATCTATATTCAGAGGTACATTCAGCAGCTCGTATACGCATTTCGCATATTCAGTTTCTTCATCCAGATTACCTGAAAAAGCACACTCAACAAAATTCTCGCTGTCATACATCTCATCTGAATCTTTTGCGTTTAAAATGCTCTTTACAGGCAACTCCCATAGTAAGCAGCCATGCTTATGACAGACGCAGACACCTGCAGCCTGATGAGCACGATGCAGATAACAGCCACCATTCATTTTATCTTCTTTCAAGCATTCAGGACAGACCTTGATTACACAAAACAACCCTCTCTTTTTGGGAACGTAATTCTTGTCAGACATAAATGAATATACATACCTTGTCTGCTGCTCCCTTGTCATTTGAAAAGAATAGAATGGAAACAAAGTTATCTTTAAAAACAATTCACTTATACTCTGACAAGGCCACATGGAGGTTCTCACTCTCTTAAAAATCGTCTGTAATGGTCTTTGTATTTCTGCAGTACCAAAAGTATTACCATAAATCAGTATTATAAGTTGATTGAAAGTCATAGCATTTTTTTCAGCTGTTCTGCAAAGCCAAGATAGCAGCAGTTCATCTTCACAAGGTTTCGGGCAGTTCGGAAGGAAATACATTAGCTCAGCTCCTAAAAAATGCCTGCCTATATATTAGGCAGGCAAAATATAATTACTTAGATTCAGCTTTTTAAGTTAGAGTTGGCAATTGTCACTTTTTTTAATCTCAGCTTTTTGAGTTAGAGTTGAACCTCAGCTTTTTTCAAAAACACATTTTTAAGTTAGAGTTGGCACAACTTCACCAAACCACATCTGATTTTTCTTATTTTAAGTTACACTTGGAACCAGCCCTTTTTCAAAATCTCGATTTTTTAAGTTAGAGTTGGAACCTAGGCTTTTTTCAAAAACGTCTTTTTTTAAGTTAGAGTTGGAACCTAGACTTTTTTCAAAAACGTCTTTTTTTAAGTTAGAGTTGGATATTTTAAGTTAGAGTTGGCAATTGTCAATTATACCACTATCTTAGTGATGGAACAGGCGCAGGCCGGTGAATGCCATTGCAATACCGTACTTGTCACAGGTCTCAATAACATTGTCATCACGAATAGAGCCGCCAGCCTGTGCAATATATTGCACGCCGCTGCGATGTGCACGCTCAATATTATCGCCAAACGGGAAGAAAGCGTCACTGCCGAGAGCAACGTCCTTCAGCTGTGCAACCCAAGCCTTTTTCTCTTCGCGAGTCAGCGGTTCCGGTTTTTCGGTGAAGAAGTTTTCCCATACGCCGTCAGCCAGTACATCTTCATAATCATCGGAGATGTAAACGTCGATGGTGTTGTCGCGGTCGGGACGACGAATGCTGTCCTTAAACGGCAGAGCCAAAACCTTCGGATTCTGGCGCAGCCACCAGATATCAGCCTTACCGCCTGCAAGACGGGTGCAGTGTACGCGGGATTGCTGGCCGGCGCCGATGCCAATAGCCTGACCGTCTTTTACGTAGCAAACGGAGTTGGACTGAGTATATTTCAAAACGATTAAGGAAATCAGCAGGTCGCGTGCTGCGCCTTCCGGAATTTCTTTATTCACGGTCGGACGGTTTTGCAGCAGGTCAGCAGTGATTTTAGCTTCGTTGCGCTCCTGCTCGAAGGTAATACCGAATACCTGCTTGTGCTCCAGCAGCTCCGGCTTGTAGTTTTCATCAATTTTAATAATATTGTAGGTGCCTTTGCGTTTGCCCTTCAGAACAGTAAGAGCTTCTTCGGTATAACCGGGTGCGATAACACCGTCGGAAACCTCGCGTGCCAGCATTTTAGCAGTCTGCACGTCGCAAACATCGGACAAAGCAACAAAGTCGCCATAGGAGCTCATGCGGTCAGCGCCACGAGCACGTGCATAAGCATTTGCCAACGGAGACAGCTCCAGATCATCTACATAATAAATTTTCTTCAGAGTATCGCTCAGCGGCAGGCCTACTGCAGCACCTGCAGGGCTTACGTGCTTAAAGGATGCCGCTGCCGGCAGGCCGGTTGCTTCCTTCAGTTCTTTTACCAGCTGCCAGCTGTTGAAAGCATCGAGAAAATTGATATAACCCGGACGGCCGTTCAGCACCTCAATCGGCAGCTCGCTGCCATTGTTCATGTAAATACATGCGCTGCCCTGATTAGGATTGCAGCCATATTTTAATGCTAATTCTTTCACTATAACTCCTCCTCTTTTGTATAGTGCCAGTCACTTAGACAAACAAAAAACCGACACACTGGTACAAGAAAAAATCTTTGCCCAGACGGTCGGCGTGCTACCGGTCATACTCCCCTGTGGTAACCCACTTCCGTCAGTTATATGACCTAATACTAAAATTATAAGATGCCTCGTTGTTTTTGTCAATACCAGGCGATTGTGGTAGAATAATGGTATAACGAATTAGAGTGTTGCCCCCTTTAGTCTCGCTATCGCTCGACAGTTCCACCAAGGGAGAACCAAGTATTCTTGTCTATACATATACCGAAAAGGCACGGCAAGCTCTTTTCAAAGGAGGAAATAATATGACTCTCTGTTATGTATGTCCGCATCGCTGCGGTGTAGACCGCCCGGCAAATATGTCTGATACTACTGGCTGCTTCGGCAGCTGCGGCGTAGGCCTCGCTCCGATTGTTGCCCGCGCCGGCCTGCATATGTGGGAAGAGCCCGTCATCAGCGGAACCAAAGGCAGCGGTACTGTTTTCTTTTCCGGCTGCAACCTGCACTGTGTTTTCTGTCAGAACTATGACATAAGCTGCAAGGGCTTCGGCAAGGAAATTACCATTGAACGTCTGAAGGAAATCTATCACGAGCTTATCGCTCAAGGTGCGCACAATATCAATCTGGTTACACCCACCCATTTTACCGAAGCAGTGCTGCAAAGTCTGGACGAGCCTCTGCCGGTACCTGTTGTTTATAACACCAGCGGCTTTGAAACACAGGATACACTGCGCCGCCTTAAAGGCAAGGTGCAGATTTATCTGCCGGATTTAAAATACAGTGATGATATGGCTGCTATCAAATACAGCAACGCTCCTTATTACTTCCGCATTGCTACCGAAGCTATTAAGGAAATGTATAATCAGGTCGGTGACTACCATATTGACGATAACGGTATCATGACGAAAGGTGTCATCATCCGTCATCTGATTATGCCCGGCATGCCGGACAATACCAAGAGAATTATCGACTGGGTTGCTGCCAACTTCAAGCCTGGGCAGGTAATGTTCAGCCTGATGCACCAATACGTTCCCTGCGGCCGCGCCAACGAATATCCTGAAATCAACCGCAAGGTTACGGATGAGGAATACAAGGAACTGGAGAACTATCTGCTGCAAAGCAGTATTGAAGACGGCTTTGTACAGGAAGGAGATGCGGCCTGCAAGGACTTTATCCCCTGCTTTGACGGTACAGGAGTATAAAAATATATTTGCTTTAAATTTCATAAAATGATATAATTTTCGCATAGAGATAGCCGACGTCGGTTTCCTGCTGGAAAGCGGGGTGATGCTATGACTGTTTTCGAAGCACTTCAGCTTATGATAGGCTTTGCAACTCTCGTAGTTTTGATTTTATCACATCGCTCTAAATAAAGGCATGAAAAAAACCGCCTAGTGTAGAGGCGGCTTCCTTCAAACTCAAACTTTGCAGGGACAGCCGACCTCACACAATCGGTTATCTCTATTCTTATTATAACAGTTTTTTTGTTATTGTCAATTTGCCTCCCGACGCAAAACCTCTGCCAGGACCTCAATGCCGCGGCAGATATCCTCAGTTGAAGCGTACTCTGCCGGGTTATGGCTGATGCCTGCGCGACAGGGAATAAACAGCATTGTCGTGGGGCAGATTTTCGTCATATGCATAGCATCATGACCGGCGCCACTATTCATATGCAAGAAGCTGAAGCCCTTTTCTGTGCATATCGCTTCGCTCTGTGCGGCCAAGGCCTTATCCAAAGCAACAGGGCTGTCTGCTGTCAGCATTTCTAGCTGCACGCCGACGCCGTCGCAAACAGCAACGTTTTCGGCCTGCTCGCGAATGCTTTGCAGTACGCGCTCTATACTGTCCTTGTCTACGCCACGCACATCAACCCACAGCGTAACTGCTCCCGGCACAACGTTAATCGAACCTGGCTCTACGTCAACCACGCCAACGGTACCGACACTGCCGTTGGCTTTTTCTGTTTCCGCAGCCTCGTTCACCGCCAAAATGAGCTTAGCAGCGCTGACGAGCGCATCACGGCGCATCCCCATCGGCGTTGCGCCGCTGTGGTCTGCCACACCTTTAATATGAATCTTAAAGCGTGTCGGTGCCGCAATATTATGCACGATACCAAGCTGGTGCTGTGTCTGCTCCAGCACCTTGCCCTGCTCTATATGCAGCTCCGCAAAGCATTTATAGCTGCCAGGCGCAATTACGGCATCACGGTAAGCGTCAGGATCACAGCCCCATTCACGCAAGGCCTTGATAAAGCTGATATCCCCCTTCTTGGCTCCCTTATTCAGCTGCTCCGGCACTGCGCTGCCTGTCAGCAGCTTGCTGCCCATAGTCGCAAAGCCGATAATATAGTATTTCTTGGGACATATTTAGTTACAGTTA
>OJMM01000103.1_pt1 | contig 51555 bp, 54 predicted proteins | sample 1597231 | NCBI WGS metagenome assembly OJMM01 (sample SAMEA2452128, study PRJEB22498) | human gut metagenome | reverse complement strand
AAATACACCAGTCTTCAATGTTTTCTAGCCATTGTTCAAATGTTTTATTGAAACGAGAAGGTACAAAGTTAATTCTTTGATCTTCAATTTCTTGATTCTTTAATACCTCTTCAGCAAGTGGTTTCATCTTAACAAACCATTGTTTACTTAAGTAAGGTTCTACAATTACACCTGTTCTTTCAGAGTGTCCGACTTGGTGTAAATGTTCTTCAATATGATCAACTACACCTGCTTCTTTAAAGTCATTAACTAAAGCATCACGACATTCAAAACGATCCATACCAGCATACTTACCACACATTTCGTTCATCGTTCCATCTGGATTCATACAGATAGGCATTGGTAAGTTGTATTTTTTAGCTAATGCGAAGTCATTAGGGTCATGTGCTGGTGTACATTTCATAACGGCTGTACCAAAACTCATGTCAATATAATCATCGGCCATGATTGGAAGTTTGTCTCCATTGGCAGGGTTAATCGCATGCATTCCAACGATGTCTTTATATCTTTCATCGTCTGGGTGAACAAAGATAGCTTGGTCGGCAAACATGGTTTCAGGACGTGTTGTCGCAATCACTAATTCTTTTCCTGTTTCAACGACTTTATATTTAAAGTAATACATGTGACCCATGATTTCTTTATGTTCAACTTCAATATTAGACAATGCTGTTTTGGCTTCAGGATCCCAGTTGATGATTCTTTCACCTTGATAGATCAATCCATCCTTATATAAGTCTACAAAGACTTTACGAACCGCATGACTTAAACCTTCATCTAATGTAAAGCGTTCACGACTATAATCTAAAGATAAGCCTAATTTAGCCCATTGGCTACGAATGGTAGAAGCATATTCTTCTTTCCAATCCCACGCTCTTTCTAAGAATTTTTCACGACCAATATCATAACGAGAAATGCCTTCTGATTTTAAACGCGCATCTACTTTTGCCTGTGTCGCAATACCCGCATGATCCATACCGGCTACCCAACATACATCATAGCCTTTTAATCTTTTATAACGGCATAAAATATCTTGTAGTGTTGTATCCCATGCATGTCCTAAGTGTAGCTTTCCAGTTACATTTGGTGGAGGGATCACAATACAATATGGGCGTTTTGATAGATCGCCCGCTGTGAAATATCCTTTTTCAATCCAATTTTGGTATTTATCATTTTCTACTGCTAAATGATTATATTTTGCTTCCAACGTCATCCACAATCATCCTTTCTGTACATATAAAAAAGCACATCCACATAGGACGTGCTTGACGTGGTACCACCTAATTTTATTCTCATTCACATTAACGCTGTGTCACGAAATTTACTACTTCATTTCATAAATTCAACTCAAAGACTACCTTCATCTACCCTATACACAAGCTTTCACCAGCCGCCTGCTCTCTAAAGAATACAAGTAAATTACTCCTTCTTGTCATCGCTTTGAGTTTAGTTTATCAAAGAAAAAGTAAAAACTCAAATCATTTTGAAAAATAAGTTGTTTTATTCTCTCGTTTACTATATGATGATTAAAGAAAGCGGTGTAAACATGGATAATCAATTATACAATCAAATCAAAGCTGTTCATGAACAGTATATTAAAGAACAAAATCGTTTAGAAGATGAAATCGATCGTTTAAGACGAGAAATCGTTTGTCTCGATAATGAAGATGAAATCGAAGCCTTGAATAAACTTGTTCGAATCGATGACATCAAACGTAAGATGGTTGTAGAATTCATTCATAGTTTAGATAAGATTGTGGAGCAATAAGTCCGCAATCTTTTTTAAAATTCTAGAATCCATCCGTAATAATTTTTGGCTGATTTACAATTACATTACTACCATAATATATTTGCATTCTTTCATCCTCTATCGTCTTAACTTAATATGGGTATCAAAACATTTATATAAACCATCTAAATATATTTTTCCCTAACAAAGCATCTTACCTATACCTATTCCAATTCTTTAATACCCTTATTCTACAAGTTCACATACAACTCCCTTATCTAGAATGAACTTGATCTTACCCTGTGCCTCATCTTCAATCTTATCATATAATCTTCCAACACTATAGCTTTCTCCTAGTACTGTATATGGACTATTAGCAACATATCCAATCTTTCCTAGTCCTGCAAGATTGACACTAATGGCTTCTGTATCATATTCATTATCTTTATCTTTCTTTAGATAAACGACCATTTCCGTAATAATGGTTTAACCCAGTGATCGTGAAATAAATGTTTGACATATTCTTGTCCTCCTTTTGATTTCACAATACAACTTTAATTGACATTATACGTGTCTAAATATGAAACAAATTAAATTTTCTTTAGAATATATCATTGGACTATTGGGAAAATAAACAATCATACGATAGATATAATAGACAATCATGAAAATGGCCCATATGATCAATAGTTTCTTGATTCTTTCCGGTTTATTTAAATTCATCAAAACCACCACAAACACAATAAGAGTAGGAATAAGGAGTGCATGATAATAGAGGGATAAAGAGAATTTAAAATGAAGTAGATAATATAGGCTTGTTTTCATGTTGCATCCAGGACATGGTAAGCCTGTAACACTTTGAATAGGACATTTATAGAATAATAAAAGAAGGAATAGTATAAGAACTATTCCTAAAGTCTTAGTTTTTTGTGAGTCCATTGATATTACTTTGTAGGATGCAAAAAGAAACGATGGATAGTTGTAGAATGGCTAATACCATTAAAACAACACTATCATCACTTAGGTGTTGACCATTTTTAGTAAGGCTTGAAACCATCTTACCCGCTTTATACATATAGTAAATTTGATAAATACCACAAGTGACAATGCTTAATACAACCACAAGGAATGGATCGGCTCCTTTTTCTTGGTGTTGGCTTGCACATAAATCATTTAAATCTTTGGCAATGGTATAAAGCCAATAAAGACCATATAGTCCACATGTCACAAACGTTAATACAACATTTAAGGCAATACTCTTTTCTTTCACCCCATAATAAGAAGGTTGTGGTGAAGGTTCTTGTTCTGGCATTTCATTTCCTGCAAGCTCGGTATTTTTTAGGTGCATCCAATCTTGCATACCTGTTTTCCATACAAAGCTATTGCCTGAAAGAATACCCGCATCCATAAACCCTTTCATTTCTTCTTGTGAATAAGGTCCTTTGGAATCGTTGTTTTCTACATAGTACCAATTCTTTTCTTCATCCACATGCATAAATTCATTAAGCTCACTATCTGCTAGTTTTTGCCAATCCTTTAAACTTGCCTTCCATACGAGAGTAGAACCCGTAATTTTATTGGATTCAATCAATTCTTTCATTTCTTCTAAAGTAAATGCACCTTTAGAATCATTATTCTCTACATAATACCATTCTTTAGCGTGTGTTTTATCAACAACCTCAATGGGTTCAACAATCTCTTCTTCAACTTCTACTTTTGTTCCACAATTTGAACAGAACTTTGCATCGTCACTGATTTCGTGACCACAATTTTTACAAAACATAACAAACATCCTTTCGATTGATTCAATTATAAGATGAATCTTGTGTTATCTCAACTACTTAAGAAAAACTTAAGATTATGAATTTGTCGATTCAACAAAATACATAACTTATGAATACGTTGATCTGAATAGTAAGTCATATGTTGATATTGATGCAACAAATCATCAAACCATGCAGGTAAGTCTTGTAGCGTATCTATATCAATGCGATTTAAATCTTGTACAACTTGAATAATTTCTCTAAACAGTTTAATTTCATAAATTTTCTTTATGCGAATTATCTTTATTCGTACTTAAGCTCAAGATCACTTCATCTCTAAAAGACAAAAAGTTAGTAACAGAAAATTGTATTAACATTTTAGCACCTCCACACTTACATAATAAATAGAAGTCTCAACATATTTTCTTTATTTTAGATATTACAATGCATTTTACGCATTAAAAAAGATACCCGAAGGTATCTTAGTGTTAACCAGCCGTATCATCATAACTATCATCTTCATAATAGTTATTATCTGGGCTGTAGTAGTTTGAATCATCATAGCTTGAATCATAATTATTACTATAATCATAATCATTGCTGTTATCATAACTATAATCATAATTGTTGTCGTAGTTAGAATCGTAATCATTACTACTATTATTTGATGAAGATCCACTATTATTAATGATTCCCATCGCTTCAAGTTCTGCTGTATTTCCAATCGCATTGTTTTCATTTGGCGTTTGTGAGAATCCAGAAGGATCTTCTACCGTTTCTGAACTCTTGCCATCAATGACAGCTTGAATCTTCTTTCTAGCCACTTCATTCATAATATCATTTTGAACGACAACACTCGCATAGCTTTGTGCTTGATAACAGAATTTTGTATCTGAATCCGCAACAATCGCATACGATTCAATCTTCCATTTTGGCATTCTGTTTAGTTCATACTTCACAAACTTACTGATTTCATCACCCGATAGGTTTGTATCAAACGCAACAGCTAAGGCATCCATAAACTTACCATAGTTTGTGATCATCTTAGGAGAAACAATACGTTTAAACATGGCTTTAAATACTTTTTGTTGGTTACGAACACGTTGGTTGTCACCATCTGCATAAGCATGTCTTTCACGCGCAAAGGCTAAGGCTGTTTCTCCATCCACATGATGCTTACCAACACTTAAGCCTGGCTGCGAATTCGTATAGAAAATATCGACTTCCTCACCTTTTTTAATATCCAAATCAATTCCATCTAAGGCATCCACTAAACTTACAACACTCGAAAAGTTAATACGAATATTATAATTAATTGTGATTCCCAAAGCTTTTTCAATTGTCTTTTCCGTACTCTTCACACCCATTAAACCAGAATGCGTTAATTTATCATAACTACCCTCAGGACAAGCTTGTTCTTCATTGTCAGGACAAACAAGTTCCACATAATAATCACGAGGAATACTTGTCATTAAAATCGTTCCTGTTTTAGGATTGACTGTTAATAATAAGTTGGCATCACTACGCGTATTCGAATCTTGTAACGTACCATAGGAATCATTTCCACTTACTAATACAGTAAATGTATCCTTAGTAATATTATTTACTGGATCACTTGGATTATCCGTCTTAGTGACTTTTGTATAATACACATTTTGATGCACGACACGAGAATCCGTTTGGAAATTAAAGTATGTACCACCCTCATGTAAGATATCACGATACTTTTCATTTAGACAAATCGCATCCACGTCACTATTATAAAAAGCCTCCATCATATCATCCAATGAAGAATAATCCTTCGTCGTATATTTGATTTTGTCTGAATCCAAATCCTTCAACATACGACTTGTTGCCTCTTTATCCATATCTAGGATCGTACCAATCTTAGCCCCTGCAAGATCCTTCTCTTTTTCAATCGAAGAAGCCTTTAAAACAACAATCGAAGTTGAAGTGGCCTTACTATCCGCAAGACTTGTCACCATTTCAAAAGTATTATCCGTTTTAAATATAAAATAATTGCCAAAAGCTAAACCCGCACACATGCATAGTGCAATAAGTCCCATTAAAAGTCTTGAAAAAAACTTACGAGCTTTAAAATGCAACATTAATATAATAATCAAAGTCAATATAACTAAAACTAAAGACACTAAGATCATGAGTTTCATTGGTAATAAATTCAAATTAATGATTTGAAAAATCAATAATGCCAAAGCCGCAATCATAAACATTGTCAAAAATTTACTGATTACCCTTTTTGATTTCTTACCATTATTTACATTCTTTTTAGGCATAAAAATAATCTCCTATAAACTTCTATATGGCTCACAATTACATATTATAGTATAGATCCAACCATTTTGGCAAATCAGCCAAAAAAATGGATAGTCAATATGACCATCCCACAATCTACATATATCTTTCACAACGATACGCAAAACCTTTAAAGCCATTCTCTTTCGCCTTACATAAACTCTTTTCATAACCCAAAGATTCAGCCTTATGTTTATAAGACAATGACTTCTCTAAGTACCCATTCAAACTATCAAAGAAGAATAGAAATAAGCCACCTAAAGTACATACAATACTTGCTAGAACAAGCCAAATAACAGGAACAATGATATAAACTACATTGAGTATAATCACACCAATAAAGCAACTAAAACAAGCAATCATTAAACCCATATGAATCTTATGATATTTTCTAAATAAATCTTCATACTTTCTTATACAAGGATCCACTTGAGAAGTAATATAATCATCTGCAGACATATTATTTAACATCCTCACTCGATTTACCTGCAAGAACGGCATTAATTTTATCCTTAGCCATTTTAACCGTACTTTGATCTGGAACCATGACAGATGCCGCATCACCAAGTTCAGCACACATTAAAGTATCACCCGTACCATCAACCATATACTGCTCCATCTTCCAAGTTGGGTTGTTGTTTAATTGATACTTAATTAAATCTGTAATCTCCTCATTAGACATTGTTGTGGAGAATGTATTTGCCATAGTATCCATAATGGTTGCATAGTTTGTAATCACACTTGGTTTAGTCGCCTCTTTTACAATACCCATAAGGACTTGTTGTTGATTCTTAGTACGCTGACGATCCCCTTCTGCATAAGCGTATCTTTCACGAGCATATTCAAGTGCTTCTTCACCATATAAATGATTAACACCTTCTTTAACATTAATATATTCATTATGTACAGCATATCCAGGAGCTACAGTTACATCAACTCCACCTAGTGTATCTACAAGCTTAGTTACTGTATCGAATCCAACTTTGAATGTATAGTTAATCTCAATACCCAACAATTGTTCTACAGTACGCTTTGTCGTATTTGTACCATGAATACCTGTATGTGTAATCTTATCTAAAGCCCCTTGCATACATCCATCTCCTGCATCACAAGCTGTAGTTACATAGAAATCACGTGGTACGGAAGTTAATAGAATGGTGTGTGTTTTAGGATTGACTGTAGCTATCATAATCACATCACTACGACCATTTTCATCAAAACCACCACGTGTATCTGAACCAGAAATCAATACATTAAATGGTTTTGAAGTAATATCACTAACGGATGTTGCAGAATCATTATTTTTTACTTTATAAGAAGTTTGATACACAACACGCGTATTTGAATCAAAGTTCGAATATGCTTCCATATCCAAGATTTGACTACGACTTGATTCATTAATAATAATCGAATCTACTTCTCCATTATAGAAAGCTTCTAAAAGTGCTGTCATACTATCATATTCTGTTTGATTTAAAACAATACCTTCACTACTCAATTCTTTAAGAACTTTTTTTGAACCCTGTTCATTCAAACGTAAACTACCCACACTTACACCATTCAATTGAGACTTATTCTTAATGGAACTTGATTCTTTGACAATCACACTCACTGTATTTTTTGCATGTTTGGCAACATTTGTAATATTACTTAAAACATTTTGCGTTTTAGAAATATAATACCCACCCATACAAGATGCGACACAAATAAATAGTGTTAATACAATACAAATAATTTTAGAAACCACATTCTTACTAAAATAGATCAATAATAAGATGAAGATGGCATCCAAGACAACCACACCAATAGTCAGTGGAAATAAGAATTTAGTTGGCAATACATTCAAACGAATCACTTGATACAATAAGTAAAATGAAGAAATCACCAATACAACACTCAATAAAATACTCAATACTTTCGAAACTTTACTTTTCATAATTAAACAGCTCCCCTTCCATATAAAACTTGTTTTACTGTCTTACAAAGCAATGTAACATCCAGCCAAAATGACCAGTTACGATAATAATACTCATCCAAAATCAGACGTTGTTCAAAACTCACATCACTACGACCATGACTTTGCCACATACCCGTAATGCCAGGCTTACACGCAACCACATCCTCATAATATTCACCCATATCTATTTTTTCTTTTGGTAGATACGGCCTAGGCCCAATCAAAGACATTTGGCCAAAGAACACATTGATAAATTGAGGAAATTCATCCAAACTCTTTTCACGCAAGAAATGCCCTGCACTTGTAATACGAGGATCATTGGCTAATTTTTTATTCTTCTGATACTCTTCACGAATCTTAGGATCACTTGCCATTAAATCCTCTAAGATCTTATCTGCACCAAGCACCATTGTACGATACTTATACATCTTAAATTCCTTGCCATTTTTACCAATACGATTCTGCGTAAAGAAGACAGGCCCTCTGTCGCCTTCCATACGATTTTTAAAGAATACATATACCGTTAAAGGAATCAAGATTATTATGCCACATAGCCCTGCACAAATATCCATACATCGCTTTAAAATATAAGATCCCAATTGATTGACACCACGAGAATTTGAAATCATTAATATACCATCAAAATCCTCAACCTTTGTATCAAACGTAACTAAGCCAGTTACCTGCGGCAAATATTTAATATTCAATACCTTACCTTTAAATAACTCAAACAATTTATTTAAATTCTTTTTGTTAATTTCAGGAATCGCAATCAATACCGTATCTATATTATGCGTACGTATAAAATCATCTACCGCATCCAATTCCATCGTTAACTTTTTAGAAACAACCTGCTCTTGATGAATTCCATACGACTTACAACTCACATAACCCTGCACATCCAATAATGAATAACTATTTCCACGACATACAAAAGCCAATTGCGCAGCTGTATGCCCTGTACCTACAATCAAAGTATTATGTTTAAATCGTTGACGGAATATCTTATGCGAATATCTTGAGTTACAACCCGCAAACAAAAATAATGCAAGGGTTAATAATAAAAACCCATATATTTTACGAATCGTCCAAGAACTAAATGGGAAAATCAAAAAACTACCAAAGAAAAAGCCCAAATGTGAAAGAATCAATAAACGAATCTCATCATACATCAATAACACTTTTCCTTGATAACGCCCAATCAACAACTGCATTAAAAAATACAAAGCACAAAGCTTAATCGTATATTCCCCATAAAAACGCAGGACATTGATCTCCTGCAGGAAATTAATTAATATCCAATAAAATATAAATTCTATCGTTATCTTTAAAGTACCTATTTTTGACATAGTTTAAATCTCCAAATATATAACTCTTAATATTATATAAAAAAAAGAAGAAAAGCACAAATTTACGTACCTTTCTTCACCTATAAAGTACAATCTATTTTATACATTGTCTTTATACACATCATCGGCAGTCATTCGGAAATTCCGAACAACTGAATCCTTATCCAGTTCCCCTTCTTTGAATATATGCTTTATATATTCACTCATATTTGATTTACTGCATTGATATAATTCAGTAAGCTGCTGTTGTGTCAGCCACACTGTATCATCTTCTATTTTAACATCTATATTTGTCTTCCATCATCAGTCTGATATATAAGTATTTCCCCGTATCTATCAGTTCCAATTTTATCTGCCATAAGCCTCTCTCTAATCTATTAGTTTTTAGTTATGAAATATGAACACATGTGTTCACTATCTGTCCCAACTGAATCTTTTCATCGTTCCAATCTCTGTTCAACCTTTCTTAATACAAAAATATTGTTTTAAGGGTTTTGCATCGATTACTAATTTTGAAGAATTAGCTTCAATTTCCAATTCATCGATATAATTATCACGTTTCATAAAATGAAGTTTTACTAGTGCATATTGATTTACTCACTTTTTCTTACCTACAAATCTTTTTACAAGCACTATATATACAACTAGAAAGCTACATATAGTTCAATTCTTACTAGCAATTTTATCGAGAGCGTTTTACTATTTAGTCCAAGGTAAAAATTGAGAAATAAAGTCTGGGATCTGATCAGCATTGAGCATCCATGAAATCACAATAATTACAGCAAGAACCGAGCATGCAACATTCAACGCCATAATATTAAAAAGTTTCGCATTCTTCTCGTTAATTGTAAAAATAAATTTCACCAAAATATATATTACATTAATAAGAACAAATGCCAAGAAATCAACCACCAGCAGTAGTCTAAATACGCTTACCGCAGATATATTCTGTAGAACGGATGTTGAAAATGTTATTCCACCAACAAATGCCAATACAATTGCAGCGAATATACCAAGTATGGAGATATATTCTTTTTCAACACCTTTTATTTGCTTTTGCAGGTTCTCTTTCGCCTCTTCAATACTATTAGCAAAAATATTATTAACGTTTTCAATCTGATGTAATGCCAGCTGAAAATGGTCGTAAATCTTTACAATCATCTTCTTACAGTCATCATTTACTTCATTATTATCATCAAGTGAATAAAGCAATAACTTTTCTAAATTTGTAGCAAAAACTCCTCGTTCTGACATTTCCAACGAATAGACATAATTACTTATCTCCGAATAAAGGATTCTGTCTAACTTATTGTTTGATAAAATATAAGATGCTATATTTTCGACTGTTTTCTGTGGGTCATAGTCCTTAGTATTTAGAGACAACGCTTTGCAAATACCATTAATTTTTCTTTTGGTGTTTGTAAATTTTTTTGATTGCTCCAGCGACATTGTTTTATTATCAGTCGTTCTAAGCAATACATCCAAATTATCATCAGCCATTAAAATACTCCCTTATTGCATCGATTGTTATCTCGTTATTCTGATATGGTGCGTATGTGTCAATCCAAGGCGATTGTCTATGCGTCAATGACACAAGGTCTGTCGCTGAATAATCCGCAAATTTATCTACGACTTTATCAATAAGAGATTTATCATTATCCGAAATTGCTGTGTCCTCAAACTCAACTCTTTTTGAATTCCAAATATCATCTTTATCAAACATAATAAAGGATTCTATCGTAGGAATATCCCCACTTCCATACTGCTTATATTCATGGTATGCTTCTGGCACAACTGGTCCAAAATCCCATGCTTCAATTTTCTCATCAAAACAACGAGTGTGGTCTTTCTTTTTTGTCAGAAAATAAGCTTGAATAAAATAAAGTACTTTCTGAAGTTTTAAATTTGAGATGCCATAGTCGTGCTCATTGCTATAATTAATCACATGGCGACATACATCTAAAACTTTATAGCTCATTATCTCGATCTCCTTCCTTTGTAATATCGGATTATATCACTATTTATATGTTTTGTCTGAACTTTTTGAAAATTTTATTGTCATCTAATCCTCAGCATAAATCTTACTACTCATTTCTAGGAACCTTGGCACTCACATCTCAAAAAAGCCATAAATATACCACTCTTATTAACATCAAATCTAAATATTACCGTAATCGACGCTATCACTTTGAGCTGAGTTAAAACCAAAAGTGCACAGTCAGAAAACGGAATAGGTGCAACACCTTCACCTGCCGCTGCAAGCGCTGCGATTGCTACTACTGCCTGTGCATGGCGTTTTTTTCATCTAATGCTACTATCTGTAGTAATACCTCTCCTATATCTTAGATATTAAACTTGATACTATTTAGATATTAAACTTGATACCATGCTGAGTATTTAAAACCACCTTTTAGAATTCTTTCAATGTGGTACATAACGAAAATGGTATGATTTGCTGCATGAGTGTTTCCTGATAAGCATCTTCTTCGTGCATATACTCAACGATGTCATTTGTTGTAGAATTTTTAAACTTATTAGCCACCTTATAGATAATATCTATTTCTTCTGGTGTCAAAGCATCTAAAGACACTCCTGATTTTGCTTGAATATGGTAACTTACCATTTCCTCTCTCTCTATTTCTTCTACTGTCAATTGTGGAAGATAAATAATTTCTGAGTTTGCAATAGGCAATGCTCCATATTTTTGATGCTGATAAACCAATCCGGTTATTGCTCGACCTCTTTGTTTATAAGCCAATGCGTCTGCATACCAAAGCATCTTCATCAATTTTACTTTATATAAATTTTTACAATACTGTGCAAAAAATGCCATTGTTGCTCCAAGTTTGTTTAAATCCAATACCTGATATCCATTAAACTCACAAGGTCCATCGAATTGTACATAGCGATTTTCAATGGTTTTTCTATTTAACTGTTCAATACCGATTGTCTCTATTCTATGCTGGATTGCCCTTCGCAATATCTCGTACTTTTCCTTTGAGAACTTTTCACGCTGTTTTTTCAATCTCTCAAGTGCATAATACGGATCATCCTTTACCATACGAATCAGCTGATCATAGGTTTCATCCTGAATCGATTTTGTTTCATACCTTGTGATGGTTACTTCTCCCCATCCTAGTAAAACGGCCAAATCCGCCTGGCTCATTCCATATAATCCTCGAATTTCTGCAATCTCATAAGACGTAAGCAAACCATGCTTTTTTCGGTATGCATTTCTTGCACTCTGAAGATTCTGATTCATTAAATCTGCAGATACAAACTCATCTTCTTCATAATCAACACTCTCTGGGCAAAAGAAATAAACCTCCTCATAAGAGGTACCCTCATTTTTAATCAGCATTTCGCCAATTCTCTTTCTTTTTTCTACAAAGTGAACTTTGTCGCAAAGAGGGCAATATCTTTCAACTTTCTCGATCAAATAATTGTCCTTCATTTTGGTATCCTCCTCTCACAAAAATTTAACCCTCATATGGCAATGGGCTAGGTTTAGGATAACGGGCAAAATGGAAAGAAACACAAAATACTTTTCCAGACGCCTTATTCCTAATTTTTACCTTAATATACACATCTCTTGTCTGAATATTCCTATAGAACACAAAGAAAGGTGGAGCAGCCACATTTCTGTCATCTAACATCGTCTCAGCATAATCTTCTACCGTGATTGCTTTAAGTTCGTCGCACACATCATTCGCATCAAACTCTAAATCTGCCATTGTATTTATTGTTGTATAAGGATCTGTTGCACTTTCATTTCTCTTTTTAGGAAGAATGTCCAAATCTCTTTCAATCACAAATGTATCTGATTCTAATATCGCCTTTAACTCACTAAGAAACTGCTCTACGAATTCTTGGGAGTCAATTCTTGAATTTCTATTCGTAGCTACTCCTCCTTTCTTTTCTTATTGACAGTATACACTATCAATTGATAGTTATCAAGACTTTCGCTGTATCTTATATCAGAAGTTTAACACTTAGCCATATGCAATCCAATATCTAAGTAATCAAACGTTTCTTTCAGTCCAAGCATGATGCTATTTCTAATATGAATATCACCAAAAAAACTTTTCTGTAATTCCAAATATTCTAGGAACATTTCTTCATTAGTGAATTTATTATTTAGTAATCTATCTAATTGTTGACAAATTAAGAACTAATAAATCAAACGACAACAGATTTTTGTTTATAAAGTTCCTTCTTTAGTTTCATTATTATAAATACGCACAAATTCCTTATATTCACTCGAATCCTTGGACATAGGTGCTTTGATCACTGTGTTTTCATAAAGTGCAAAATCCGTATGAATAATATTCTTACTCTTATCCCATACATTCAATCCTGCAATCTTTATTTCAGCATTTTTAAACTCATTTTGAATCGCATCCACCACTTGTTTCATGGAATGACCTGTATCGACAGAATCATCCACAACTAAAATACGATCAAAAGATTGTCCCTTTAACTTTTCTAAGCTTTTATGAAAATGAATCTTTCTTTCCGTATTCTTATCATGCGTATTTGATTTTAGTTCCATACTAATCAAAAAATTACGTACAAAATTAGGCATTAAAGAAATAACAGGCCCAACAATCTCCTTTAGTTTATTTCCCTCACGCGTTGCACTAATTCCTACCATTGGTACTTCAAAGACTTCACTCATCTCTTTACCAATCAAATAACCTGCTCTAGCTACATAGATCACTAAATCCGGACAATATGTTTTCTTTAATTCTCTAGCCCAACTATTACATTCACTTTTTAATTTTTCTATTGATAACTCTGTATATTTCATTGAAGTTCCCCTTTACAATCATTTTTATTAATTTAACGACTTTAGTCACCTTATGAGCCAACTTTATACATGGCTTGGTATGGAAAGTACAACTTTTAATAACATCCCTAAATTCAGAACTATTCAAAGGTATGCTCTTAACTTCCATATAGTTTCTACCAATTTCCATTAAAGTATGTGCATCTGAACCTACTACTTTTACTAAGCCATACTTATCCGCAATAGAAGTCTGTTTAACTGAATAATAATCTTCTACATTTCTACCATTGTAACACTCTATACAATCAATACGATGTGAATTCTTACTAATACAAACCTCATTCAATACGGTCTTCGACCTCTTTTCATCATAAGGATGTGGTACATAGACTACACCACCTTGACTTATAATACGATCTATTGTTTCATTGCAAGATAAACCAGCTGGTATTTCTTCATTTAAATAAAGTCCAATAATTTCTCCTGATGATGTCATAATTTCTTCTCCAACAATCACAAGGACCCTATTCTTTCTTTTTGAACAATATTCCTTAAACTTTAATGCTCCCAAGATATTATTATGTTCACAAATCGCAATCGCATCAATATGACAAAGACGACACTTCATATACAACAAGGAATGCAGAAGTAGACTGTCTTTTGAATATCTTGTATGGCAATGTGTTTCTAAACGAATCATAAGTAAATTTTCTCCATATGTAATATAATACCATACACCTAAAAAAAATACCTTCCATTTTATTTTTGGAAGGTAGTATGCTTATCCTAAAATTGTAGATATTACATTAAATGTAGCTGCATCAACAACTGCTGTAGTAGTAACATCATTTAATACAAATGTGACTGTATATTGATTTGTATTTGAATCTAATGAACAAGTAATATTAGATACATCACTTTGTTCTAAGCCAGAATTTGCCAGTACCGCATTGATTGCCTGTTGTTGACCTTCATCAAATGAAGTTGAAGACTTTTCTTCTTTTTTTGTAGTTTCTTCTTTAACTGGTTCTTCAACCTTTTCCGTTTCAGAACTCTCATCTTTAGCTCCACGCTTAAAACTACGTTCTTTTATAATTCCATCTTTACCAATCTTATATTCATAAGATCCACCATTTGTATTAAATGAAACCATATATGAACCTTTTTGTTCTTTAATGGATACATTTTCACATTCACTTTTTGTGGCATTCGCATCATCTCTAGCTACTTCTAAAATATCATCTTTTGTGATTTCAAAGCCTGACTTACTACAGCCTGTTAGAAGTAGACCAAAAGCTGTAAGGAATATTAAACTATTTCTTTTTACCATCATCGTCTCCTCCATAACCATATCCATATCCGTAGCCATAATGGCTTTCATCACTCATATCCACTTTATTTAATACAACACCAATTACGTGTCCACCATTACGTTTTAAGTCATTGATAGCTGTTTTAACTCTACGTTTATCTGAAGATTTCGCATCCACTACATATAATACGCCATCACTCACATTACTCAATGGAATTGTATCACTCGCTACAGCCATTGGTGGTGAGTCTATAATAATATATCCAAATTCTTTACGAGCTTGTTCTAAGAAGCGTCCCATTCTTTTAGAGCCTAATACTTCACTAGGATTTGGTACTCTATGACCTGCTGTAATCACAGTCAGTGTTTGTCCACCATCATATTGCACTTGTTGAACACCCTCATAAGAATTGATACTAAGTCCTTCTTGAAATTCAGAAATAATATTTGTAAGTCCTGAACGATTTGAAATATGCAACGTTTTATGAACTGATGCATTTCTTAAATCACAATCAATTAATAATACATTTTTATATTTCGCTGCCATAATACGAGCCAAGTTACAAGCAATTGTACTCTTTCCTTCATTTGGAACTGTACTTACACAAGTAATAACCTGCATAGCCTCATCCATTTGACTAAACTCAATATTTGTACGCAACCCACGATAAATCTCATCTACATCAAACTGATTTCTCTTTTTCTTTGCCATTTCTATCTCCTAAAGAAACTAAAATGCTTCTTTTTCTTTACAACCTCAATATTTAATATATCCATATCACTCAAGATACGCTTAGGATTCTCAAAAAATAATATATCCGCATTCTCAGATCCAATACGCTTACTTACAACAGAATACGCATCACTTAATTTAGAAATACGATGCCCACTTGCTCTATGTGTATCTGTACCAATCACATCACAATATCCATCATCTAATAAAGATAAAGCATTCGATTGAATCGTCTTTCCATGCATTCCTAAAATAGAAGTACGATTAATTTGTAGAACACAACCCATATCAATCCAATTATCAATAATCGAATAATCAAGTCCTGAATGAAAATAACGTTCAATATGTGCAATCACAGGAACAAAACCCTTTACCTTCAATTCATACAAACAATCATCTCTATAATCAATTGAATGAATGTCACGAAGAACATTATATTCCACAAGCATATATCTAGATCCATTTAGTGTAGGATATAAATCTAAATCCAACCCATCAATAAACTCACTATTCATCATGACTTCACCACCACAATAAATTGGAATCGGACTCATTTCTTTTAATTCCATTTGCCGAGAAACAATCTCATTATAAACAGAAACATCTAATTGTCCAGGAATAAAGTGTGGTGTACTACATATTCCTACAAAGCCATCAGCCCTAGCAGATTCTAACGCACTTTGAGCATCCTCAATCGATGGCATGCCATCATCAATACCCCAAGCGATATGTGAGTGAATATCTATAAACTTAGCCATTATAATTCAGGAATCTCGCAGAAAACAGGGATACCCAAATATTTTTCTGCCTCTTCTTTCGTACGCAAACGATTATCAAACAAGAATCTTAATACCGCATAACCAACACCAATCACACCACCAACTAAAGTAGCCAACACTGTGTTTTTCTTAATATTAGGTCCACTAGGTACATAAGACAATTTAGCCTTATCAACAACCTCAATATTACGAACATTCAAATTCTTCTGCATAGTTTTAGTAAAAGTACTTACTGTACCATTTGCAATATCCTTAGATAACTTAGGATCTGTAGTTGTAGCCGTAATCGTAATGATTTCAGTATTCGCTTCATTCGTTACTGTAATACACTTTTTAACGCTTGCCGCATTTTCCATACCAACATCTTTAGCTACCTCAGACATAATGTTATTCTGCGTTAATAAATTAACAGCATTCGTAACCAACTTACTATTCGCCATCTGTGAATTATAATCCAAAGACCCACTCTCACTAATTTGTGGAGTTAAATAAATCGATGTACTAGCTGTATATGTTGGAGCAATCAATAACTTAGTTCCAAAGAAACCACCGACTCCAAACAATATACATAATACGATAATCAATTTAATATATTTCAAAACCGCACGAAATAATTCTAATAAATCAATCTCTTCCATTTCATTTAGATCATTACTAGGCATACGATCTAATCTACTCTTTGCCATAAAAGCCCTCCCTTTTCATTCATAACACATACTCATTAAATATAACATAATTGAAAATGAGTTTCATTAATTCACAAGAAAAAAAGCTAAAAAAACTCAATTTTTTAGCTTTTATTTAACATAAGTTAATCTCTTCTAAACAAATCACGAGTATATACTTTATCTCGTACATCATCTAAACAACTATCATAACGATTGGCGATGATTGCTTGACTTAAAGATTTAAATTCTTTTAAATCATTTACTACTTTACTACCAAAGAAAGTTTCTCCATCTTTTAATGTTGGTTCATAAATAATGACTTTAGCACCCTTAGCCTTAATACGCTTCATAACACCCTGAATAGAACTCTGTCTAAAGTTATCACTATTTGATTTCATAGTTAAACGATAAACACCAATAACTACTTCACGCTCTTTATTTTCAGAATATGTGTTATTATCTTCATATCCATAATAACCCGCCATATTCAATACTCGATCCGCAATAAAATCCTTACGAGTACGGTTAGACTCAACAATTGCTTCAATTAAGTTTTCAGGCACATCCTGATAATTAGCCAATAATTGTTTTGTATCTTTAGGTAAACAATAACCACCATAACCAAATGAAGGGTTATTGTAGTGAGATCCGATTCTTGGATCTAAACATACACCATTAATAATATCTTGAGTATTTAATCCTTTCATTTCAGCATATGTATCTAATTCATTAAAGTAAGATACACGTAAAGCTAAATATGTATTTGCGAATAACTTAACTGCTTCAGCTTCAGTAAAGCCCATAAATAAAGTATCAATATCTTCTTTAATAGCACCTTCTTGAAGTAAAGCAGCAAATTCATGACTCTTTTCAACTAATCTAGAATCATTTACATCAGTACTTACAATAATTCTTGAAGGATATAAGTTATCATATAAAGCCTTAGACTCCCTTAAGAATTCTGGACTAAAAATAATATTTTTAGTATTAAATTTCTTTCTAACACTCTCCGTATATCCAACTGGAATTGTTGACTTAATAACCATAATAGCATTAGGATTATACTTTAATACTAATTCAATAACACTCTCTACTGCACTTGTATCAAAGAAATTTTTCTTACTATCATAGTTAGTAGGTGCAGCAATAACTACAAAATCAGCATCCGAATAAGCATACTCTGCATCTAAAGTAGCCTCCAAATTTAAATCTTTTTCAGCCAAATACTTCTCAATATACTCATCTTGAATAGGTGATTTCTTAGAATTAATTAAATCAACCTTTTCCTTAATAATGTCTACTGCCTTTACCTCATTATGTTGAGATAATAAACAAGCAATACTCAATCCTACATATCCTGTTCCTGCAACTGCAATTTTCATAATATTTACCATCCTTTCATTGCATAATAAATTATAAAACCGAATTTATTCTTGATATTCTAAAACGTTGCCAAATTTTTTCTGTTTTTTCCTAATATCATCTATATACAAAATTCGCAAGTTACTTATTGCTCTGGTAACAATGACATACAATAAATTTCAAGTAACAATAAGCACTTTAGAACTATCATAACTTTTAAAATAATCTTTAAAAGTTATTTTGCCTTGACCATTTTTCTCTTTCGTAATAACTACAACATTTCTAAATTCTAACCATTTTGTCCCATGAAATGTGTAATAATTGTTTTTTTATATAAACATACAACAATATAACTAAATCTGATTAGTAACAGTATTCATAACTTACATCATATTATTATATTTACTCTGCACTTTTATCTAAACCATTCATTAAATTTATATCATACTTATTTAAAATTTTACCCATTTCAAATATTAAGCCAAGCTCATAAAATAATGGTTTCGAATCATTCACTAAATACCCTATATTAATTCTATTGTTAGTTTCAATATCCTGAAAATCAATACCATCAAATCTATATTTAGCAAATAAATCAGATAAATCATAACATTTATCAATTTGAACCTGTCCTTCATTATGTATAATTGCTGAATTAATTGAATGATTTCCATCTGTTATGACAATTAACCCAATCGGTTCAATTATCAATCCACAAACATTTGAATTATCAATGCCTTTAAATGGTTTTTCATTGCAAATACCTATGTCTATAATGTTATCTATGACTCGTTCATTATTCCAAATACAAGATATAATTGGAGTTGATTTAATATCACATGTATATTTACAAGGTTTATAATCACTATTCATTTTATCTAGCATTAAACTCTTTCTAATTGAAAGATTAAAATCTTTATTACGATTATTATAATATACCCATACATTTAATAATCCTTGTATTGTATTAGCCATAAATTTAATAACATGCTTTATGTTATCAATGTTCTTTGTTTCAACTATCTTTTCAAAACCTTCTAAATATTTTATAGTATTTTCCTTTATTTCTTTTTCAGAAGAAGAATTAACATATTGAAAATTTGTCATAAAAAATATATCTCCTTAATACTTACTTAAAATTTTAAATCCAATTTAAATTTGTGAGTACCCACATGACGTCCCCCAATTAATAATTTAGCGTTAAGAACGTTAATAAACAGCTAGTAAATTAGGCAAATGTGCTATATGCTAGACAACAGGAAAATGCCTAGAGGTTATCGGATGGGTACTCACATTTAAATTTAATTTCATTATAATTACTTTTTTATAGAATCGTGCTAAATCACAATCCATAAATTCAACACATAATACGAATACACAAGTACAATATTGGAATATTCAATCCTTGAAAATGTGTTCCAACACCCGTATACCTTTGTCTTATTCTGGTTGTTGGATAAATTTGATACTAGCATTACTGCCACCAGTACGACGAATCAATTCATCTTCGCCAATCACCTTTACTAGATTTGTAATCATTCTTCCTAAGGCTTCTTGATTATGATAATAAATAGTTACATTAATCCACTCACATAAAATCAATTCTTTTAATATATCTTTATCTGTAACATCCAAAGAATGTCCAATAATAAACAGACGTAGTTCATTAGGTCCTTGTTTATTCACAAACACTCTTTTCTTATATTCTCTTAACCAATCCTTATATAAACAGCCAGTTCCTTTATATATTCTTTGATAAAACTTTTTAAACTGAATAAATTCAACTTTTTTATCCTTTTCATTATTATCTAAATATTCATCAATACCTAAAACTAAATTGCATGTATTTAAATCATGTTCTTCATTGATCCTACCATGTATATAATTGAAATCAACTTTTTGCGTATTATACAAGCATTCATATGCATCAGTGTAATTAAATGTTAATACTCTTTCAATGTTTAAATCATTAATAAAGCGCTTTACCTTTGATTTGTCATATTTAGGCTTAACATAATAAAGCAAATATATTTCTAAACATCGGATTAAACGATTTAAATCTATTATCAATTTTTGTATATATTGTTCTATTTGATCTAAAGTAAAAACACAATCATAAACAGATATTTCTTTACTTCCTTCTAATATGTATTGTAAAACTTCAAATTCATACTCGTCTAATTGTACTTGATTAAATTCTGAATAAGAATCATGTTCAAATCTCTTTTTTACTTTGTCTAAAGTTTGTATAACTTTTGATATTTCACTTTCAAAATCAATCCAAGTTTGTCTATTATTGAGACTTCTATACTCTTTTAATTTTAAAAAATGATAAAACCATCTATTCTTATTAATTAAATCATTTATTTCATTATAAATTTTTGGCTTGCTTTCTTTTAAGTCTTTAAAACATACAATATAATCACTTTCATTTAAAAAATCATTCTTGTATTTATTGTACTCTTCTATAAATTCTAAGAAATCTATATATCTTGTGGGTAAACCATGAGCCAAATCAAATCCATTTCCTATTACTAAAATATTCATTTGTATTATACCCCCTCTCCATTTATTAAAATACTAAATTAGATATATACAAATTCTTCTAACGATTTTTCAATATGTAAAAAATACATTGGATCTTTAGATTTTACTAAAGCATTTTTTCAAAATGAGGTATACTTATTTTTACATTATTTCGTAAAAATTTATCATATCCGTCTTCATCAAAATCTTTTGTCAATAATACTAGGTTATACCGACCAATTTTTCTTACTTCATCAGAAGGTTTGCAAGATTCGTATTTAACACCATAGAAATTCTTATCTTTTCTAATCCATTGAAGTAATAATTGTGGAATAATATATTCTTCTTTAAATCTCCCTTCTTGATGTTCTACAGTAACAGAACATGCAGCTCGAAGCGGATATGTATATAGATATTTTAATAAATATTTTCTTACTTTATCTTTATCTTGTTCATTATTAAACCAACAAATAAAAGAATGTTTTAATTCACATAATTTTTGTGAGAAATCAATTAATTTAAGTGTATTATCTTCTTCATCAGGAATATCGAATTTGGATACATAAAATTTATCAGGACTACCACATTCATACCAGCATAATTCTATTTGTGTTCCAAGATAAAGACATGGATATCCAGGCATACTATATCTTTCTGGTCCAATTAAATGATTTTTTGTTAAAGGAATATGAAACATTTCTTTTCTTTCAAATTCTTCTAGTTCTCCATCTACTTTACAAATTCTAAAATATGAATCTTTGTGAAAACTACCAGTGTAATCAATCATTAAATAAGGTTTCATTTTATCTAATATACCAAATAATTTTATAGATGCATCTACAATGTTACCTGAACAATACAATTTCAATACATTTAAAATTTCCTGCATATTATTTTCTATATCATCAATAACATCATTTACTTTTTGACACATTTCTTTTCCGATTAATTGATTTTTCTCTGGCACATTCGCTTTACGCAAATCCTCTAAATATAATTCAAAATTATTTTCCAAAAAATCAATCATTGATTTTTTATCACGTTTTAAATGACAATCATATCTACCTAATAAATTCAACAATTCATCCATATTCAAAATTCTCCAACACATCTATATTTATACAGTCTAAAATTAACTAACTCTGTTTAACACATATTACCTATGTATAAAACACAACTAGTTAATTGATACACTGCATCTTTCTCACATTCAAGGAAATCTTTATACTAAAACAATTACACATCCTTATATCCACTATTTATAAATTTGTGTTTTTAAAAATTTAATCCACAATATTTTATTGCTATAATGTAATAATAATTATATATCCTTAACAAACATACTAATAAATTAATATATCTGACATCCATAGTGTCAATTTAAAAGTTATTATACAGGTGTAAACCAAAAAGACAAAGTACTAAAAACTAGAACATATACTATTTAGTATAAATAGTATATACGTTTACTTTAACACTTTTATAGCTTATGCTAACAACTAGCAATCACATCTATCAAGTTAGTAAATTAATTCATATGATATATTAAATACAATACAAGGAGGTTAATTATCATGGAAAATGAAACATCATCAAATCAAAATTACACTTATTTATTGAAAATTTTCGCAACTTTTATGTCAATATCTTTTGCAATACTTTGTTTTATAACGTTCATTTATTGGAAAGGATATGCTGATAACTTAGGAATTAATACTAACTCAATGAATATATCCTATAAAGAAAATGTATATATGCTAATTTTAACTTTTATAAGCTCTGTTATCATTTTTACTCCATCTTTTTTGATAGCTAAACAATCTTTAAAGAAAATGGGTAAAACAAAGCTGCTGGTAGCTTGTATCATATTCATTGTAAATTTATTTTGTTTAATGTTCTTTTTTTCAATTAAAATAACCATGAATCATATATTGGTTCTATTTATTAGATATATCATATTAACGATAATTGGTGTTTTTTTTATTTCAACAAGGCCGTCAATAAATAATTGTTCTCCTGAAATTCGAATATTAATCATTTTTCTTTTTTCAATTGCTACACTATTATTAATATACGATACAGGCAAAGATTCCATAAAATATCAAGCTACATACTCTGTAACAGAAAATAACAAATATGTTGTTGTATATACTACCCAAGATAAATACATATTAAATTCAGTTCTAATAAAAGATAATAAACTAATTTTCACAAATAAAACTCAAATGATTGTTGATTGTAACAATGTAAAATTAACAAAGAAAAAATTTCAGGAAGTTGAAGTAACAAAGCCCTAATTAGATAATGGTATGAAGAAAGTATTAGACTTTCTTCATACCATTTTATTGTAAATTTCTACTGTTAAATCCACCGATTGTAACAAAAAATCTTATCAATAAAATCATATCTTAAATTTCGATATTTAGTAGTAATACAATCGGCTAGAAATATATTCAATTCATGTATATAGTAAATTAATTTAAAAGTTATTCAACCGCACACATCAATAATTTTATATTTACTTTTTTAACATTGAATAAAAAAAGAATATTCAAAAGTTCATACTTAAAATAATAAATTATCCTCTTTCTACAACACAACAAGCTTCTACCTTAGTTAATGAAGCTATTTCATTATTAGCCTTCACAACTGCATTCATACAAATATGAACACCTTCATTAACTATACAATTATGATCTACTATAGCACCACAATTAATAATACAACCATCTTTGATAACACTATCCGTATTAACGACAGCCATTGGAAGTACGCAACATCCAATTCCTAATTTAGCAGTTGGACTTACATAGGCAGTTGGATGAATCAAAGAAATAACTTCACAGTTTAAACAAAGTAATTTATTGATTAATTCTAAACGAACAAAATTATTGCCTAAGCCTACAAAAAAACACGAGTCTGAATCAATAAATTTAGGTAAGTCACTTAATTTACCAACTGCTTCATCAGAGTTATCATCTAAAAAAAATATCTTTGTATACTTACCACATTGTTCAGCCATATCTTTAATCACATGACCAAAACCACCTGCTCCAAGAATATATAAATTCTTCATGCCTATACCTTCTCAAAGAAAGTATCTGGATGATTTGGATCAAAAATTTCATTACAAGTCATAACAGTAACTAAGTTTTCTGTTTCAGATAAGTTAATAATATTATGAGTCCATCCAGGAATCATGTATATAGCTTCAATCTTATCTCCACTTACTTCAAACTCAACAGTTTCACCTGTATTAATATTTCTTTCTTGAATCAATCCATGACCAGCAACAACAATAAATTGTTCCCACTTACTATTGTGCCAATGCTGACCCTTAGTAATACCAGGCTTACTAATATTAATAGATACTTGACCACAATCTAATGTATGTACCAATTCAGTAAATGATCCACGATCATCACAATTCATTTTCATAGCATATTTAAATTTAGATGTAGGTAAATAACTTAAATATAAACTAAACAACTTCTTTGCGAATGAACCCTCAGGCATTTTAGGCATCATTAAAGATACTGGTTGATTCTTAAATTCTTCTAATAAGTCAACAATCTCTCCAAGAGTTACTTTATGAGTAACAGGAACACAACAATAACGACCATTTTCTTTTAATATTGTATCAACACCTTCAAATTCACAATGAGTTTCTTTACCTTCTAGTAAATCAAACATATCTTCTACTAAATCATCAATATAAAGAACCTCTAATTCAGTACTTCTATCATTTACAGTAAATTCCTCATCATTTGCTACTGCCCAACAGAATGTTGAAATAGCAGAATTATATTTAGGACGACTATGTCCCATCAAATTAACAAAGCGATAAACATATACAGGTGCTCCTGTTTCCTTACCATATTCAAAGAAAAGTTCTTCACCAGCCTTTTTAGATTTGCCATATTCTGAAGTTCCAAAGCGCCCAGCTAATGTAGCTTGAATTGAAGAAGATAACATAATACCAGCTTTATTGTTATGTTTCTTTAAAGTATCTAGAAGTTGAGAAGCAAATCCAAAATTACCTTTCATAAAATCTTCTTGATTTTCAGGACGATTTACTCCAGCAAGATTAAAAACGAAATCAGCTTTAGAACAATATTCATCCAATTCTGCTTCAGTATTGTTTAAATCAAATTCATAGATTTCGTCTACTTTAATATTTCTAGTTTTATTCTTGCCATCTCTAATATTTTTTAAATTATTGACAAGTGCAGTGCCGACCATTCCTTTAGCACCAGTTACAAGTATATTCATTTATTTAACCTCCAAGTAAAAAATGATGAATATACTATTCATCATTCGTTTAATTTTTACTGTTCTTTTCTCCAAACCATTTTATTAACTACATTTACATATCCTTGAATAATGCGAACAACCTTCATAGATACAGTTTCATCTACATAATCTGGACAAGGCTTTCCAAGAATTCCCTTTTGCTTCATATCAATAGCCATATCTGTAGCATTTAATAATTCTTTAGTTGTGATACCAGCCAAGATAAAGTCTCCCGCCTCCAATGCTTCTGGTCTTTCTGTTGATGTACGAATGCATACAGCAGCAATCGGATGTCCAATAGAAAGATAGAAAGAACTTTCTTCAGGTAATGTACCAGAATCAGAAACAATGGCCAATGCATTCATTTGAAGTTTATTATAATCATTAAATCCAAGAGGTTCATTGACTCTTACTCTAGGATCCAATTTAAATCCACTCTTCTCTAAACGATTCTTTGATCTTGGGTGACAAGAATATAAAATTGGCATATCATACTTTTCAGCAAGAGCATTGATTGCAGTAAATAAACTCAAGAAATTCTTTTCAGAATCAATATTTTCTTCACGATGAGCCGATAAAAGAATATACTTATCTTTTTCTAAACCAAGTCTTTCAAGAACATCACTCTTTTGGATCTTCTCCAAATTCATACGAAGAACTTCAGCCATAGGAGAACCCGTTTGATATGTTCTTTCCTTTGGAAGACCTGTATCCGCAAGATATTTACGAGCAAATTCAGAATAACAAAGATTTACATCACTAATTACATCAACAATACGTCTATTTGTTTCTTCAGGAAGACATTCATCCTTACATCTATTACCAGCTTCCATATGGAATAATGGAATATGAAGACGCTTTGCAGAAATCGCAGATAAACAACTATTAGTATCCCCCAATACTAAATAACCATCTGGTTGTAATTCACTTAATAATTCATAGCTTCTTCCAAGAATATTGCCACAAGTAACCCCTAAATTATCACCAACCACTGGAACCAAAATATCTGGTCCAAATTCTCCAAAGGTATTTTTCAATTCAAAATCTTCCCAGAAAACTGTAGATAAATTACGATCCCAGTTTTGATTGTAGTAAACTACACAACAATCAAAATACTCTCTACATCTTTTAATGACTGCAGCCAATCGAATAATTTCAGGACGTGTTCCACAGCCAATCATTACTTTTGTTCGACCATCATTTTTCCATTTAAAATTATGTTCCACCATGCTAGTTTCCCCTTTTATTCTTCAGCTAATCTTTCTTGAATATATTTCAATTCCATCATTTTTGCTTTGATTTCTTCCTTAGTCAAAAGCTTAGTGTTATTTGAATTAAATTCAGTAAGAGTGTTTCTATCAGTATCTCCATCTTTGAAATACTTATCGTAGTTTAATCCACGACTATCAGCAGGAACTCTATAGAAATCACCAAGATCAATTGCCTTAGCACACTCTTCATTCGTCAATAGTGTTTCATACATCTTTTCACCATGACGAATACCAATCACTTTAATGTCTTCTTTCTTGCCACCAAACATTTCACATACGGCTTCAGCTTGAAGACCAATTGAACAAGCAGGAGCCTTCATAATTAAAAGATCTCCATTTTCACCATGTTCAAAAGCATATAATACTAAATCTACAGCTTCTTCTAAAGACATAATGAAGCGAGTCATATTAGGTTCAGTAACAGTAATAGGATTTCCAGCTTTAATCTGATCAATCCATAAAGGAATTACTGATCCACGACTACACATAACATTACCATAACGAGTACAACAAATTTTTGTTTTACCACTATGACGACTCTTAGCGATAGCAACTGATTCTTCTAATGCTTTTGTTTTTCCCATCGCATTAATAGGATAAGCAGCCTTATCTGTAGATAAACAAATAACAGCTTCTACACCCTCTTCAATAGCAGCCGTTAATACATTATCTGTACCAATTACATTTGTACGAACTGCTTCCATTGGGAAGAATTCACAAGAAGGTACTTGTTTTAATGCAGCAGCATGGAAAATATAATCAACACCATGCATTGCATCTTTACATGATTGAAGATTTCTAACATCTCCAATATAGAATTTAATCTTATCAGCAACCTCAGGCATTCTTACCTGAAAATCATGACGCATATCATCCTGCTTCTTTTCATCTCGAGAGAACACTCGAATCTCTCCAATATCAGTCTGAAGAAAGCGGTTCAATACAACATTTCCAAATGAACCTGTTCCTCCTGTAATCATAAGTGTTTTTCCTTTGAATAAACTCATTTAATATTTCCTCCTAAATATATTCTTTTTTCTAAAAGGTACAAAGCAACTTTAATTCTTTATTCTACTTACAAAAGCCATCGTTTTTTCTTTTAACATTAACCAGATTTCTCTATTAAATATCTTAGAATAAAGTAATGTAAAAATAACATATGTTAATCCCCCAATACTTACTTGAATAAAAACACCTAAAATAGAATCAGGTATTATATATGTAAGTATTTTTATCACCGTAAACATTAATACACCTATTATTGAAAAAGGTATAGCTGGTTCAAACATATCTCTGAAATTAATAAAACTTTTACATATATATGTTTGATAAGATAATCCACATATTTCTGCTAATATTGTACCGACTATAGCTCCATATATTCCTATTTTTGGTATTAATAATATACTAAACAGTACATTTACTATTGCATTCAATATAATAGAAAAATTATATTGTATGTCCATTCTGTTAGGTATCATATACTGTGTTCGTATAATATCTCCCATACCAATGATATAAACAAGTGGAGATAAAAATATCATTACAACACCACATATTTCAAAAGATTTACCAAAATAAATAATCGCAAACGATTTAGCTATTCCTGCAAGACCAAAAATAGAACCTATTCCAATCAAGGAGGTGAAGAAGAAAGAATATTTAATATATCTTCTTTGTCCTAATAAATCATTATTTATCACCATTTTGCATGCCCGAGGATACATAACAGTTCCAATTACCCCAACAATAGCTTTTGGTACTGAAATAATACTGTTTGAATATTCATAAAAAGCAACATCTTCTTTTGCAGCCAAAATACCTAACAAAGTCTTATCAAAAACAGTATAAAGCGTTGATGCAATAACAGAGATTGAAAAAATCAATAATGGTTTTATATGTTGACTAACATCACCCCATTCGAATCTAATTGGCTTTATTAATTTTATTGCTTGAGGAATCATAACTGTCTGACCAATTAAAATTCCTAGTGTTGTAATTAATGTATAAATCCATAAATCTTTTGGATTATGTACAAATAAAAATATTAATAAACATACCAATATTTTTATAATTGCATTTTTAATTACAACACTTTTAAAATTCTCCAGTCCATAAAATAGCCATGTAATATCAAATAAAGCTGATACAACATAACATATATGGATTATATATATTATGTTATCTTCAGTAACAAAAAAATTAATATATACAATATAAATTAATGTTACGAAAAGCGAAATTAATATATGCAAAAAAAATAAGCTCCAAAAAACTCTTCTAAGTGATTTATCATCATTCGAATTTGTCGAAATAATTCTTTGTCCATGCCTTGATATGCCTAAGTTAGCAATAACAACAAAGTAATAAGCTATTGAATTAACAAATGTATATGTTCCTAAAGCAGTTTTTCCGAGAGTTCTTGTTAAATAAGGTGATAATATCAATGGAATAACTAATATAATAATTTGGTATATAAGTTGATATATAAAGTTCTTAGACAAACTATCTTTTCTCATTATCTTACCCCCTAGTATCTAAATTTTAATTTGTTATACTGCATTCATCTATAATATAGTTACACTAAAATAAACATTATTTATATATTAAATTTTGTGAGTACTCACATGACACCACCAATTAATAGTTTATCTTTGAGAACGTTAATAAATAAGCCATAAACCAGGATAACATGTTATGGTCAGAAAGTAAGAAAATGCTTAGGAGTTTTCAGATGGGTACTTTTATTAAATTTTATAAATATTCGTGTATTTATGTAATAAATTTAAAATTTTTTTAAACGTATAAGCTATAAAATCTAGATGATTGTATGTTTTCCAAATTTAAACTTTCTATTATTTTCTGTGCTAGTAAATAAGAAAATAAAAAAAATCAAAAAGAAAAAACTAATAGATACACCATCATATTTAAAAATGGTTCTATATAAAAAATAATATGAATAAGTAGATAAAATTATCCATCTAACATCATACTTTTTATTTGACTTATTCTCAATATAACCAAAAATTAATGCCATTAATATGGAACCAATAATTATTCCAAAATATCCCCAATCCATTAGAAATGGAAAAAAAATAGTAGACATTGCATTAGCGTTAATAGATGGTGATATAAAATAAGAATTTGAAGTTAGCTTACTATTTATTATATAATCACTTATTGGAAGTTTTATGCCCAAAAATTGCAAAAGAATTGCAAATATGTTGTAAATAAAGCCAAATGTAGCACTTCCATATAAAAATGTATGGATAATTGAATAATTATCTAAATGTTTTAAAAGTTGTGTTAAATAGCTTGGTCCACCTATAAAATATATATATACGTTTTCAAATCCGGTTAAACTATCTGAAGATCTATGTTTTGAAATATAAATTATTATATATAATAACCCTAAAATCATCACACTCAATAAGAGCTTATGATTCTTACCTTCTCTTTTTATCCTATTTACCTGTAAAGGAAAAACAAGTTTAAAATATGCAAACACTGTAAAAATAATAACTATAACAAAACCATTTCTAGCTGCGTTTGCTAAACAATACATAACTAAATTTAGTAAAGACATCGCTAAAATAGTTATTGCATTTTTACGTTTCAAAAAAAAACAAACTATTCCTATAAATATAGTTGATAATATTATAGGAAAACAAACGCTCTGCAAAATTATATCATAAAAACTAGAAACACCTAATTCTTCAGAAGATGTACCAGCTATCATTCTTAAGTATACAAATCCTTGATTTTGAATCACATTTAACGCTTTAAAGAAAACAGGTAAAATATACATAAACACAAAAATATTACATATATAAATTAATCTTATTCTTATACTTGTATCAGCATTTAATATACCTTTCAATGGACTCAATGCTCTTTGCCCTCTCCATGCATATACCATTCCAAAAACAAACATACTTATACATATACACATATTAACCAAAGTAGATGGTAGATAATAGTTCATAAACCCGCTATTAGCTAAGCATCCTACTACTATCCAAATATAAGAATAAAACGATCCATAATTAAATATCTTTTTTGTTTTAACATAACAGATTAATGACGAAATAAATCCTGTTAGAATTATCGTAATAATAGCAAACAAATTCATAATTATCTATTACGCACTCCTATTTTCATCTGAGCATTCTTGGCAAACCCTCTTAAAATTGTTTTCGATTGCAATAACTTTTCAATACCATGATAAGAATTCATATAATATGTAATTGCTTCTCTATATCGGCTATGCTGAAGTAACAATTCTATAATACAATTTTGCCAAATTGATTTTGCTTCCATATTTTTTGAAAAAAAATCATCATACTTATTCAATATAATTTTCCAACCATTTAATCGCCTATCAGGATTTGTGGTTATAGCGATATCGGAGATGTAATAATTAACCAAAAATTCATTACAATATTTGACATTATATACTTCTGCTATTCGAATCCACATATCAATATCTTGTGCAGATGGTAAACTCTCATCAAAATATCCGACTTTTTCAAATACTTCTTTTAACATAATTGGAACTGAACAACCTCCAATAAAGTTAAAATAATGAAGTTTTTCAAAAGCATCATTCTCATAGAAATTGAGTTTTTTTGATTTTATATTTTTACCATTTTGAATTTGATTTATATTGCAATATACAAGTCCTACATTATTTTCAAAATATGTAATCATTCTTTCTATTTTATTAACTTCAAAAGTATCATCGTCATCTAATAAAGCAATTATGTCACCTTTAGCACTTTTAATTCCTAAATTACGTGATCCACATGCACCTGGATTAGTTGAATTTAAAATATATTTAATGTTAGAATATGATTTAATTAATTTTTCAATATCATTTCTTTTGCTATAGTCAGGAGCATCATTTACAACAATAATTTCAATATTTGAATAACTCTGACATAAAACACTATCTATAGCTCTTTTTAGTATATTTTTATCTCTCTCGTGAGTTGTAATAATAACACTAACTAATTTATCCAAAATAATCCTCCTTTACATATTTTCACATACACTGTATATTCGCTTAATTAAACCATCAATATTTCCGACTTCAACAACATTTTGAGGCAACACACTTTCAGGACTTCCTCCTGTATTATATGTGATAACAGGTGTTCCACATGCCTTTGCTTCTAAATTTGTAGTAGGATAATTATCCTCATAAGTTGGATTAACAAAAACATCTGCAGTCGAATAAATTTCAGCCAATTCTATTGCACTATCTGTTTTATTCAATCCTATAATATTGTTTGGTAAGCTTTTGATCTGTTTTTTATTTAAACCAACAAGAACAATCTTATAATTAGGTGGCAACTTTTTTGATAATTGAATAAAATCATTTAAGCCTTTTCTTTGAGACCACGGACATGCTACGCCCAAAACAATTTTAAACTTTTCTAACTTAAATTTCGTTCTAAAATCACTAACTCTTTTTTTAAAAACTTGTTTATCAACAGTATTATAATGTACCTCTACTTTATACTCTTTTAAAAAACTCTGTTTTACTAAATCAGCTAGCCATTGAGATGGTGTTATAATTGTCATATTATTTACACCAGTAAAAGCTTTCTTTTTACGATAGTAATTTTCTTTAGAGTGATCCATTATATAGCTTTGAGGGTAAGCATTTTTTTGAATACATTTTTCACATCCATATTTCCACTTATCACAACCTACAGCTGTAAAATAAGAACAATGACCCGTAAAAGCCCAACAATCATGCAAAGTCCATTTAATTTCAACTTCTGGATGTTCTTTAATCCACCCAAATAACATTTCAACATTTATATAATAACCATGTATATTATGTAACCATATCAAATCCGGCTTAAATTTATCTAAATAACTTAATAAATTTTTTGTTGATTTTTTTGATTCAAACCCTGTATTATCAAATAATCTTGTTTTCAATACGTGTTTATAAATATCAAATTTATTATTAAAACTTATTGTAGGTAACCTCTCCTCTTTACTATTTTGACCATACACAATCATACATTGATTACCTGAATCAATGTAACTTTGAGCTATTTGAGAGCAAATTCTTCCTGTACTATAACATCCAGCACATACATTAATAATAACTACCTTCATTTACTATCCTTTCCATTATATACATGATAAATTTAAAAACTAACTAAAGAACTATATACAATTAAACTTTATAAGTTACATATAATAAACATGTTATTTATTTTTTAATTTATCCATAATAATATTGTAAGTTGAACCTACAGTATAGTTCTGATTTAAAAACTTTTTCGAATTTTTACCCATAACTTCGCGAGTTTTTGGATTACATAAGATTTTAACTTGTTTCATAAAAGCATTTTCATTATTACTCTCACACCATAAACCATATCCGTTTTGTTCAGCAATACAACCAACATCAGTATATGTATCTGTAGCACATAACAAAGGAATACCTGATTGCATATATGTCAAAATTCTTGAAGGGTAATTTGGAGCTAAACAATCATGATGTAAAAAAACTAATCCAACATCACTCGCAGATACTAATTTCTCATATTCATGTTTTTTTAAAGGTTCCAGTAATTTTGCGTTTTTTAGATTGTTATCGACTATGTAATTATTTATTTTATCTTTCTCTGTACCTCCACCCACAAAAACAAAATATGCCTCATTTATAAGTGTGGATGCTGATACTGCAGATAACGCAAAATCAATCCCTTGTGGTACTCCCAAGCTTCCACCATATATAAAAACTACTTTATCTTCTGGAATACCATATTTTCTTCTTATATCTAATTTTTCATAATTATCTAAATGTATTTCCTGTGGTAAGATACTGTTTGGGCAAATCTCAATTTTATTTTTATTTTTTAAATATGGTTCGTTCTCTAATAAAAACTTTATATTTGCTGGAGACATACACCCTATCATATCAGACGTATTATATAAACGTCTTGCCAATAATGCTAAATAATTAAATGCTAATTTTTTAGGACCATTTAATGATAATGCACCACCAAACAAACAATCATAAGGCCAAATATCCTTTAACAGTAAATAAGAATATGCATTTTGTTTCTTTTTCAAAAATTTTACAGCACTATATACCGTTATTGGTGGTGATCCATATAATACAAGAGAATATTCTCTTTCTCTCATAGCACATTTTACAGCAGTTTTATACTTAGACAATAATTTCATAAGATTAATGCCTTTAAGTATAAAATTTGACATTTTTGTAACATTTGAAACATATATTTTTCTTATTTCTCCATGATCATCTCTTGCTACAATAACAGGTTTATCATCTTTTATATCTCTTTTCTCACAGGCTGAAATAACTGTAACATAATGTCCTTTTTTTCGAAACTCATTGATTAAATCCATATAAATCGATCTAGTGTTAAAATCTAAATAATTTTCAATTGATAGAAACATTACGTTCATTTACAATACTCCTCTTTACTATCTAATTCTATTAATATCTTACATTCCAATATCAACTTTATTACCATTAACGTCTGTATAAATTTCTCCATAACGACGTTTTAATCTTGTACCATAATTAATATCAATTTCTGGTAAAGTTTCATTAAGAAGTTGCTTTATTCTCAAATAAGGCAAGTTAAGACCTGCTGCTGCAATAACAGAAACAGTTGCAGTTAGTCTTGGATTTAAATCCATTAAAAATGGTTTTCCATTTTTATCTCTCATGAAGTCGAATCCAATATTACCATCTAATCCAAGGCATTCAACTACTGCTTTACTCATCTCATACGCTTCGTTATCTTCGACAACTACACTTTCTTGAGCAATACTCATCAAACTGACAAGATTATCTCGACCTGCTATATATTTTGTTTTTCCTTTATCTGCTAATAAATCAACAGTATATTCATTACCAGGTAAATACTCTACTAATAGCATTTCATGAAATTCACCCTCAGCTTCTTTTAAAATATTTAACATATCTTCATATGCAACAAAAAAACTATTAGGTTTTTCATTCACAAAAATTTGATATCTATTACGTTTAGAATCAATTATTCTAACCCCTCTACTACCACTTCCATCAACAATTTTTAAGCAAACTGGTACATCAGGATAGCCAAGATATTTACATCCTTCCTCAAAATCATTTATTGAGTGCACACCATAAAAACGTGGAACCGATACTCCTTTATCTTTTAAAAATTGATATAAGGATAACTTGTTATTTGCAATTTCTACAGATGTTGGATCAGAAGCAGAAATTAATGTTCCAATCTTTGAAAAATCATCTTTTCTTTTTGATACAGCGGTAACTTCAACAGAAATATTTGGGAAATATATATCGACATTTTCTTTTTCACAAATATCTAAAACTATATCTACATAGTCCTTACTTGTAGCAGCCGGAACTCTATAAAATTTATCGACAAGATACTTTGCACTTGGCTCTTCGCTCATATCCATACCCACAATTCGAATATTTCTTTCACCATTTTTTTTGAAACATTCGACTAATCCAGGTATCGAGGGAGATCCTGACGCTGATAATAAAATTGTTAAATCTCTCATGTAATTACTCCTCAAAAACAAATGTTTTAAAAATATCACTGAAATTTTCTTTTCGTTTTATCAATTGAATATCTTCATTATCTAACATTATCATAGGATAATCAGGCATAATAAATGGCGGTTTATCAACCAAAGAATATCCTCCAACATTGCCAAATAGTACATAATCGTCATTTGATACTTCACCAGTATATTTCCTATAAATAACATCCTGTTCTAAACATGTATATCCAACAAAATTTGCATTATCTACATGTTTTATGTCTACTTCATTTTTAAAGATTCTAATTGGAAGATTCTTCATCTGACTTGTTTCACCCAAATTATGAAAACTACAATTTAATAAAACAAAATCTTTTCCACGTATATTCTTAACACCTATTACTTTCGCTAAAAAATCAACATATTTTGATACAAGAGTTGTTCCAGGTTCTGTGAAAAGTATTGGTTTTTTATCTTTGTCCTCATAAAACTTGGCAAATAATGAAATAACTTCTTCAGCATACAAATCATAGTCTGGTGCATCTGAAGGAAATTGTGCCTTTAATTCTGGATCCATTTTTCCAAACATTCCACTACCTAAACTAATATAATCAATATCATATAATTTATAGTTTTCTACAAGTTTTAGCATAGTATTAGCACGTAACTTCCATGCATCAATACCTCTAGCTCTACTCATATGGCAATGTAAACCATTGACCTCTACATTATTTGATTTTAATAGTTCAAAGATTTCTTTTAAATTATTAATATCAATACCAAATCTTGATGTATATCCAGCATCTATATCAAAATTTACTCTTATACCAGTTTTAATCTGATGATCTGGATATTTCTTTGCAATTTCACAAATATATTTAGCTTCTTCAATTCTATCTATATTATTTATACCATTAGACAGTAAATGATCCTCCAGGTATTTACCTTTAATTGGGCCGTTAAACACAATTTTATCTGGAGTGTACTCTAGCTTTAAAGCCAATTCATATTCCATATCAGAAACGACTTCAGCATAACCACCTAAATTCTTCACGCATTTACATATTGCAGGTGTATAATTTGTTTTATAAGAATAGCATATGTGATAATTACTATAAATTTGTTTAAAAGTACTTTCTAATTCTTTATAATTTTCAATAAATTCTTTTTTATTGAAAATATATACAGCATCTCCAAAAGTTTTAGTAATATTTTCAATAGTTTTTTTATTCAAATTTATCATTATAACCTCCTATACTCTTCTCTCTCGTTCTTTATTTAATGGCTCTCTGATAAAATCACCATAATCCGTTTTATTTCTTTGAAAAATAATTCTAAATACATTTAAAAATATATTTAAATCATTTTTAAACGATAGATTTTTTGCATAATTCGCTTCATACTCAAATTGTTTATCCCAAGAAATAACTGCGGAAGAATCAATTGAATCAGGAGGAATCAATCCTCCTCTAACCTCAAATCTTTTTAACTCTTCTTTTGTATAGTAAGCATCATAAATTGGTGGTAAAGGCCTAGGACCAATTACTGACATATCCCCCTTGATTATGCAAAATAATTCTGGTAATTCATCAAGTGAAGACGATCTCAATAATCCACCGAATTTAGTTTGTCTATTTTCGTCTGGTAAAAGATTTCCATTTCCATCTTTTTCATTAGTCATAGTTCTAAATTTAATTAATTTAAATCTCTTTTGATGCATACCAGTTCGTTCTTGTGTAAAAAACACTGGTGAACCAATATTGAGTTTAACTAATATAATCAAAAGTATAAACAAAGGACTAATAATCAATAATAGTAACGATGCAGAAAAAATATCAAACAATCGTTTAAAAAACCGAAAAAACATATAAAACTCCTATTTTACTTCTCTAATTAAACTAAAAGCCTCTGCTGATTTCAAACTTACAGTCGCACCACGGAATTTGGCTAAAGCTTCAATAGCACCAATCGATCTTGCTGCTGGAAAAGGTGCTAGTTGAGATTTGAAAATATTCATTGCCTCAATTTTTAATTCAATTGTATCTGTTATATCTTCATAAACAGTAGGTATAAATTCATTAATTACATTTGGTATATTCCATCCCGTTTCTGATAAAGTTTCATATGCATAAACCCTTTTAGGATAGTTATTACCTCTTGGTCTTACAGCAACCATTGCTGCATCTACTACCATTTGATGATCCAATTGCATATCGCCTCTATGAGGTATATAAACTTCATCTGGATTAATCTTTTCAACAACTTCTGCAATTTTTGCATTAAATTTATATCTTGGAATTGTTTCTAGCATAACAGCTGGAAAATCTAAAAAGATTGTTTCCTTAACACCTAATTTTTTATCTGCTTGACGACACTCACTTCTACTTTGTTCTACAAGCTCAGATTTAAATATTGGTTCAACTCCCTTTGTGACTACACAAACATATACTTCATCACCTGCTTTTGCTCTTTTTGCAATTGTTCCTCCTACACCAATAATTTCATCATCAGGATGTGGTGCAATTATTAATATTCTCATCATTCTACCTCATCACTTAATTTTTTTAGCTGGACTACCAACATAAGTTCCACTTTCTAGACAATCTTTAACAACAATAGCTCCTGCTCCGATAATAGTATTTGAAATAACTTTCTTACCTTGAATTATCTGCGTACCTGTGCCTAATTCTGAACATTCACCTATTAAAACATTTCCAGAAACATTTACACTAGGGTAAATTGTGACAAAATCATCAATCACTGCATCATGTCCAATTGTACAATCTAGATTTACAATTACATGATCACCGATATTCACATCAACTGTGATAATCGTACCCGCACAAACAATAGCACCTTCTCCAATCTTGACACTATTCGAATACAAAACTGAAGGATCAACTAAAGTTGCAAACTTAACACTTGTATCTTTCAATTTCTCAATAATTTTCTTTCGTACATTAGAAGAACCAACTGCACAGACTGCGTAAACGTCTTCTAAAGCTGAAAGGTATTCACATCCTCCAAAAACATGGTATTCTCCCTCTGTACTTCCCCAAAGAGTTTCATTATCATCAATAAACCCCTTTAAATTCCAAGTTGGTTTAATAGAATTAATCCTTTCAACTATCCATGCAACTTCACGTCCGAAGCCACCAGCTCCAATTATATACAAATCCTTCATATAATTACTTTATTCCTCACTCTATTCACATCAAGATTTTATTTTTAAACATAATCTAAATAATATTTATTTCAAATATACTATTACTCAAAACAAGCTTTAATTACTTCAATAATTCGATCTTGTTGTTCTACTGTCATTTTGTTATCACTAGGTAAACATAATCCTCTATTAAAGATATCCATACCAATATCTTGTGTTTCACCTTGAATATATGCATTTGTCTTTGCTCTATTAATTCCATCTTTATTAATGAATGGATTTAATCTATAGATTGGTTGCATATGCATAGGTTTCCAGATTGGTCTTCCTTCTGCATTGATTGATGCGATTGCTTCTAAGATTTCTGTTGGACAAGTCTTTCCTTGTTCTTTTGTATAAAGAACATCTTGTTCTGAACGAACTTGTTTAGTCATTGCATCTTCATCAATGATTAAACATGATAACCAATAGTTTGGTTCACAATCTTCTGGGATTGGATTCATTTTTACTGGTAATCCCTTTAATCCTTCTTTGTATCTATAGTAGATTGCTTTCTTTTGTTGAATATGTTCATCAATATAAGGTAATTGACCTCTCACTACACCTGCTACAACATTACTCATTCTATAGTTATAACCTAATTCTTCATGTTGATACCAAGCTGCATTTTCCCTTGATTGAGTTGACCATTTTCTTACTTTATTAGCGGCTTCTAAATCATTAGTTAAGAAACATCCTCCACTAGATCCAGTAATAATTTTATTACCATTAAAAGATACTGTGTTATATTTTCCAAATGTACCTGTTTCAATGCCTTTATAAGTAGCTCCCATAGATTCGGCTGCATCCTCTACAAGAATCGCATTATGTTTATTGATCACTTCCATGATTTCATCCATTTTACCTGGAGTTCCATATAGATGTGCTAATACAACCACTCTTACGTCTGGATAGATTTCAAAAGCTTTTTCTAATGCCTTTGCATCCATGTTCCAAGTTTCTGCCTCTGTTTCAATAAATACAGGTTCTCCACCTTCATAAACAATCGGATTAACTGTCGCATCAAATGTCATGTCTGAACAAAATACTTTTTTACCTTCTAAAGCACCATGACCTACTTTTGGCATACCATAAGCTTCAATACCAGCTAGCTTCATAGATAAATGTAAAGATGCAGTACCACAAGATAAACCAACTGCATATTTACAACCAATCTTTTCACAAGTCATTGCTTCTACTTGATTAATATTTTCCCCTACAGTAGACATCCAATTTGTTTCATAAGCCTGTGTCATATACTTTAATTCTTCACCATGCATAGTTGGGCTTGAAAGCCAAACCTTTGATTCAAATGCCTTAAATTGATTATCTTTATTAAACATACTATTTCACCCCTTGATTTATTTCTTCTGGTCTTCTAAATGTTGGTACAACACTTCTTAATGCTTCTCTTGCATCATTGTCATCCTCAGATTCAATTGCGTTTCTTAATACTTCAAGTTTTTCGTCAATTTCTTCTTTAGATAGTGGTGTATCCTTTTCAATGAAGATCAAGTCGTTATCTGTTTTTGTTAATGTTTGACTATTTATCAATAGTTCTTCATATAATTTTTCTCCAGGACGCAATCCTGTTTCTACAATTTCAATATCATGAGCACCTGATAGCTTGATCATGTTTTGTGCTAAATCTAAAATTTTAACAGGTTGTCCCATATCAAGTACAAATAATTCTCCATTGTTTGCCATAGCCCCTGATTGTAATACCAATTGACTAGCTTCTGGAATTGTCATAAAGTAACGAATAATTCGTTTGTCTGTTAATGTTACAGGACCACCTTTGGCAATTTGTCTTTTAAATAATGGAATTACACTTCCTGCACTTCCTAAAACATTTCCAAAACGAGTTGCACTATATTTTACTTTTCCATAAGTACTAGCAGATTGAACCATCATTTCACACATACGCTTAGTGGCTCCCATAACATTGGTTGGGTTTACTGCTTTATCAGTAGATACCATCATAAAACGTTGTGCTTCATATTTTTCACAAAGTTCAATTAAATTCTTAGTTCCAAATACATTGTTATAAATAGCCTCCACACAATTGTGTTCCATTAAAGGAACGTGTTTATGTGCAGCCGCATTAATCACAATTTGAGGATGATATTTCTTAAATACTTTTTCCAATGCTTTCTTATGTGTAATTGAACAAATTTCAATTTGAAGATTTAAATCATTGCCATAGGCAATCTTTAATTCTTGTTGTACATCATAAGCACCATTTTCATAAATATCTAAGATAACAATTAATTGTGGTTCCATCTTCGCTAGTTGTCTACAAAGTTCAGATCCAATAGATCCTCCACCGCCAGTAATTAAAATTACCTTATCTTTATAATAAGCATTCGTAGCTTCATTTGTGACAGCTAATGGTTTTCTAAATAATAATTCTTCAATATCAAATTCTCTTAAGTTACGCTTACTTCCTGCAGTATATAGTGTTGGATAGTCATATACCTTTACTTTATATCCAGCATTTTTATAATGTTCATATAAACATTTCTTTTTAGTTACATCCATCGTTGGAATCGCAAATACAATTTCTTGTACTTCATACGCCTTTAACTTATCTAAAGTTGCATCATCCGCATACCATACAGGAATGCCATGCACTTCTCTACCCGCTTTTTCTTTATTAATATCAATAAAACAACGAGGTGTATAAACTGCATTTTCATTATTTAATAAATTTTCTGCAAAACTAGCACCAACACGCCCAGCACCAATAATCGCAATCTTGATTTTTTGAACTTCTTTATTCGTATCCGTTTCAATACTTGAAAATCTATATAGTAACTTAGCTAGAAACTTACCCTTTTTCGTTACATTATCACTATATAAATAACAATATCTATAAATCATACGAATAGTAATGGAACCCAATAAGTTTACACAAACTAAACTTAAAGTTCTCGCAAAACTCATTCGTTGAATTGGCATTGCCATTTGAACTACATATAGAAGTATAAATGCGATACCATCTGAAACAATCATACGAATATAGCCTTGAATACCACCATAACGCCAAATCTGACCATAAATATGCCCAATTAAACGACATACAAAGATAATCGCAAATGCCAGTACTGTAAGTTTTAAAGATTCTGTGTTTGTTAATGATTCGTTACCACCATACAACCATATTAATAATAAGGAAGATATCGCATAAACAATCACATCATACACAACCAAAGACCAACGCGTATTATTTTCTTTTCTATTTTTACTCATCCAAATCTCCCATTCCATAAAAAAACTCGCTAAAAAACACGAGTCAATACATAATCATTCTAGAAATAGATACACTTCTCCCTACCTAAAGCAAATAAAAAGATGAACAATTCAATTAAAAATGCGGAAAACCAGCTATTTTTAATATCCTATGTATGTACCCTATAAATACTGATTCTAAAAATAAACCGTACCCTTCCCAAGAATAACAATTGATTATTTATTATAGCCTAATACCCCTCCCCGTCAATGAACATTTGTTACTTAAGCTTAGGTGAAAACATTAAATATATTTAATATTACCCTTATTTAAAACGCATAAGCATCATATAACAAATTAAAAATATTTTTTAGAAAATTTCCCTTAAATAAAGACATTTATCAATAAAGTTAACAACTGTTTTATAACCAAATGAATGTAATCGGTTACACAAATGTTATTGCATTGACAACAAATGGATTAACCCTTATCATCTTAAGTACAAAAAGATCTTTTTCCGGAGTGAGAAAGATATTATTATTTTTTTCAAAGAAACGAAGTTCATGGTGAGCTTCTTTTCATTTTAAATACATTTAGAGTGGTAAAGCGCCAAAATTATCACTTCTCACAACAAATTCATAATCAAATAACTATATAAACACATTTCAAGATTTCTTAAATGATATTTGGATTATTTTGTTTTGAAACACAAAAGTCAAAAGAGAAATCACTGTTAACCTAATCGCCGCCCTAAGATATAATTAACCAATGGCTATCGCAACTAGGATAGATTCAGAAAAAGATGCATGTTGGTCTTAGAAAAAGGTATAGATTTTAAAATCGACAAGAATGACGGAAGCGTTAAAATGGTTAAAAAAAGGACCCGGACAACTAAATATTGTCCTAGCCCAATATCGACTGTAAACCGTTTTGGGGTAAATACCGCTCTTTAAGTCTTGGAGAGCAAATTCACCTAATCCCATCCAAATTTATTGCACCAAAAGAAAAGATATAACCACCATTAAGACACATCTTATCCTTTACCTCATCAACATTTATTTAAATCAAATTGACTTGCTCTTCTTTGATTGTCCATTACGATTAGTGTAAGGACTATACAATTCGAATAAAATTTAGTAAAATATATCAACTAATTGATATTTTATGATAATATTTACCACTAAGTAACATAAATCTTTATAAATAATTCTACTCTATATTTGTCTAAAATAATTGTAATTCATTCTGTATAAAATACTAGAAAACCAATATTTCCGTTCTGTAATAAATTTTATATTATATGTCTACATACAAAAAAGATTGGGGAGCAAAACTTACATTATAATCTTCTAAATCTTTAGGAGGACTAAATATTTCAACCTTACCTAATTTATAAGCATAAGCTGTTTTACATCCACGAAAATATTCACGGTATTTTATTTTACTGATGCCCGATTCAGCGTTAGTCAGTTTCCATAATGCAGAAGGTGTATCACAAATGGTTTCACATATTTCCACTTTTGCTACCACCTTCTTTATAGGAGATGTACAATATACTAATAGATAAGAACTATTCTTTCGTGCAATCCGTTTGCGAAATTCATATTTTTTTGTACCTTCTAATATTTTATAGACATATTCTGGTTTAATTGATAATAATATTGCTTTCAACATTACCCCCCTATTCATTCTATATATCGAACCTCGGTTTTAGAATCAGCCATAATCTGATCATATTGTAAATTTGTCAATTGCATAAATGGACGTGGACCTCTTGGAGCACGCACAATCCTATGTTCCCAAAGATAACCTAAGGTGAGTCTAGTAGTCAAGCTTTTGACAAATATAAATTTTAACACTTTTAAATTATTATGTTCATTCCAAAATTTTTTTAATTCTTCTTTGGAGAAAACACTACGATTCTGACATAGACGAAGTAATTCTTCTTGTGACTTTATATTGCATATAATTTTGTCAACCATAGCCACCGTTGTAACTACTGAAGAATACTTTTTATTAGTATTGTCTTCACCAATCCGATAAAACAAAATTAAATCACCTGGTTTTACTCCATTTGTATCAGCAAATGAGATATAAACCTTTTGTAAAGCATAACGATGTGGCTCTCTACCTAGAAAATCAACGATATTCTCATTATTTAATTTAGAATCTGGTAATAATGATGTATGATATTTCGGATAAATTGGTAATATATACTTATTACAGTTATACAAAATATTAGGAAAATTTTTATGAAAAGAAACATTCTTATTATAGGTTTTCATTCGTTTAATTAAAACTTGCTCTTTCTTATCACCATTATTCTTTGTACCATATTCAACAAATCCCCATCTTAAAAGTAATTCAGCTAAAGCCATCAGTTCTTCTCTATCTGTATAAAGCGTTACATATATTTCATCCACATTGCGTTCCATGGCATTATCAAAAATAATTTTAACAAAACGTTCGCCTAGCCTAAATCCAGTGGATTCAACTTTAAATGTACCAACTTTTAATCTACGCATCGGTTTAAAAGGTGGATTAATATCTGCATAATTCTCATCAATGCCTTCAGTTTTTAAATATAGAAATCCTAACACTTTATTATCATCCGTATTACATATATAAGCTTCTTCATCACATTTACGAGCAAACCATTTATTAAAGTCTGGATAAGCGTTACGGAAGCTATCAAAAAACGGATCATTTAAATTAACCTTGCCAAAAAATGTTTTCTTAACAGAAAGCATTTTATAAGCTATAAGGCTCGGATTTTCCGCCGTTACTTTACTTATAAATGCATTAATAGAAAAAACTCTGTCATTTAGCCCTAATTTATCGGCCTTATTTCTAAGTCTTCGATCCTCTGTGATTAAAATATCTACCCTGTTTGAATACACTTCAAACAAAAGACAATCATCAATTCTGTCATTTTCTGATTTTTCTGGAATTCCAATTAAATTCAAAAAAGAGGTATCTGGATTTTTAATAGTTTTCATTACCTGATACGAATCAAGTTTTACCGACATCACTTCTAAAGTTTCAGGATCCTGATATTTTTGTATTTCCTGTATAGAATAAGGATGAATTACTTTATCATATTTTAGTTTATCCAACCACTGAAATAGATGACCAATACTATAATTTGACACCCTCTTATTTTCTCTATGAATTATTATATTTGTATCAAGTAAAGCCCTCATCTTTGATTGTTCCTTTCTAAATATGTTAAACAACATGTAACATCAGTTTCATCAAAATGCATCTGATGATTGTAAAAATTACAATTGATGCCATTAGCCACCTCTGTAGCACTTTCATATTCTGCTTTTTTTAAAAGTGAAATTTGACTTTCAGAGTACACTCTATTATCCCTGTTTGATAAATTTTTTATAATCTGTGAAGCTGAAGCTTCAAGTAATATAATCGTTTCTATTTCTAAATCAAAGAATACATTTTTAGGTAAGAAGTCAACATTTCCGTTTTTATCAAAAATACAAAAATGTCCTGCAAGAATGATATTAGGTGTAACTTTCAAAATTTGTTTTACTTGTGCTGCCAATATATCTTGATTAGCCTCTTTATCTTTAACTACTTTATTCGCCCCATATATTTCACCATTAGCACTACTAATTAAATCACCCGCTGAAAAATCAGGTATTTTTAATAATTCTGATAATTTACTACATAACGTGCTTTTACCAACACCATAAGTGCCAGCAACAAATATTGTTCCCATATGTTTTCCTCCGTATTAAAAACTAACTCTTTCTTATACTTTACATCAAAAATAAAATTAATTCTATTATATTCTAATACATTAATATAACCCACTTTATTTCAGAACTATAGTTTTATCCAACCAGTCTTAAAAGAGAATTAATTATAAAATCAATCAAACAAATACCACATTAAAGTTTTTTGACAATATTTTATATATCTACAATTACTTCATATAGATTACACCGCTACATTATGTTAGATTATAATTCAATTTAATCAATACTCCAACATCATAACAATTACTGAAATTGTATAGCCAAAAATAATCTTAATTGTTAAATATAAACTTTTAACGGTTAAATGAGCTTATTTCACAATAAATTGGTTGATTCATGATATAATTTAACAGGAGATGATCAACTATGGATATGAATCAAGCAAAACAATTATTTCCTTCCTACTACAAAAGTAAAGAATTAGAAAGAATTCTAGAAGTAGATGAAGGTAAAGAATTTAATGTATATAGAATTTGTAAAAAAGGGATAATAGATAGAAACACTTTTATACCATCAAACGAAGAATTTTCAAATATGGAAATTGATACAAATGATATTGATAAGACTATAAACTCCTACTCTGTTTCAACGTTCGAAAAATTCAATGAAATAAAGCGAACCCTCAAATTAATGCAAAGAAAAAACCCAAAAGCTAAAGTTGCTTATGGAACAACTGTACGATCTTGTGGACTATCGGCGCACACAAAAAATTACATGAAAAAGAAGAATGCTAAATCGCATATTGATTGGTGGGTTTTTAAAAATTCAAATCCACATCAATACTTCAATGAGTTAGAAGGTGATATAAATGACTAAAAAAATTTATTTTGAAAATACTCCGAAATATGGAGATTTGTATATAGACTATATTTTTCATTACGACGACCAGCCTATACTATTTTCTTTAAGAGATAAATTCTCAAATTTGTACTTATGTGTATGTTATGAACTACGCGAATACCAAAAATGGTTTATAGCAAAAGTTGATTTTAATGATTTGAAGCAAATGAATGACAACAAGAAGACTGTTCTAGAATTATTTTTAAAAAACAATTCTCTATTACAAGCTCAAAGAAAAAGCTTCACTAAAATAATTAATTATGCATTTGAAACAACAAAAGAAATTGATCAAGACTTACTTCCTGAAAAAGGTTTCTATTTAGAAACAGACAATGAAGAACAAGAAGAATTTAATGAGTTTTATGCAAAAGAAATTCAAGAGGCAGGTTGTTATAGTTATATAATAAAAGAAAAATTTGCTCAACCAGTTCATATTCGTAAAAAAATAAAGATTCATCTGTCTAAAAGAAACCTATTAGAAAAAGACGCTTGTACTTATAATTATTCCTTTAATAACACACTAATAAATTCAAGCAAACGTAAAAGCGGAGGTGTTTTACATGGATTTTAAAATTACTAATCATCAAATAACTAAATTAAACATAGATTTTAATCAAGCAAAAAACACAAATGAAATGGCAGATATGTTATTAAGTTTTAATATCAGAGTGCCAGAAGATAAAGATGATCATCAATATAAAATAATTATTAAAGTCTCTTTTAATATAAATAATCTTCAATTGTTTTTAATGCAAGAGGATATAGAAATAGAATTAAATAAAGATGTTAAAAATATGGATTCTAATAAACTTGCTGAATATATAAAAAACACATGTTTTGAAGACACATATAACATTTTTCAACAATCTTATGCGCAAGTCTTAAAAGCTATAAACGTTAACTATATTGACTTACCAACATTTGATGAAATAAAATCAAGATTTTAAGAAAAACCAGAAAATTCCATTCTTTAATTACCATCCTTAAAGAACCCACATTATAAGGGCAATCTTACAAGGATGGTTTTATTATTTCTGATTTCACTAGAAACTGTAGAGCAATCATGATTTATATGAGAAGCAATCTTTTTGAAAGACAAGCCATCATGTAAATCAGACTGAATAGTAATACGGTCCTCAAGAACCAAATGTTTAAAATGAGACATAAATAACACCTTCCTAAAAAAAGGAATTACGGAAGTATCAAACTGTTTGGTACTAGTAAATGCTACACCTAAAATAAAATTTAATGTAAAGGTTATTCCAACTTAAAGGTGGGAATAAATTTTTCTTTTGACACCAATGTTAGAAAAGGTCTGTACAAGGCTGATTTATTTGAAGATTTGTGATAAACTTGGAATGGTAGTTTCCTACACTGCTCAGATAATCACACATCTCTCCGTGGTGAGTAGCAGGCTAGGATCTATTATGATCGGCGAAGATGTGAAGAATAAATTTGCCGCTTATTGTTTTATTTGGAACTTGGCTGAGTTGCATGATGTTAAAATTCAAAACCAAAGGATTTGTCAAAGACATTAAGATTGATGGAGGTGCTGTGATGAACAGTCTGATTGTAACGTATATGTGGGTTCAGATGGGATTCCCTACGGGTGTATTTGGGGTTCGTAGCCAACACTTACATGAACAAAACAGCTAAGCGAAGAATAAAGCGTTAATAAACGAAACTACACCTAGAGGCCGTACCTCTTGACCCCACTAATAGATTATTACAAGGATGTTTACATATAGATTAATGGCAGATGATTTCAAATTTGGAACCCCACTTACGCATGACATGATTTCAAAATTTAATGCTAGTATACAACTGCAAAGAATGATTGCAGAAAGTATTGCAGCAAAACAGGACTGTATGATGCGTCAGGTGGCTCAAGAAGTGGGCGAGCAAGGATATCAGAATAGAAAACGGATGCAGGAAGCAATGGAGCGCACAGCACATAATACAGATGTGACTAATGAGCGTTTGGAAAAAATGATTGACCAGCAATCGTCATATATTGAATTGCTGGAAAAAGCAAATGAAACATTGCAAAAACAAGTGGAAACCGGCCAAAAACAGTTAGAAATACTACAGGATATTTTTGCTTCTGGAGAAGATGAAGTTCTGGTTGAAAAAGAACTGATGAACTTGATAAAGAAAGAGATAGACGAGACGCATCCTCTTTGGGAATATATTAAAGATAAGGGTGGAGATATTGCAGTGGTTGGTGCAACAGCTGGATTTCCTGTATTGTATGGTGCTTTTAAGGCATATCTTCAGTCTAAAGGAATTATGTTACCGTAAGATTGCTCTCACCTCAACACAATTCTATACTTAAACTACTATAAAAAGGAGGTGTGATGTATAACACGAAAAGAATTCTTACAACATTATTGGCGTTATTATCTTGTGTTAGAAGAAAAATTTAAAAACACATTGAATTACATAGAGTTGGATTGGCAGAATGCAAGAACCTTTTCTAATGAATATGCTCTTTTGTTGCAATCGATTGGAGCTGAATTGGATAATTTCTTTAAGGTGTATTGTGGGTTTGCCGCTGAAGATCGAAAAAACATGAATGATTATTGCACCTTTGTGTTAAATGATTATTCTGATATTGTAAATCAAAAAGTTCTAATTCCAGAGCGAAATATGGAATTTCAGCCATATCAGGGGTGGAATACAGCAAATCCGGCGCAGTCACTGACATTTTGGGATGGATTTTGTAGAATTAAACATAGTCGCTATGCGAATATACAGATGGCCAACCAAAAGAATGTTCTTTATGCATTAGGTGCTTTATATTTGCTTGAGATGAAATACCTAAGCAAGATTGCAACCTCTAATGAGCCGGATGTGCCGAACAAAAAATCGGAACTGTTTGAGCTTGACAACTGGATATATCACTTTATTCCAATGGGAGAAATGTTTGCTTGCATAGATGGTGAAATATGTCAAATAATCGATGATGAAAACTAATGTTCCCCATCCTCCCAAACATAGTGATATACTTAAACAACTATAAAAGGAAAGAAGTTATCATCACGCTCAGGACGAAAGACAGTAAAAACCATCCTAAAACAAATACCACCAAAGACTATGCATCCCAGATTGCGAGAAGCAGGAGACCATTGCGCCTTCGAATACAGAAATCGCATCCATCACCGCAAACATTGACGCTTTAAAGGCTGAGTTGAAAGTGACGAAGACTGCTCTTAAGAAGGCCGAAAATCAATGACATTTTCTAAGACTAACATACATCTGTTTCTGAATTGTTCCCAGTTACGAAATCCATTAGCTGCTTTTGTAACTGATTTGATGATTGCATTACGATGATAGTGGTAATTTATAGGTAACCAATTTGGATCGTTTGATTTTAACCAAAAAGGGTGGATTTTCGATTTAAATTTAGTTATCTTTTTATTTTTTATTACACTTTTTTTGAAAGGAATTAACGTAAGCATTGAGATGCATAGATTATTGCTTCGTTTGGGAACGTTCCAGCTATCAGACATCTTCTATAATACAGTTGGTGGAATGATTGGTGGGTTGATGTATTGTGCAGTGATGAAGGCAAGAAAGCATCTGTAAAATTGGATGAAATTGTGATATACTGGGAAAAGAACCCCCCTACGCCGCTCTGATAATCACACATCTCTCCGTGGGGAGTAGCAGGCAACAATCTATTATAATCGGCGAAGATGCGATTAAAAAGTTAATGATTAGTCGAAGGAGGAAAAGTAGGTGGCAAATGAAAATTTGTTTAGGCTTATTGAGCAAACTCCAGATATAAAAAAGCGATTCAAAACGGAGTATATATCTTTTGGAAAGCCAGCTGGAAAGCCTGATAATCATTTTCATTCAAAATCATGTTGAAGTCGTTGGTATTTTTCAGTATCATAATATTATCTTAGAGGACGGGTAGAAATCGCAACTTTGGTCGGTGAAGGTTTTCTACCTTTTTTATTTACGTCCAATCCCTTCTAAAAATACTGTAACAAAAAGATAGGAAAAGAAAAGGGTCCGGATAACTAAATGTTGTCCAATTCCAATATCAGCTATAAACCTTTTTGGGATATATGCACCCCCTTAGATTCTTAGAGAGCAAACCCACCTAATCCCATCCATATTTATTGCGCCGATTTAAACAATAAAATTTATCCTATTAATTTTTGTAAATTTCTGAAGTCAAAATAAAAGAACTCCTTAAAACAAATCCGAATAAGAGCCAGTTCGTATTAGTTTCAAAATTAATTCAGAATTTTCTATGTTGTATACTAAAAGCCAATCTGGTTCTATATGTAATTCTCTCATGTTTTTATAGTTTCTCGAATTTACCAAAGCATGATCAATATATTTACTTGGTAAACTTGTCTGCAAACATAATAATTCAATTACAGTTCTTAGTTTTTCTTAATCATAGCCTCTTTTTATTGCAACTTTATAATCTTTTTTGAATTGAGATGTATACTTTGGCTTAAGTATCTAAAGACTCCATCAAATCATCAATAGATTCAAAAGGACCAGACATATTTGTATCATTTTCTGCATCCTTCATAGCCATATATGTTTTTCTATTAGGCTCTTCATCAGTAACTACAGAAAATGGTAAACCATGACAACGTAATGCTTGAATATAAAACATTTCTGTTGCCGTACTTAAATCTAAGCCAAGAGATTGAAATAAATCAGATACTTCTTTCTTTAAATTAGGTTCAATTCTAATTGTCAAATTACTTTTTTTCATAAAAACAGCCTCCTTATATACTTCAATATATTACATATTCTAGTGCATTGCACATTATTTATCACAATATATGAAAGTATTTTATGGTTTTAATGATATAAAATTATTAATTTTATGAAACTTAATAGCTCATTGGTGTATACATCAAATCCCGTTGATGGATTTTTATACTTTGTTTAAGTTATACTAAAAAAACCTGGACTCCATCTCAATCAAGTTGAGGTAGGATTCCAGGGTGCGCATCTCACGCCTTCGTCAGATTCATTGTACCACATATTTTTCAATGCTACAATCTATAAAAATGGTAATCCGCAATTAGATAGGGTCGACTAAAAGTTGGCTTCAAAAATTGTAGGGT
>OJMM01000090.1_pt1 | contig 53970 bp, 55 predicted proteins | sample 1597231 | NCBI WGS metagenome assembly OJMM01 (sample SAMEA2452128, study PRJEB22498) | human gut metagenome | reverse complement strand
AACTAGGATTTAATTAATGTTCTTTTATTGTCTACTTTCTATTGACAAGTTCAACTAACTATCTATTTCCTTTAATAATTTCTTAGTAAAATGAGCTGATACCAAATCAAATTCTTTATCACTATCTAGTCCAATATAATACTCTTCACCATCTTCTATAACAGTCTTTCTAAAACATATCTTAGAATTATCATTTACATTAGTAAACAAAGTATATTCAGTACCATTAATAACATCTTCTCTAACAATAGCATACTCAATACCATCATCTAAAACTATAGTATTCATATTATCTTCCTCCTTTGGAATTTCCTAAATTTTTATTAACAACTTGATTAACGATTTCATTAAACTCGGCATTATCACCATTTTTTGCTTTTTCAGCAGCATCAATAATAGTAGCCGATGCTAAGTTGGTTGATTCATCATGATTATTTACTCCCATAACAGAACAAAAGTCACCGCCACCTTCATAAATTTGTTTAAATTTATAATCGCCACCTTTACATCTAACAGTTATTTCTTTAGAAAAACAACTTTCTTCACTATCTCCATATTCAGAATGCGAATTATTCTGTCTCTCTTTATTTACTTCATTATAGTTTTTAGCAAGCCTAATAGCAGAAGTATACAATTCATATGTGGCTAGCCCTTCAGCACTACTATCAATAACAAGTTCAAGTCCAGAATAGTCGTTACCAGAGTTTAAACAAAACTCACCATCTTCAAAATAACCATAACCGGCATCAACTAGTTCTGATTCAATAGATGGATAAAAAGTTTGCCTACTTTGATAACCATTAGCTTCTCTTTGAACAAAAGGAACTACCTTCGATAATATTGCCAAACTAAGTATTACACTAGCAATACTCATAGTTATATCCTTTCTTACTTGATTTTTTTTAGCTATTTTAGCACTGCTTCTAGAAGCTTTTCTCGCAGCTATCTCTGCTTCCATTTCTTCCTTTCTTTTTACCTCATCAGCATGTTCGTTAACAATTTTAAGTACATCATCCATATTATTATCAAATTGAGATTTATTCTCCATATCTTACCTCCTAAAATAAATATATATTATTTTTAGTCTAAAGTCAATAAAACTTGACATTATTTACAAAATTATAGCAATAAAAAAGTAATAGATCACTCCATTACTTTAATATTAATTTATTATCTTGAAAATCTATAGTGATAGTACTACCAAATTTAATCTTGTCATTAATAATAGCATTAGCAATTAAAGTTTCAACATTTCTTTGAACAAATCTCTTAATAGGTCTTGCACCATATTTTTCATCATATGCTGAATCAATAATATATCTTCTAGCAGACTCTGTTACTACTAAATGTAAATTCTTATCTTTAAGTCTATCTTCGGTATCACTAATAATTTTATCTAGAATATCATTAACAACTTCTTTAGATAAAGAATTAAAGACTATAATTTCATCAATACGATTTATAAACTCAGGTTTAAAAGTACTCTTAAGTTCATTCATAACTAGTTCATTACTATTAGAAGTGTTTTCTAGAATATATTCACTACCTAAGTTAGAAGTCATAATAATGATAGTATTTTTAAAGTCTACAGTTCTACCTTGACCATCAGTAATTCTACCATCATCTAGTATTTGAAGTAAAACATTAAATATATCCTTATGAGCCTTTTCTATTTCATCAAACAAGATAATAGAGTAGGGATTTCTTCTTACAGCTTCAGTAAGTTGTCCACCCTCATCATATCCAACATATCCTGGAGGAGCTCCAATTAATCTAGCTACAGAGTGACTTTCCATATATTCAGACATATCAATTCTAATCATATGTCTTTCATCATCAAATAACTCATAAGCAAGAGTTCTAGCCACTTCTGTTTTACCTACACCAGTAGGACCTAAGAAGATAAAAGAACCAATAGGTCTATTAGGATCTTTAATACCTGCTCTTGCACGAATAATAGCTTCAGATACTAAGTGAATAGCATTATCTTGTCCTTTAACTCTTTTCTTCATATTTTCTTCCAAGTGAAGTAATTTTTCTCTTTCACCACCAACTAATTTAGATATTGGAATATTAGTCCATTTAGATATAATAGCTGCTACTGATTCCTCATCAACAGTATCAGATAATATCTCTGACTTATTAATTTTTTCTAGTTCACTAAGTTCTTTCTCTAATCTAGGAATAGTACCATGTCTAAGTTTAGCAGCAGCTTCTAAGTCATAGTTATTCTCAGCCTTCTCAAGAGCAAAGTTAGCAGAATCAATCTCTTCTTTCTTTTTACTAATCTTAGTATTAACAGACTTTTCTTCTTCCCATCTATTTTTTAAATTCTTTTCTTTTTCTTTAAGACTAAATAACTCCTTATCAATATTCTCAATTCTATTCTTAGAAATATCATCTTTCTCTTTCTTTAGAGCCTCTTTTTCTATTTCAAGTCTCATAATATTTCTTTCTAAATTATCAAGTTCAGTAGGAACAGATTCCATTTGTACTTTAATAGTAGCAGCAGCTTCATCAATTAAGTCAATAGCCTTATCAGGTAAGAATCTATCAGTAATATATCTATCTGATAATGTAGCAGCAGCTACTAAAGCTTTATCTTTTATATTTACACCATGGAATACTTCAAACTTAGGTTTTAATCCTCTAAGAATAGTAATAGTATCTAAAACATTAGGTTCTTTTACTAATACTTTTTGAAATCTTCTTTCTAGAGCAGCATCTTTTTCAATATATTTACGATATTCATTTAAAGTAGTAGCACCAATACAATGAACTTCACCACGAGCTAGCATAGGTTTTAACATATTACCAGCATCCATAGCCCCTTCTAAAGCACCAGCTCCTACTATCATATGTATCTCATCAATAAACATAATGATTTCTCCATCAGAATCTTTTACTTCTTTTAGAACAGCTTTTAATCTTTCTTCAAATTCACCACGATATTTAGCTCCTGCTACTAAGGCACCCATATCTAATTCCCAAATACTTTTATTTTTCAAACTATTAGGAACATCCCCTTTAATTATTCTAGTAGCTAGTCCTTCCACAATAGCAGTTTTACCAACACCAGGTTCACCAATTAATACAGGATTATTTTTAGTTTTTCTAGATAATATTCTAGTTATACTTCTTATTTCATCATCACGACCTATAACAGGATCTATTTTTCCATCTTTAGCGGCCTTAGTAATATCACGACCATATTTTTCTAATGGTTTTTGTAGATTTTCTTCATATGGATTATTCATATTCATATTTATCATCCTCCTTTTTATACATCTATATTATACCACTATTTTAGCAATTGTCAATAGAGATTGCTAAAATAAAATTATTTTCTTTTTTAATGCCTCTAGGTCTTAAGTAAACTTAAGTTTTCCGAGGTATTTTTATGCCTAAAGTCATAAAAATAATACCTCTGGATATAAAAAAGTAAAAATTTGGAGTATTATTATAATTTATTATAGTAATTCAGGTGTTTTTAGACATAAAATTGCAAAAAAATTAAATAGTGAATAAAAAATATATACTTTTTTTTTATTTTTTGTTATAATTAAATTGTATCATTTTAGGGAGAGTCGATATCGTGAAGAAAATATATACTGCTATTGACATTGGATCTGATACAATTAAATTCGTAGTAGGAGAATACTTTAAAAATAAATTAAATATTCTAGCTACTTATGAACAAAAAGCAAAAGGAATAAGAAAAGGTTTAATTGTTGATCCCAATTTAGCTATTAACTCTATTAAAGATGGAATTAAAGAAATAAATAATAATTTAGGCATTGATATAAAAAAAGTAATAGTAGGAGTACCTAGTTATAATGCTAAGTTTATGTTTGTTACTAGTGAAATAGAAATAACTGGCGATGCTATAACAACAGATGATGTAAATAATCTTATAAAAGCTTCAGTATATTCTAAAGTAGAACAAGACTATGAACTTATAACCGTATTACCATTAACTTTCTTAATAGATGGAGAAAAAGAAACTAAGGTTGTAGGTAAAACTGGTAATAAACTAGAAATAAAAGGAATTATGATTTCTGCTCCAAAGAAGAATGTCTATTCAGTCCTATCAGTTATGGAAGGAGCTGGATTAGAAGTAGTAGATATTACTGTATCAGCTTTAGGAGATTATTATGAAGTAAGAAATAATAATTTAGATAAAAACATAGGAGCTATTATTAATTTAGGACACGAAACTACTAATGTGTCAGTATTCAGTAGAGGTAAACTTATGAATACCGAAACAATTCAATTAGGAGGAATTAATGTTGATAAAGACTTAGCCTATATGTTTAATATAAATGTATTTGATGCAAGAGAAATAAAAGAAAAATTTGCATCTAGTCATAAAAGATTTATAGCATTGAATGATGTATATGAGGTTAAAAATACTGCTGGTGAAGTAATTAAATTAAACCAAATAGAAGTAACTGAGATAGTTATGGATAGATTGGCAGAGTTACTTAGATTAGCCCAGAAACAAATATTACTATTGACAAAACAAAATATTTCTTATATAGTAATAACTGGAGGATTAACCGAAATAAGGGCATTTAAAAATTTAGTCTATGAAATTTTAGGAAAAGATGTTATAATATATACAGAAGATACTCTTGGAGCAAGAAATAATAAATATACAACTTCAATTGGAATGATAAAATACTTTATAGATAAGATGGAAGTTAGAGGAAAAGAGTATTCGATGATAGATGAGCAAGATGAAGAGTTACTAATAAATCCAAATAATAAGAATTCAAAGGGGAAAGCTAGTATTACCAAAATATTTGGAAACTTTATTGGAACTAAGGAGGATTAAAAATGAATAATATGTTTGGTTTAGAAATGGATCAGTTAGCAAAAATAAAAGTAATTGGAGTAGGTGGGGGCGGTTGTAACGCTGTAAACAGAATGATAGAATCAGGTCTTAAAGGCGTTGAGTTTATAGTAGCTAATACTGACCTTCAAGTTTTAAATAATTCTCTAGCTCCAATCAAACTACAAATAGGTAGAGAATTAACAGATGGCTTAGGAGCAGGAGCAAATCCAGAAATAGGTAGAGAAGCTGCTCTTGAATCAAAAGGAGAAATAGAAGAAGCAATAAAAGGTGCTGATATGGTCTTCATTACATGTGGTATGGGTGGAGGAACAGGTACTGGTGCTGCTCCAGTAATAGCTGAAATAAGTCAAGATTTAGGAGCATTAACCGTAGGTATTGTTACCAAACCATTTAGTTTCGAAGGTAAAAAGAGAATGAATCAAGCCGTATCAGGACTTGATGAATTAAAGAAACATGTCGATACTTTAATCGTAATACCTAATGATAGATTAAGAGAATTAATAGATAAGAGTACACCAATGCTTGAAGCATTTAGAGAAGTAGATAACGTACTACATAGAGGAGTACAATCAATATCTGACTTAATTGCAGTATCAGGTTTAGTTAACCTTGACTTTGCTGATGTAAAAGCAATTATGAAAGATAGAGGTAATGCATTAATAGGTATAGGTGTAGGTTCTGGAGAAAACAGAGCAACAGATGCTGCTAAACAAGCTGTATCTTCACCACTACTTGAAACATCAATAAATGGTGCAACAGATGCTATAATAAATGTAACTGGTGGTGCTTCACTTACATTATTTGAAGTAGAAGAAGCTGCTGAAGTAATTAGAACTGCTGCTAATACAGATATTAATACAATATTTGGAGCAGTAATTAATGAAAACCTAAATGATGAAGTAATCGTTACAGTAATAGCAACTGGCTTTGAAAATCAAAGCGAACCACTATACCATAGTTTCAATTCTACTAGAAGAGAAGACATCTTTAGAGAAGGAACTAGTGATATAGATATCGATAACGATTTAGATATTCCACCATTCTTAAGAGATAGAGATAATTATTAAAAAGGAGGCCCTCTTATGATTAATGTAGTAGATAAACAAGTTAACGGCAAGTTAATTTTTGGGGGTCAAAAATCTAATCTAACTAAATTAAATAATAATATAAATAAAGACTATGAAATAACTAATAGAAATATTAGTGTTTTTTCATAGTCTTTTACTATGTCAGAAAGGAAGATATTATGGAAAAGAAAAAGAAATTAATAATACTAGGAATAATAGCCTTAACTTTAGTAATAATAGGTACTACTTATGCAATACTTACATGGACAAGTACTAAAATAAATTTAGGACTAAATAGTGGATGTTTTACTATAAATTATACTAAAGGACAAGATATAAGTGGTAATTTAAAATTACTTAATGAATCTGATTTAATTAGTAATAATAAATTTACTATTAAGAATGGAATAGGTATATCTGCGTTAATATAGGTATAAATTCTACTTGTACTATTGAAGGATATGGTTCTATATATTTAAATGTAACTAATATATCAGAAACATTTACTACTGGGGATAGTAAAGGGTCACTTAAGTATGCAGTATTATCTAATACTAGTACTATAACAACACCATCTTCAGTAACAGTAGATTCTTTACTTAATCAATCATTTGATATAGTATCTACTGGTAGTATTACAAGTAATGATACTATAACGTTACTTACTAAACAATTATCTAATACAGAAGTATATAAATATTTAGTAGTAATCTATGTAGATAATGCATTAGCAGGTAATAGTATAACATCGGCAACATTTGCTGGTAATATTAGTGCTGATGCAAATCAAGGTAAATATATAGAGCAGCCTCCTGACTATTGTTTTACACTTGGTAATAAAGACGAAACAAATAAAACGGCATCAATAACTAGATATTTATGTGCTGAAGGAAATACTTATGGGTATGAAACTATAACAGATCTTAGAATTCCTAGTGTTATAGATGGCTATACAATTAATGCAATAGGTGCATATGCTTTTTTTAGTAACAAATTAACAAGTATAATAATTCCAAATACAATAACTTCTATAGGAAATAGCGCGTTTGGCTATAATGCTACACTTGAAAACATTTCTGTGAACCCTAATAATGCTGTATATGACAGTAGGGATAATTGTAATGCAATAATAGAAACTTCTTCAAATAAATTAATCCTAGGAAGTAGAAATACAATAATACCAAACACAGTAACAACAATAGGAAAAGAGGCTTTTTATACTATTAATATAGCGAATATAACAATACCAAATTCAGTAACCACAATAGAAGCGAGAGCTTTTTCTGCAAGCAAATTAACAAGTCTTTCAATACCAAGTTCAGTAATTACAATAGGGGAGGATGCATTTATGAGGAATCCATTAGAAAATATAACTGTAGACCCTGATAATTCGGTATATGATAGTAGAAATAATTGTAATGCGGTAATAGAAACTTCCTCAAATAAATTAATCCAAGGAAGTAGAAGTACAGTAATACCAAACACAGTAATTACAATAGGCAAGGATGCATTCTTTGGAAATGGTAGAGCAAATATAACAATACCAAGTTCAGTAACCACAATAGAAACAAATGCATTTTATGAAAATGAAATGACAAATATAGTAATACCAGGTTCAGTTACATCATTAGGTTCTACACCGTTTTTTAACAATCCAATTGAAAACATATCTATAGATTCGAATAATACAGTATATGATAGCAGAGACAACTGTAATGCAATAATAGAAACTTCTACAAATACATTATTACAGGGAAGCAAAAATGCGATAATTCCAAACACAATAACAGCACTTGGTAATTATTCATTTGATTCTCTTGGAATAACAAGTATAACAATACCTGATTCAGTGACAATGATAGCACATGATGCATTTTATCACAATAAATTAACTAGTATAACAATACCTGATTCGGTAACAGCAATTGGAGATAATGCATTTCTTGGTAATAATTTAACAAGTATAACAATACCAAATACAGTAACATATGTAGGTAGTAGTTCATTTGCATATAACAATTTGAGTTATGTTTTAATTGAGGAAAATTCTGTTTTATCTACTTTAAAAGGCTCTGCATTTTCTTCGTCGAATTCCACTATGACTGCTGATGGGATTATATATGTTAACAATCCTAATTTAAAAAAGATATACTATAATGGTACTACTCCATTGCCTTGGATATATGCAGTTAGTTCCAATTATGCTGAACGTAATAATAAATTTGTAACTGGAACGGTGCCTACTTATACAAGGAACTCTATTACATATAACGAAGTGGTAATAACAGCAGGCAAATAATATTAAAGTTAGTGAGGAGAAAGATATGAAAAATAATAAAGGATTAATAATAGGAATGATCGGGTTAATTATATTAATGATTGGTGGTACTTATGCTTATTATAAATGGAATAGTACATCTAATATTAATATTAGTGTAGGTATTGAAGGTAGTACTGTTACTTTTAATGGAGGAAGTAACGTAACCGGAGTATTAATACCTACTTCTAGTAAAGAAGGAGGTATTAAGAAAGATATAACAGTTATAGCAAGTGAAGAGGGTAGTACTATGAGTTTATATATGGATTTAACTACTATGCCTAGTGAATTAAAAGAAGAATCATTTGTATATGAATTATATTATAATGATAGTTCTTTAGTTACTAAAGGTAATTTTAAAGATATAACTTATGCTTCAAGTGGAGTAACTACATTAACATTATTTACTGATAGACCAGTTAATACTACTACTGATAAATATACATTATATTTATGGTTTAATGGTAAAGATTATACTAATCCAAATACTATGCAGAATAAAACATTATCATTTGATTTATATGCTGCTGGTAAGAATGCTACATTAAATAGCTAAAGAAGATACTAGGTTATCTTCTTTTACTTTACATTTAAATTAACATATAGTAAACTTAGTAGACATTTTATAAATATATTGATATAATTATACTAGGAGTTGTAAGATATGAAAGAATTAGAAACAATTGAAGGTATTGGACCTAAAACAAAAGAATTACTTAATAAAATAAAAATATATACAGTAGAAGATTTATTAAATTACTATCCATATCGTTATGATATAATAAAAAGAAGTGATTTAAGTAATCTATCTGATGGAGATAAAATAATAATAGATGGTATAGTTGAAGGACAACCCACTACTATATATATAAATAAAAGTTTAAAGAAAATGATTTTTAGAATTAGTACCAAAACAATGATACTTAATATAACACTATATAATAGAACCCATCTATATTCAGATCTAAAATCAGGTAAAGAAGTAACAATTATAGGTAAATATAATAAACTAAAGAATACAGTAATAGTATCAGATATAAGATTCGGTTTATTACCACCATCTGCTAAAATAGAACCTATTTATTATACTACAGAAGGATTAACAGTAAAACAAATAAGTAAATTTGAATCTATAGCTTTAGAGAATGATTATGATGTAATAGACTTAGTACCTAGATATATAGAAGAAAAATATAATTTAATGAATAAGAAATCCGCTATTAAGAATATTCATGTACCAGAAGATATCTTATTACTAAAAAAAGCAAGACAAAGAATTAAGTATGAAGAATTATTTATGTATGTACTTAAAATTAATTATTTAAAGAATAAAATCAATAATGATAATTTAGCAATAGAAAGAAATATAGATAAAGATAAATTAGATAAATTTATTAAAAGTTTACCATTTGAACTAACTTTAGATCAAGATAAAGCAGTTAATGATATAATTAATGATTTATCTATAAAAAAGAGAATGAATAGATTACTACAAGGAGATGTAGGTTCAGGTAAAACAGTAATTGCTTTAATAGCAGTATATGCTAACTATTTATCTAAGTATCAATCAGCCCTAATGGCTCCTACTGAAATACTAGCAGTACAACATTACGAAGAAGCAAAGAAAATATTTAGTAAATATAAACTTAATATAGCACTATTAACTTCAAGTACCAGTAATAAAGACAAAAAGACTATCTATGAAGAATTAGAAAACGGTAAGATAGATTTAATTATTGGTACACAAGCACTAATTCAAGAGAATGTCAAGTATAAGAAGTTAGGCCTAGTAATAACAGATGAACAACATCGTTTTGGCGTTAACCAAAGAGATACCTTTAAAGGTAAAGGAATAAGTCCTGATGTCCTTTCAATGAGTGCAACACCAATACCAAGAACATATGCCTTAACAATCTATGGTGACACCGATGTATCTTCAATTAAGAGTAAACCTAAAGGTAGAAAAGAAATCATTACAGTATTTAAAAAAGAAAAAGATATTACTGATGTTCTAGAAATGATGAAAAAAGAACTAGAACTTAACCATCAAATATATGTCGTAGCCCCAATGATTGATACCGAAAGTGATAGTGAAAAAGAAAGCGTATATGATTTAGAAGAAAAAATGAATAAAGCTTTTGGTAAGATTAGTAAGATAGGTATCATTCATGGTAAATTAGATCCTAAAGATAAAGATAAAGTAATGAAAGACTTTGAAAAAAATAAAATTAATATCCTAATATCTACTACTGTTATTGAAGTAGGAGTTAATGTTCCAAATGCTTCAATGATCGTAATCTTTAATGCTAATATGTTTGGTTTATCTACTTTACATCAATTAAGAGGAAGAGTAGGTAGAGGAGATACACAAAGCTATTGTGTACTAGTAGCTAAAGAATCAGAAGAAAGACTTAGATTCTTAGAAAGCACTAGTGATGGCTTTGAAATTAGTGAATATGATTTCCAAACAAGAGGTGAAGGCGATTTATTCGGAACAAGACAAAGTGGAGAATTAGGTCTTAAGATGGCTAATATTAAGAGAGACTTCAAGATGCTACTTAAAGCAAAAGAAGATGCTGACGAATTTATAAACATGCTTTTAACATTTGAAACCAATCCAGAGTTTGGACCAATACTAGAAGAACTTAAAAAGGTTGACACTCTAGACTAGTTTACATATTTTATAAAAAAAGTGTAAACCAAATAAAAAACTATTGTATTTTATAAAAAAATATATTATGATTAATATGTCATAGAGATATGACCACACTCTACGAAGTAAAATGTAGGTGTGATAACCAAAACCCCCTGAAGGAGCCGAAAGGCTCCATTTTTGTTGATTTTAAAGGGATTTTATATTATTAAAAGTATTTTAGGTGCTATTTATGTGCTAAAATAAATAAAAAAAGAATGGTAAGCTCATAAGAGCCTACCATTTTTCAATATTTATAAAGATATTTCCATATCATCTTTTGAATCATCAATATCATTATCTAAATTATCATTAATAGAATTTTTAGATTCAATATCAGTTGTATTTTGCATTGTACTCTTATTAATAAGATTTACTATATCTTCTAATTTATTTTGATACATGTGTGAGTAAGTGTTTAATGTTTCATCAATTTTTGTATGTCCCAGATATTTTGCAACTAGAGTAATACTAGCACCATAATTTATTAAGAATGAGGCACAGGAATGCCTAAAATCGTGTACTCGAATTTGTTTTACTTCAGCAAGTTTACAATTCTTATTTTTCCTAGTTCTAATAGCATCTTTAGGAATAGGTGTTTCATTTCCAAAAACAAACCATTCTTGACTAAAGTTTTTATATTGCTTTTGATAATTATATAATTTTTTTAAGTCATTTATTAGTTAGGCACAAAAGGTTGCTTATTTATAATTTTTTTTCTTCTATAATTTTACTTAGGAGAGTGGTATTTTGAATCAGTATGCTGACTTTAATGAAAATATTAAGGCTGTTATCTGTCAAAACATCAAAAAATATAGGAATGAGAAAGGTGTAAGATTGATGGATCTAGCAGAAAAATTAGATGTATCAGTTAATCACTTAAAACGTATTGAGTCAGCTAATGATAGAAATAATATATCACTTATGACTTTATACAAGATTTCTATAATATTGGGTGTTAGGATAGATAAGTTTTTTGAAGAATAAACGCAGAATCAATTTTGATTTTGCTTTTTTAATGTTATTTTTTAATAAATCAAATCGTTAAATAGTAATTTATCGTTGTAATAATTTTAAAAAATAAAAAGTCTAGCTTAATTTTCTAGACTTTTTCCTTTGTATTCAGAATTGATTATTTCTATCATTTCTTCAGGACTTTCTTTACAATTATTTAGTAACCATTTTTTTATAATAGCAGTCATACCTGCCTTAAAAAATTCAATATGATAATCCATATTTTTAGTAGTTCCGTAGTATTTAATCATATCTGATTCTTCTAAATGATTATCATAGTAATTCATAAAATCAAAGTTTAATTTAAGCATAGTTCTATAATATATTTGGTTTTCTTTTATATGAGCAAATAATTTTAAATAGTCATAAGAATGTTTTTTCTTTATTGCTTCTTCTTTGTAAAGTTCTAATAAATCAGTAAACATTTCTTCCTTTATTTTGTCTGCTAAATCATATATATCAATATAATTAACATAAAAAGTTGAACGATTTATACCTGCTTTCTTTACTAATTCTGTAATATTAATTTCATTGATTTCTTTAGTTTGGAGTAGTTCAATAAATGTTTTTTTTATTTTTTCTTTTGATTCTTTTTTTCTTTTATTATTTGTTACATTCATAATATACCTCCATTATTTAGACATTTTAAGTTAATCTGTTGATTGAATTAGACACCTGTCTATATTATAATATAGTTGTATTAAAAAGACAAGTGTCTAAAGATTGGAGGTGACTGTGTGGCTAAATCAAAATTAGTGAAAGTTAATCAAAAAATTGCTGATACAGTTGTTGGCAGTTATAAAAAAGTTGAAAATACAGTAGTCAAAAGTTATAAAAAAATAGAAGATTCTGTAGTAAGTGGTTATACTAAAATTGAAGATAAGTTTGTAGATCAATACTTAACACATGATGGTGAAACTGTTGAAGAAGCTAAAAAAAGACTAAAAAAAGAACAAGAACAATTAAAAAATAAATAAGGAGGAAATTAAAAATGAAAAAAGAAACATTACTAGAAATTATATTAGGAACTATTGGAGGATTAATCTTTGCAATAGGTATGTGTATGGGACTTATTCCAGAATGGAATATGTTAAAAGAAGGAATTATTGTAGGAGTAATAGGATTTATTATTTTACTTTGTATCATTCCTATATATAGAAAAAATCATCCCAAAACTAAAGTTAAAAAACAAACAGATTGGGGAATTGTAGCAACTTGGATTATTGGTGTTATTGGATCTTTAGTAATGGGTTACGGAATGAGTAGAGTTATGGTAGGAGAAGCAACAAAGGCAGATATGATAATTGGTTTAATCACAGGTATAGTTGGCTTAATAGTCTGTGTGTTAAATTACCCTATTTATTCTTATATAAAAGGAAATAAATAAGAAAAAATGGGAACTTATATTTTAGTTCCTTATTTTTTTAGGTAGTTAAAAAATGAAAAAACTTTTATATCCAAAAACTCATATCTTATTAATTGGGCTATTGACTATAGTAATTTCACTAATATATCTCATTTTCTTTAATGGTTTTGGTACAAGCATATCTTATGCTTTATATTTAATAATGACTTACTTTCTTATTGTGATATGTATAAGAATATATAATATAATTAAATCGAAAATTAATAGATTTATAGATAATAACAAATATTTAAATAAATATAAAAATGATCATAAATTAAGATATAAAATATCCTTGTTTACATCTTTAATACTTAACATAGTATATGCTATGTTTAAGTTACTGTCTGGTATTATTTTTAAGTCATTTTGGTTTATCTCATTTGCTTTATATTATTTTTTATTAATTATACTTCGTTCTAATATAGCAAAAGAAGAATTAAAAGTCACTACTGATTTAAAAGATGAATTTATAAAATATAGAAAAACAGGTATTATATTATTATTTACTAATGTAATATTAACAATAATTATTCTAATTATAGTAAATCAAAAGATTATGAATATTTATCCTGATTGGATGGCAATTACAGTAGCAGTTTATACTTTTTACTTATTATTTAATTCAACTTATAACTTAATAAAATATCGTAAATATAAAAGCCCACTGATATCATCATCAAAGGTTATAAATGTTATTACAAGTTTAGTTTCATTAATATCATTAGAAATAATTCTTATTCCAACTTTTGGTGGAAGTCAAACAGATTTTTTTGAAATAATGATAATGGCAACAGGTGGTGGAATTGCTTTAATTATAATAATCATAAGTTTATATATGATTATAAGATCGACTGAATGGTTAAATAAAGATATATAATGTAAATTACACGTTTGATAAAAGTGCAATATTAGGTGCTATTTATGTGCTAAAATTAGTAAACTTTGCTAAAAAATAACGGGAAGTTTTAATTTAAAATAAATTGAATTAACTGAAAAATAAAGGAAAAAATGAGATTTTATTTCCAACGAACACGAAAAAATTTCGCCCCCTGAAGGAGCCCTAAACCGGGCTCCGCTTTTAGTTAAGGAGAGAAAATATGAAAAATAAATTTAATTTAACAAAAGAATAAAATGTATTTGTAGCCAAAAGAAATATCGTAGATTATATTTGGAAGAGTGCTAACCTTGAAGGAAATTAATAAAATGATTGATAATGGCTGTGGTATTATAACTATCGCTCAAGAAAATCAGCCTATATTCTTTGAGAAACTTATTAAATATTATGAAACTAATAATAATAAAGATTTAAAAGAATGGCTTTATGAAACAAGTATAGATGGAATAAATTTATAGAACATTATATAGAAAAATTATATAATGTTTTTTATTTTCTAAAATATTTACTTTTATATAAGCAAATGATATAATTATTGTAGTTTATTTTTGAGGTGATTTATATATGGAAAGATATAAAGAAATAGAAAGAAGTATTATAAAAAAATATCGTAAAGAGATATGGAGTAAATTTATAAAGGCAGTTAAAGAATATGAACTAATAAAAGAAAATGACAAAATAATGGTATGTATATCAGGAGGTAAAGATTCCTTTTTACTTGCTAAATGTATACAAGAATTAGAAAGACATGGTAAAGTACCATTTACTGCTGAATATGTAGTTATGAATCCTGGATATGATGAAATACATGAAAAGAATATATTAGAGAATGCTAAGACTCTTAATGTACCTATAAAAGAATTCAAAAGTGATATATTTGAAGTAGTAGATAAAATTAGTTATGATAGTCCCTGCTATATGTGTGCTAAGATGAGAAGAGGATATTTATATAGTAAAGCTAAAGAGTTAGGTTGTAATAAAATAGCTTTAGGACATCATTTTAATGATGTTATTGAAACAACACTATTATCAATGTTTTATGGTTCTGAAGTAAAAACAATGATGCCTAAACTACATAGTGATAACTTTCCTGGTATTGAGTTAATTAGACCATTATATATGGTTGAAGAAGCATCAATAATATCATGGAAGAATAGTAATAATTTAACTTTTATAAATTGTGCTTGCAAATTTACTGAAAGAAATTATAATACTAATGATGGTACTAGTAAGAGAAAAGAAATAAAAGAATTAATTAAAGAATTAAAAAAGAATAATCCTAGTATTGATCGTAATATCTTTACTAGTATGAATAATGTTAATTTAAATTGTATTCTAGGTACTAAGACTAATGGTGTATATAAAAGTTTTCTAGAAGATTATGATAAGGAAATAGAACATGAAAAAGAATGAAGAAAAAACTAATGTAATTAGAATATTAGAACAAAATAAAATAAATTTTAAAGTATATAACTATATTAATAGTACTGCGATCAGTGGTACTGAAGTAGCAGACTATCTAGGTGAAGATTATAAGATAGTATTTAAAACATTAGTAACCATTGGTAAATCAGGTAATCATTATGTATTCTTAGTACCAGTAAATAAAGAATTAGACTTAAAAAAAGCAGCCATAGTAGTAAAAGAAAAGAGTATCGAGATGATTAAATCTAAAGATTTACTTCCCCTTACCGGATATATTCATGGAGGATGTTCACCAGTAGGTATGAAGAAATATTTTCCAACTATTATTGATAAAAGTGCAAAAAATCAAGAAAGAATAATCTTTAGTGGAGGTAAAATCGGTTATCAAATAGATACTACACTAGAAGAATTAGCTAAAGTAATAAATTATACATTAGAAGATATAACTAAAGATAAGATTTAATAGTAGTCTTATCTTTTCTATTGTATAGATAATAATTTTATTGTATAATTATCTTAGATAGTAAGGAAGTGGTACTATGAATAAAATAGATAATAATACTATTTTAGATAAGTATAAAGAAATATCTAAATTAAAAATAGAAGAAGTATATACTAAATATAATACTAGTAGTAGTGGTTTATCTAATAGTGAAGTAAATAAAAGAATAAAAGAGTATGGTAAAAATATAGTTATAAAAGAAAAAAATAGAAGTATCTTATATTTCATAATTAATGCTTTTAAAGATGAATTTATATTAATATTATTATTTCTAGCTATAATAAACTTTTGTCTAGGAGATAAATTAGGATCATTAGTAATCATTTTAATTGCTATTGTTAGTGCTTTAATTAGAGTATGTGAAGATTATTCAGTATATAAATTTAATAAGAAATTAAAAAGTAAAATAGTTAGCACATGCTCAGTAATTAGAAACAATAAAGAAGTAACTATTAAAACAGAAGAAGTCTGTGTAGGAGATATTTTAGTATTAAATGCTGGTAGTATTGTAGCAGCAGATTCTATAATAGTAGATAGTAAAGATTTATTTGTTAACGAATCAGTATTTACTGGAGAATCTATACCAGTAGAAAAAAAGATAACAAATAATAAAAATATAGATAGTATTTTTGATATAGAAAATATTATCTATATGGGTAGTTCTATAATTAGTGGTAAAGCATTAGCGGTCGCTACTAATACAGGAATAAATACTTATCTAGGTTATATGGGTAAAGATTTAACCAAACAAAAAGAATTAACTAATTTTGATAAAGGAATGAAGAACATTACTAATATGCTAATTAAATATATGATTTTTATTTGTTTAGTTGTCTTAGTAATAGATGGTATAATAAAAAATAATTTTAATGAAGCCATTTTGTTTGCTCTTTCAGTAGCAGTAGGTATTACTCCTAGTATGTTACCAATGATTGTAAATGTAAATTTAACTAAAGGTAGTAAGAATCTAGCTAAGAAAAAAGTATTAGTAAAGAGAATAGAAGCAATACAAAATTTAGGAGCAATGGATATCCTATGTACTGATAAGACTGGTACTTTAACAGAAAACAAAATAGTATTACAAAAATATATTGATGTTCTAGGTAATGAAAATTTAAATGTTTTAGAATATGCTTATTTAAATAGCTATTATAGTACTGGTATGAAAAATATCGTTGATAGAGCAATACTTATATATGGTAGTAAACATAATTTAGATAATATATTACCTAAGTATAATAAAATAGATGAAATACCTTTTGACTATAATAGAAAAATTATGAGTATCCTAGTAAAGAATAACAATGAATATCGAATGATTACCAAAGGAGCTATGGAAGAGATATTAAAAAGATGTAGCAAAGTACAAATAAATGAAAAAAATAAAGAATTAACTAAAGAACTTACTAATAAAGTAATATCTAAAGCTAAAGAGATGGCCGAAGAAGGTATGCAAGTAATAGCACTAGCTTCAAAAAAAGAAAGTAATAAAGTTTTAGTATTAAATGAAAAAGAAGAAAATGATATGACCTTTATTGGTTTTGTAGCCTTCTTAGATTCTCCTAAAAAAGATGTTAAAAATGTAATAGAAAAGCTAAATAAATATAATGTTAAAGTAAAAATATTAACTGGAGATAATCCTTATTCTACCAAGAGTGTATGCCTACTAGCGGGTATAAATAGTGAAAAAATATATCTAGGTAGTGATATTGATAAATTAAGTGACAAATCCTTATCTAAAGTAGTAGAAAAAGTAGATGTCTTTGCAAGATTAAATCCTATTCAGAAAGAAAGAATTGTCCGAATATTAAGAGAAAATAACCATGTAGTAGGTTATATGGGTGATGGTATCAATGATGCTCCATCCTTAAAAGAAAGCGATATTGGACTATCAGTTAATGGCGCTACGGATATTGCTAAAGAATCTAGTGATATGATTCTTTTAGAAAAAAGTTTAAAAGTAATATGTGATGGAGTAATTGAAGGAAGAAAAGTATATGGTAATATAATTAAATATATGAAAATGGCTTTAAGCGCAGACTTTGGAGATGTCTTTAGTATTATGATAGCTAGTATCTTTTTACCATTCTTACCACTATTACCAATTCAAATGTTATTTCAAGATTTTATTTATGATTTCTCCCAGATAGGTATACCATATGATAATGTAGATGATGAATTTATCAAATCTCCTAAAAAATGGAATACTAATGGTATATCTAAATATATGATAGTTATGGGTATTACTAGTTCTATTATTGATGTAATTGCTTTTATAATCTTTTGGTATGTATTAGGATATAATAGTATAGAAAAAGTTAGTTATTTTCAAACAGCTTGGTTTATTACATCTCTAATCACAGAATTAATGATTATTTATAATGTTAGAACTTCTAAACATATTTATGAAAAATCAAATATATCTCCTGTACTAGCAGGTTTAACAATCTTTTCTGGTATCTTAACTATTATCACACCTCTAGTAATGCATAAAATTACTAACTTTCATTTTGAAATATTACCATTTAACTTCTATATATATTTAATATTATTATTAGTATTATATTTTACTATTGTATCTATAGTTAAAAGAATATATATTAAGAAAAATCATGAATGGTTATAGCTTCTATTATATAATAGAAGTTTTTTCATATACTTAAATAGGTGATAATATGAATAATACTTTCTATGCTTTTTTACTTACCGTATTAGCGGGCTTATCCACAATGCTTGGTACTATCTTTATCTTTATTAAAAAGAAAGATACTAATAAAATAGTTTTATCTTCTTTATCTTTTGCCGCAGGAGTAATGATTTGTGTATCAATAACAGATCTAATACCAGAATCTATTAATTTATTAAGAGATAATATAAATAATATCAGTACTATTATTATATCCTTTTTAGGAATTCTCCTTGGTATTATAATATCTATGTTAATAGATTACTACTTACCAGATAAACCATCCATTAGTAGTGATAAAAAGCTATATAAAGTAGGATTTATATCAATGATAGCAATTATTTTACATAATATACCTGAAGGTATAGCAACATTTGTAGCAACAAATAGTGATATTACTCTAGGCATATCACTTGCTATAGCGATAGCTATGCATAATATACCTGAAGGAATAAGTATCTCAGTACCAATATATTATAGTACAAATAATAAAAAGAAAGCCCTTTTATATACAGGAGTATCAGCTTTATCTGAACCATTTGGAGCTTTCCTTGCTTATATCTTTTTAAAAAATATTATGAATGATTTAATACTAGGTATCCTATTTTCCCTAATAGCGGGCATTATGCTCCAGATATCCTTCTGTGAACTACTGCCAACCGCCAGAAGATATAATAACACTAAATATTTAATAATCTTCTTCTTAATAGGAGTTCTCTTCATGTTAATGAAGTTTATTTTATAAATTTATAAAAAGGTAATGACAAGTTATCTTTTTTTTGATATAATTTTATATAGAGTAGGAGGATAACATGAAAGAAACCTTAATATGTAGTTTAGAAAAACATAATATATATTATTTAAGTGATGCTAATGTTAGCTTTTATATATTAGTTCCTTATAAAAAATATGATAATACCAATATATCAATTAGATTAAAAAGTAATTATGATAGTTATGATTTAACAAAAAATTCATTAGAAGTAGTTACTAATGAACTTATTAATTATTATAAGAATTTAGATAACTATAACATAACATTAATATTACCAGTATTTTATAATAATATTTTAGATAGAATTAGAGTAGTAGAAGATTTAGAAATGTATCAGATGGTAGATAGATATTTAGGAGTTATTTTTAATAATGCTTATATATTTTTAACTAAGAATAATGTTAAAGTAAATAATAGTATCTATGTTATTAATAACGATTCATTTAAGAAATTTACTAATTGGTTTGTATCTAGATATAACAATAGAATTGAATATAAAACAATCCTAGATTTAGTAAAAGATAATGGTTCATATAGTAATTATAATGTTATAGAAACTCCTAATATGAATTTTGTAGTAGGTAAGAATACAGAACCTACAATTGAAAAAACAGTAGAAATGGAACTAGAAACATTTGATAACTTAGCTAAAAAGACTATTGAAGAAGAAAAGAAAAAAGAACCTCGTAAGAGAGAAGAAACACTCGTAGGTTCTAGTGGCTTTGTTTCTTATATCTTACTAGGAGCTATATCTTTTATAGTATTTATTGGATTACTATATCTATTTGTTAAATAAATTATTATTTTTATGACCTTAGGCATAAAAATACCACGGAAAATTTAAGTTTACTTAAAGTTGAAGTGGCAATAAAAAAAGTACTTATTATCTAAGTACAAATGATAATACAGTAGTTAAAGAGAAAGCTACTGCTAAGAAAAGCATAATGTAAGCAAATATTCTATTACTTAGATTTTGCTTTTTTTTCTTTTTACTCATAATCTATACACCTCTGATATAATTGTATCAAATATCAGTCATATTTTCAATATCTATTAATATAATTTAGTGGTGATAATATGAATAAAAAATTAAATAGAGGACTAGCTATAATTATACCAGATAAAAAAGTAAATACTTTTATAATGTTTATGATAATATTAGGAATAATATCTGGATCATTATTTCTAGTAGTATTAAAAGATACCGATCATAGCTTAGTAATAGAAAAGATTAATACATTCTTCACTAATATAAATACCAATAACATAAATAATATAGAAGCCTTTAAGAATGCTTTTATTGAAAATATAATATTTGTAATCTTAGTATGGATACTAGGAATGTCTATTATTGGTATAATTATAAATATATTTATGATATATTTAAAAGGTTTTATAATAGGTTTTTCTTTATCTTCTTTCTTCTTAGTATATAAATATAAAGGCCTATTAGCGGCCCTTATCTATGTTTTTCCTACTAGTATAATAAATATATTAGTATGTCTATTACTAGGAGTATACTCAGTACTATTTACAATAAACCTATGGAAGATAATCTTCTTAAAAGAAAAAAATTATAATATGAAAAAATTTATAAAGAAATACTTCTTATTACTAATATTATGTATAATATTAATAATAATATCATCATTAACAGAAGGATTCCTAGTACCATCATTATTAAAATTAGTAATAAAACTATTTATTTAAATAATAAAATATGATATAATGACTACTAGTGAGGTGATTAACCATGAAAACAGTAGTCATTGGTATGTCAGGAGGAGTAGATTCCTCAGTAGCGGCTATCCTATTAAAGAAAGCCGGTTATAATGTCATAGGCTTATTTATGCGTAATTGGGATAGTACTATTAATAACGATTATCTAGGTAATCCAAATTTAAATAATAATATATGTCCTCAAGAACAAGATTATAATGATGCCTTAGAAGTATGCAAGAAGATAAATATTCCATTACATAGAGTAGATTTTGTTAAAGAATACTGGGATTTTGTCTTTACTTATTTCTTAGAAGAACTAAAAAAAGGTAGAACTCCTAATCCAGATGTCATGTGTAATAAATATATAAAGTTTGATTTATTTGTTAAAGAAGCAAAAAAACTAGGAGCAGATTATATTGCTACTGGTCATTATGCTAGATTAATTGATGGTAAACTAGCTAAAGCAGTAGATAAGAATAAAGATCAATCATACTTCTTAGCATATGTTAATAAAGATATTTTTAAAGATGTTTTATTCCCTCTAGGTGAAATAGAAAAACCAGAAGTTAGAAAGATTGCTAGAGAATATGGTTTAGTTACCGCTAGTAAAAAAGATTCTACTGGTATATGTTTTATTGGAGAAAGAAATTTTACTCAGTTTCTAGAAAATTATTTACCCAATATTCCTGGTGATATAGTTAATATTGATACAGGTGAAATACTTGGTAAACACATTGGCCTTATGTATTATACCATTGGTCAAAGAAGAGGATTAAATATTGGTGGTACTAAAGATAGAACTTTTGTTGTAAAAAAAGATTTAGATAAAAATATATTATATGTAGCAGTAGGAGATGATAATAAGTATTTATATTCTAGTACTGCTATTATAGAAGAATTTAATTATTTAACTGATAAAAGACATAGTAAATGTACTTGTAAATTTAGATATCGTCAATCAGATATAGATATTAATGTAAAATACTTAGATAATAATAATTTATTACTTAGTTATAAAGGATCTAAGGCAGTTACTCCTGGACAATTCTGTGTTCTATATGATAAAGATATATGTCTAGGTGGAGGTATAATTAAGGAAGTAAAATAATAATTAAGGCACTGTAAGCTATAATCTTACAGTGTTATTTTTAGCTTGTAATCTAAAAATAATATGTCATCCACATCTATTATATATAAGCAAATAATATCTTATAAATAAAGAAAAAAATAAAAAAGCACTAGTAATTTTACATATAGTATGATATAATTGTAAATGTAAAGTTATAAATAATTATAAACAATAGGAGGATGACTAACAATGAATGTTGTCGAGAAAGTTAATTTAATATTAAAAAAGGCTAATATTTCCAAAGTAAACCTATCAAAGTATTTAGGAGTATCAAGACAGATGGTTTACAATTATTTTGATGGTGACGATTTATCAAAACTTCCAAATGAGAAGTGTCAACTACTATTTAATTTACTTGACGTCACATCAGAAAAAGAAATATTAGACATAAACATAACAAATGATTATCTTCAAAGAGTAGGGAGTAAAATATTTGATACAAGGAAGAGTACACCAAAAAAAGAAGAATCAATTGACTTAGCAGGTTTAAAAAAAGACGAAATAATGTTAATTGGTGAAATTAGCCAAATGCTTAAGAATATACTTATTGAGAATAAAGGTAGAGAAGGGGAGGCCTATACTACTGTTGAGTATGTCCATCACTTTATTGAAAACTTAAGTACTACTAAAGAATTAAAATACATTCTAGGATATTTTTCTAAGAATTTTGGTTATACTGATCCCAATAAATTTGCTTTCGATGAAAATAATCAATATATATTAGAAAGCATTATGTACTCTGCTATGACATTATATAGTAATGGGGGAGCTTCTCGTACTAAACTTACCGAATCACATCGCAGATGGGAAGCTATGTTAAATAGCAAAAAAGAAGAAAAATTAACTAGAACACAAGAATTAAATACTGCTAAAATAAGAGCCTTAAGAGAATTAGGATATGATGAAATAGATAAAAATAATGCCAGTGAAGTATTAGACAAAATAGCAGAAATTATGGCTCAAAAATTTTAATTTAAGTCCCCTACTTTAATTTTTACTAAAAATAGGGAAGAACTATAATAATATATTTAATGATTATTTAAATAAATTTATTAATAAGTAGATGATGAAATCCATCTCAAATTAAATAAGAACGTATATAATTAATTAACTGTATAATAATATAATAAATAATTATATAGTTAATTTTTTTATAAAATAAATTTATATTTAAAATAATAACTATAATAATATTATATGTAATATAAAAAGAGAAATACTATCTAAAACCTTATTTTATATGGTAATTTAAGGTTAACAACTATATTACTTTTAATCAAATATCTTACTTCCTATAATTAATATTATGTTAACTTCTATAAAAAAGAGAATATAAGTATAATATAATTAATTTAGTAAATACTATTATTGGAGGTAATTAAAATGAGTAAGAAAAACAAAGATAATAAGACTAAGACTAAATCTAATAATTTTGATTGTCATTGTAATGATGTTAATTTAGATACTGATATGTCTTGTGATTGTCATAAAGATAATTGTCATTGTACTAAGAAGAATAGTACTAATAATTTTGAAGAAAAAGGAGAATAGGGTTACCTACTCTTCTTTTACTTTTAATTTATCTAATAAAGAATTATATTCATTAGTAATTTCTTCTAATCTTTCTTTAGTTTTAGCTTCATATCTAGTTGTTATATTAGGAGTAGTATTAGACTTTCTAACTAAAGCAAAACCATCATCATATAATACTTTAACACCATCAATAGTAAGATAGTTATAACCTTTTTCTTTAGCATACTCCTCTACTCTACTTACTATTTTATCTTTAATAGCGTCTTCTACTGGGAATTTATTTTCATCAGTAGAATAATATACTGGGATATTATCTAGTAATTCAGTACATTTCTTATTAGTTTTAGATAAAATTTCTACTAATCTTAAACCAGCATATATGCCATCATCATTACCAATAAATTTATCTCTAAAATATAAATGTCCTGACATTTCTCCACCAAATGGATAATCATTCTCAACAGATATTTTTTTAGTATAAGAGTTTCCTGTTCTAGTTTCTACTGGTTTAACACCTAATTTAATTAATTCATCTTTTAAAGCCTTAGAACATTTAACATCAAAGAAACCTTCTTTTTTAGTTACTTTATTATAAATATCTCTCCATATTATTATCATAAATTTATCTATTGGTATCATATTACCTTGATTATCCACTACCCCTACTCTGTCGCCATCACCATCAAAGGCAATACCACAGTCAGCTTTTACTTCAAGTACCTTTTCTTTTAGTTGTTTTAGATTCTCTTCTACCGCAGGATCAGGATGGTGATTAGGAAAAGTTCCATCCGACTCATCAAATATAGGAATATATTCTATATATTCATTACTTTTAAAGATATCATGAGCAACTATACTAGTAGTGCCATTACCACAGTCATATACCACTTTTAATTTATTATTACCCATATCAATATGATTATGTATCATCTTAACATAGTCTTCCTTAATATCAGCATATTCTATCGTACCATTTCCTTCAGAATATATACCATTTATTATTACATAATATAAATCACTTACATCTTTACCAAACATATTATGAATACCATTATAACTCATTTTAAAGCCATTATATTCTTTAGGATTATGTGAAGCAGTAATCATAATACCAGCATGAATATTTAGTTTATCCCAAGCATAATAGTACATAGGAGTAGTTACTAAACCAAGTCTAACAACATTTACTCCTCCCTCAGTTAATCCTTTTACTAAGTTTTCTTCAATTATCGGACTAGATAATCTATTATCATAACCTACAATCATTTTATTTTTACCAAAACTTAGTAATTTAGTAGCATAAGCTCTACCTATATGATATGATATCTCTTCAGTAATATCTTCATTCCATATACCTCTTATATCATATTCTCTAAACATTAATCTATTTAATTCCATATTTAATCTCTCCTTTTATATAATTCATAATTTTCTTTTAATATATCAGTACTAACATTTGTATATATCTGAGTAGTAGTAATACTAGAATGTCCTAACATTTCTTGAATAGTACGAAGATCTGCTCCATTATTTAATAAATGAGTAGCAAAAGAATGTCTTAACATATGTGGAGTTATATTCTTATCAATATTCTTTTGCTTAGCTATATCTTTTATAATAAGAAAGAAACCTTGTCTACTTATCTTTTTACCATGATTATTTAAGAATATATTCTCAGTATAATAACCTTTCTTCATACTATCTCGATATTCATAGATATATTTCTTTAAGTATTCTACTGCTAGTTCTCCTACTGGAACTATTCTTTCTTTATTTCCTTTACCAAAACATTTAACATAACCATTATCTAAATCAATATCTTTTAATTTCAAATCTACTAACTCACTTACTCTAAGTCCTGAAGAATACATAAGTTCAAGCATAGCTTTATTTCGATAATCAAAAGCATTATTTAATTCTATATCTAATAAATTATCTACTTCTTCTATTGAGAGAATATTAGGTAATTTTCTTCTTACTCTAGGTTTATCTATCTTAATACTTATATCTTCAATATGATATTTTTCACTTAGATATTTATGAAATAACTTTATAGATACTATCTTTCTAACAATACTAGTCTTTTCATAATTATTTTTATCTAAGTATATAAGATAATCAATTATATCTTCTTCTTTAATATTTAAAGCACTATATATATGTTTCTTTTCTTCTATATATTCTAAGTATTTATATATATCTTCAATATAAGATTCAACTGTTGTATCTATTTTCTTTAATTTAATAGCGGTTAATTCTATCTTATATTCACTTAATATATCTTTATTTTCTTTACTCAGTTTTAAATTATCTATCTTTATCATATTACCTACTCTCATATAAATTATATCATTTATTATTATTTTAGTAAACTTAATGACATTTATTTTACATATATTTATTCACTATAAGCCTTACTATGTAAGTCTTATTAGTGTTAACTAAAGCCTTATATTAAGTCTTTAGTTAATATATCTACATATCTATTATATATAAGCAATAACTATATACTAAAAAAATTAGAGTTTAGTCTCTAATTTCCTTTTTTAACTTCCATTTATGGCTGGGTACACCGCTTTTAATTAACTATAGTGCTATAAGCACAATATGATTGTACTATATTTTAAACTTTTGTCAATTCTTTATTGTCATCTAATATTTTTTGTTGAATGAATTTTTAAATGCACCAATATATTTTTCATCGGTCAATTTATTTTTTCATTTGAGTAATCTTAATTTTTAACTTTTCACCAAAATATCTTTAATTAAAAATACTTATTTACTTTAACTTATAAATAAGTTATAATATAAAAGAAGAAAGAGAGTTGATATAAATGGATAAATTAATAAAAGAAGCTTTATTAAAGGAAGAAAAAAGACAAAATGATAACATAGAACTTATTGCTAGTGAGAACTATGTTTCTAAAGATATATTAGAATTACAAGGTAGTATATTTACTAACAAATATGCTGAAGGATATCCAGGTAAAAGATATTATGGTGGATGTGAGAATGTTGATATAGTTGAAAATTTAGCTATTGAATATGTATGTAAGTTATTTGGATGTAAATATGCTAATGTACAACCTCATAGTGGTAGTTCAGCAAATATGGCTGTATATAGAGCATTACTTAATCATGGTGATACTGTTATGGGAATGAATTTATCTGATGGAGGTCATTTAACTCATGGTCATCCTCTTAATTTTAGTGGTATAGATTATAATATTGTTGATTATAAAGTGAATCCTGATACTGGTTATTTGGATTATGATAATATTAGAGAAATTGCTTTAAAAACAAAACCTAAAATGATAATAGCGGGGGCTAGTGCCTACTCTAGAAGTATTGATTTTAAAAAATTTAGAGAAATAGCAGACGAAGTTAATGCTTACTTATTTGTAGATATGGCCCATATTGCCGGTTTAGTAGCAGCCCATCTTCATATGAATCCCGTTGATTATGCTGATGTAGTTACTTCTACTACTCATAAAACTTTAAGAGGCCCTAGAGGAGGTATTATTCTTACTAATAATGAAGAGATTATAAAGAAAATAAATAAAACTATTTTCCCTGGTATTCAAGGTGGACCACTTATGCATGTAATTGCTGCTAAAGCACAATGCTTCTATGAAGCATTAGATCCATCATTTATAACTTACCAAGAACAAGTACTTAAAAATATTAAGGCTTTATCTAATTATTTAGTTGATAAGGGTATGATTGTTATTTCTGGTGGTACTGATAATCATTTAATATTATTAGATGTATATAATTCACTTGGTATCACTGGTAAAGAAGCTGAAAAAATATTAGATTCAGTACATATTACAGTTAATAAAAATACTATACCTAATGAAACACTTAGTCCTATGAAAGCAAGTGGTATTCGTATAGGAAGTCCTGCAATGACTACAAGAGGATTAAAAGAAGAAGACTTTGTTACTATTGGAGATATTATATATAATGTATTAAATAACTACAATAATGATAGAGTTTTAGATAGAGAAAAGAAAAGAGTATTAAGTTTAACTAATAAATATAAGATATATAATTAATAATGAAGAATTAATAAACAAAGACTTAAATAGTCCGTTGAAGATAGTTCTTTATGGGCTATCTTCATTTTATTATAAAGGAATAGTGATGTTATGGAAGAATTATTATCAATTAAATTAAGGCCAAAATCTTTAAAAGATATTATTGGTCAAGAACATTTAGTAGGAGAAAATAAAGTTATATATAATTTGGTTAAAAATAAGAAATTATTTTCAATGATTTTATATGGCCATCCAGGTATTGGTAAGACAAGTATAGCTACTGCAATAGCGGAAGAACTTGGTATGAGATATCGTAATCTTAATGCTGTTGTAAATAATAAGAAAGATTTTGATATAGTTATTAAAGAAGCAAAATTATATGATGGTTTAATTGTAATCGTGGATGAAATACATAGATTAAATAAAGATAAACAAGATATTCTCTTGCCCTATCTTGAATCAGGTATTATTACTTTAATTGGTATGACTACTTCTAATCCATATCATGCTATCAATCCCGCTATTCGAAGTCGTTGCCAATTATTTGAACTTAAAGATTTAACTAGTGATGATATTAAGAAAGGTATCGATAAAGCTATAGAATCTAATTATTTAGAAGGTTTAACTATTACTGATGAAGCAAAGAACTATTTAGCTAGTATATCTGGCACTGATTTAAGATATGCTTATAATACACTTGAAGTAGCCTACTACTCTACTGAAGATAAAAATATTACTTTAGATACTTTAACTAAAATAAGTAATAGAACTAATAGTTTATTTGATAAGAACGCTGATGGTTATTATAATGTAATTTCAGCTTTTCAAAAATCTATTCGTGGTAGTGATGTTAATGCTGCTCTTCATTATTTAGCTAGATTAATTGATGCTGAAGACTTAGACATTATTGTAAGAAGATTATCCGTTATTGTTTATGAAGATATCGGCCTTGCTAATCCAAGTATGGGTCCAAGAGTAGATGCTGCTATTAATGCTGCCTTAAGACTAGGATTACCAGAAGCTAGGATTGTATTATCAGAAATAGTAATAGAACTTGCTTTATCACCTAAAAGTAATAGTGCTGAAATGGCTATTGATAAAGCCCTTGAAGATATTCGTACTAAGAATATAGGAGATGTTCCTGATCATTTAAAGAATCCATCTAGTGAATATAAGTATCCACATAATTATAAAAATGATTATGTAAAACAACAATATTTACCTGATAACCTTCTTGGTAGTAGATATTATATTCCTAAAGATAATAAAAACGAAAGAGTATATAAAGAGATAATAAATAGATTAGATACTATGTAAAAGAAGAATCATTAATTTGATTCTTCTTTATTAAATAATTCTTTTATATTTTATTTTATAATATCATTTATTACATAATAAGCAGCATTTATACCAGCAGTAGCGGGTACCATCATCATTGAAGATACTAAATTCTTATCATTCTTCTTAGGTTCTTCACTAGAAAATACTACAGGTACTTTACCTCTTATTTTTTCATCTTTGACATATTTTCTAATACTTTTAGCTAGTGGATCATATGAAGTATCTTTGATATCACATATTTTTACTAGACTAGGATTTAACTTTTTACCCATACCACATACTGTAATTAATTTAATATTCTTTTCATGACATTTCTTAATAAGTAATTTCTTTACTATAACAGTATCACAAGCATCTATTATATAGTCGTAGGAGCTTTTAAATAATATATCAATATTATTTTCATCTATTTTAAGTGGTAATGTATTTACTAAAACACTACTATTTATTTCATTAATTCTCTCTTTCCAAGCCTCTACTTTTAATTTACCTACATTACTTTCTTTAGCTATTATTTGTCTATTAATATTAGATATATCTATGTTATCATAATCTACTAATGTTATATTATGAATACCACTTCTAATAAGAGCTTCTATTGCATATCCACCTACTCCACCTACTCCAATTATAAGAATATGTTTACTCTTTATTTTATCTAAATTATCTTGACCTATTAAAGCTATTGTTCTATCAAACATCATTTTATATATTTATAGGTGGATACTTTATCTTTAAAATTATTACTTAATTTCTCTATATTATTCTTACTAATACCTTCTTTACTTACTATAAAAGCTTTATATTTATTTATATATAAGTAGTAGGTATTATCTCTTTCAATTACTTTATATAAATCTTTATAATTTATATATTCTTCTTTACCATTATCTATCATAAAATTATATTCTTTAAATAGATATTTTATCTTAGTATTTAGAATACTATCTTTTCTTTTTTCTAATCTTTTATAATTAGTATATGGTAACATATTAGTATTTAATTCTATGATACCAAATAAACTAAATATAAAGGTAATTATATCGATAGTAGTAGTATTATCTAAAAAGAAGAATCTAACTACTAATACTGCTATTAGTATATTCATAATTATTCTAATTGTCTTTACTTTATCAAAATAATATACTCTTAAAAATTCTTTTACTAAGTCATTAGTATATATAGTATTATTTTTTATTTCCACTTCTCATCACCATTATTAGTATATCACAAAATCTATATAAAAAAAAGCCCAGACGGACCGACTCTGTAAGATAAAACCCGCGGCGTAAGTCACAGGTGGGTCAGCACAATAATTTAATTAGGATTCCTACTTAGAAGCAAGCATTCAACACATAAATTATATTAGCTCCCCTATTAATATCTTTAGTCGGTTTTATACTAAAGATGTCGTATCCTCTAGGTATCTTAATTATATCATAGTCTATATTATTAGTAAATAGCTTTATTTATATTTGACAATTATTTTACTTTATTCCTTCCGAGCCTGTAGTCTCTGAAGGTGTTATAGAGCCTAGTTATAGTCTCTATAACAAACAATATCATTATAATATATAAATATTTATTTTTGAAACTACAGGTTCAAAAATACCTTGGAAGACTATCTTTGATAGGCTGTAAAGGAAAAGAAAAAGAAAGATTAATTATTCTTTCTCTTTACTAAAGTATATTTCTTATTATCTTTAATCGTAGACTTATCAATAATCAAACTCTCATATAAAGAAGAATTACTAGCTATCTCAAACTCAGCAAGTGCAAGAGAAGACTCAAGTATTTCATTAATACTTTTAGCACCTAATTTTCTATCATAAGCTATTCTAGCTATCATATTAATAACTTCTTCAGATATTTCTAAGTTAATATTCCTTTTACCTAAAAATTCCCTATTAGTATTAAGAGAACTTAAAGTAGAATTCTTAATAATATTAATATAATCATCTAGTGTCAAATTATTCATTTCTATTAGAATAGGAAATTTATTAGCAAGTTCAGGTATAATACCATAAGAATCAAGAGTATTATCTTCTAATACAGTATTAAATCCCACTGTAGTATTTCTAAGATTCTCATTATTATTAAAATTACCAATACCAATTATAAGTAGTTTATCCATACTAAAACGATATTTCTCATTATCAATAGTATTAATAGTAAATACCCCTTCATCAATCAAATTAATAATAATTTCTTGTAAAGCCTTACTAGAAGTACTATGTCTTTCTTTACTATTTGTCGATATTTCTTCTAATTTATCAATAACCAAAATACCAGTCTTAGCCCTTTCAACATCAAATTCAGTCTTTTCTAATAAATTTAATAATATATTTTCAATATAACCTTCACTACCTAATCTTTTAGCATTAATAATAACACAAGGAATACCAAGTAATTCTTCAAGTAATTTAAAAATTGTAGTCTTACCAACACCTTCTGGACCATTAATTAACATATTATAATTAAAAGTCTTATCTTCATTATTATATTGCTTCCATATAGTAGATAATATTTGTTTTATTTGTTCATCTTGACCTATTATCTTACTAGTTAGTTCTTTATAAACATCACTAATATTCATTTCATTATTACCAATAATATTATCAATTTCTAATTCAGGATAATATTTGTTATAGAAGTTTATTAAGTCACTATCTAGAAAGATATTACATTCATCATTCTTTTCTACTTGTAAGACTATTGGTACATTATCTTTACTTTTTGATAATATATATCTATGTTTTGCGTTATTGATAAAGGCTTTTGTTTTAATAGTAAAAAGTGAAGATTTAGGATAAAGATCAGTATATTTAGAGAGAGGAAGTCTACCTAAAAAGGCATACTCTTCTCCCTCAATCATATGATGATATTTCTTCCCTTTAGTAGTAGTAAATATTTCACTCTCTTGATTATAAGTACCAACTTCACAATATACTGGTATATAATTAATTACATCTTTCTTTTCCATTCTTCTATAAATTACAACTAAATCAAAATTATTATTCATATATCCCCCTTAATAAATATTAATCTCTAACCTTAATATGTGTTTCTCTAAGTTGTTTTTCAAATACTTCACCAGGACAACCCATCATAGCATCAGCACCATTAGCCCCTAGTGGGAAAGCAACCATTTCTCTAATATTTTCTTCATCTTTTAATAGCATTAGTATTCTATCAATACCAGGAGCCATTCCAGCATGAGGAGGTGCTCCATATTGAAATGCTGTATATAAACTTCTAAACTTCGTCTCCACATCTTCATCAGTATAACCAGCAAGTTCAAAGGCTCTCTTCATTATTCTAATATCATGATTTCTAACAGCCCCAGAAGCCATCTCATAACCATTACATACAAAATCATATTGATATGCTACAACATTTTCAATATTATCTTCAGTAAGAGCTTCTAATCCACCTTGAGGCATACTAAATGGATTATGACCAAAATCCCAAGTATTCTCTTCTTCATTATATTCATACATAGGAAAATCATTAATAATACAGAATTCAAATTTATTCTTATCAAGTAAATCAAGTTCATTACCTAATTTAATTCTAAGAAGACCCGCTAATTTATTTATTTTATTCTTAGAGTCTGCTAGTACAAATAAAGTACTTCCAGCCTCTAGATTACATTTATCTACTAATTCTTTTCTTATTTCATCAGTTAAGAACTTATCTAATGATGATTTAAAAGTCATATCTTCATTTACCTTAATATATGCAAGCGCAGGAGCTCCAACACTCTTCATATATTCTTCCATAGACTTATACCAAGAGTTTGATTTATCAATATTCTTAACAGTAATACCTCTAATTAAAGATGTTTTAAATGGTTCAAATGAACTCTTACTTAATATATCAGTTAAGTCTTCAATCACTAATGGATTTCTTAAATCTGGTTTATCTGAACCATACTTAAGCATAGCCTCTTTAAATGGTATTCTTCTAAATGGTCTCTCTGATACCTCTTTATCACTAAAGTGAGTAAATATGTCGTAGAAGATTCTCTCTCCTACTGCATAAACATCTTCATCAGTAGCAAATGACATTTCTAAGTCTAATTGATAGAACTCACCATATAATCTATCACTTCTAGGATCTTCATCTCTAAAACAAGGAGCTATTTGGAAATATCTATTAAATCCTGAACACATAAGTAATTGTTTAAATATTTGAGGAGCTTGAGGTAGAGCATAAAATTTTCCCTTATACTTTCTTGATGGTACAATAAAGTCTCTAGCTCCCTCTGGAGATGATGCAGTTATAATTGGTGTTTGAATCTCTGTAAAGTTCATCTCTTTCATTATTTTTCTTATATAATCTAATACTTCTGTTCTAAATAGTATTCTATCATGTACTTTAGGATTTCTTAAGTCTAGATATCTATATTTTAATCTAGTATCTTCAAAAGCTTCAGTACTTCTATTAATTTCAAAAGGTAATACATTTTGAGCTACTCCTAGTACTTCAAAAGAAGATACCAGTACTTCTACTTCTCCTGTTTTCATATTAGGATTAGTCATCCCTTCAGCTCTATGTCTCACTACTCCAGTTACAGTCATAGTACTCTCTCTAGTTATATCTTTAAAACTATCAATATCTTCACTTATTAACTGAATTACTCCTGTTTCATCTCTTAATGTCATAAATACTAGACTACCTAGATTTCTTTTTTGTTCTAACCAGCCTGCTACTTTTATTACTTCACCGATATTTTTAGTGGATACTTCACCACAATAAATTGTTCTATATTTATTTTTCATATACATCTTCCTTTCATATAATATAAAAACACATCAATTACATAAGGACGAATACTATTATCCGCGGTGCCACCTTATTTCACTAATGTGCTCTTTATTAGTTTTTATCGGAACTACCCGTTTTCTACTTATTTATATCTACTATCTGTCACTAATAGTAATAGAAAATCTATACTTATTATATAATTATTATTTATTCTTGTCAATTATTTTTTAATATTTTATTCACTTTAAGTCTAAGTCTTAAAGTGTTGTTATTAGCCTTAGGTCTAATAACAATATATCAGCCATATTTATTATATATAAGTATAGACTATATACTTTAATATGTTTAGTAGTTATCTTTTTTTAATACGCTTATATTTATTTCATGTAATAAATATAATAAGGATAAGTTGACTATTATTAATTTTATTATAAAAATTTTATTATAAAAATATTGATTTTTTTTCTAAATTGTGGTATTATCTTTAGTAGAAACAGGTCTTACTGAAGCAGTGCCCATAGTCTTTGAACTAATGGAACTGTTGGGAGACTTGTTTTTTTCATAGTCTAAAGGTACTAACCTTTGAATTCTATAATGATTTTTCAATATTTCATTATAAAAATGTTGTTTTTATCTCTAAATTATGATATTATTTTGTTGTAAGGAGTTAGTCCTCTATTCATTTTGGATGTGTGCTTAAGACTTAATGTATTAAGCAATAGAGAAATATTTCTTATGTTAACAGATTCTTCTAAAAGAGGTTTCTGTTTTCTTTATGTATTCTAATAAACCCCTGCTTCTTTAATTAAGAAGCAGGGATCATTTTAATTAAATAATATTTTTTCACTTTTATACATTTTATTTATAAATAGTAGAAGTACTATTATATATATTATTGAAGATATTATAGTTATTAGTATATTATTAATATTAATAGAACTAGTTAAGATATTATTTATAACAATAGTATGATTAATAATAGGAATAAATGATAATACTCCTGATATATTAATATTTAACATTTCTAAAAACATAGGTATACAAGTAACTAAACTAATAGGCGTAAGAGCACTTTGAGCTTCTTTAAATGATTTAGTAAAACTTGCTATTGTTATACATAATCCTGATATAAATAATGTATAGAATAATAATATTAATATTGTTAATAGTATTGTAATAGTATTTATATTAAATATTACATTATCATAAATACTAAAGCTATTCTTTACATAATATAATGATACTATTGATAGAAATACTCCTATTAAAAGAGTTACTATTCCTGATATAGATATAGCTAAGTATTTACCAAATATTAATTCTTTTCTACGAATAGGAAATGTTAATATTGTCTCTAATGTACCTCTTTCTTTTTCACCCGCAGTTGTATCAGTAGAAGTATAAATACAACTAAGAGTTATAGCCATTATAGTAAAGGTAATAGCCATAAGTATTATTTGATTGCCAAAAATACTCTCTCCTTTTATCTCAGTAACATTATAATTTAAATTATTATATACTTTACTTAAGTCAATATTATTATTTACCAAATAACTTTGTCCCAAATAATTATTATAGTTGTCTAGATAATTAGTAATTAAACTAGTAACCATACTACCATCTTCACTTTGAATATTAGCATAAATATTATAACTATTATTATCTCTAACTATATACGCCAATATTTTATTACTATTATAAGCTTCTTCTAGTTCTTTAGAACTACTATATACTGTATATTTTACTTCATCATTTAGCAATTCTCTCTCAGTACTAGATAATTCATAATTAACTCCTATCTGATATGTTTTATCATCTTTATTTACAGTTAATTCTTCATATATATAAGACATTAATATAACAAAGATAGGAATAAATAAAGGAGTAATAGCCATCATAAGTAAAGATTTTTTATCTCTAATTATAAGTTTTAATTCTTTCTTTAAAGTAATTAATATATTATTCATTATTATCACCTCCAGTTAAAGCAAAGAAAGCCTCTCTTAAATTACTAGTATTAGTCTTTTTCTTTATTTCTTCTGGAGTACCAATAGTAATTATCTTACCTTTATTCATAAGTACTACTCTATCACATATACTTTCTGCTTCTTCCATATAATGAGTGGAATATAATATACATTTACCTTTATCTTTCTCTTCTTTAATAGTATCTAAAATAACTTTACTAGATATAATATCAAGACCACTAGTAGGTTCATCTAAGATATAATATTTAGGATCATGCATCAAACATCTAGCAATACTAACTCTTTGCGTTTGACCAGTAGATAAAGTACCTATTCTTTGATATAAAAAAGATTCCATATCAAAAGTCTTATTTAAATATTTAATTCTATCTTTAATCTCTTTTTTACTCATATGATAATAATTACCACACATAGTAAGTAATTCATAAGCACTTAAATCTTTATATAACTTAGTATTACCAGTTAAAAAAGCAATTCTTTTCTTTATTTCTATTTCATTATCATGATAATTTAAATTATCAATAGTAATACTACCTCCACTAGGAGTCATAATACCAGCAATCATTCTAAGTAATGTCGTTTTGCCTGCACCATTAGGTCCTAATATTCCAAGTACTTCATCATCTTTAGCTTCAAAAGAAATATCTTTATCAGCATAGAATTCTATTTTCTTTTTATTCTTACTTTGTTTAATAAATTTCTTATTAATTTTTTCTACTTTTATCATTACATACCCTCCTAGTTAATTATACCTTATTTTATTATAGAAGTATAGAAAAAAAGTAGATTTCTCTACTTTATTAATTTCTTATTATCAGTTTCACTTAATATTCTCATATCTTCTTTAAATAATCCTAAAAAGGCTTTCATAATACTAGTTATTTGTTTATCTAATATATCAACTAAACCATCTGATTTATAATTATTCTTATTTAATGATTTAACCTTACCAATTGTAGTATATATGTGCTTACTAGACATATCTACATAAGAATAAGTACTCATAGTATCTCTATCTTTTAAAGATAATACTCTTTCATTACTTAATCTTAATGTATAAAAAGATATAATTTCTTCAATTAAAGATTTCTTTTCTTCCTCACTAATTATATTAGCATTCATTATATAAGTTAAATATAAAGCTATCTCAAACTCTTCATATAATAGTTCCTTATTTTGTTTTCTTTCATCATATATCTTTTCAATACTATGATAAGTTTTAAATGCTTTTATTCCTGAAGTATATTTTAATAACTTCTTTAAATACATTATAACCTCTTTAGGTATATCTTTAATATCTAATTTATCATTATTTATAATACTAGGATCTATATCCACGAATAAACTCTTTATTAATTCTACATTATTTTCCATTATATTCCCCTCTCTCATGCCAAATATAATATCATAAAAGTAAAATAAATGCAAATAAAAGTTGACAATGAAATAAACTTATGGTAAGATTAATACAAAAATCAGCGGCCCTAGGTGACCTTTTCACTACGGCTGCTGGTTTTCTTTTATATGTAAATAATAAAGAGTAAATAATATTATAATTACTACTCTACTCTATCTATACAGTTATCATATATCAACTTTTTACATTAATATAATATAAAAATTAATTAATATTTTATTTACATTCACTATTTAGTTTTTTTATTCTTTTCATATAACCACTTTGCTCAAACACTTTTTTACATTCTCTACTAACAGTTTGATATTCTTTTTCAGTATGCCAACTTTCATTTGTTAGTTCTTCATTTACTGCATTTAAATGTTGTAAATGGCTATTATAAAGTTTCTTTAATGACTTAGTATTTATTTTTTCTCTTATATACTTTAAAGTATATAGAAAATATTTTCCATTTTCTGTAAAGAAATCTCTTTCCATTTCGCCTGATTCATAATAATCATAACCAAATGATTTAGGTTTTTCTGGCTCAAAATCTTCGTCACAATAAAATGTTCTCTGTTCTTCCCAAATAACAAATATTTTCTTTTCTGCTATTAATCTTTCTATTTCTTCAATAGTATAAAAATGTTCATCATCAATTTCAAAGTCTTTAGTATAAAGGATTTTTAGGCTTATTCCTGCAGTATCATCCCAAAAATCAATATCTTCTAGTTCTTCATTTGTCGGGAAAAATTGCTCCATTGTAGTCAAAATAGTATCATCACCTACATACTCTATATTATTTGCCTTTCCTATAATTTTATAATAGTCTTCTTCATCCCATTCAATAAATGCAATTTCTTCCAACATATCATAGAACTCTTTATCTGTTATACTTCTTCTGTTATTAATTACATTTTTACAATCTTCTGCTCCTTTTAATATTTTTTCAAACTCTTTTTTTATTCTAGTAAAATCTACTTTTTTTCCTCCCCTATAATTGTTAACCAAATCTTCTAATTCCCCAAATAATTCTCTTTCAAGTAAATCAATATACATAAATAAACCCTCCTAATTTGATTTATGTATATTATAGCACCTTAACTTTAATATTGCAACCCTATCTTTATTTTCAAGGTAATTTACAAAAAAATATGACTATGCTATAATATATAACTACAAGGAGAGATATTATGAAAATTAGAGAATTAAAAGAAAATGAATCATTAGAAGTAATAGAAGTAACAATGAAACCTAATAACACTGATATATTTGATAGCGTATTATCAGATTCCGATACAGGTGAATACTCTAGGATAAAAATGAGAATTCTTACTGATGGTGAAATAGAAAGACAAACTGAGGAAATTTCTCAAGATATAAATGAATTTTATATAGGAGAAAATAAATATCAATTTGATGTAAATACTTTAAAAACAAAAAAATTATACTTTAAAAATTATAGTTATATTATTACTTATCTAGTATCTACAGAATATAGACTATTTGGAACTATACCTAGGAAATTTGATATAGTTAATGATATATCGATATATCTTAAAAATGAAAAAGATAAAAATGCATTAATATGTGCAAAACAAATGATTAAAGACTTTGTTATTAGTAACAATAACCTTGACAATTTTCATCTATTTGCAATGGCATTATCACAGACTGATGGAACTGCAAGACTTGACATTAATAAGATTTCTAAAAATATATATACTTTAAAAAAACTAAATAAATAACACATAAGTTTAGAGACAATAAGGCTCTAAACTTTTTTCTAATGACCTTAGGCATTAGAAAACCTAGAGTGACTATAGGCACGAAAGGAAAAAGAAAAAAGTAGATAATTCTACTTTTCTAATAATATAGTTACAGGCCCATCATTAATTAAAGATACTTTCATATCAGCGCCAAAAATACCAGTACCAACTTCAATACCCTTATCTCTTAATTTATTATTAAATTCATCATATAATAAAGTAGCCTTGTCTCCTCCTAGAGCCTTAATATATGATGGTCTTCTCCCTTTAGAAGCATCACCATATAAAGTAAACTGACTAATAGATAAAATATTCCCATTAATATCTAATAAACTCCTATTCATAACATCATTTTCATCTTCAAATATTCTTAAGTTAATAACCTTATCAACCATCCAGTCTATCTCTTTAGAAGTATCTCCTTCAGTAAATCCTACTAGTAACATTAAACCTTTATCAGATTTACCTACTATTTTACCATCTACTTCAACACTAGAATTAATAACTCTTTGTACTACTACGCGCATTATTTAACCTCTCTTTCAACTTTCTGAACAAAACTTAAATTTAATAAATCATTCATAAATTTTTCTAATCTTTCTTTATTTTCTACTAATACAGTCATTCTATATACCTTATATTCACTCTTATTAATTGTAGATATACTATCTATAATCATATTATTTGATGATGCTTTAGTAATTATATCTAATAAATTATCATAAGTATTAGTATATACTAAGATATCTGATGGATATTTCTTATCCTTTTGAATATTCCATTTAACATTAATTAATCTCTCATCAGTATCAGTAATATTATGACAATTACTTCTATGAACAGTAATACCAGATCCTCTAGTAATATAACCAATAATATTATCTCCTGGTATAGGTTTACAACAACTACTTAGACTAGTCTTAATCTCATCAATACCCTCTACTAAAACATCATTATTATTACTATTATCTTTATAGTAGGTAGTTTCATTTATTTTAGCAGCAATATCTTTCTCTTTCTTCTCAGTATTATTATTAATAATAATCTTAATAACAGAATTAGGAGTATTCTTACCAGAAGCAATATTTACATATAAATCATCAATATCTTTTAATTTTAATTCATTTAATATAATATCAATATTCTTATTAGATAAAAATTCATTAATACTTAAATTTTCTTTTCTAAGTTCTTTCTCTAATAAATCAGTTCCCTTTTCAATATTTTCATCTTTCTCTAACTTACTATAATAACTCTTTATCTTATTCTTAGCTCCACTAGTTACAACAAAATTTAACCAATCCTTACTAGGCTTAGAAGCCTTATTAGTATTTACTTTAATAATATCTCCTGTTACTAGTTTATAGTCTAGTGGTACAATATTATCATTTACAATAGCTCCTACTATACGATCTCCTACTTCACTATGTACCTTATAAGCAAAATCTACTGGTGTTGATTGTGCTGGTAACTCAATAACATCACCTTTAGGAGTATATACATATATAACATCACTAGTTAGTATATCTTTTTTAACCGAAGTAATAAATTCTTCCGGAGTATTAGTCTCTTCATTTAACTCAATAATATTTCTAAATATCTGAAGTTTCTGTTCCATAGCATCTTTAGCGGACTTAGCCCCATCTTTATGTTCTTTATATGACCAATGTGAAGCAATACCATATTCCGCTATCTTATCCATTTCATAAGTTCTAATTTGAATCTCAAATAAATTACCATCAATACCAAAGACAGTAGTATGTAACGATTGATATAAGTTAGTTTTAGGCATAGCAATATAATCCTTAAATCTCTTAGGTACAGGTTTATACTTAGAATGAATTAACCCTAAAGCTAAGTAACAATCTTGTTCAGTATCCACAAATACCCTTAAAGCTAATATATCATATATATCATCAAATCTTTTACCCTTAGCCATCTTATTATAAATACTATAGATACTCTTACTTCTACCTTTTATTTCATGAGGAATATTATGCTCATTTAATAATTCTGATACCTCATCAATCATCTTACTAACAGCTTCATCTCTCTCCGTTTTCTTCTGATTAAGTTTTTCAACAATATCAAAGTAAGCATCAGGCTTTAAGTATCTAAGTGATAAATCTTCAAGTTCACTTTTAATCTTATAAATACCAAGTCTATGAGCAACAGGTGTTAATATCTCTAATGTTTCTTTAGCCTTTTTCTTTTGTTTCTCTACAGATAACACACTAATAGTACGCATATTATGTAAACGATCCGCTAATTTAATTATAATTACTCTAGGATCTTCAGATAAACCTACTAGTATCTTTCTCTGATTAGCAGCACTAGCTTCTGTCTCAGTATTAAAGTTTAATTTATTAATCTTTGTTACCCCATCTACTAATAAAGCAACTTCTGATCCAAATAATTCTTCTATTTCCTCTTTAGTAGCATCAGAGTCTTCAATAGTATCATGAAGAAGAGCAGCAGCCATACATGGAGCATCCGCAGATATCTCAGTTAATATTAAAGCAACATTAAGTGGATGTAATATATAGTCATCACCAGATATTCTTTTTTGACCAAAATGTTTCTTTTCAGCATAATCATAAGCCCTTCTAATTAAAGCAATATCTTCTTCATTGTCATTATATTTTTTAAATTTATCAATTAAATCATCAATTGAAATCTTAATTGTTTTTGTACTCATATTCATCACCAATCCTTATAAGGAAAGCTTACAAGAATCACTTGTAAGCTATTTTTAACAATTAATTCCTTTTATTTGCATTTCTTCTTTCTCAACTTTTTTCTTTACTTCTTTTTTAGGTTTAGATAATCTCTTACTTTCTAACATTAACCATAAACTATTAGATATATAGATAGATGAGAAGACACCTGCAATAAATCCTACTAGTAAAGCAATATTAAAGTTTAATATTTCATGAGAACCTAATACTATTAAACAAATAATAGGTACTATAGTAGTAGCAGTAGTCATAAGAGATCTAAAGAAAGTTAATCTAACCGAATCATTTACTAATTCAGGTAAATCATCTTTATTCTTAATCTTTCTTTCATTATAATTTCTTCTTATCATATCAAATGTTACAATAGTATCATTAATAGAATATCCAATAATAGTTAGAATAGCAGCTATAAAGACAGAATCAATTTGAAGTTTAAATACACCAAAGAATATAATAGTAATTAAAGCATCATGCATTAAAGCAACAATACCACTAATAGCATAATTAAATCTAAATCTAAAACTTACATAGATAATTATACCAATTAATGATATAATTACTGCCATAATAGCATTCTTAATCAATTGTTTCTTAACCATATCAGATACAACATATATATTTGAAGTAGTATGATATTCTTCTTCTAATTTATTTGATAAAGCTTCTATTTCTTCTTTATTTAACTTCTCATTAATAACAATATTAGTAGAATCTTTAGTTCTATCAATTTTATTAATAGTATAATCACCTAAACTAATATCATCAGTAGTATTTATAGTAATACTAGTACCACCAGTAAAATCTACAGCAAAGTTAAAATGTGTTACAAGTGAGTATGTAATTCCTCCAACTAAAGCCAATAATACTATCGGTAATACTATCTTTCTTGACTTAACAAAATCTAATTTCTTAAATGGAATTCTAACTTCTTTAGCAGGAATAATCTTTTTCTTAGAAAGTCCAATAAATAAATTTACTTTATTATCAAATACTCCACTACCCGCAAATAAAGCTACCACTGCTTTAGATATAAATACCAATACTATTATCGTAAGTAAAATATTAATAATTAACATCGTAGCAAAACCCTTAACACTAGATTGTCCTAAGATAAATAGAATTACTGCTACTATCATCGTAGTAATATTAGCATCTAATATACTAGATAAAGATTCTTTATTACCAATAGCTACAGCCTCTTTAAGTGGTTTACCTATCTTTAATTGATCTTTTATTCTTTCAAAACTAATTACTGAAGCATCAACTGCCATACCAATACCAAGTAACATCGCAGCAATACCAGGTAAAGTTAATGTTCCTTCAATTAAATAGAATACTAAGAATGATAACATAGTATATACTACTAAAGCAGTACCTGCTATAAAACCACTAAAATGATACATTAAAATCATTATTAATAATACTAAAATAATGCCAATAATACCCGCTACTAAAGTCTTATTAAGAGCAGCTTCTCCATATGTAGCTTCTACCGTACGAGAAGATATCTCATTTAATTTAGTAGGAAGTGAACCAGAATTTATAAGTTCTACTAATGATGTAGCTTCTTCAGTAGTAAAGTTACCTTGAATAATAACATCACTAGCAAAAGCCCTATCTACCCTAGCAGCAGATAAACATCTTGATGTTGATAACGATCCACATCTATCTTTTTCTTTACTAAATGAATCATTGTTCTCATCATAATCAAGCCAAATAACAATAACATTATTATTCATATCTTTTACTTTATTAGTTACATTATAAAATTTATCCGTATCTTTAATAGATAATGATACCGCAGGATGTCCATACTGATCCGTAGTTACTTTAGCTTCTCCTCCTAATACATCTGAAGTCATAAGTAAATTATCATTATAATCTCTAAAAGATAATACCGCAGTTGAAGATATAACTTCTCTTGCTTCTTCTTTATTTTTAATACCCGCTAATGCTATTCTAATCTTATTATTATCTTCAATAGCTATCTCAGGTTCGTTTACACCTAAAATATCAACTCTCTTTAAAATAGCTTTATAAGTATTATAAACCATATCAGAAGTAAGCTTATTACCATCTAATGGTTCTATTTCATATAATACTTCAAACCCTCCTTGTAAATCTAATCCATAATTAATATTTTTAAATATAGGAATACTTAAATAAGCACTACCTATTAATACTATTAATGTGATAAAAGTACCTAATATTACTCTTAATTTATTATTTTTAGTCTTTTCTTGTTTTTTCTTTTTCATATTGCATCCTTCTTTCTAACTTATCATATCTCTCTCAGTATTTTTTATTCTCTCTTTTAGAAAAGAATCTACTTTTTCAATATCAACATCAATAATATCATTAACCATCTCTGATATTGATAAATTCTTAGTCTTAATCCATTTATTTAACTTAAGATAATTCCATATATCAATCATTTTAATATAACTATAATTATCTTTAATTAGTCTAAGTTTAACATTAAAAGCACCCCTTAAACTATTAAATAACTCCTCTTCACTCTTGTACTCCATCACATCACCATTAATATTGTACCATATAATTAGTAAAAGTAAAAGAAAAAACGACCAATTTATGGTTGTTTTTCTGTCTCTACTTCTCTTTTTTCAAATAATAATTCTATATCAATATCTAAAGCTCTAGCTATATTACTTACTGTATCAAGAGAAAAATTCTTCCTACTATTAGGAGCTTCTATTCTTCTAATAAATTCATGGGAATACTCTGTTTTCTCAGCAAGTTGTGCTTGTGTCATATTTCTGCTTTTACGATAATACTTAATATTTTTAGCAACAACCATATAAATACTATCGCGTTCTGCTCCTTTTCTCCTCATAAGATATCACCTGTAATCTTATTGTCTCACAAAAAGAAAAATTTTTATGTAAACCATTTGGTTACATTTTTAATAAAAAATGCTTATTTAAACCACATTTTGATAAACATCTTTTATTTTCTTTAAAGTTTTCCTCTCGCTACGTGACACTTCTACTTGATTCATACCCAAAATATCCGCTACTTCACTTTGTGTTTTATCTTCAAAATACCTTAAATATATAAGTTCCTTATAAGGACTTTCTAATTTACTTATTTCATCATTTAATAACATATAATCAATGTTATAGAAGTCTCTATTATCCCTAATAGTATCTAATAAAGATAAATCTTTACCATCATTAGATATTATTTTTTCCAAACTATCAACTTTATTCATAGCCTTAATAACATTATCTATAATAAGTGGATTAACTTCTAAAAACATCGCTAGTTCATTAACCGAAGGTTCCTTCATTAATTTCTGACTAAGTATATTACTCGCAGTACATATTTTTTTATAAAGACTTATATATTCATTAGAAACTTTAATACTTTTAATATTATTTATATAATTATACATCTCTCCATAAATGTATTTAAAAGCATATGTAGAAAACTTAGTATTATGATCATTCTTATAATTATTATAAGCTTTAATAACTCCTATTACACCAACTTGATATAAATCATCTTTATCATAACCCTTAAAATATTTATTCATAATCATATAAATAAGACCACTATTTACTTTAATAATCTCCTCATACTTATTCATTAAATCATCCTCTCAAACAATTCAAAAGCATCATACTCTCTATTTATTTTAGGGATATCTCTAAGTAATTTTCTAGACACATTAAACTTATCACAAATAATAAATTTATTATTATTATTTTCATATAGCCTATATATTTTATTTAGATATTTGATACTATAACTGTCTATTGAATACATATCATCAATATTAAGTACAACATATTTAAAATCTTTATCAATAATTCCTTTAATAGTATCCTTGTTTAAATCACCTTTCAAACGAATAAATAAAATTCCTTTTCTAAACTCCATATTAGTTTTAAGCAATTTCTTCACCTTCCTTTTATAATTTACCACATTTATTTATCATTGAATACCCATTCGACAATACTAGTTATTTTTAGATACTAAGCCATAGTAAAAAGACTAAATACTTAGTCTTTTTACTATAATATTCTCTTAATTATTTAATATTTATTACCTCCTTCATATATAAATACACTTTTTATTTTGTTTTTTGCCTAAATAATGAAAAAAAGACTAAAATTTAGTCTTATATTCGTTTAATATTCTTTTTAATACTTTGCCTTCTTTTAATTCTTGATAGTTAATACCTACTTTATTAAAGGCTTCAATGGTAGGATTAGTTGGATATATTAGAAAGCTTCTTTTGAATTCTTCGATAAAGTTTTCTTTATCTTGTTTATAATTTTCATATAAATAAATAGCCATAAATTGTCCTATAGGATAAATAAAAGAATACTTAGAATCAAGCCCTTCAGTATAATAATACATATCATAAAAATTACTTCTTGTCATAATATTATCAGCATATTTTTTAATTCTTTCTTCTTCTATATAAACACAATCATCATTATCTTCAATCCTATCTTTCATACAAATAACATTCATATAAAAATTATTAATAAATAATTCAATATAATAATCATTTAAAGATACATCTATACTATGATTAAGTATTTTATTATCTTTTATATATCTTAAAAAAGCATATTCAAAGAAAGATGAAGATACTTCATAATAAGGCGTCATTATTGAAACATTACGATATACTTTTTTATTTTGTGAATATAAATGTTCTAATTCAAATAAATGACCACATTCATGTACTAAACTTCTTGCAAACTCTAAGTTATAACCATCTTCATTATTAATTACAATAACACTATCATCAATAGCTTCAAATGGATTAATATAACCACCTGCTCCATATATATTAGTTTCAATTATTTTAGAATTAACACTTTTCTTTATAATTTTATCAGCAGTCCCCCTATCAATATCATTTAAGAAACTAAGTACAATTTCCATCATTTGTTTTTTATTCATTTTAGGTAAACTTTTATGATATTCATGATAAAAAGGATACTTCTCACTAATAAAACTTTCTATTACAGCCTTTGAAATATTAAAAAAACATTTCTTATCCCTATTAATAATATCAAAATATTGTTTATTATCTGGTAATAACTCTTCATCAACAAACCATAGATGTTTATTTTCTATACCAAATTCTTCTTCACATAATACTTCAAAAGCAAATAATTCATATAATATTCTTCTTCTTTTAGATTTAGTACCCGCTCTTAAATATTCCTCATTTAATTTATTACCAATATCCTTTATAGTATCTATTATTTTATCTTCCATATATTTATCTCCTATAACATATAGTATATCATATAATATTATTATTAAAACAAATTATACCTGTAGTTAACAAAAACAAGACTAAGCTTTAGTCTTGTTTGTATTTTTTTTTGATTCAATTGCTACTCTTTGAACTAATCCCATAGCAATCATTAAACATATAGTATAACTTCCACCATATGATAAGAATGGTAATGGTACTCCAGTTAAAGGTATCATACCCATTACACCAAATAAATTGACAATAATATGTGTAAGTAAATAAGCAAATACTCCGTAGCAGATTAAACTTCCTCTTAAATTACTAGCTCTTCTAGATATTTGAATAATTCTAAATAATACAAAAGCATAAGCACATAATATAACAATACCTACAATTAAGCCCCACTCTTCTACTACAATAGGAAAGATAAAGTCAGTATAAGATTCAGGTAAGTATAAATATTTCTGCGTAGAAGCTCCTAGTCCCTGTCCTTTTAAACCACCATTCTTAAAAGCAATAAAACCATTACATAACTGATATCCTGTTTTATCTTGATATCTTTCACATGGATCTAAAAAGTTTAAACGATCCAATTGATAACTTTGAAGCATCTTACCTCCAGTAGTAATAAACACTAAAACCACTACTAAGATACCACCTAAAAATATTTTATTAAAAATACTCCGATTCTTTTTACTAATTGGTACTCCATAAAACATCATTAATGTTATTAATCCAATAATAACAGAAGTTCCCATATCCGGCTGAATAATTACTAAACCAATTATTATAAAAGCAACAATAATAGGTTTAATAATATTCCACTGATTATCTAATCTATCTTTATTCTTTTCATAATAACTACTTAAATATATAATCAAAGCTACTTTAGCAAACTCTGATGGCTGTATAGTAATTGGACCTATCTTATACCAAGAAACAGCATTCTTAGCATTATGTCCAAGAAATGGTAACCCAATTAAAGCTAGTATTATTACACCTATAATAAAGATATCTAACTTTTTATAGTTTTTAGTAGGAAATATTATCATAAAACAAAATAATATAAAACCTAATACTAAGAATATAGCATGTCTTAAAAAATAGTGATATGGACTATAATTATAACGCATATATGATTCCATTGAAGAAGCACTTAATATCATTATTAAACCAAATATAAAAAAGATAAAAGTAACTACTAATAATGGTTTATCTAATTTGGATAATAACTTCTTCATATTCTCACCTATTATTATAATAGCATACTTTTATTCTTTTGAAAACCATATTTTTATTATTTGACATTTCTTTATCTATTATATGAAAAGCTTAACATCTTTTCATATTGTTTATAGCCCTAGTCTATAAACAAGCAATAATAAGATATCATATTCGGGGTGAATACCTAAAATACCTATATTTATTTATTACTCAGCATTCCAATTCACAAAACCTTATTTTTGAAACTACAGGTTCAAAAATACCACGAAAGACTACAGGCTGAAGTGGAAATAAAAAAAGAAATATTTATTTATTAATATAAATATCTCTAATAGTATTTATAGGTATATATTCATTATCCATAGTAATTAAATTATTCTTATTCTTACCAATAATTCTCTTAATAACTTTATTATTATCAGTTACAATAACAACATCTATCTTATAAATATAATTAGGAGAATTAAAAATATTAACAATCTTCTGTTCTACAGTTAAATTATTTCTATTATTAATAAAACTATTAGTATATATATTATTACTATCTAAAGTAGAAAATACCCTTTCATTATTATTCAAATCCTTATCAATCTTATTATGATACATTCTAGGTAGTTCACTCAATTTATATCACCTCTATTAGATTATATGAAAATATCTTTATTTATATTTATTATTTTTAATATTTGTGGTATTATAATTAAGAGAGTGATAAAAATGCAAAAAGAATCAAAATTTAAAGTAGAAAAAAACATACTAATACCACTTATATTATTTATGATAATTAGTGTTATAACAATATATTGTACCAAAAGTTTACTTCCAAGTGATTTACAAAATCTATATTTAAAACAAATACTATGGTATACAATAGGCTTTATAATAGCCTTTCTAATGATGCTATTCGGTAATAAATTCTTATATAATAATGCTTATATATTATATATTATAGGAGTCCTCCTCTTAATACTAGTATTATTTATAGGAACTCCTATTAACAATGCAAAATGCTGGTTTATAATACCATATATCGGTAGTTTCCAACCATCAGAATTTATGAAAATATTCTTAATAATAACATTATCAAGAATGATAGGTGACTTTAATGCCGAAAGAAGAAGTAATGATATGATGGAAGAATTTAAATTTCTAATTAAAGTCTTAATAGTAGTAGGAATACCTTCAGTACTTACCTTTATAGAACCAGATACAGGAGCAGTACTCATATATTTTATCATAACAATAGTAATGTTATTTACCGCAGGCTTTAAAAGTAGATGGTTTATAGCTACCATTTCAATAATACTAATATTAGGTAGTATCTTCCTAGGAATATATTTCCTAAATGATGATTTATTTATTAAAATATTTGGTACAAGTTTCTTCTACCGAATGGATAGAATATTAAATTGGTCTAATTCTAGCGGACTACAACTTACCAATAGTCTTACCGCTATTGGATCTGCTGGTAGTCTAGGACATGGTTTTAATCATACTCCTATTTATTTTCCAGAAATGCAAACAGATTTTATCTTTGCCGTATTTGCCTCTAACTTTGGCTTTATTGGAGTATTATGTTTAATATCATTACTTATATATTTTGATATTAATATTATCTCACTAGCCGAAAAAACTAATGATGCATGTGATAAATTTACAGTCGGAGGCATAATCGCAGTCCTTCTCTTTCAACAAATACAAAATATCAGTATGACAATTGGTCTTTTGCCAATTATGGGTATAACTTTACCATTTATATCCTATGGAGGATCTTCACTTCTATCATATATGACATTAATAGGAATGTTATTTAATATATCAAACGAAAAACTTAGATTTAAAAATTAATACCAAGATAATAAAATTCTTGGTATTTTTATTTCAAAACATCAATTAAACTTTGTAGCATACCAATACTATTTAAAGCATTATTAATACGGTCACTAGTAGTTAGTTTATACTTTTCTTTCATATCTTGAACCATATAATTAAATAAATCAGGATTTCTATTTAAATATTTATACCAAATAGGATATTCTCTAATAAATCTAATTAACATTGGATCAGAAGATATCTTTAACTGAGTCTCAATAGTCATTAATCATCAAACCTTTTATATACCGGTCTAGGTAAGTAATCACTCTTAGTAGAAGTCCCCTTATCTTTTACTAGAAGACCTCCAAATAAATCAACAGCCTTCTGTATTGAAGATAAACCATCTTGTAATTTATCAGCATCAATATTTTTAGCCATCGTTAAAATATTATTTAAAGGATTATTATTAGAAGATTCTTCGGCCCCTCTTTCTTCTTTATTTAAGTATTTATTCCAGATAGTAGGATCTTCCCCATATAAATCATATAATTCATAGAACTCCTGCCACGAAGTATTCTTTTCTCTAACATAAGTAATTAAATTAGGATTCCTTCTTACAAATGATTTAAAATTATCTATTTTAGTCATCGTATCACCTATTAAATTATATGTAATATATTTATAAAATACACAAAAAGATAGAGACTAATTCTCTATCTTATCTAAAAATTCATCTTCTTGCCATATTGGAATACCTAAAGCTAAAGCTTTATCATATTTACTACCAGGAGAATCTCCTACTACAACAACAGAAGTTTTAGAACTAACCGATGACGATACTTTACCTCCTAGTGATTCAATAATTTCACTAGCCTTATCTCTAGTAATATTAACCAAACTACCAGTTAAAACAAAAGTCTTACCTTTAAATTCATCCTTTTCTTCATATCCAGAATTATTAATATAAGTAGTATTTACTCCTAGTTGTTTTAACTTAGTAATAATATTTTTATTATCTTCATTGCTAAAGTAATTAATTATACTCTTAGCAATAATATCTCCAATATCACTTATATTAACTAACTCTTCATAACTAGCAGTCATTAAATTATCCAAAGTCTTATAATACTTAGCTAGTACCTTAGCAGTCTTAGCCCCAACATTTCTAATACCAAGACCAAATATTAATCTTTCTAAAGAGTTATTCTTACTATTTTTAATAGCACTCTTTAAATTATCTATTTTCTTCTTACCATAACCTTCTAAATTCATTAACTCTTCTTCATATTTATCAATATCATATATATTAGTAATATTAATAATAAAGTTTTCATTATATAAATCTTCAATTATCGATTCACCAAGACCATCAATATTCATAGCTTCTCTACTAGCAAAATGAATTATATTTTCAATTTTTCTCGCCGGACACATTTCATTAGGACAATAGTAGTCAGCCTCAGTATCTTTTCTAACAATCTTAGTATGACAAATAGGACAATACTCTAACATCTGAAACTTCTTTTCAGTACCATTTCTTCTTTCTTTAAGAACTCTAACCACTTCCGGAATAACATCTCCAGCTTTTCTAATAGAGATAGTATCTCCTACTCTAACATCCTTAGTTATACAATAATCCTCATTATGTAATGTAGCTTTAGATATAAGAGAACCCGCTACATGAACTGGTGAAAAAATAGCATTTGGCGTAATCTTACCAGTTCTCCCAACAGTAAATTTAATTTCTTTTAAAGTAGTAAGTACCTCTTCAGCTGGAAATTTATAAGCTATTCCCCATCTCGGAACTCTAGCAGTATAACCAAGTCTATCTTCATCTTCAAGATTATTAACCTTAAGAACAACACCATCAATCTCATAAGGAAGACTCTTTCTAATTTCTCCAAGTAATTTAATATCCCTTATTATTTCCTCAGCATTAGAAGCAATAGTATTTAATTTATAATTAGTAACAAAACCAAGTTCTCTTAAAAACTTTAATGATTCATCTTGTGTCTTTATACCATAATCCTTAGGATTAGGTATAAAGTAAGCCATAAAATCCAAATTCCTTTTAGCAGTAATCTTACTATCTAATTGTCTAACAGAACCTGCCGCAGCATTTCTAGGATTAGCAAATAAAGCCTCCCCATTTGCTTCTCTTTCCTTATTAGCCTTCTCAAAAGAAGCTTTACTCATATATATTTCTCCTCTTACCTCAATATCAATATCTTTTTTTAATCTAAGAGGAATAGATTTAATTGTTTTCCCATTAGCGGTAATATTTTCACCTACCAAACCATTACCACGAGTAGCTACTCTAACTAACAATCCCTTTTCATATATTAACGAACCAGATAAACCATCCATCTTAGGCTCTACAGTATAAGTAGGATTATTAATACTCTTTCTAATTCTTTCATCAAAAGCAATTATTTCATCTTCATTAAAAATATCATCAAAAGATAACATTGGTGTCTTATGTTCTACTTTTTCAAATTTACTAAGAGCTTCTCCTCCAACTCTTATCGTAGGAGAATCTTCTCTTTTTAATTCAGGATATGCTTCTTCTAATCTAAGTAACTCACTATAATAATCATCATACTCCTGATCAGTAATTGAAGGACTATCATTAAGATAATATTCATAACTAGCCTTATTAATTATTTCAACTAACTCATCAATTCTTTTCTTTTTTTCTTCCATTTATATTCACCATATAAAGTATAACACAAATAAAAAAAGAAGGTCAAGTAATTAGTCTAAAAAATACTAATTTGACCTTCTAAATCTTTAGATTTTACTTTCTTTTTAGGTTCAACTAAATCTCCACTTAACGATTTTTTTAAATACTCAAAAGTTAGTTCTCTCTCCATTTTATCTTCTTCTTTAGTAATACCAAGTTGTTCTTTTTCTAATGTAATATCATAATTATAAATAAACATAGCTAAATCATGAAAATATTTATAATTAATTTTAACTTCCCCAGTAGTAGAATCATATTTAGTAACTTCTCGCATATAGAATTCTCCTAATGTAACATTTAAAAGTTCCCTTTTCCTAGATTCCATACAATATTTAATCTTAGATACATTAATATTATTTATATAACTATTACGATAATATGATACTAGTTTTTCTAAAAAGTTATAATCTTTTTGCTTACTAAGTAATATAAACTTTAAACCATATAAATCAAAATAATTTTTAGTTCTTCTATAAGGTATACCATTTCTTACTAGTTCGTAAGAATTACTTTTTTTATATCTAATAGTAAGTTCTCTAGCAATATCCTCTAGTTCAATTAACCCAGCCTTATATAGGTCCTCCTTAAAGAAATATTCATTAATATAGTTCATAGTACATCTATCAATTTCTTCTAAACTATAACCACCACTTTTATATTTAGATAACTTAGTAAAACAAGTAAGATACCCAATATCAATAGGAATATAAGTATCTTTCTTCCTTATGGTTAAATAATAAGCCATAACATCCCCCTTAACACACCTATATAATAGCAAATTTCAATCTATTTGTCAAATTAAGAAAAAAGAATAGACTTTTTGGTTGAACTTGTCAATAGAAAGTAGACAATAAAAGAACATTAATTAAATCCTAGTT
>OJMM01000072.1_pt1 | contig 56874 bp, 57 predicted proteins | sample 1597231 | NCBI WGS metagenome assembly OJMM01 (sample SAMEA2452128, study PRJEB22498) | human gut metagenome | reverse complement strand
GTCATGGGAGTATATAATAATGCAAAAAGTAGTTCAGGATTTAATAGTTTACCAGATGAGAAATATTATAATAATTATACAGGGTCATCTTATACAGGACATGCGTTAACTGAAACAAAAAGATGGTATGGTGATAACGATGGCTTCGTTAGCGCGAGTTACCCATGGTTCGCACGAGGTGGTTACTATGGCGCTGGTGGGGTCACAGGAGTGTTTTACTTCAGCAGCCACGATGGTAATTATATCAACAGCCACTCTTCGCACCTTGTAATTTCCAACGAATAGCCCTACAGGGGTATTTATCGGAAGGGGACTAAAGAACCCAAAATGAAAGTCAAGTAAATTAATTAAAAAATGATAGAAAGTGATACTTCAAAAACAGATGTGATTAATGCACGAAAGTTTTTGAAGTTTTTTAATAAAATAAATATCTTTATTTTATTTGTATTTTATTGTATAATTTAAATGGAAATTGAGGTTATGTTATGTTAATTACAAATGAATTTGATGATTATGAAATTATATCTATGAGTGATGGAGAAAAGCTTGAAAGATGGGGTAAGTTTTATTTGCTTAGACCAGATCCTGAGATTATATGGAAAGAAAGTTTAGATAAAAGTATTATTCATGCTTATTATCACAGAAGTACAACTGGGGGAGGTTATTGGGATGTTTTAAAGAAATTACCTTCTTCTTGGTGTGTTAATTATAAAGATTTAACTTTTAATGTTAAGCTTATGGGGTTTAAACATACTGGTATTTTTCCTGAACAAAGTGTTAATTGGGATTTTATGAGGGAAAAAATAAAAGAAGAAAAGAAGAAAAGTAATCGTGAAATAAAAGTTTTAAATCTTTTTGCATATACTGGTTGTGCTAGTGTTGCTTGTTTAAAAGAAGGAGCAAGTGTTGTTCATGTTGATTCTAGTAGGGGAATGGTTGATTGGGCTAAAGAAAATGTTAAAGTAAATAATTTAGAAGATAAACCTATTAGATTTTTAGTAGATGATTGTCTTAAGTTTGTTGAAAGAGAAATAAGAAGAGGTAATAAATATGATGCGATAATTATGGATCCTCCTTCTTTTGGAAGGGGAACTAATAAAGAGGTTTGGAGTATTGATAAGGATTTATTTAATCTTGTTAGTTTATGTAAAAATCTTCTTGTTGATGAACCACTTTTCTTTATAATTAATACATATACTGCAGGTCTTTCTAAAATAGTTATTGAAAATATTTTAAAAATAGTTATGTCTGGTTTTCCTGGTAAAATATCTTCTTATGAACTTGGAATACTTGGTAAAGACAATTTAATATTACCATGTGGAGTATGTGCAAGATATGAAAAATGATTTAGAAATATTATATGAAGATAATCATATTATTGTTGTAGTAAAACCATTTAATATTTTATCTCAAAGTGATGATACTAAAGATATTGATATGTTAACTTTAATAAAATCTTATTTAAAAGAAAAATATAATAAACCTGGTAATGTTTATTTAGGTCTTATACATAGACTTGATAGACCAACCGGAGGAATAATGGTATTTGCTAAAACTAGTAAGGCAGCATCAAGATTAAGTGAACAAATAAGGTTAAATTTATTTACTAAAAAGTATTTAGCTATAGTAAGTGGTTATTTTGATGAAAAAACAGGTGTTTTTGAAGATTATATTTTAAAAAAAGAAGATAATTCTAGTGTAATATCTAATTTAGGAAAGTATGCTAAATTAGAATATGAAGTGTTAAAAGAAAAATCTAATTTAAGTTTAGTAAATATATTATTACATACAGGTAGACATCATCAAATAAGAGTGCAATTTGCAAGTAGAAATCATCCTTTATATGGGGATCAAAGATATGGAAAATCATCTAAAAAGCAACTTGCATTATTTGCTTATTATTTATCATTTAATCATCCAGTTACAAAAGAAAAATTAGAATTTATAAAATATCCAGATAAAGTTGGTATTTGGAAGGAGTTTATATGTTAGAAATTAAAAATGTTAGTAAAAGTTATGGAAATAAAAAAGTATTAGATAATGTAAGTTTAAAAATAAAAAAAGGAAAAATATTTGGTTTTATCGGAGAAAATGGTGCAGGCAAAACAACTTTAATAAAAGCAATCGTAGGAATACATGATTTTGATTCCGGTGATATTTTAATTGATGGTGTATCTATTAAAGAAAATCCTGTTTTATGTAAGAAAAAGATGGCTTATGTTCCTGATAATCCTGATATTTATCCTAATTTAAGAGGTATTGATTATTTAAATTTTATTTGTGATATATATGAAATAAATGAAGAAGAAAGAAATACTTTAATAAAAAAATATGCTGATAAATTTTTACTTACATCATCTTTAGGAGATATTATTAGTTCATATTCTCATGGTATGAAACAAAAACTTGTTATAATAAGTGCTTTAATTCATAAACCAAGTTTAATTATTTTAGATGAACCTTTCGTAGGATTAGATCCTAAAAGTACAAAAGATGTTAAAGATATAATGAAAGAATTATGTAAAGAAAATGTTACTTTCTTTTTCTCATCACATGTTCTTGAAGTAGTAGAAAAACTTTGTGATGAAGTAGCTATTATTAAAGATGGAAAAATACTTGAAGTAGGTTCAGTTGATAAAATAAAGGGAAATAAAGATTTAACTGATGCATTCTTGGAGAAAACTTATGAAAAATAAATTTATAACAATTTTAAATACTACGATTAATAATTCATTTAAATTAAAAGTAACAAGTAAAAAGAAAAAAATAGGTATAATAGTGTTATTAATATATTTAATATTTTGTTTTATGTATACTTTTAAAATAAATTTAAATACTATTTTTGAAACATTAAAATCATTAAATTTAACATCATATTTTTTAAGTGTTATTGTTTTTCTTGCAAGTTTATTTTCTTTTTGTATGACTTTCTTTCTAGCAAAGAATATTTTATTTCAAAATAAAGATAATGATTTATTATTAACTTTACCTCTTAAGAAAGAATTAATTATATCTACAAGATTAACTTATTTATATTTATATAATTTAGTATTAACGCTTCTTTGTTTAATCCCAGGTTTATATATATATATTACTAATATAGGAATAAGTTTAAATTTAGTTATAATAAGTGTTATATTAGTATTTTTTACTCCGATTATACCAACTTTATTAGCTAGTGTTTTTGGTTATTTAATTGCCTTTTTAACAAATAAGTTTTCTAAATCAAATTTATTTGAATATATTTTTAATCTTTTATTTATAGGAATGTATTTTTTAGTATTATTTAATAATAATTCTTTTCTAGTAAATATTATTTTAAATAAAAATATTAAATATATATTATTTCCTTTATATTTAATAAATAAATCTTTAATTAATCCTTTATATATAGTTATTTATATAATATTTAATTTACTTATTTTATATTTATTTATTAAATTATTTAAAAATATATACTTTAAATTAATTATAAATGTTAATAAAGTTATTACTAAGAATAATTATAATATAAATAGTAATAAAAATAGTTATAATAATAAAAATAAATCTTTATTAAAAAAAGAAATAAGAAACTATTTTTCATCTTTTGTTTATGTTTTTAATACTTTAATTGGACCTTTTTTACTAATATTATTTACAATATATTTAATTTTTGATAATAAAATTATTACTAGTATAGGAAAAGATATTGATATAAGAATTTATATTTATTTAATTATTACATTTGTTATATGTTTAACAAATATTACTTGTTGTAGTATTTCTATGGAAAAACAAAATTTTTATATGTTAAAAACATTACCTTTAAGTGAAAAAGAAATATTAAATAGTAAATTAAAGTTAAATATTTTACTTGTTTTACCTAGTGTTATTTTCTTTTTAATAGTTATATATTTAAAAGGATATATTAAATTTTATGATGCTTATTTACTTTTATTTTATTCTTGCTTTTTAAATTTATTTGTAAGTATGTATGGTTTAATTGTAAATTTAAAATTTCCTATGTTTGATGCTTTAAACGATCAAATAATTGTTAAAAGAAGTACAAGTGTATTAATAGGGACAATTGTTTTAACTATTATATGTTTATGTTTAGTATCTTTCGTTATGGAATATAATGTTAAGTATAATCATTTAATTGAACTTTCTATTCTTATTGTATTAGCTTTAGATATAATTCTTAACTTTATTTTAAATAAATGGGGAATTAAAAGATTTAGGAAATTATAAGATGAAATTAAATATAAATGATGAAAGTTACGATGTTATTATAATTTATAAAGATATTAAAAATATGTATTTAAGAGTAAAGAGTGACTTAAAAATATATATTACTTGTTCTAAATATACAAAAGAAAAAGATATTGTTAAATTTATTGAAAGTAATACTTTAAATATATATAAGATAATAAATGATATTAAAAGAAAAAATATTAATTTAAGTGATAAATTAATGTATTTAGGAAATAGTTATGATAAAAGATTTATTAATACTAAAGAAATTATTTTTGGAAAAGATTATGTTTTTATAGGAAAGAATTTTAATTTAGATAAATTTTATAAAGAAGAAGCATTAAAAGTATTTAAAGAAAGATTAGATTATATATATAATTTATTTGAAGAAGATATAAGTTATCCAAGTCTTAGAATAAGAAAAATGACTAGTAAATGGGGAGTTTGTAATATAACAAAAAAGATTGTTACTTTAAATTTAGAACTAATTAAATTAGATATAAAATATTTAGATTATGTTATTGTACATGAACTTAGTCATTTGATATATCCTAATCATTCTAAAAGTTTTTGGAATTTAGTTTATAAATATTGTCCTAATTATAAATTATATAGAAAAGAAATGAAGAACTTAATTTAGTCTTATTTACTAAAAAATGGAGGAAGGTTTTATGATAATAACAAGTTTAGATAATAAAAAAGTTAAAGAAGTGGTAAAATTAAAACAAAAAAAGTATAGAGATATAGAAAATAAATTTATAATAGAAACATTAAATATAATAAAAGAAGCTTATAATATGGGTTATTTACTTGAATTATATGTTCTTGAAGGTACAACTTTGAATATAAAGTTTGATGTTCCAATAAATTATGTTAGTAAAAATGTTTTTAATAAAATTAGTTTTTTAGAAAACTCATATATTTTGGGTGTTTGTAAGAAAAAAGAAAATAAACTTACAGGAAATAAATATGTTTTACTTGATAATATACAAGATCCAGGTAATTTAGGAACTATTATAAGAAGTTGTGTAGGATTTGATGTAGATACACTTGTACTTGGTGATACTTGTGTTGACTTATATAATGATAAAGTACTTCGTGCAAGTGAAGGTAATGTTTTTAAATTAAATATTGTAAGAATGGATTTAAAAGATGTGATAAAAACTTTAAAAGAAAAAGATATTGTAATATATGGAACAGATGTAAATGATGGTGAAAATATTGATAAAGTAGAAAACAACTCTTCTTTTGCTCTAGTTATGGGAAATGAAGGAAATGGGGTAAGCGATGAGGTTAAAGCTTTAGTGGATAAGAATTTATATATAAAAACATCTAAAAAATTAGAAAGTTTAAATGTAGGGGTAGCTACAGGTATAATTCTTTATGAGTTAAATAAGTGAGGTGTTTATGAATAAGTTAAATCATTTGGCTATAATTGTAGATGGTAATGGAAGATGGGCTAAAAGTATTGGCAAAATAAGAAGTTATGGTCATTTAAAAGGGTATGAAAATTTAAAGAAAATAATAAATTATGTTAATGATAATTTAGATATAAAATATATTAGTTTATTTATTTTTTCAACAGAAAATTTTAAAAGAAGTAAAGATGAAGTAGATTATTTAATGAATTTATTTAAGAAAGGTTTTAAAGAAGAAAAAGATGTTTATATAAAAAAGAATATGAAAGTAGTTTTCTCTTATAAAAAAGAAGGGTTAAGTAAAGATATTATATCTATAATTGAAGAAGTTGAATCTTCTACAAAAGATAATACAGGATTAGTTGTTAATTTTTGTTTGAATTATGGTGGTAGAAGTGAAATAGTTGATGCTTGTAAGAAAATAATTGATGATAAAATAGATAAAAATGATATTACAGAAGACTTATTTAAAGATTATTTATATAATAAGCTTCCTGATATTGATTTAATGATTAGAACAAGTGGAGAACAAAGGATAAGTAATTTTATGTTATGGAGTTTGTCTTATAGTGAACTTTATTTTACAAAAACTTATTTTCCTGCTTTCACAACAAATGAATTATTAGAAATAATTGATGATTTTAATAATAGAGATAGAAGATATGGTAACGCAAAATAAGCGTTACTTTTTTAATATTTTAATATATTTTTCATAAATTTATTATGAAAGGGAAAATAATATGTTTCAAACAAAGATAAATGAAAGAATAAGATTAATATTAGTTATATTTATATTGTTGTTTTTAATTATATTAGTAAGAATTGTTTACGTTCAAACAATTGAATATAAAAAACTAAGTTTATTAGCAGATGATTTATGGAGTAGGGAACTTCCAATAACAGCAGAAAGAGGTAAAATATTAGATAGGAATGGTGTTATTTTAGCTACGAATAAAACAACATCTACTTTAATAATTATTCCTAATCAAGTAGAAGATAAAAAGTATACTGCTAAAATTATTAGTGAAATATTAAATGTTAGTTATGATACTATTTATGAAAGAGTTAATAAAAAAAGTTCTATAGAAAGAGTTCATCCTGAAGGGAGAAGATTAAATAAAGATATTGCAGATAAAATAATATCTTATAATTTACCAGGTGTTTATTTAGTTAAAGAATCTCAAAGATATTATCCTTATGGTGATTTACTTTCTCATACTTTAGGTTATGTAGGAATTGATAATCAGGGCTTAGCAGGTATTGAGCTTATGTATGATAGTTATTTAAAAGGAACAGATGGTGCGATAAAATATTATAGTGATGCTAAAGGAAATAGACTTGATAAAAAAGAAGTATATGAAAGTCCTGTAAGTGGAATGGATATTGTTTTAACAATTGATTATAATATTCAAAAATCTATTGAAAGAGAACTTGATAATATTATAGATATTTTAAATCCTGATAATGCTTTAGTAGTAGCAATAAATCCTAACACAGGTGAAATACTTGGGATGGGTTCACGACCGGGATATGATCCTAATAATTATAGTAAATATAATATGGAAACATTAAGTAGAAACCTTCCTATTTGGATGACTTATGAACCTGGTTCAACTTTTAAAATAATAACAACAGCATCAGCAGTAGAAGAAGGGGTTGTTAATTTAGAAAAAGATACTTTTTATGATACAGGAAGTGTTAAGGTAACTGGTTCAACTTTAAGATGTTGGAAAGCAGGAGGACATGGACATCAGACTTTTTTACAAGTTTTTGAAAACTCTTGTAACCCAGGTTTTGTATCACTTGGATTTAAACTTGGAAAAGAAAAATTATTTTCTTACATAGATTTATTTGGTTTTGGAGAACAAACAGGAATTGATTTAAATGGTGAGGGTAGTGGTATAATATTTTCTTTAAATAATGTTCATGATCTTGAACTTGCTACGACTGCTTTCGGACAAGGTGTAAGTGTAACACCGATTCAACAAGTAACCGCGGTTTCATCAATAGTAAACGGAGGTTATCTATATAAACCATATGTTTTAAATAATATATATGATAGTAATACAAATACAATATTTCATCAAAACGAAAAATCACTTGTAAGAAAAACAATAAGCTCTAATACAAGTAAAATTATGCGTATGGCTTTAGAAAGTGTTGTAGCACGTGGTGGTGGAAAAAAAGTATATATTGATGGGTATAGAGTAGGAGGAAAAACAGGAACGGCTCAAAAAGTACAAAATGGTGTTTACTTAGCTAATAATTATATAATGAGTTTTATGGCAGTTCTTCCCGCTAATGATCCTGAAGTTGTATTATATTTAGCTATAGATAATCCTAAAAAGACTGCGCTTTTATCAAGTTATACAACAACGCCATATGTAAGAAAAATATTACTTGATATAATTGATATAATGAAAATAGAAAAACAAAGTGATCAAATAGAAAAAGATTATGAATGGAACGATAAAAAGTATTATGAGGTTGAAAATGTAATTGGCAAAACAAAAAGTGAAGCAAAAAAGTTATTAACAGGATTTGATATTTCTTATGTTGGAGATGGTAATATTGTAAAAGAACAAACACCAAAAGCAGGGGAAAGATATTATCAAACTGGTAAAATAAGGTTATTAATGGGTGAATAAATGTAAAATTTCTAAAGATTTTCTTTCGTTATTTTAATACTTGTAGTATAATTGTTATAGAAATTATTAAAGAATGGGTGAAATTTATGTTATTATTAACAAAGGTTGTTTTATCGTTGATGGTAGGGTTTATAACGTCAGTTATATTTGGCTTTGTATTAATACCATTTTTAAAAAAAATAAATTTTGGGCAAAGAATAAGTGATTATGTAGGAGAAAATCACCATAAGAAAGAGGGAACTCCTACGATGGGTGGAATAATATTTATTGTTCCTACAATTATTACAATAGTATATTTGTGTTTATCTGACAGAGTAGAATTTACATATAATTTAGCTATTGTACTTGTAGTATTTATTCTTTATGCACTTTTGGGATTTTTAGATGATTTTATTAGTATAAAACGAAAACATAATGAAGGACTTACTATAGCACAAAAGTTTTTAGGACAAGTTTTAATTGCTCTTATTTTCTTCTTTATATTTATGAAGTATGATGGTAATACCAATTTTACTGTATCAAGTTTAGGAATAGATATAGATTTAGGCTGGGGATATGGAATATTTATTTTACTTCTTCTTGTAGGGTTTAGTAATGCTGTTAATCTAACTGATGGATTAGATGGCCTAGCAGGAGGACTTTCTGCAATATCTTTTGTAGCATTTGCTCTTATTTCACTGTTTATTGGTCAAGAAGATATGGGAATATTTTGCTTTATTCTTGTAGGAACAATTGCAGGATTTTTAATGTTTAATGCTTATCCTGCTAGAATATTTATGGGAGATACAGGTAGCCTTGCTCTTGGAGGAGTGTTAGCTACAATAGCCATATTAACAAGAAGAGAAATTACCCTTTTTATAATATGTCTTCCATTTGTAATAGAAACAGCAAGTTCAATGATTCAAATATTGTATTATAAATTAACCAAAAAAAGAGTTTTCTTAAACTCACCACTTCATCATCATTTTGAAAAATTAGGTTATCAAGAACCAGATATAGTAAAAGCATTTTGGTTATTTGGAATTCTTTGTTCTTTAGCAGGAATATATTTTGCTGTTTGGTTATAGAAGCAAAAAATTTAAAAATTAGTTTAAGATGAATTTTTAAAATTCATCTTTTGTTTTTGAAAAGTCAAAATTAGCTATTTGCAAAGCATTTGATATATCTTAATCAATCTAATTGGAGAGCTTTATGGATAAAATTATAAAAGAAAGATAATAAAGATTATTTAAGTAAAAAAAGAAAAACCGTTTAGTGATGAAGTATTGCAACAAGCAAGAATATATAAAATAAATAATTAAAAACAAAGTTTATTAGTTTAAATTACAAACACTAATTTTTTAAAAATTAATGTTGCTATAAAAGATTTTTTAAGATATAATATTAAGCGTACAAAGGAGATGTTATATATGAAAAATAATATTAAAGAAATTGAAGTTAAAATAGAAAAAGAAGAATTTGAAAAAGCATTAGAAAATACTTTAGAAAAGAAATTACAAAACTTTCAAATGGATGGTTTTAGAAAAGGAAAGGTACCAAAAGATTTATATTTAAAAAAATATGGTAAAGAATCATTATATATTGATGCTGTTGATAGCCTTTTACCAAGTGCTTATGAAAAAGCATTAAAAGATGTAAAACCTATTATTGAACCAAAAGTTGATTTAAAAGAAATAAATGAAAATGGATGCACTTTTGTTTTTACAGTAACTGAAAAGCCTGAGGTTAATATCAAAAAATATACTGGTTTAAAGGTTAAAGAAGAAGAAGTAAAAGTTACAAAAGAAGAAATAAATGCTGAAATTGATAATATGCTTGAAAGATATAGTGAAATAGCAGTAAAAGAAGGAAAAGTAGAAAATGGTAATATTGCTATAATTGATTTTGAAGGATTTAATGATGGTGTTGCTTTTGAAGGTGGAAAAGGAACTAATTATTCACTTGAAATAGGAAGTAATACATTTATTCCAGGTTTTGAAGAACAATTAATTGGAATGGGAAAAAATGAAGAAAAAGAAATTAATGTTACATTCCCTAAAGATTATCCAAGTGAAGATTTAAAAGGAAAAGATGTTGTTTTTAAAGTTAAAGTAAATGAAATAAAAGAAAAAGTAAGAAGAGAACTTGATAAAGAATTTTTTGAAGATTTAGGTATGGATGGTGTTGATTCACTTGAAACTTTAGAAAAACATGTTGAAGAACATTTAAAAGAACATAAAAAGATGGATAATGAAAACAAATTCGTTGATGAAATATTAGCTAAAATTGCAGAAAATACAGAAGTAGAAATACCTGAAGAAATGGTTGAACATGAAATTACACATATGGTTGAAAATTTTGAAAATCAATTAAAGATGCAAGGAATTTCACTTGAAGTATTCTATGAGATGACAAAAAGTGATGAAAAAGCTTTAAGAGATCAAATGAAAGATGAAGCTTCTAAAAGAGTTAAATATAGTTTTATTTTAGAAGAAATTCAAAATAAAGAAAATATTAAAGTTACAGAAGAAGAAATAAATGAAAAAGCTGAAACTTTAGCAAAACAATATGGTATGGAAAAAGATGCATTTATTAGTGCAGTAGGTGGTCTATATAATATTGAATATGAACTTTTAATGGAAAAAACAATTAATTTCTTAAAAGAAAATAATTAATTAATAACTTCATTTCTTTAATTAGAAATGAAGTCTTATTTTTAAAATAAAAAATATTGGAAAAACCAATATTTTTAAGTATTATTTATTATTTTTATTAGAAATATTTTCAAATGCTCTTAAAACTTCAACTGGTAAAGCAAAAATAACAGTGTTTGATTGATCAGAACTTAAATCATTTAAAGTAGCAAGAGTTCTTAAGTGAAGTGCCCCTGGAGTTTTATTCATAACTTCAGCAGCTTTAGCTAAATTAGAAGAAGCTTCAACTTCACCAGCAGCTTTAGTTATAACCGCAGCTTTTTCTCTTTCAGCTTCAGCAACTTTAGCAATAACTCTTTTCATTTCCTCAGGTAAGGAAACATCTTTAAGTTCAACATTTTCAACCTTTATTCCCCAAGGATCAGTAGCTTCATCAATTACCTCACATATTTTAGTAGAGATAGTTTCTCTTTCACTTAGAAGTTCATCAAGTGTAACAGATCCAACAATATTTCTCATTGTAGTTTGGGCAAGTTGACTAACAGCATAATAAAAGTTTTCAACTTCCAAAATAGATTTAGAGGCATCAAATATTTTATAGTATATAACAGCGTTAATTCTAATTGAAACATTATCTTTTGTTATCGCATCTTGTTCAGGAACATCAACTGCTTTTGTTCTTATATCAACTTTTTTATAAGATTCAAAAATTGGAAGAACAAGATTCCATCCTGGATTCATTATTTTAGTGAATTTACCAAGTTTAAATTTTATACCTCTTTCATATTCATTAATCTGTTTAATTGAAGCTAGAAAAATAATAACAATAATACCTATAATTACATATAACATAAAATTACTCCTTTCATAATTTTATTATACTATTTAATTTTATAATATTAAATAGTATTTTATAAATTAACTAAATGTGAACAAAACTATTGCGTTTATCATAATTTTTTAGTATTCTTTAATAAAGAAGGTAAGTGATTACATGAAATTTATGTCTAATTTTTTGTTATTTATTATTTCATTGTTATATTTAAACAATCATATATATTTAGTGAATATGATTGTTTTTATATTTAAGGAGAAAAATGGATTATATAAAGCAATATAAATTATTATATAAAATAAAGAAAAACTATGGCAAAACTTCAATAAAATTATATGATATGTTAGAAAAAATAATTAACGATTTGAACATTTTATCTGTTTTAGATTATGGGTGTGGTAAAAGTAAATTATTAGATTTAATAAAGAAGAATAAAAAAATTAAAATTTATAGATATGATCCTGCGATTAAAAAGTATTCTAAATTAACAAAAAATAAAACTGATTTAGTAATATGTACTGATGTGTTACAACATGTTCCTTTATATGATTTAGATAGAGTATTAAAAGAAATAAAATCTAAAGGTATTTATATATTATTTTATATTAAATGTACTAACCATAAAACAAAACTTCCCAATAAAACTTATGCTAATTGTACTGTTTATGATAAAAAATGGTGGTTAGAAAAATTAAGTAATTATTATGATGATATAAAAGAAATAAAGATAAGTGATTTAACAAGCGTTTGTTTTATTATGAAAGGAGAAAATATTATGAACTATGATATTAATATTCGTGAAGAAGTTTTTGGAGGTACATTAATGGATGTAAAAACAGGAAAAAGGGTTTATATAACAAAAAAAGAATTAAAAAACATTTTAAATAAAAACATTTTTCCTAAAGATTTAGAATATTTAAAAAAAGATAATTTAAACATTAAATTTACTAGGTTAACAAAAAAAGTAGAAAACATGTTTAGCTTTTTTGATATTGTTTATCTTGAATTAACAAGAGCATGTAATTTAAAATGTATTCATTGTTTAAATAATTCAGGTATAAAACAAAAAGATGAACTAACAAAAGAAGATTTATTAAAACTAATTAAAAACTTTTCTTCACATGGAGTGCAGGAAATAAGATTTACCGGAGGAGAACCACTTTTATTTAATGGAATATATGATTTAATAAAATTTGCAACGGAAGAAGGTATTTGTACATCACTTGGCACAAATGGAACACTTATTACTAAAGAAGTAGCTAAAAAATTAAAAGAAAGTGGCTTAAAAAAGGTTGTTGTAAGTATTGATGGAAATAAAAAAACGCATGATAAAATAAGAGGTAAAAAAAATTATCAAAAGGCCATGAATGGATTAAAATACTTAAAACAAAATGATATAAATGTTAGGGTAAATTCTGTAATAATGAAATCTAATATGGAAGATGTTATAAAACTTGCTAAAAAAATGTCTAGAAAGAAGATTACTATATTTATAAGAAGGTTTATATCATCAGGAAGAGGAAAACACCTTGAAAATAATATGTTGAATAAAAAAGATTATGATTATGTTAGAAATAAATTACAAAAAGAACTTACTAAAAAAACATATGTTAATGGTCATTATTTAAGAAACGACGAAGGTGTTAATTCAAGAATAAAATTACCATTTGAAATAAGAGGGTGTAAGGCTGGTCAAAGAGCTATTACAATTTTACCAAATGGCGATATTAATTTATGTGGCTTTTTAGCAGCTCAAGATTTTCCTAAAGTAGGTAATATAAAAGAACTAGATGACTTTTTAGATTTTTGGATTCTAATTAATAAAAATGATCATTTATTAAATCTTCGAAATAATTTAGATAAATATAATAAACTTTTAAATGTCCAAGAAACATATTGTCTTGCCTATATAGCAAATTATTTAAAGGATAATAAATTATGATAATTGTTTTAACGGGTCTTCATGGAAGTGGTAAAAGTTATTTTGCTAATAATATATGTAAAAAATATGGCTTTGAAATTATATATAAAAACGATCTGATAAAAGAAATGTGTAAAAAAATGAATATAAACTCATGGCATGAATGGTACATAGAAAGTTTTAATAAAGATTTTATAACTACCACAATTAAAATATTACAAAATTTACCAAAAGATAAAGATATAATTTTAGATTCAATCCATAGCTATGATGAATGGATGGTAGCTAAAAAGTATTTAAAAGATGTTTATCTTGCTCTTATAATAGCACCTGAAAATATAAGAAAAACTCGTTATGAAAAAGATGATTTTTTAAAAGATATAAAAAGAATTAATTATTATCATAATAAAGAAAATAATAATATAAACTGTTTATACGCATGTGCAACATGGGCATTTAATGGTATAGCTAGTGATGAAATTAATGAAAAAAGCTTTTTAGAATTATTAAATTATATTGATAGTAATAAAACAAAAGAAAACAAATTAGAAAGGAAGAAAAAACTATGAAAGTAAAAAAAGCAGGCTGTATTTTAATAAATAAAAAGACAAAAGAAATTGGTCTTGTTTATAGAATAAAGCATAAAGATTATTCATTTCCAAAAGGGCATCTTGAAAAAAATGAAACATTAAAAGAATGTGCAATAAGGGAAACAGAAGAAGAAACATCAGTTAATCCCATTATTATAAAAGATGAACCAGTTAAAGTATTAAGTTATACTGATTCAAATAATGATGATGTAGAAGTTTATTATTTTTTAGCTTTTACAAATGGTTTAACAAAAAGAAAAATAAAAGAAAAAGATAAAGAGTGTTTAAAATGGATTAATTATGATGATGTTGAAAAAATATTATCATATCCTAACTTAATTGAATTATGGAATGATGTGAAAAAGGATGTTTTAGAAAAAATAAATGAATAAAAAAATAATTTTTATATCAAAATATGATAATACTTTAAATGGAGCAAATAAAATAAAAAATAAAATGGATAACTGTGATATTTTAGTAATCGAAGACTTTAATAAAGATTTAAATATAAATCATTCCAATATATATTTTTTATGTAACACACCATTAATTAATAAAATAGTAAAAAGATTAAATAGTAATAATTATATTTTTAATAAAGAATATTATTTAGATAATTATAAAAAGAAAGATGTTCAAATTTTATTAAGAAAAAATAATATAAATGTTCCTAAAATAATTGATTATAGTAAAATAAAAGATAATACATATCCAATATTTTGTAAAGAAAATAATCATGTAGGAATAATTTTTTTAGTATATAATAAGGTAACATTAGATAAATTCTTTAAAAAGTTTAATATGAATAAATTCTATTTAGAGGAAAAACTTGATAATACTTATGAATATAAAGTTTATTATGTAAATAAAAAAGTCTTTTTCAAAGATAAGATAAAAATATATGATCCAGAAATTAATAAAATGTGTGAAAAAATATCTAAGATTTTAAAGCTTGAAGTATTTTCAGTTGATTTAATAAAAATTCAGGATGAATATTATGTTATAGATGTAAATCCATCATCAGCATTTTATTTATCAAAAAAAGCAAGATTAGAATTTATAAAAATAAATAAAAAGTAATTTTTTCATTACTTTTTATTTATTTTATGTTATAATCTTAAAAGAAAAAGGAAAGTGATGTTATGGATAATGTTATTTTAATAAAATATGGAGAATTAACAACTAAAAAAGATAATAGAAAAGAATTTATAAATATATTATCTAATAATTTACATGAAAAGTTAAAGAATTATGATGTAAAAATAATAAAAGAATATGCAAGAATGTATATTTATTTTAATAGTTATGACAAGAATAATATTTTAAATGTTTTAAAAAATACTTTTGGAATTCATGCGTTTAATTTATGTTATAAAGTAAATACTAATATTGATGATATTAAAAATATAATTTTAAAAGAAATATCTATGTTAGAATTTAATACATTTAAAGTGGTAACAAAAAGAAGGGATAAAACTTTTGAAATTTCAAGTATGGAATTTAATAATATTATCGGAGGACATATTTTAAAAAATATAAAAAATGTTTCTGTTGATGTTCATAATCCTGATATTTATGTAAATATTGAAATAAATAAAGATGATACATATATTTATTTTAATGATATAAAAGGTCTTGGAGGCTATCCTGTAGGAGTTCAAAAAAAAGGACTTTTAATGTTAAGCGGGGGAATAGATTCCCCAGTTGCAGGCTATCTTGCTTTAAAAAGAGGAATAAAACTTGATGCAATATATTTTGAAGCAATACCACATACTAGTTTAAATGCTAGGGAGAAAGTTATTTCTTTAGCAAATGAGTTGTTAAAATATACAACAAATATTAATCTTTATGTTGTTCCAATTACTAAACTTCAAGAAAGCATTTATAAAAATATAGATTCTACTTATATGATAACCATTTTAAGAAGAATGATGTATCGTATTGCAGAAAAAATAGCAGAAGAAAAAGACTATTTGGTCTTAATAAATGGGGAAAGTATCGGACAAGTTTCTAGTCAAACATTATCAAGTATTAATGTTATTAATAAAGTTGTAAATATTCCTATAATAAGACCAGTTGCATGTTTTGATAAATTAGAAATAATTGATATAGCAAAAAGAATAAATACATATAATATAAGTATTTTACCATATGAAGATTGTTGTACTGTTTTTGTTCCTAAACATCCTGTTATTAATCCAAAGTTAGAAAAATGTGAACATTATGAGTCTTTAATTGACTATAAAACAATGATAGATGAATGTATAAAAAATACTTTTGTTGTAAAAATAAATGATAATGAAGAAATTAATGATTTATTATAGAAAAAATGTGTTATTATAAAAGTGGAAGTGATTTTATGGAAAGTGTATTAAAATATTTTGAAGAAAATTATGGTGTTTTTGAATGTTTTAATGGATGTTTAGATTCTTTTATATTTGAAAAAGAAATGGAAAGATATATTGATATTTTAATGGAAATGATAAGTGAATTTTATACTAAAGATATCATAGGTTTAAAAGAAAAAGCAAGTAAACATGAAAGAATTAGAATTTTAAAAGATAAAGAAGGTAAATGTTTTTTAGAAATAACAGGAAAAAATAATAAAACTATTATTATAATTAGACAAGAAAATAGTAATTTTGAATTATATAAAAATTTAATTGGTACTAAATATACTGAGGAAGACTTTGTAAAAAGATTAAATCAAATTCAAAAAATTGACTACGATATGGCACAAAGAAAAGTACCAAAAAGATTTTTAAAAGAGTATAGTGATACTGATTTAATGGATTTTTTAAAAGCAAAACTTATTGTAAGTTACTATAAATACTTAACAGATGAATATAATAAAATTATGATAAGACAAGAGTTTTTTACAGAGCCAGATGCTGTTATGCGTGATAATAGTGAACAAAATGTAAATATAAAAGAAAGAAACCAAGAAAGAATTAATGATATCATAGATTATGAATTAAGAAAACAAGCGTTATTAAAATATACTCCATTTCAAGTAGTTCAATATATAGGAAGAAAAACAAGAGGAAGAGTAGATGTTTATTTATATGAAAAAGATGGATTTGTAATTGGAATTTGTGAACCATTTTTTGGAGATAGCTATACTAAAATATTTAATTTAGGCGAAATATCTAAATATAATTATTCTTCAATCAAAGAAATGTTAACAGCTGGTCTTGAAGCTGATAGAGTAGTAAGTGGAAATGATCCTGCAATAATAAGAAAAGCTCATACATCAGTTGATACTTTTATTTCGAATTTAAAAACTTTATTTGAGAATTTAGAAGACGATAAAAATTTTAAAGAAGATATAGAAAAATCATTTAAAGTTTATAGATAGGAATAAATTACCAACTTAAATTTCGTATAACTTTTAAAAGATTTCACATTCTATAAATGTATAGGAGGTGAAATACATGAACCAAAATAGTAAATTAGTAGTTCCAGGAGCTAAACAAGCTATCGAATCTATGAAATATGAAATAGCTAGAGAATTTGGTGTTACTTTAGGACCAGATACTACTGCTAGAGCTAACGGATCAGTTGGTGGTGAAATCACTAAACGTTTAGTTGAAAGAGGATTAAGCCAAATGGGTGGATACTCTCAAAAATAGTTTAAGTTTGATTTTAAATTAAAGAAATAGAGTTTACATTCTATTTCTTTTTCTTTTGGAAAATGTTAAATTTTGTATTATAATAGTTTTAGGAGAAATGTTATGTTAGATAAATTACAAATATATTTACAAATAATTGTTGATTATTTATTACAAGTAGGTTTAGTTGGAGGATTTTTACTTATTGTATTAGAATCCATTATTCCAGCACTTCCTTTAAGTGTTTTTATAGGATTAAATATTATTACTTTTGGAAAAATATTAGGTTATGTTATATCTTATTTTGGAACTATCGTAGGATGTATGTTGTCTTTTATAACTTTTAGGTATATATTAAAAAATTATTTATATAAAATTTTTAAAGAAAAAACAAGAATAAAAATAGAAGATCTAATGAAAAAAATGACAAATATAGACTTTAATACTTTAGTAGTTATAATAGCAATACCATTTACGCCAGCTTTTTTAGTTAATATTGCTGCGGGACTTTCTAATATTCCAATAAAAAAATATATATTTGCTTTATTAATTGGTAAACCATTTATGATATATTTTTGGGGTTATATCGGAGCAAATTTGTTAGAAAGTTTGAAAAATCCAATTATTCTTGTTAAAATAATAGTGATAGTATTATTAGCATATTTAATAAGTAAAGTAGTAGAAAAAATAATTAATGTAGAAAAAAATTAGGAGGGATAATTATGATGGATTATATAATAATAGGATTGCTTGTTATAACAATTATTTTAATAATAATATCTTTAACAAAAAATATAAATGAAGGAAATATAACAGAAAGACTTGGTAAATTAGAAGTTAGTATTACTAAGGATTTAAGTGATTTAAAACTTTCTTTAAATAAAGATTTTAATGATTTATCATTAAAAAATGAAAGAAGATTATTAGAAATAAATGATAAAGTTACTGAAAGATTAGATGAAAATTTTGAAAAAACAAATAAAACATTTATGAATGTTTTAGAAAGACTGTCAAAAATAGATGAAGCACAAAAGAAAATTGATTTATTAAGTAATGATATTGTATCTCTTCAAGGAATACTTACAGATAAAAAAACAAGAGGTATTTTTGGAGAAGTAAATTTAAAACATATTTTAGTAAGTGTATTTGGAGAGAATAATAATAATATTTATAAACTTCAATATCCATTTCCTAATGGTTCAATTGCTGATTCTGTTTTATTTGCACCTGAACCACTTGGCACAATTGCAATAGATAGTAAATTTCCTCTTGAAAATTATAGAATGATGGTTGATAAAAAAATAAGCGTAGTTGAAAGAGAAAAATATGAAAAATTATTTAAAATGGATGTAAAAAAACATATTGATGCAATTCATGATAAATATATAATCGAAGGAGTAACCACAGATCAAGCAATTATGTTTTTACCTGCTGAGGCTATTTTTGCAGAAATTAATGCATATCATACAGATATAATTGATTATGCTTATAAAAAGCATGTTTGGATATGTAGTCCGACAACTCTTATATCAACATTAACTGTCGTTGAAATGATTATTAAAAATATTGAAAGAGATAAATATACATCTATTATTCATGATGAATTAAATAAACTTGGAGTTGAATTTTCTAGATATAAAGACAGATGGGATAAATTATCAAGAAGTATTGAAACCGTAAGTAAAGATGTAAATGAGATTCATACGACAACAGATAAAATTACTAAAAGATTTACATCAATTAGTAAAGTCGATGTTAGTTTACTCGAACATAAAGAAGATTTGCATAAATAATAAAATTATGATATTATGTATATAGGTGAGGGAAACTTCATAAAATAAAAAGGAGATATTTAAGTTTTGGTAAGCTTAAATGTCTACCTAAAAAATAAGTGCGACATTTAGTCTAATGTAATTAAACTAAGTGTCATTTTTTTATAATAATTATCAAGAAAGTGATAATAAATAAAATGATAGAGATATAACGTAAAACATTTATAATAAAGGTTTTAGTTTTCACTTTATCAAACCTCCTTTTCATAAAGATAAGAGGTAGACACTAAGCAACTTAAATATTTCCAATTACTACTATAACAAATAAATGTTTGCTTAGTTAATAAAAATTTGCATAAATAATAAAATTATGATATAATAAGCACAAATTTAAGGGGGAATGTTTATGCAAGCTATTTCTATGTCACAAAACAAATATAAACAACTTACAAAGATGAATTTACCCAAAGAAGTTTTTAATACAGAAGCTATTATATATGATTTTAGATATAAAGGAGAAGAAAAGGTATTTAAAAAGCTTCTCAATAATATGGGAGTTAATCTTGCTAATAAATTATATACATTAGAAATGTTAGATGTAAATAGAAAGTATTTACCAGAAAATTTATGCATTCCTGACTATCTAACAATTGTAGGTGGTGTAGTTGAAGGTTTTACAATGCCTAAAATAGAAGGAATAAATTTTTCTACTACTTTAAAAAATAAAAATATAACAATTGAAGAAAAAATATATTATTTAAAAAAAATTGGAGAATTACTTCATCAATTAGAACAAATAAGAAAATATACACCATTTAATGATTTCTATTTAAATGATATTCATGAATCAAATTTTATAGTTAATCCATATAAAAAAACAATAACAGCAGTAGATTTAGATAGTTCAAGAGTTTGTTCTAAAGCAAATTTTGCTTCAAGATATTTAACACCACTTGCTCTTTTAAATAATGTTAAAGATAAATATAAAATAATTGAAGATAATTCAAGTAGTCTTGGATATGTTGAAGCTGATAGCAATACGGATTTATATTGTTATATAATAATGATTTTAAATTATTTATATGGGGAAAATATTAACAATTTAAACTTAGGAGATTTTTATAATTATTTAACATATTTAGAAAAAATAGGAATAAATAAAGAATTAATAGAAATATTTAAAAATATTGTTTCAAATAAAGATAATGAAAATCCATATGATTTACTTGACACATTAACAACAGAACAAGTAGCAAGATCAAGAAAAATAGTATATAAAAAGTAATATAATTTATTTTATATTACTTTTAAATGTTATAAAATCAGTATATGCTTTTTTATCAAGTTTAAAATTAAAATCCTTAATTTTAAACTTTTTATTTTTATTTATAATTAATTGTTTTATAAAATATTTAGTAAATGAAGGATTTCTTGGTAATAAACCAAGAGTATATGTTCCATAAAAATTATTATTAAATATAAATTTATTATCTAATTTAATATTATCTTTATAAATACTACCAAAATGATTATTAAATCCTAAAATATTCTCTTTTGTAAATAAAGAAGGAATATAGACTTCATTTACAATTCTTTTTTTATTTTCTTTTGTATAATAATCAAATAATTTAAGACCTTCATGAACGTTATTATCAATATCAATTATTTGTTCTCCAAATAATTCAATTGCATTACCTGTTATTAGGAAAAACTTATTATCATTATAATATTTGTTAATATCTTCTTTATATTTTAAAATATCATTTAAAACTAATAATTGATTATTATTTGTACCACTTCCTATATATATTAAATCTAATTCATCAAAGTTTATATCATCATCGATAGATAAATTTTTAATATTTACTTTTATACCTTGATTTTTTAAATGATAAGTAAGAACTTTAATATTTCCTATTTCACCATATAAATTCATTAAATCATAATATAAATGTCCAATTGTTATTTCCATTATTTTTCCTCCTTCATAATATCATTAAAGAAATCTAAATAATCAAAGTTAAGTATTGCATAAATACTTCCAGAAGATCTTTTTATTATCTTTTCTGCTTTATATAAATTATCAAAACATATAATTTTCTTTTCATCAAATCCAGCATATTTAAGTCTTGTAGCTAAATCATATTTTTGAGGTCCAGTACAAATAAATTTATCAATTTTATCTTTTTTTAACATTTCAAAGTCAATATCATATAGCCAAGAAATATCATCAAAATCATACCTTCTTGATATTTCTTTCCATCCTAGAACAATAGTTTTTAAATCTTTATCACGATGGGAAAATAAAACTGATTCATTATATGTTGTTGCATTTTCGGCTTTATTATTTAAAACATAAACATCTCTATTATTATATTTATAAAAATTATAAAGTTTTTTATTATTACTTATTTCGTTTATTAATTTACATATTATATTTTTATCTAAACCATTTAATGATAATGTTGTAAATGCTGCGAGAGTATTATAAGCATTGTATAACATATTATTTACAATATTTATTTTATAATTATTATCTATGGTAATTAAACTATTATTATAATCATATGAAGTTATCATTGAAGTTAATTTAGGTCTTTTAAAGTCACATGAACTACATTTATAATCTCCAAGTTGTTCTAAATGATAATAAGTATATTCAAGCTTTTTATTACATTTAGGACATCTACTTATATTTAAACTAGGGTAATCATTTTTAAAATAAGAATACTTAGTTTTATCTATACCAAAAAAGTAACATTCATTTTTTGTATCTAAATTAAAATATTGTAAATAAGGATCATCACCATTTAAAATAAGTTTACATTCTTTATTTAAACTATTTAAAATACAATTATATATTTCTTCAAAACTTCCTTGTCTAGGGGGTTGATCTCTTGTTATATTAGTTACGACAACATGAGATGGTTTAATTTTAGGAAAAACTTGAATAGCATATCTTTCATCCATTTCAAATATACAAACATCACTTTTAACTTTTCCATTTAATTTTGAATTTTCAAGTAAACTTGTAATAATTGCACTAACCTGATTAGAACCTTTATCATTATAACAAACCTTATATCCTAAGTTTTTGTATACATTAGCCATTATACTTGTTGTAGAACCTTTACCAGATGAACCTGTAACAGCAATTACAGTTTTTGGTAGTTTAAAATCATATAAAATATTTTTATTTAATTTTAATGCGATTACTCCTGGTAGGGAACTACCTCTTTTAAATATTTTTCCAGCAATTAAATAAGTTAATTTACCAACCAAGATACTAAAAAACTTTTTCATAATTATTCCTTCTTTCATTTATATATATCTATATAGAAAATTATATCATATTTATTAATAATAATATTGAAAAAATGTAAAAAAAATAATATAATTTACTTATAGTATATAAAAATAGCAGAGAAAGGATAAGGAACATGAAAGAGAAAAAAGGAATAAAAATATCAATTATTTTAACATTAATCGGGGTTGTATCTTTAGTAACAGGGATAACTTTTGCAATATATGAAAATACAATTAACGCAGGAAAAAGTCAAGTTATAAAAACAGGAATAGTAAATTTTACATTAACAGAAAGTACAAATGGACTAGTTTTAGATAATTTACAAGAATTAACAGATTATGAAGGAATGGCACAAGAAACATTTTATGAATTTACAATAAAAAATACAGGAAATACAATAACAGATTATGAAATATCATTAGTAGATAAACCTAATTCAAGTTATACAGGAACAATATTAAATGAAAAATATATAAAAGTAGGATTATTAAAAAATAATAGTAAAGAAATAATCGTAAATTTAAAAGATGTGAATAGATTAATAGACAAAGTAACATTAGATGTCGAAGATACAGTTAATTATAAATTAAGATTATGGTTAGATTTTGGGGACTTAGAAGATGAAGCAAAAGAAGCATTGGTGGGACAAAAAATATTTTTAGCATTAAAAATAAATGGAATACAAAATGTAAATAAAGTACCAACAGGAGCAGATACCCTTATAAAATTAACAAATAATAAAGAAAACAGTGGACTATATACAATAACACATGCAAAAGATTCAACACTTCAAATAGGAACTAATGAAGATATAACAGAATATAGATACAGGGGAGCAAGTCCAAAAAATTATGTAACATTTAATGGAGAAACATGGAGAATAATAGGAGTATTCCCAACAGATGATGGAACAGGTAATATTGAAAATAGAATAAAGTTAATAAAAGATCAAAGTATTGGAAATAATTATTGGAATACAACTCAAGTAGCAAGCACCTCTACATATAATAACTGGACAGGTGCAACACTTATGAAATATTTAAATGGAACATATTATAATTCATTGACAAATAATGGCGCAATAGACATGGTAGATGATGCCAAATATTATCTTGGAGGATATACTAATACTAATATGACTAAAGATGTAATGTATCAATATGAACGAAAAATAAGTGGAAGTGGAACATATTATTATAGTTCAAATCCAAATAGTTGGGTTGGTAAAATAGCACTTATGTATGCAAGTGACTATGGCTACGCAGCAAGTGATGAATGTACACAAAATTTATCTAGTTATAATAATACTACATGTACTAGTAATAACTGGTTATATAATATAAAAATTGGTGAGTGGATATTGCCTCAGGTTGGTGGTAATAATGGGAGTGTGTTTTATGTTCATTCTGTTAGCAGTGTTTCTAATTGCACCGTTAATAACAATTCTCTTGCTTCAAGACCAGTTTTATATTTAAAACCTGAAGTAATGATAGAAAGTGGAGATGGAACAAGTGCTAATCCATATAAATTATCATTTACTAAAAGTGAAGATACAAGTAATGCTAATGCACCAGTTTTAGCATCAAACATGATACCAGTATATTATGATGGAACAGATAAAGTATGGAAAAAAGCAGATGTTAAAAATCAAAATATAGAAAACAGATGGTATAATTATGAAAATCATATTTGGGCTAATGCCGTAACTGTAAAAGAAGCAAATAGACAAACTTATTTAAATGCAAATGTAGGAGCATCAATAAGTATGGATGACATAACAACAATGTGGGTATGGATACCAAGATTTAATGCTGTAACACCAAGTAATTATAATGGAGGAACTAAAGCATTACCTAATGCTATTGATGTAACATTTGTAAAACCAAATGAAACAGCAATAGATGCATTTACTTTTGGAACAAAACAATTAAGTGGATTTTGGTATGCTAAATTTGAGTTGAGTCATTCAACACTTGCATCAAGTTCAAATTCTAATAATTTAGGATGTACAAATGAAGCATGTAGTAATGCTAATGGAATAATAATAAAACCAAGCGTAAAGAGTTTAAGGTATAATAGTGTAAGTAATTTCTTCTTTGCAAGTAGAAGTATGGAACAAACAGGGAATAGTTTTGGATTTGTTTCAAGTGAAGTGGATACCCATATGAGCAAAAATAATGAATGGGGAGCAGTAGCTTACCTTACCCAAAGTATATATGGAAGATGTATTAGTAGTACATTATGTACTGAAGTAGGAATAAATAATAATAGTACTTATATAACAGGAATAGGTGCAGAAGCAGGAAGTTCATATAATGGAGCAACAGCAAATTCTTATGATACAGCTTTTGGAATGAGAGCCTCAACAACAGGAAATATATATGGAATATATGATATGAGTGGAGGAGCATGGGATTATGTTATGGGTAGTTATTCAAAAACTATAGGAAGTTCAGGCTTTACTTCTTCTACATTCCCTAATGATAAATATTTCAACAATTATACAACATCATCATATCAAGGTCACGCTTTAACAGAAACAAATGGGTGGTATAATGATAATTTTGGAATTGTGGTTTCTTCTAGTCCTTGGTTTTCACGTGGCTCTCAGTATAGTAATAGCACAAGTGCTGGTGTATTTTCATCTTATCCTCAAAATGGAACTGCTTATTCTAATATTTCTGCTCGTTTTACATTTACAAATGAATAAAATAAATGTAGCTATTAATTTAGTTACATTTTTTATTATACTTATTCTATTCAATATATTTAATATTTCATAATATATACTAGAGGTGGTTATTATTATAGAGTTTATATTAAAGTATTGGATAGAGGTTTTATTTGGATTAATATTTTCATTTTTAACATATTTTGTAAAAACTATAAAAAATTATAAAAAAACACTTGATGCCACTAATAAGGGTGTTATTGTTATGTTAAAATCTAATATAATACAACAATATAATTTATTAATTGAAAAAAAAGAAATAAGTATATATGAAAAACAAAATATTATAGATATGTATGAAGTGTATAAGAAACTTGAATGTTGTGATATTATTGAAGATTTAATAAAGAAACTAGATAACATACCTATAAAATAAGGAGGTTTATGGAAGGATTTATCCCAGATAAGTTATTAGATCTTTTATCTATAAGTGCAGTATTATCTGTTGTTTTAATGGCTTTGATTCAAAAAATAAAATTAACTACAATAGTTAAAAGTAAATGTCAAATATGGTTAATTAATATAATTTTATCTTTAACATTTGGTGTTTTCTTTTCTAAAACATTTTATAATTTAGATACAATAAGTGGAATTTGGGTGGCTATTTTTAGTTTTATTGGGGCTCCTACGATATATGATTTATTAAAAAAACAAAATATAATTAATTATACACCAAAGTCATTGGATAATAATGTTATTATAAGTAAAGAAAACGAAATAAAAAGGTTATAGGCCTTTTTATTATGCAATTATAAAAAAAATATTGGAAATATTATTTTTTTTTGATATAATAGAAATATAATAAAGAAAGTGAGGATAAGTAATGAAAGAAGATAAACAAAAATTAGTTTTTATATCTATTTTAGTATTAGTAGTGTTAGTAGGAGTAGTATTATTTTTATTTAATAATAAAAAAGGGACAGGTACAATTAACAGTGTAAGCGACATTAAAAGTATGATTAAAACTATTTATAAACAAGTAGATTTACCAGAACTTGCTACATCTGTAATTGATGTTAAAAATGAGGATGAAGTAACTGCTTATACAGGATTACAATCTAATAAAGATGTTGAAGCATTAGTTATTTCTAATCCAACTATGACATCACAAGCTTATTTATTGTCAGTTGTTAAAGTTAAAGATGGTGCTAATGTAGAAAAAATGAAACAAGAAATGTTAGATAATATTGATATGGATATGTGGATTTGTGTTAGTGCTGATAAGTTATATATAACAAATAGTGGAAATATTATTTTTCTAGTTATGACAAATGAAGAATGGGCTACATCTGTATATAATAATTTTAAAAAATATGTTAATAATAATATAGGTAAGGAACTTACTAAAAGTAATAATATAGAATTACCAGATGAATTATTAGCTAATTAAAAAATAAAACACCATTTATTTGGTGCTTTATTTATAAGGAGGAAATTATGTTATTTACAAGTATAAGTTTTTTATATTATTTTTTACCCACGATAATAATATTATATTTTATAACACCTAAAAAATATAGAAATTATATTTTACTTATATTTTCTATTATTTTTTATATGTATGGTGAACCTAAATATGTTATTTTAATGTTAGTAGAGATTCTTGTAGCGTATTTTGGTGCTTTATTAATAGATAAATATAAAAGTAAAGAGATTTTTTTAATAACCATAATTATACATATAGGCCTTCTTTGTGTATTTAAATATACAGATCTTTTTATTGGTACGATTAATTCAATATTTAAAACCAATATTAGTTTTTTAAATATTGCACTTCCTATAGGAATATCTTTTTATACTTTTCAAATACTTAGTTATGTAATAGATGTTTATCGAGGAAAAGTAAAAGTCCAAAAAAATATTTTAAAACTAGCAACTTATGTGTCTTTATTCCCTCAGTTAATCGCAGGTCCTATTGTTAGATATGAAACAATTTGTGATGAATTAGATAATAGAGATGAAACAATTGAAAAGTTTTCTTTAGGAGTAAGAAGATTTATAATTGGACTAGCTAAAAAAGTATTAATTGCTAATATGCTTGGAGAATTGTGTACCAAGTTTAGTTTAGTTGATGAAAGAAGTGTTTTATTTTATTGGATTTTTGCAATAAGTTATATGTTACAAGTTTATTTTGATTTTTCTGCTTATAGTGATATGGCTATTGGTCTTGGAAAAATGTTTGGTTTTACTTTTTTAGAAAACTTTAATTATCCATTTATTTCTAAAAGTATAACAGAATTTTGGCGTAGATGGCATATATCTTTAAGTTCATGGTTTAAAGATTATGTATATATTCCTCTTGGAGGAAGTAGAAAAGGAACACTTAAATTAGTTAGAAATATTTTAATTGTCTGGTTTCTTACAGGAATATGGCATGGTGCAGCATATAATTTTATTCTATGGGGATTATTTATCGGAGTTTTTCTTGTAATAGAAAAATTATGGTTAAGTAAATATATTTCTAAATTACCTAAATTTCTAAGAAATATTTATGTTTTATTTATTATTATGATTAGTTTTATAATGTTTAACGCCGGAAGTATAAATGAAGCATTTTTCAATATAAAAGGTTTATTTGGATTAAATAAAGAGGTATTTATAAATAATTATACAATTTATTATTTAAAAAGTTATTTAATAGTTTTAATTATAGCAATTTTCGGAGCAACGCCTTTATTTAAAAATATAATAGAAAAATTAAAGAAAAGTAAATGTTTAAATAAAATTATAAATATTTTAGAACCAATATTTTTAGTAATATTACTTCTTCTTGTAACGGCATATTTAATAGATAGTTCTTATAATCCATTTTTATATTTTAGGTTTTAAGGAGGAATCTTTATGAATGATAAAATAAAAAATATTATTGTAAGTGTTGTATTTTTAGTCTTAATTATAGGTATTATGTTTATTAATATATTTACTAAAGATAACGAAATATCCATAAGTGAAAGAAGAAAACTAGAACAATTTCCTAAATTAACATTAACTACTTTATTAGATAAATCATTTTTTGAAAAATTTGATAAATATACAACAGATCAATTTATAAAAAGAGATGAGTTTAGATTATTAAAAGCTAAAATTGAACTTAAAACAAAAGCTAATTATAATAATTTATATTTATATAACGATTATATTGTATCTAATATATATCCTTTAAATGAAAAGTCTATTGTTAGAGTAACTAATAAAATTAATTATATAAAAACTAATTATTTAGATGAAACAAATAATATATATTATTCAATAATACCAGATAAGAATTATTTTATAAATAAAAATAATTTAAAACTTGATTATGATAAATTACAACAAATTATGAAAGATAGATTATCTTCATTAAATTATATAAATATATTTCCTTTGTTAACTTTAGAAGATTATTATAAAACAGATACACATTGGAAACAGGAGTCTTTAGAAAAAATAGCAAATTATTTTGCTGAAAATATGGATTTTAGCATTTCTAGTTATGATGTAAAAACACTTGATATGTTTAAAGGAGTTTATTATTATCAATTACCAGTTAAAACAGGAGAAGATTATATAAAAATATTAACAAATGACGTTATTAATAATAGTTATATCTATAATTATGAAACATCTAAAAAAGAAAGTGTTTATAATTTAAATAAGTTATCATCTTTAGATAAGTATGATGTTTATTTATCTGGTGCAGTATCTTTAATTGATATTGTAAATGAAAATAGTACTTCTTCTAAAGAATTAATTGTGTTTAGAGATTCTTATGGAAGTAGTTTAATACCATTATTTATTAATGGTTATAAGAAAATAACTGTTGTAGATACAAGATATATTTCACCAAAAATATTAAAAAACTATATAGATTTTAAAGATAAAGATGTCTTATTTATATATGGTGTTATATTATTAAATAATAGTGTGTCAATGAAATAGAAAAATTTAAAAACAACTTTTAAGGTTGTTTTTTCGTTATATATATAATTATTAAATAAAATATATTTTCATATAATAAATCAGGAGGGAAGGTTATGCTTTCAAGTATACCAACTAGTGATTTAAAAAAAATGATAGGGCGTATTAATATAATAGATATAAGGGATAATTATTTATATAAATTAGGGTCTATACCAACTTCTAAAAATATTCCTATGAATTTTTTACTTATTAATCCTGATGATTATTTAAAACAAGATGAAACTTATTATATTTATTGTAGTAAAGGTTTTCAAAGTGCAAGTGTTTGTAAAAGTCTTGCAAATAAAGGGTATAAAGTTGTTAATTGTTTAGGAGGATATAACGAATATCTTAATAAATATTAAAGGTCAAGAAGAGTCTTGACCTTTAATTATTATTTATTAAATTAATTAAATCTTGTGTAAAATCATCATCTTTATTTTCTTTTTCATTATCTTGATTAATAAAGTCATCTAAATTAAAGTCATTATTATTGTTTTTTTCTTTTTCAAGTGTTTTATTATTAATAACTTCAGGTTTTTTAATAACTTCTTCATTTTGTTCTTCTAAAGGTATTCTATCTATTTTAGTGATTTTTTGTTCTATAGGTTGTTCTTCTTCAAGTTTTTTAACTTTAACTTCACTATAGATATCATCATCTTCATCAACTATCCTAAATATTTCTTCAATTGTTGTGATTCCATCAAGTACTTTCATCATTCCATCTTGGAAAATAGTTAAAGTACCTTGTTTATAAATCATTCTATGTAAATCTTCACGAGGTTTTCCCTCATTTATTGCATTTCTTATTTCTTCAGTAATATATAAAACTTCTTGAATAGCTATTCTTCCTTTATAACCTTTATGACATTTATCACATCCAACAGCTTTATATGTTTCATTAACTTCAATACCTAAAGATTTTTTAAATATTTGCTTTTCCCAGTCTGTTGTAGGAACAAGTTTTTTACAATGAGGACAAAGTCTTTTAGCCAAACTTTGAGATACAATTCCTTTTAATGAAGAAGAAAGCAAATATCTTTCAACATCCATATCTAAAAGTCTTTCTATTGTATTTAAAGAGTTATTTGTATGAAGTGTTGATAAAACTAAGTGTCCTGTAATTGATGCTCTTATTGCTATTTTAGCAGTTTCACTATCTCTTATTTCTCCGATTAATATAATGTTAGGGTCTTGTCTTAAGATAGATCTTAAAACATTGGCAAAAGTTAAACCGATGTCACTATTAACTTGAATTTGATTAACACCTTCAATGTTCATTTCAACTGGGTCTTCAACAGTTATTATATTTGTTTCTTCACGATTAAGTTTTTGAAGCATTGAATAAACAGTTGTAGATTTACCACTACCAGTAGCACCTGTTATTAATACAATTCCATTGGGATTAGCTATCATTTTTAATATATGTTCATAATTTGTTTTAGAAAATCCTAATTTTTCAAGTCCTTCAAAACTCATTGTATAATCAAGAATTCTTATAACAACTTTTTCTCCTAAATTAGTAGGCAAACAAGAAACACGAAGGTCTAAATCTTTTCCATTAATATTACTTTTTATCGCACCATCTTGTGGTAGTCTTGATTCAGTTATATTCATTCCTGAAAGTAATTTTACTCTAGTTACTAAATTTCTTTTATATTTGTTATCTACAATTGAATAATCTTGTAAATCACCATCGACACGAACTCTAATTTTTAAAAATTTTTCATGTGGATCAAAGTGAATATCACTGGCATTTTTGTTAACAGCATCAATAATAATGTCATTTACAATATTTACAATCGGAGTGCTCGTAAAATCAAATTCTCTCATAATATCTTCCTCTTTTATTCTTTTTATTTACTTTTACTATAAAAATATTATATAATAATATTGTAATATAATCAAGTGACTGGGGAGAAGTTTTTTATGAAAAAAAATAATAAGGGTTTTATGTTAACTGAATTAATGGTTGTAAGTGTAGCAATACTTGTTTTATTTATCGCGGTGTATTCAAATTTTTATCCAAGCGTGGGAGAATATGAAAATAGACTTTATTATAATAATATCGATACAGAATATGCATTATTTTATACAAGAGTAATGTATCTAAAGTATTTAAAAGAAAATACGGCAACGAAAAATAATTTATTTACAAATGTTTTAAATAATAACTATGTTACTTTAATTGAAAATGGTAGTTGTAATAATTATAATTTTAGTAATGAATTTTTAAATAAATGTAACATTAATGCTAAAAAGTTTAATATAAAAACGCTTATTTTAACATCATATAATCCTGAAAAAATAAAAAAGTCAGTTTTTACAGATGGAAAATTAGCTAAATATATTAGTTATATTCCAAATTATAACAGTAATGATGAACTTTATAGATTAATTATTAAAACAGATTATGGCTACGCTAACAGTAATTTTTATTCAAAAAAATGTAATAAATATATTTATGGTAATTGGAATTACACTTTTAAACCCTGTAATGTAGAAGAGGGTGTGTGTGAAAAAGTTAATCAATTATATATAAATATAGGTCCTTGGACTAGTGAGAAAGTATGTGAAGTAAATGATGATAATGTAAATCTTTGTGAAACAGCAACTGTCTTGTATCGTACAAAACTAAATGATACATGGAGCGAATATACAGATATACCTTGTGATGTTAGTGATACTTGTGAACAAGTAACGGGAACTTTTTATAGAAAAAATACTTTTACAAGCGATCCTGAAATGGTTTGCATGTCAGAAGGAAATAATAAATGTGAAAGTAGACCTGATGGATATAAATATAGAACAAAAACAGAAAATACTAAAGATACATCAAACTTTTCTGTAGACTGTGAGGCGTAATATGAAAAAGTTAAACAATAAAGGAATTACTATTGTAGAGTTAATCATATCTTTTACACTTCTTATGATAATAGCTATGGGAATGTTAAATGTTGTTAATGAAATAAGATCTTTTGCTAATCAAAAATTAGAAGAAAAGAAAGTGACAGAATTTAAAAATGATTTATATAAAGATTTTCATAAAACAATGTTAACAAAAGGATATAAAAGTATGACTGATTGTAGTACATCATCAAGTATATGTAAAGAAATAATTTTTAAAGATAATACTAAAACAATATTTAAAATAGATTTATTAGCTAAAGAAATAGAGTTTAATGATTATAAATATGTTTTACCATATAATATGGAAGTTAATTTTTTAAATAATTATGATAATGAATGTAATAATTCATGCGTTAGCATAACAGAAGAAGATAACTATTTAATCATAGATGTTCCATATTTTAAAACAGTTATTTTAGATGAAATGTTAAATGATGATACTTTTAAAGAAGAATTTTATAATAATATTTCAAAATATAATTTAGGATTTAAAATAATTTATCCTTATAATTTATAAAGAAACAAACAGATAAAGACACTTAATGAGGCATGAATAAGTCTTGATATTAAAAATATATAATAATTTATTTTATAATTATTTAACATGCTAAATATTTGAGCATGAACGCTTAATCCTCCGAAAGATATAAAAAATGTTGATAATAAAAGTTTAGTTTTTTCAGTTATATTAAGACTTGTTATACTTTTAAGACCTGTAGTCATTTCTAATAAACCTGATAAAATACTTGAAGGAAAAGGACTTAAATTTAATTTTAATGTAATAATTTTAGTTATAATTAAAAAACAAGTCATAATACCAAATATATTAATTAAAATATTTAAAGATTTTTTAATACCATTTAATAATTCTTTAAATATTTTTGTATTATTTATATCATAGTAAAAATTTTTAATCGAAGTTTTCAATGAACTAGTTAAAGTATTATTATTAGTTATATATATATTTCTAAAAAGTAATCCTGTTAAAATATTACCTATAATATGGGATATTAATATATAAAAGCCAAAAACTTTATTATTAAAAAACATAACACCTACAGTATTTATAATAAATAAAGGATTAGAAAAGAAAGTAAAAGTTAATATTTTTGAAGCATCATAAATATTAATTAAGTTTTTATCTAATAATTCTTTAACATAAATTGAAGAACTAGGGAATCCACTTATCATACTCATAAAAAAAACAAAACTTCCTTCACCTTTAACTTTAAATAGTTTATAAAAGATATCTTTAAAAATATTACCTAAAAATTTAGGCGTTTTAATAGCTAAAAGAAGATTAGAAATAACAAACATAGGAAATAAACTAGGAAAGACATTTTTAATAAAAAGATTAATACTAAAATTTATTACTTCGTTAATTTCTTTAGAATAAGAAAAAATATTAAAAGTAATAACTAGTAAAAAACTGACAATAAGAAAGCAAAATATCTTTTTTTTCATAAAATTCCTTCTTTCCTGTTATAATTATATTAAGGAGAAAAAATATGATACAAAAAATAATAAAAAATATTAAAGATTTTTTTAAAAATCCTAAGGAAGTAATATCTTTTTTCTTACCAATAGTAATTATGCTTATTTTATTAATTCCTGTTGATTATACAGTTACTTTTCCAACTGGAGGTACAATTAATATAGATAATAAAATAAGTGTTTCAAATGAAAAGAAAAAAAATGGTAGTTTTAACAGTGCTTATGTAAAACAAGCTAAAGGAAATATTTTAACATTTACATTAGGAAAATTAATCAAAGGAATTGATTTAGAAAAAAATGAAAAAATAATATATGATAATGAAACAATAGAAGATTATAATTTTAGAAATAAATTATATTTTAAAGAATCGATAAGTTCTTCTGTTAAATTAGCATATCAAAAAGCCAATAAACCTATTAATGTTGTTGGTTCTAATATGTATGTAATTTATATTGATGAACATAGTAATAGTGATCTAAAAGTTCAAGATGAAATATTGAAGATAAATGATGTTAGAGTAAATAATTTAAATGATATTAAAAATATTTTATTAAATTATAAAGAAAATGATGTTATAAATGTAACTGTAAAAAGAAATAATAAAGAAATAGATGTTAAAAGTAAGCTTATAAAGTTAAATGATGAAGTTAAAATGGGAGTATCTATTATTACTATATATGATTATGATGTTAGTAAAGATGTTAATTTAAAATTTGGAAATAAGGAAAGTGGACCAAGTGGGGGACTTATGTTTACTTTAAGTATTTATAATAAATTAGTGGATGAAGATATAACAAAAAATAGAAAAGTAGTAGGAACAGGTACAATAGATTTAAATGGTAATGTTGGTGAAATTGGTGGTGTTAAATATAAATTAAAAGGTGCTGTTAAGTCTAAAGCAGATATTTTTATTTGTCCTTATGAAAATTATGATGAAGCAATAAATTTAAAAAATAAATATAACTATGATATTGAAATAATTAAAGTGTCTACTTTTGATGAAGCAATAGAAAAATTAAAATAAAAAACATTTGACAAAGTATAAATATAAGATTAAAATTATAAATGTAAATAAAAATTTACCTTATTAAGAGTGATGGAGGGACAGGCCCTAAGAAATCCGGCAACCTATTAAATTAGGTGCTAATTCCTGCGATTTATAATCGAAAAATAAGGATAATCAAGTACATAGATTATTCTATGTACTTTTCTTTTTAAGGTAAAAAGGAGGGATATTATGAAAAAATTATTTACATCAGAATCAGTAACACCAGGACATCCAGATAAGTTATGTGATAAAATAGCAGATACTATTTTGGATGAGTATTTAAAACAAGATAGTACTTCACGAGTAGCAGTTGAAGTATGTGCCCATAAAAATGGTGTAGTAGTTATGGGAGAAGTAACAAGTAAAGCTAACATTGATATTAAAAAAATTGTTAAAGATACCATTATTGATGTTGGGTATGATAATGATAATTTAGGGTTTAATGGTAATAATGTTAAAATCAGTGTTAACATTAATACTCAATCAAGTGATATTGCTATGGGAGTAAATACATCAAGTGATTCTAAGCTTCTTGGAGCAGGGGATCAAGGAATGATGTTTGGTTATGCTACAGATGAAACAGATAGTTTTATGCCATATCCTATATATTTAGCAAATAAATTGTCAGAAAAGTTATATAATGCTTTTAAAACTAAAGAAATACCTTATTTAAGACCAGATGGTAAAATACAAGTTACAATGTGTTATATTAATAATATACCAAAATATATAGATACAATAGTTATCTCAGCACAACATGATGAAATAGATTTAAATATTTTAAAGAAAGATATTAAAGAAAAGATAATAGATAAAACTATTCCAAAACAAATGATAAATGAAAATACTAAAATATATATTAATCCAACAGGTAGATTTGTTCTTGGAGGTCCTATCGCTGATAGTGGTTTAACAGGAAGAAAAATAATTGTTGATACTTATGGAGGAGTTTGTGGTCATGGTGGAGGAGCTTTTTCTGGTAAAGATTACACCAAAGTTGATAGAAGTGCTTCTTATTATGCAAGATATGTCTGTAAAAATATTGTAGCATCTAAAATATGTTCTAAAATGGAACTTCAAGTATCTTATGCAATAGGAATGTCAAAACCCGTTTCAATATACATAAATACTTATAACACTAATAAAATACCTGAAGATAAAATATTAGAAATAATAAATAAAGCATTTAAATTTGAACCAAATAATATTATAAAAGAATTAGATTTAACAAAACCAATATATCATTTAACAACTTGTTTCGGACATTTTGGAAAGAATAATTTACCATGGGAAAAATTAGATAAAGTAGAAATAATAAAATCTTTACTAAATTAATCTAACTAATGTTAGATTTTTTCTTTAAATTTTATGTATAATCATATATAATATATATAGAAAGAAGATGATTTGTATGGATTTTACAACACTTGAAGATTTAAAATTAAGAATAGAACCTGCTTTAAAAAATAGGGTTAATTATTTTAAAAAATTAGGTATAAATGATATAACTGAAGAAGATATATTTTCATATTTTTTTAATTCTTGGAAAAATAAAAAGGATTTATCTTTAAGTGAAATAGTAAATGACATATTAAATTGTAATTATTTAAATATAAGATATTATAAAGAAAGGGTTAATTATGAAAAAAGAGGATATTAGTTATGAAATATTAAGAAGTAATTTATCATATTTAGATGAAGAAGATATAAAACTAATTGATAAAGCATATAATTTTGCAAATGAAAAACACGAAGGACAAAGAAGAAGAACTGGTGAACCATACATAATTCATCCTTTAAATGTTGCTTATATTTTAACAACAATAAAAGCCGATAAAGAAACTATATGTGCTGGTCTTTTACATGATACTTTAGAAGATACAGAAACAAGCATTAGTGAAATGGAAAAAGAGTTTGGTAAAGAAATAACTAAACTTGTGGATGGTGTTACTAAAATTAATAATATAAATATTTCTACAGAAAATGAATATTTAACAAGTTATTATAAAAAAATAATCGTAGGAATGAGTGAGGATGTAAGAGTTATTATTGTAAAACTTGCTGATAGACTTCATAATATGAGAACACTTTATGCATTACCTGTTGAAAAACAAAAGAAAAAAGCTAAAGAAACATTAGAAATATTAGCTCCGATAGCACATAGACTTGGAATGCATAAAATTAAAAGTGAATTAGAAGATTTATCTTTAAAGTATTTAAAACCTGAAATATTTTTTGATATTGCAGAAAAACTTAATACAACTAAGGTAGAAAGAGATTCTTATGTTAATAATATGATGGAAGAAGTAAGTAATTTACTTAAGCAAAATAAAATAAAACACGAAATAAAAGGACGCTCAAAAAGTATTTATAGTATTTATAAAAAACTTGATAAAGGAAGAAGTTTTAATGATATATATGATCTTCTTGCTATTAGAATTTTAGTTGAAAAAGAACAAGAATGTTATTTAGCTTTAGGGCTTATTCATTCAAAATATAAACCTATTCCTAAAAGATTTAAAGATTATATTGCTATGCCTAAAACTAATCTTTATCAAACACTTCATACAACTGTAATTGGTCCTGATGGAAATCTTTTTGAAATTCAAATAAGAACTTATGATATGGATAAAATAGCAGAAAATGGAATTGCTTCTCATTGGGCTTATAAAGAAGGAAAAAATGCTTCAGTTGAAATGCAAAACATAACAGAACAAAAGTTACAATTTTATAAATCTATTATTGAACTTAATGAAGAAAAATTAAGTAGTGAAGACTTTGTTAATACAGTAACAAATGAAGTTTTAAATAATAGTATTTATGTATATACACCAAAAGGAGATGTTTTTGAACTTCCTAAAGGATCAACTCCAATTGATTTTGCTTATCGCATTCATAGTGAAGTAGGGGATAAAACGGTCGGGGCTATTGTAAATAATAATATGGTTCCTTTGTCATATGAACTTAAAAATACTGATGTTATTAGAATAATAACTAATAAGGCAAGTCAAGGTCCTTCAAGAGAATGGTTAAATATTGCAAAGACAACTCAAGCTAAAAATAAAATAAAAGCTTTCTTTAATAAAACAAGTAAAGATGATTATATAACAAGTGGTAAAGATTTATTAGAAAAAGAATTAAGAAGAGAAAAAATAGCTATAACTGATTTTATGAAACAAGAAAGTTTAAATGAAGTCTTAAAAGAATTAAAATTAGATAGTCTTGAAGATTTATATCTTAATATAGGTAATGGTAAATACAGTGCTAAAAGTGTTGTAAAAAAACAAGATGAAGAAAAAGAAGAAGAAAAGCCAAAGAAAACAATTAATAAAATCTTTGATAATGATATAATTGTTGGTGATACAAATAATATAAAAACACATATTGCTAGTTGTTGTTACCCTGTACCAGGTGATGAAATAATTGGATTTATTACTAAAACTAATGGTATTAGTATTCATCGTAAAAACTGTTCTAATGTTGAAACTTTAGATGAAAAAATAATTGATGCAAGATTTAATAAGATTACAAAAAATAAATATTATACTGAACTTCTTGTATATACTTCATCAAGCGAAAATATTTTATTTGACATAATGCAAGCTGTTAATAATATAAATATTCAAGTTGAAAGTATGAATATTATTAGTAAATCTTCTTATTATGTTTATTTAGTAACATTATTTGTTAATAATACAACAGAAATAGATAAATGTATAAAAGAAATAAATAAAGTAAAACACGTAACAGAAACTATTAGAAAGGTAGATTAATAATGAAAGTAGTAGTACAAAAAGTATTAAATGCAAGTGTTGTTGTAAATAAAGAAGAAGTTGGTAAAATTAATTCAGGATTATTAATCTTTGTAGGTTTTACACATAATGATGATATATCTAACATAAAATATATTGTTAATAAAATAGTAAATTTAAGAATATTTGAAGATAATAACAATGTAATGAATTTAAGTGCTAAAGAGCTTAATAAAGAATTACTTGTGGTATCACAATTTACTTTATATGCTGATACTTCTAAAGGAAATAGACCTAGTTATATAAATTCACTTAAACATGAAGAAGCAAGTGTTTTATATGATTTATTTGTTGAAGAATTAAAAAAATCTAATTTAAAAGTTGAAACAGGTATTTTTAGAAGTGATATGAAAGTAAATTTAATAAATGATGGACCAACTACTATTATAATAGAAAAATAGTTATGAAAGGATGATGGTAATCTTGAGCAAACTTAATTTTAAATTAATTAATTTTGCTTTAATTACTATTATTCTTTTTTTCTTTTCAAAATCATTTTTCTTTATAAAAGATATTTTTATTATATTAAAAACTATAACTTTACCAATAATAATATCTTTTATTATTTCATATGTAATAAATACTTTTTCTAAATTTATAAAAATAAATAAAAATATATCAAGAGTATTTATAATTGTATTAATATTTTTAATAATAAGTATTATTTTTTATTTTTCTATTCCGATACTTTTAAATCAAATAATAAGTTTATCTTATGAAATAGAATATTTTTTTAATAATACTAATATAGATTTAAGTTATATAAAAGATATCTTAACAAAAGAAACAGATAAAATAATAAATAAATTTATATCATTTGATATATTATCTAAATCAGTAACTACAATTACTAATATAATTGTTGTATTTATATTAAGTATTTTTTTTACCTTTAAAATGGATTATATAAAAGAAAGGATAAGACTATTTTTATTATCTTTAAATAATAAAAAACTATATAATATAATAATTAATATTGATAAAGCATTAACTAATTATTTAAAAGGTACAAGTATAATTGTAATTGTAGAAATAATTGAATATACTTTTATCTATTTAATTGTAGGGCATCCTAATTATTTATTATTAGGATTTTTAGCAGGTATAACAACTTTTATTCCTTATTTTGGGGGCTTATTTACAAATATTATTGCTCTTGTTACGGGCTTTTGTATATCTAAAAAATTATTTATTATATGTTTAATAATAGCTATTATTGTTCCTATAATAGATGGTTATATAATAGATCCTAAAATATATGAAAAAACAAATAAAATAGATAATTTAAAAGCAATAATATCTTTAATATTATGTAGTAATTTATTTGGAATAATAGGGGTATTAATTGCTATACCATTTTATATAATATTAGAAGAAGTGATAAAAGAGCTAATAAAAAAAACAGAATGAGTCTGTTTTTATTCGTTATTTTGTTCTTCAGTGTTTTCTCCAGGTGTTGGAGTTTCTGGTTTTTCAGTGTTTTCGGTAGTATTTCCTTCTTCGGGGTTACTAGGTTCAGTAGGTTTAGTTGGTTCAATTACTTCTTCTTTTTTTTCAGCAACTTTAAAGGTAATACCATCTTTTATATAGTCAACTCTTTTTGCTTCAGGTAAACTTTGAGTAAGAATTGTACCATCAGCTTTATCACTTTCTTCATATTCTATTTTTATATCAGTTATACCATTACTGTTTAGCCATGATTTAGCATAGTCAATGTTTTTGCCTACAAAATTAGGAAGTAGAGTATATAGTTTAGTAGCACTTAAACCTGTTTTACCAATTGTTGTCATTTCGAATTTATCTTCAATATCAAAATCCATTTCTTTAATCATTGTTTTTGTTGTTGTACTTAAATTCTTTTTCATTGCATCTTTTATTTTATTTAAACTACTTTGATTTGGAATATAATTATATAATATTCTTTCAGCTCTTTCATCATAAATATTTTGACTTGATCCTGCTAAATAAAGTTGTTGAATATTTATTAAATTACTATCAGTACTACTAGTTTCTAAAACAGTTTTAAATATATCATAGAAAGATAATAATTGTTTAGTAGTAAAGTTTGTGTCCATACTTTCACTTACAGTATCTAAGATGGTTAATGCTTGACTAGCACTTTTTATATTTTTAAGTTCATTTAACATAGCTTGAACTACAATTTGTTGATTAACTCCTCTTTGAAGATCACCTGTAGCAAATGCATATCTATTTCTTGCAAATGATAAAGCTTGTTCGCCATTTAATTTTTGGTATCCTTTTTTAAGACATATTTTTCCATATCTAAAACTATTATCAGTACACATATCAGTAGGTACATCAATATATACGCCTCCTAATGCATCAACTAATTTAACAACTCCTCTAAAGTTTATTTTCATATAATAATTAATTTTAACATCAGTGAAGTTTTCAATAGTTCTAATCATATGATTAGTTCCACCCCAAGCAGCATGTGTTATTTTATTTTCTTTTCCCATATTTGGAATATAAACATAACTATCTCTTGGAATACTTAATATCGTAGCATTTAATGTTTTAGGATTAAATGTTATAAGCATTAATGAATCTCCATTACCTGTAGAATTTTTATCTAATTTATCACCAGTAGCATCAACACCCATAAGTAAAAGAGTAAATGGTTCAGTAATACTTGAATTTTTATTTAATGTTATATCTTCTTCACCAGTTATTTTATTTATTTCAGATTTTTTATATGTTTTTTCTAGTGATTTTAAAACTTTTGTTTCTTCATCAATTTTACTATAAGTTTCAATTGTTTTAAACATAACTTTATAATTACTTGAAATAATTATCGCATCAAGTTTTTTCTTATATAAATCACTTATTAAAGAAGATAAGTCATCATAATCTATGATTGTATTTTTATCATTTAATTTTTCATTTTTAATAAGTTCCATTCCTAAGATATGATTATCTATATCTTTTTTATCATTAAGAATACCAATTTTTTTATCTTTTAAATCATTTAAATCTTTTATTTTACTATCAGTTTTTACAACTAATGAAGTAGAGTAAGTTATTTTATCTTTATTTATATTGTTAATTGAAGAGTATGTTTTATAAACAAAATAACCTAAAGTTGCTTGACCGACAGTTAATATAAGTAAAATAATAAAATATAAAATATATCTACCAATTTTTTTCTTTTTTATCATTTTTCTTAAAACAAATATTACAATTAAATTTATAAGTAATAAAATACCTATACCTATATATCTTAATTCTGTTTCAACACCACTTATTAAAAGAATAGAGTATGAAAGAAATAAAAATGATATAAACATAATAATACTTGTTATATTTATTAATTTTTTAAATTTATTTAACTTTCCTTTTTTTATGTCTTTTTCTTGTGTATTTTCCAAAATAATCACTCCTTATTAAATATACATTAATTATACAATAATTATTTTAATACATCAATATTTAAATAAAAAAATAAAAGCCATTTGTCATGACTTTTATTCTAGAACTGTTATATTTTTTGTAAATGTTTTACTTGCATTTTTATATTTTACATGATATTCAATTTTATATATTCCAATCTTTGTTGTATCAATTGTTTCAACTACTTCATTATTAGCATTTAACATTTTTATTGTTATTGTAGAATCTTTTGTTATATTTTTACCTTCTAAATAAACTTTAATAATATTTTCTAGTTTATCTTCAACATATGAATCTCCAATGTGAAGGGTAACATCATTTCCAAAGTATTCGAATGATACATCTGGAGATATTGTAATTGATTCGCCACTTGCTATATTTGTATTTATTTTTTCATAAGCAGTACATACTTTGTAAGTTGCATATTGATTATCAGTTTCAATAGAGTAGGTAGTGTCTTTTGTAAATCCTACATATTTTCCATCTACAAATATTTTATAACCAAAATTACCGAATCTTTCTTCTTCACCTTTATTTAATGTTTTAATTTCAACATTATTCCAAGTTAATGTTATTTTACCATCTGCATAATTTGAAGTTAGACCAGTTACATTTTCTAATGAAATATAAGCATTTGAAATATCAGTTGGCTCTGTTCCTCGTTTAAATAATTCTGTAACTTTCATATTGCTTGGTGTATTTTCACTAGGAAGAAGTCCTGGGTTTGTTCCTTTTTCAATTGCTACAGAAATAACACTTGAAGGACGTTTAAAATCTTGTCCTGTTCGATCAAATACTGCTTTAGCAAGTGCTCTATATAAGGCATTACGATGAGAAGTCATTTGATTACTTGTTAAATATTCTCCCTTAGTATTCGTATCAAATCCAGTCCACATTGCCATGACTATATTTGGCGTATATCCAACAATCCATCCATCTGGAGCTGCAGAGCTTGGATATCCCATTTGTTGACTTGTTTTACTATCGTAGTTTGTAGTACCTGTTTTTAAGGCAACGGGAGTGCCAACTGCTCCTCTAACTCCTATTTGAACTGCAACATCTTTTAATACATCAGTAATCATATAAGCTGTTGAGTCACTCATTGCTTTTGTTTTATCTGATGAATAGTTAAATGTTTCGCCAGTATCTCTTAATATAATTTTATTAATTGAATAAGGTTCATAGAAATATCCACCATTAGAGAATGCTTGATAAGCTCCTGCCATAGTAAGTGGGTTAGAACCATTAAATGCTCCGATTGAATGTGCTTCATGTAAGTATGTGCTTCCTTCAGTTGTTTCAGGTACAATTCCAAGGGATGTTACAAACTCGTATATTTTTTTATTATCTACTTGTTGGAAGGCTTTTAAAGCAGGAACATTTCTTGAATCGCTAAGGGCATATCTTAAAGTAATATCTCCTAGATATCTAAAGTCGTAGTTTTTCATAACACCACCACCTGTATAAGAATATACTTCATCTTTGAAAATTGTATATGTACTCCAGTTATTATATTCCATACCAGGACCATAATCGAATAATGGTTTAGCAGTAGAACCTATTTGTTTATTTATATCAGTTGCATAACTTAAAACTCTTTCACCTTTTCTATTTCTTGCAGAACCTATTGCTAAAATCTTTCCTGATGTTGATTCAACTGCTGCAACTCCTGCTTGAAGAGTAGGTTTATTTTTAGGCCATGTATATGTTTTTTCATTCATTACATTATTAACGCCTTCTTGTTTTTTAGTATCCATATTAGTATATATTTCCATTGGATAAAAATATGGGTCAAGTCCAGTTTTTTTAATAGCTTCTTTTACAACGTAATCAATATACCCTTGATAAATACTAGTAGAATTAGAATTAGCATTTAAAATTGATTCAATTGATATATTATTAGCAATTTCAGCTTCTTCTTTTGTTATATATCCGTGTCTAACCATTAAATTTAAAACGGTTTCTCTTCTTTCTTTAGCATATTCTGGATTTACAGTTGGATCATATTCTCCAGGTGCTTGAAATAACCCTGCGATTAATGATGCTTCAGCTAAGTTAAGTTCATAAGCATGTTTATTAAAATAAGATAAAGATGCTTGTTCTATTCCATATGAATAATTACCTAAATAAGGATTATTTACATAATATTCAATTATTTGTTGCTTAGAAAGATTTTTTTCTATCTTAAATATAGATAAATATATATCTGTAAATTTACGAGTTATACTAACATCAGAGTTAGTAAGGTTATTTTTTGATACTTGCATTGTTAAAGTAGAAGCACCACCACCACCACGACCTAAAACTTGTCCGATTGCTGCTTTTATAAATCTTGGAGCATCAAATCCATTATGTTGGAAGAATCTTGAGTCTTCGGTTGCAATAATTGCATTTATTAATACTTCAGGTATTTCATCGTATGTAACTTTTTCACGTTTTTCTTCTCCTAAAGTAGCTTTAAGTTCATTTTTATTATCATAAATAAGGGTTGTTTCATTTCTATCAAATTTTTCTATATCAAACTCTGGTGCTTTAGCCGCAATATAAATAAAGAAAGCAGTCATTAAAACAACACCTACGATACAAAAAACGATTCCAACAATAACAATTGTTTTTATTATCTTTCTTATTTTACTATCTCTAGCAGTATTATCAAGTATCTGTGTAAAAATCATAATAACAATAAATAAAAATGTCATTACGAAAGAAATTAATTTGCCAAAAAGTATATAACAAATACCAAATATTAATACTATTAAAGCAAGTAAAATTAATATAAATAACTTATCAACTTTTTTCCCTTTAAAATTTTCATTTGGTTTTTTTAATACTTTCTTCTTTTTCTTTTTGACTGATACTTTTTTCATCTTAGCCATTGTCCCTTCTAAATTATCGATATTTTCAATTTCTTCTTCTTTTATATCATTAATATTAATTTTTTTATTATCTTTTTTCTTTATAGGTTTAAATTTAAACTTTTCTTTAAAATTAATATTAATTTTTCTTTTAATATTTTTATCTTTTTTTTCATTATTAACTGTTTTTTTCATAAATACCTCCAAATTCATCAATTATTTTCAAATAATCTAATCTAGGATTTAAATTAAAATTTATTTTATGACCTTTGTCTTTAAAATAAGCAAGAGGAATAGATTTTCTAGTATTATTATTTAAAAATTCTAAAAAGTCTTTTGCAAATAATAGATATGTTATATTTAAATTATTAAATCTTACTATAATAAAACATATACCATTATGTTCATAAACCTTTTTAATATGGTTTATTTGATGTTTATGAATATTTTCTAATGGAAAACTTGTTTTAGAAGTAGTTTCTTTTGCTTCAAAATCAATATATTTTCCTTTATAAAGACCATTGTAATCCGTTGTTGAGGGTTCTTTAAAATAGGCAAGTGTTATTTTATTTAAAGATGTTTTAGTTACTTGAATTGGTGTAGGTTTTTTATGAATTATTGCAATATTATTTTCCAAGTAATAATTATTTGTTAGGTTTAAATCATCTTCTAAAGTCATTCCACGATTACCATATGTTTTAACTTTTTTAACCTCTTTATTTTTAATTGTTCCTTTAGGATATTTTATATTCATATTATTTCCCTTCTTGTTTATATTAAAATTATACTATAAAAGTAATAATTTTTCTATTCTTTTTTATTATATTTAACATAATTTGATATCTTTTGTCGAATATAATGAAATATTTATATTTTGTAGTATATTATTTATAGAAAGAATGAAAAGAGGAATTTTATGAATAATGATTATGTAAGTTTAGTATTTAATGATTTATTAAGTAAAACAAGATATACTAGGTTAAAATTAAATATTTATCATTTAAATGAACTAAAAAAGAAATAAGTTATGTTAATACAATTGACAAAATTCTTTTTTTTTCTTAAAATATAGTATGTAAGGATTGGTGAAGTGTATGTTTCAAAATAATTTGAATTTAACTGCTAATGAAATACTTGAAAAAGAATTTAAAATAGATACTAGAGGTTATAGATTAAAAGAAGTAGACCAATATCTTGATTTAATTATTCAAGATTATGAAACTTTTATTAAAATAATCGAGCAACTATCTAAAGAAAATCAAAAATTAAATGATGAAATACTTAAATTAAAACAAGATTTAAGAGATGCATCTATTCAAACAGAAATAGCTAAAGCTAGTCCAAATAACTCAAATAATTTAGATGTATTAAAAAGATTATCTAATTTAGAAAAAGTTATATATGGTAGTGAAAAAGAAGATAAAGAGTAATAATATTTTAGGCAAACGCTGTATAATTTATTATATAGAGGAAAGTCCATGCTCGCAAAAGCTGAAATGCTTTTAGTGTTTGTGCTTAAGGAATAAATAACTTAAGGTAGAGTAATCTAACGGCTTAAAAGGAAACCTAAGTCTTTTGATATGGTGTCTTTTTTGTAAAGTGCTATAGTGACGAATTTATTAGAAATAATAAAAGTGGAACGAAGTAAACCCCACAAGCGAGAAACCCAAATTATGGTAGGGGAGTTCTAATAGGGAATAAAAACTGATTTAGAGATCGAAAGATAGATAAATGTTTGCCACCTTTAAGGTACAGAACATGGCTTATTAAATGTTATTATTAAATAAATAGAGGTGTTATTTTGAAAGAAATTGGAGAATCGTTTAAAGAAAAACGAGAAGAAATAGGAATTACTTTAGAAGAAGTTTCTAAAGATTTAGGAATAAAAGAAGTATTACTTGAAAACTTAGAAGAAGGAAATGCTAAAGTATTTAAAGATATTTTGGAAATAAAAGATACTATTGAAAGTTATTCTAAATATTTAGGACTTGATACAGAAAAAATAATGGATGAATATAATGATTATTTATTTGAAAAAACTTCTAAAATAAGTATTAATGATATAAAAGAAAGATTAGAAAAGACAAATAAAGAAAAAGTTGTTAAAAAGATAAAATCACCATATACAAAAGAAATGATAGATTTTAATAAAAAATATAACATTATATTAATAATAGTAGTTTTTATAATAATTTTATTATTTATACTTTTTGTACTTAAAAAGTTTATCATTGGATAGGAGTAAGAATATGAAAAAAATAAAATTTAATGTACCAACAAAACTTACTTTTGTAAGACTTATATTATCGCTTATTATAATAATCTTATTAATTTTTCCTTTTTATAGGGTAGGAATAAATTTTCCACAGTTTTTATTTAAAAATATTTTAATAGATTTAAGATATTTAATAAGTGGTGTATTATTTATAATAGCTAGTATTACTGATTATTATGATGGAAAATTAGCAAGGAAAAATAACGAAGTAACTAATTTTGGAAAATTAGTTGATGCAATTGCAGATAAAGTTTTAGTAAATTCTGTTTTAATTATTTTTGCTTGTCAAGGTTTTATAAGTGCTGTTGTTCCTGTTGTTATAATTGTAAGAGATATTATTGTTGATGCAATTAGGATGATTTGTGCTAATAATGGTAAAGTTCAAGCAGCTAAATTATCAGGTAAAATTAAAACTGCCACTTTAATGATAGGAATTATTCTTACATTCTTTTATAATTTACCATTTCAAATATGGGGTTATAGGGTTAGTGATTTCTTCTTATATTTTGGTACAATTATGTCAATTGTTTCAATGTGTGAGTATTATTATTTAAATAAAAAAATGATTTTTTTAGAATTTGAAGAAAAGTAATTTTGAAAATTCAGGCTTAAAACAGCTTGAATTTTTAATTTTGATCTTAAGGCGAAAAGTTAAAATTGAAGCAAAAAAATAGTCAACAAACAAATGTTTGAAAAAAGTATTGACATTTTAAATTTTATATTTTATAATGGATTTATGAATGGAGGAAATGTTATGGCAAAACAAGTAACGAAAGAAAAAGATAAGAATTTAGAGGCGGTTTTACAAGAAATAGAAAAGCAATTTGGAAAAGGTTCAATAATGAAATTAGGAGAAAATCCTCATATGGAAGTTGAAACAACTTCAAGTGGTAGCTTAGCTCTTGATTTAGCACTTGGTGTTATGGGGTATCCAAAAGGAAGAATAATTGAAATATTTGGACCAGAATCAAGTGGTAAAACAACTGTAGCATTGCATGCAATTGCAGAAGTGCAAAAACAAGGTGGAAGAGCAGCATTTATAGATGCAGAACATGCACTTGATCCTATTTATGCTAAAAAATTAGGGGTTGATATTAATGAACTTTTATTATCTCAACCAGATACAGGAGAACAAGCACTTGAAATATGTGAAGCTTTAGTTAGAAGTGAAGCAGTTAATATTGTTGTTATAGATTCAGTTGCAGCATTAGTACCTCAAGCAGAAATTGATGGAGATATGGGGGATTCTCATGTAGGACTTCAAGCAAGACTTATGTCACAGGCTTTAAGAAAACTTTCAGGAACAATAAATAAAACGAAAACAACAGCAATTTTTATTAATCAATTAAGAGAAAAAGTTGGAGTAATGTTTGGAAATCCTGAAACAACTCCTGGAGGAAGAGCATTAAAATTTTATTCTACAATAAGACTTGATGTAAGAAGAGCAGAATCAATTAAAAATGGTGATGCAATTGTAGGTAATAAAACAGTTATTAAAGTTGTTAAAAATAAAGTCGCTCCACCATTTAAAACTGCTACTGTTGAAATAATGTACGGTCAAGGAATATCAAAAGAAAGTGAAATAATAGATTTAGCGGCTAATGCTAATATTTTAGATAAAAGTGGTGCATGGTATGCTTATAAGGGTGAAAAAATAGGACAAGGTAAAGAAAATGTTAAAATGTATTTAAAAGCTAACCCTAAATTAAAAGATGAACTTGAAAAACAAGTAAGAGATTTTTATTCTAAAAAAGAAGTAATTGATGAAACTACTGAGGTAGTAGAAGAATAAAAATAATAAATTTAAAGTACAAAGTTTGTACTTTTTTACATTATAATTAAAATAAATTAAATAAAACTATTTAAAAAAATGTATTGTTGTGATAAAATATAAATATAAATTAAAAATACGGAGGGATTTATATGGCTTTTGATAAATTTAAAAAATTTATAGGTACTGATTTTGGTGAAGATACAAAAGATGATGAATATTATGGTGTAACAAAAGATGGTTTTAAAGAAACAACAGGTAATGGTAATAAAATGATTTTACTTGAACCACGTGCATTTTCTGAATCACAACAAATCGCTGATTATTTAAAAGCAAGAAATACTGTTGTTGTTAATTTAAAAAGAGTAACTCCAGAACAAGCAAAAAGAATAATAGATTTTTTAAGTGGTACACTTTATGCGATAAGTGGAACATTACAAAAACTTGGTAATGGAATATTTTTATGTACTCCAAATAATGTTTCAGTTGAAGGAAAAATGACTGAAGGGGAAAAACCAAAAGTAAAAAAAGAAGAAGAAAATAAAGAAAATAACGAATACGAATGGTAAGATAAAAAAGTAATTAGGTGGTGATGTTTTTTGAATGACACATATTCTTATGATAAAGAAGAGATAAAAGAAATATTAGATTATGCAATTAGAAAAATAGAACAGAATATATCTACAATTAAAGATCAACAAATAGAAATTGATAGATTAAAAAAAGAATTAGAAATATCACGTAATATACCATATAATTACAATTATGAAAAAGAAGAACAAATAAAAAAAGAATTAAAAGAAAATGCAAAAAAAGAAGCAGAGTTAATAATAAATGAGGCAAGAAACAATGCCAATAAAATAATAAATGATGCTTTAATAGAAACACAAAAATTAGATATGAAAAAAGAAATGTTAGAAAAAAATATAAAGCAGTTAAAATCTAAAGTTAGGGAAGTTTTAACAAAACAATTTGAACTTATCGATGAGATTGAAATTTTATAATTTTAATCTTTTTTTAATATTTATTATATACTATAATATATATGAAAGGAAAAAATTATGAAAGATAATAAAAAACTTAGGATAGGAATTTTTACAGATGTGTATTATCCATCAATAAGCGGGGTAGTCATCGCAGTTGAAAATCTAAAAAAAGCATTAGAAAAATACGAAAACTGTAAAGTATTTATAATTACAGTTAACAGTATTCCTAAAAATAATAAATATATAAAAAAAGATGATGTTATAAGAATACCAGGGTTACCAATTAATATATATGATTATAAAGTAAGAATAACATATCCTGTAAAAGCTGTTAAAATGATTAAGGATTTACATTTAGATTTAATTCATTCTAATACTGAATTTGGGATAGGACTTTTTGCTAAGTCAATGGCTAAAAAATTTGATATACCAATGGTTCATACTTATCATTCTTTATATGAACAAAATCTTGATACAATGCTAGATCATTTTACTTCTAAGGTAACAAAAAGTATTTTAAAATCATATATGAAAGTATATTTTTCAAAAACAATAAAAGAAGTTATCGTACCAAGTTTAAAAACAAAAAATAATATAATAAAAAACTATAAAGTAAAACACAACATAAGTATTATTCCAAGTGGTATTGATATAGATAAATTTAATATAGATAATATTAAAAAATCTAAAATAAAAGAAATTAAAAAGAAATATAATATTAAAGATGATGATTTTATTTCATTATCTGTAAGTAGATTAGGAAAAGAAAAAAATGTTGATTTTTTAATAGAAAGTTATGTTAATGTAGTAAAAAAACATAAAAATGCTAAACTTTTAATCATAGGAACAGGTCCTTTGGAAAAAGAATTAAAAGAATTAGCTAAAAAGTTAAATATTTTTGATAATTGTATTTTTACAGGTAAAGTAGATTATCAAGATATTCCTATTTTTTATAATATATCAAACGTTTTACTAACGGCATCACATTATGAAACACAAGGTTTAACCTTAATGGAAGCATTTTCATCTTCTAAACCTGTTTTATGTATAAATGATGAAAGTTTTATAGATGTTGTTATTAATGGTTATAATGGTTATATATTTAAAAATAAAAGTGAACTTACTCAATTAATCTTAAAATTAATTGATGATAAAAGATTATTAGAAAATTTGGAAAATAATGCTAAAATTAGTTCTAATAATTATTCTCTTTCTTGTTTTGCTTCAAAAGTAAAAGATGTTTATATAAAAGCATTAAAAGAATATACTGTTTAAAATAGTAAAAATACTTCCAATTAAGTAAAAAATAATTGTTAAGTATTTTTTATTATAACTTAATGATTCTTTTAATAATTCATATATAGATATATATAACATAATGCCAGAAATTAAAGAAAATAAAAACCCTAAAAATAATATATTTACATAAGGACCAATAAAGATAAAACAAAGGAATGCTCCGAAAGGTTCTGATATAGAAGAAATAAAAGTATATAAAAAGGCTTTTTTCTTATTATTTAAAGAATAATAAATAGGAAGAGAAATACTAATACCTTCGGGTATATTATGAAGAGCAATGGCAATAGTCAATTTTAAACCTAGATTTAAATTAGATGTAGTTGTTAAAAATGTAGCTATACCTTCAGGAATATTATGAATAATTATAGCTATCATAGAAAACAAACCAACATGATAAAGTTTATCTTTTTTATTATAAGTTTTATCTGGTAATAATTTATCAATTAAAATAGATAAAACAATACCTATAATTATAAATAATAAAATGTTTATTAAAGAAAATATATTATTATAAGATTTATTAAGTATATTAAAAGCTTCAGGAATTAAATCAAAAAATGATACAAAACTCATAACACCACTTGCAAATGCTAAAGAAGATATTATTATATTATCTTTTTTCTTATTGTTAAAAAAAATAAAAACACTTCCAATTAAAGTAGAAAATCCTGCGATAAAAGATAAAATAAATCCTAATTTTATATTCATAAGAAACCCTCTTTCATATTTTTAATCTTGTTTACTTATATTTAAGATAATTCCTATCATAATCATTGTTATAACTAAACTACTTCCTCCATAACTTAAAAAAGGAAGGGTTACTCCAGTAACAGGAATAAGACCTATTACAACAGATAGGTTAAGCACTGCTTGAAATATTATTTGAAAAATTATACCAAATATTAAATATTTTCCAAAAAGGTCTGTTTTTTGTAATGCTATTTTTATTGATGTATAACAAATAATAATAAATAAAATAATAACAAATAATGCTCCGACAACACCAAATTCTTCACAAATTATTGAAAAAATAAAATCAGTTTGAGGTTCTGGCAAGTAAAAACTTTTTTGCCTAGAATTTAAAAAACCTGTTCCAAAAAGTCCTCCTGGACCTATGGCATATAAACTTTGAATTATTTGAAAGCCACTTCCTAAAGGATCTTTCCATGGGTCTATAAAAGATGTTATTCTAGCCATACGATATGGTGCAATAACAATTAAAGCAGTTATTCCTATTATTCCTACAAAACCTAAAATATAAAAGAATTTCATATTTAAACCTGAAATAAAAAGTAAAGCAACAATACTCATTACTAAAACCATACCAGTTCCAAAATCTGGTTGTAACATAATAAGTCCAAAGAATAATCCTACCACAATTAAAACAGGTAATATTTCTTTGAAATTTATTTTTTTAACTTTTGATAAATATTTAGAAACAAAAATAATTAATCCTAATTTAGCTATTTCACTAGGTTGAATACTAAATGAAAAAATACTAAACCAGCTTCTTGATCCATTTCTTACAACACCAAGTCCTGGAATTAAAACAAGTATTAATAAGATTAAACAAAGTAATATTATTAAGTTAGCTTTTTCATAATATATTTTATAATCAATTTTACTAATTATTTTCATTAAAATAAATCCTAGTCCTGCAAAAAGAAGTTGAAAAATAGCATATTTTAAAGCATTATTAAATTTATATAAAGCCCAAATATGTGATGCTGAATATATCATGATAATTCCAAATATAGTTAAAATAACAACACTAATAAGTAATATTTTATTATATTTATTTTTAATACTAAACATTTTATCAACTCGTTTCTATATAATTTTATTAATAAAATAAAAAAAGTATTTACAAAAAATACTTTTTTGACATTTAATTACATTTATTTTTGTTACAACAACAATTATTATTATTTCCTCCGTAGTTAAAGAAGAAGATAAAGAATATAATAATTATAATAATCCAAATCCAACTCCAGTTAGATCCGTTATCATTACTATAGTAAGGATATCCAGGATAATACATAAAAACACTCCTTTCTATTTATATTATATTTTTAAGGTGTAAACTTGGAGATAGTGTATTACCTATAAAAAGTAATTTTATAAATATTTCACATAATTACTACATAATCTTTATTGTATTTTTTTGGTATAAATGTTAAAATTATTAATGTAGGAAGGGTGATTACTTTGGATAATAAAGATGAAAAAGAAATAAAAAAAGTAACAAGAAAAAAGAAAGAAAATAATGAAAATGAAATTAAAGAAAAATTAAAAACAGAGGAAAACAAACCTTTAGAAAAAGAAGTTTTTAAAGAAACAAAAAAAGATGTAATAAATAAAAATAGTAATAAAACAATTATTATTATTGTAGTTACAGCATTAATAACAACTGCTATTGTTCTTTCAATGTTTTATTTATTTTATATTAATAAGGCAGGTACAAGTGGAAAATTAGAATTTGTTAAGAATGTTAATATAACAGAAACAGGCATTGCCGATAGTGTTGAAAAAGTAGTTGATTCTGTTGTTGTTGTAGAAAACTATAAAAATGGTAAATTAATATCAACAGGAACTGGTTTTGTATTTAAAAAAGATAATAAAACAAGTTATATTTTAACAAATAGTCATGTGGTGGAATCAGGAACAGAATATAATGTAATATTTACAAATAATGAAAGAGTTAAAGCTACTTTAGTAGGAAATGATACTTATTCAGATGTTGCTGTTTTAAGTGTTGATAGTAGTAAAGTTATATCTGTTGCAACACTTGGAAGTAGTGAAAGATTAAGAGTAGGAGATACGGCATTTACTGTAGGAGCTCCCCTTGATGCGAGTGCATATTCTTGGACTGTAACAAGAGGTATTATTTCAGGAAAAAATAGAAAAGTTGAAGTATCAAGCGCTTCATCATCTTTTGTAATGAATGTTTTACAAACTGATGCTCCGATTAATTCAGGTAACAGTGGAGGACCTTTATGTAATGTAAATGGTGAAGTAATTGGAATTACAAATATGAAAATATCAAATACAACAGTTGAAGGTATGGGATTTGCTATTCCAATTGAAACTGCAATAGAATACGCTAATAAATTTATCAATAAAGAAGCAATAATAAGACCATATTTAGGTATAAGTATGTATGATGCAAGTAGTACTATATTAAAAAAAGATGGTGTTTATGTTGTAGCAGTTGAAGAAAACTCATCAGCTTCAAAAGCAGGTTTAAAAGAAGGAGATATTATTACTAAAATTGATGATGTAGCTATTAAAAACACTTCTTACTTTAAGTATGAATTATATAAACATAATGTTGGGGATACAGTTACTTTAACTTATTTAAGGAATAATAAAGAACATAAAGTGACAATTAAACTTGTTGCAAGTAATAAAAATGCATAAAAATAGATGAAAATCTATTTTTTTGTGGTATTATATAATTATAAAAATAAAGAAAGAGGGAATATTTTATGAAAAAATTTGGAAGCTTACTATGGGGACTTGTTTTTATCGCAGTAGGAATTATCGTTGGCCTTAATTCATTTAAGGTAACAAATATTGATTTGTTTTTTAATGGATGGTGGACACTTTTTATAATTGTTCCATGTTTTATTGGACTATTTACGGACAATGATAAAACAGGAGATACAGTTGGAATTGCTGTTGGTGTAATTTTATTATTATGTTGTCAAGATATTTTAAATTTTGATATACTATGGAAATTATTATTACCAATTATTTTAATTATAATAGGATTATCATTCATTTTTAAAGAAACATTAAATCGTGATTTAAGTAAAAAAATAGGAGAATTAAATAAAAGCAAAAAAGATGATAAAGAAATAAATGCAATTTTTTCTAGTAAAGATTTAAATTATGATAATGAAAAGGTTAATAGTTTAGATTTAAATGCAGTTTTCGGTGGAGTTAAATGTGATTTAAGAAATGCCAAATTAGATAAAGAAGTTGTAATTAACACTTGTTCTGTTTTTGGAGGTATTGATATATATGTAAAAGAAGATACAAAAGTTTTAATTAAATCAACATCCTTATTTGGAGGAGTAGAAAATAAAAAGAAAACAGAAACTAATGATAAGTCAAAAACTATTTACATTAATGCTTTTTGTATGTTTGGAGGAGTTGACATTAAGTGACAACAACGAACAAAATAATAAAATACTTAGCAATAGGGTTTGGATGTTTTTTAACATTTTTGATTATTTATACAGTTGTCGTAGGATTTTATGGTTTAACAGAACTTTTATTTTCTAACAAGAAAAATGATAATGATAATTTGAATCAAAATAAAGTATGTAATTATGCTTCAAGTTTTAATGAATTAGATATTGATATTAAAAACAGTAGTTTAATTATTAAAACTGGTGATGAATTTTTAGTAGAAACTAATAGTGAAAACATATCTTGTAATAATGAGGGTAATAAACTTGTCATAAAAGAAAGTAAATCTAGTTTTCTTAAAACGAAGGATATTAAAACTGTAACAATATATATTCCTAATAACATGTTTTTAAATGAAATTGATTTAGAAACAGGGGTAGGAAAAGTAAATATTGATAATCTTAATACAAATAATTTAGAATTAAGTTTTGGTGTTGGAGATGTTTTAATTAATGAAATTAAAGTAAATTATGCTAAAATTGAAACAGGAGTAGGTAAGGTAACTATTAAAAATGGTAATTTTAGTAATTTAGATTTAGATACTGGTTTAGGCGAAGTTAATATTACATCTTTAATAAAAACAGTTGGTAAAATAGATACTGGTGTTGGAAACTTAAATTTAAATTTAATTGGAAAAGATTATAAAATAAAAGTTAATAAAGGACTTGGCGTTACAAAGATTAATGGTAATGAAGTAAGTGATAACCAAGTATTAGGAAATGGAAATGTTTTTGTTTTTGTTGATGGAGGAATAGGCAAAATAGATATAAATTATACAAAATAACTAAAAAATTGTAAAAAAGTTAAAATTGCTTAATACATAAGTATTCATATAAAAAAATAATTGAAAAGTGAAAATTAAGTCTTAAGATGAAATTTAAAATTTCATCTTTTTTTTATGCCTGAAAAGTCAAAATTAGCCATTTGCAAAGCATTTTTATATATGCTAACCTATCTAACTGGAGGGTTTATATGGAAAAAGATTATAAAAAAGAATTAATAAAATTGGTAGAAAAAGCAGAAGTAAACAAAGGGTATCATGATTATTTTAAGAATAAAGATTTGGTAAATAATTACTTTGAAATAGGAAGACTTCTCGTTGAAGCACAAGGAGGGGAAGAAAGAGCAAAGTATGGTAATGGATTAATTAAAGAATGGAGTATTGAGTTAA
>OJMM01000051.1_pt1 | contig 62790 bp, 64 predicted proteins | sample 1597231 | NCBI WGS metagenome assembly OJMM01 (sample SAMEA2452128, study PRJEB22498) | human gut metagenome | reverse complement strand
GGCTCTATCAATAAATCAAAAGGCCTATTTGGATATAAACTGACTCATGTCATAATAGGAAGCAGAGAATTTTTCTTTACGAAATCACAACTGTGTTTCCAAAGCCCTATCTCTCTGCTTTCTTAAGTCTATTATAATGTATGCCTACAAAATAAAAGACTAGAAGTTAAATATAAGCAACCTCTAGTCAGTATGTTTATTTAGTGAAGAGAAGAACGATACATTAATAGTCATAGCTATCAATCGTTGTTTACGAGCTTACCTTATGGATGTCTCAAGTTATAATGATTAACTTCTCTTCAGTGATATGATATCACTTCTAGATAAAATAAAAAACTAGAATTATTACTTGATTAACTTCTAGTTCTATAATACGAAAATCCCTAATCGAGTGGATTAAGGCTAACGAGATCAAGGTATTAAATAGCGGAATTAAGATAGCGTAAAACATATTCAGGGAGATTGACTATACTTCCTTACGAAAGTAGAAATTTACCGTTAATGTGGTCGCTGGACTGCTTGGTAATGAAAGTTCTGATTCAAATAGATTTACACTTGTAACTCCAAAGTCTGAAAATGATGTACGATTACAAGCTACACTTGGCAATCAGAACCCCACGGGCTTGCCCGTGGGAGTAGTCAGAGAGATGACTTTGAATCAAGCAGAATTCTTTTAGATTATATTAAGTATATTGAGCAAGATGAAGACTCTATGCATAAAATGAAACTAGATGCGGTTGTGATTATGCAGATTTATGAATTGATTTTCTCAATTTATGCCAATCACGAAGATCTAGAAGGTATGCAGGATATAGTAGTACGCGCTAAAAAAGCATCAAGCTGTTTCCATAGGAAAGAAGCTTATGCAATTTACTATAATATGCTTTCTGAGTATTATGATATTCTTCTTGATGGCTTTTATGATACAGACAATCAAGATGAAGAACGAGTACTCAACAAGATGCTTGACGCTATTGAAAAAACATTATTTTATTCTAAACAAAATATTTCTTATGATATCAATCATTTGTATGTAAAAAATATTTTGGCTAAAGCCACAATCTTGATGCGAAGTAATCGAGGTACGATAAGAAAAATCGATAAGCTGATTACTAACGCAAAGAAAATAATCATAGAGGATACAATGGAATATGCGGATGTTCGATTGCAGTATTATTTAGTATGTGCCTGGTATTATGCATTAGTACAAGATGACAAAGATATGGCAGAAGTATTTATCGAAGATGCACTAGAGTTATCCAATGTTATAATTCCAACTGATTTACAGAAAATTGAGGATGTGATTATTCCTTGTGCCAATATTTACTTTGAACTATGTTGTTATAATCTGGCTATGACTTTGTTGTATAAAGGCACACGCCTCTGTATTAAGCATATCAATACAGATTCTTATGCGTTTATCAGACAGCTGCTCTATAATCATTTCTTTCAGGTTGGCATAGAAGCACAGCAAGTTGAATGGTGTCAAAAGATGATCAAACTTATAGAAATAGAGAATAAAGAAATTGTGGATGATAAAAATAGAGTGATTATTCCAGAAGAGGTACGAAGTTTATAGTGTAAGTATCCAAGTCTGAACTATTATAGTTCAGGCTTTTTTGTTTGCATCCACAAAACCAGATATAAAAATCACCATGTTATATTTTGGTCAGAAAAAGGAAGGAGAATGCATATGAATAGGTATTAAGAATAAATTCAATAATACGAATAATAATGAGGAGGCTTAATTATGAATAAGAAAATATTTATTGTGATTATGAGTTTATTAGTTAGTTTAACTGGATGTGGTAGTAGTAAGACTACGAGTAGTAGTCCAAAGGAAAAAATCAATATAAAAGATATTGCTTGGAATGTGGATGAAGGTATTGTGAATGGAGAACGTTGTGTACTTCTTGATTATACGAATAATACAAATTATACAATCACCGACTTTGAACTTACATTCAAAGAAAAAAAGAATATAACTGAAGAAGAAAAATCAAAATTATATTCAGAAGTCAAAGAGTCATGTGGATTAACTGATGAATACAATAATAGTTCTATTTCTATGTATGCGGATAGTAATCAGGTTGTGAATAAAAAAGAATCTGTTCCGAATGTGCATTGTTGTTACGATAACTATTATTATGTAAAGAATATTAATCACTATAAGTTGATGGAACCTGATATTGCGACTATTAAGTATATTGATAATAATAAGGTCTATACTGAATACTATGATTTTAGTGCAAAAAAATATTCTCTTGATAAAGAGACACAGATAGCTAATCAATGGTCTAAAACAGAATTAGGAGATAAAATTCCTAAAACAAATGCAAAGGTAGTAGAAATCATCAGAGATGATCAAATAAACTTTACATTTGAAGCTTATGGATTGTCACGAGATCAGTTTAATGCTTATGTTGAAGAATGTGAAAAACGTGGCTATAACGTTGATTTGAGTTATGTTGATGGATTCTATAGCGCAAATAGTAAAGAAGGCTATAATATTAAGGCAGTGTATGATGAAGATGATCATCGAATTACTGCAGGAATAAATTCTCCAAAAGCTAATTATGAATAATGTAAAGGCGGTTCACTTAATAATGTGAATCGCCTTTATTCATTTCCTTTACACTTTGTCTTTTACGTATTGTGAATGGCACAATTGAGCGTGTCGCAAACATGGTAGGTGTTTCTATATGTTTAATAAGCTGGACTACTGCTTCCATGCCTAACTGATTTGGGCTTACATCAATAGAAGTCAGTGGTGGTTCTGAGAAACGTGCAAAGATAGAATTATTAAAGCTCACAATAGAAATATCATCAGGTACTTTCTTTCCTGCTTCAGTAATAAGTCTAATCATAATGACTGCATAAATATCATCACATACCACAAAGGCGCTCGGACAGTCATCACTTCTTAATAATTCAAGTATTTCATTGGGATTATAGGAATAACTTGAAGAAAGATTCTTAATATAGTCTTCTTTCACTTCATAGCCTGCTTCGGATAAAGCTTGTATATAACCAAGACGTCGATCTATAGAATACTGTACATCTTTTTTCTCACCAATATAACCAATCTTTTAATGTCCTTTTTTTAATAAGTATTTCACTGCCTCATAGCCTGCCTGGACATTATCTGTATCTACACTGACTGATGTAATGGAATTCATTGGTGGTTTACCAATCATAATATAAGGAATCATACGTTCTCTTAGATAATCTGTCACAGAAGATTCAATTTTTGTATTGAGGAAGATATATCCTTCACAATCCGCAATTTCCATACTTGTCTTCATTTCTCTCGTATCTGCACCAGTAATAATATGGAGACTATAACGCCCTTTATTACACATATAACTAATACCTCTTATTATTTCTAGATAGAATGGATTCTCATAGACATCTACCCTAGAACGAGGAAAGACGACACCAACATCATGTTTCTTAATATGTGATTTATCATATACATAACCGAGTTCATCCATTACTTTACGTACTTTTTCTTTCGTTTCTTCACTAATAGAATAATGATTATTAATTGTACGAGATACAGTAGATGGAGATACACCTGCTTTTTTTGCGATATCTTTAATTGTGATACTCATTTAAATCACCTCACTTTTATTATACTTATTATTGTTGCGTTGCGCTAACATTTGCATATTATATGCGTAAATACCCTATTTTGTTGCATAAAATCTATTGTGTAAGTGTTTACAATCATTAAAATAGAATTTGTAAGAAAAAGGGAGTAAGACATAACCTTATTAAAAGGAGGAAAAAGAAAATGAAGTTCATGACACTTAACACACATTCACTAAGTGAATGTGATGAAAAGAATAAGCTCCAGACAATTGCAAATTTTATTCTAAATCATGATGTTGATGTCATTTGTTTACAAGAAGTCAATCAAAGTATGACCGCAAAAAGTGTTTCTACCGACAAATCTTATGTTGGTAGAGACATTATTAAAGAAGACAATTATGCACTTGGATTAAGCCAATTACTTGGTGATCAATACAATTGGAACTATATTCCAGTTAAAGTAGGTTATGGCAAGTTTGATGAAGGTGTAGCCATCTTCTCTAAGTACCCAATTGTGAATAGTGAAAATACTTTATTGACGCAAACTAATGATTATACGTTCTGGAAGAAACGTAATTCTCTTGGAGTAGAAATAGTAAAAGAAAACACACATTTCTGGGTTTATACAGCCCATTTAGGATGGTGGAATGATGATGAGGAACCTTTCATCAACCAATGGCATAAGCTCAATGTTGTGGCGAATAAAGAAGTCCCTGTTTACTTAGCAGGAGATTTCAATGCACCTGATATTATTCCAAACCAAAGTTATGAGACTATTAAAGAAGATGGATGGTTTGATACACGTGACTTAGCTGATGATGCCCAAGGTCGTTTTACTGCTCAAGGTAAAATAGATGGATGGGATGAAGCAGTGGATGGTATGCGTATTGATTATATTTGGTGTAATAAAAAAGAACATGTAAAAAGCCATCATGTCATATTTGATGGTACACATGAAGATGTAGTTTCTGATCATTTTGGATTATTTATGGAGGATAGTTTATGAGAAAAAGTGGTGTGTTAGTATCCGTATCATCTTTACCTAGTAAGTATGGTATTGGCTGTTTTGATGAAGCTGCTTATAAGTTTGTAGATGATTTAGTAGAAGCTAAACAAACATATTGGCAGATTCTCCCTTTAGGTATTACTGGTTATGGTGATTCACCTTATCAGTCATTCTCTACTTTTGCAGGTAACCCATATTTTATTTCTTTAGATGAGTTTGTGAAATGTGGTTATTTAAAGGAAGAAGATCTACCAAAGGCAGATATAAACAGTGATTATGTTGATTATTCTTATCTCTATGAAAATAGATATGCATTATTAAAGAAAGCTTATGAGAATTCACATATTACTGATAATGAAGATTTTAAAGCTTACTGTAAGGACAATGCATGGTGGTTAGAAGATTATGCATTATTTATGGCAATAAAAGCATCTTATGATAATCAGGGCTGGGAAAATTGGCCTTTAGAATTACGTTTAAGAAATGATGCGTCCCTTACTGAAAAACGTAACGAACTAAGTGATGATGTTAATTACCATAAGTTCTTACAGTATTATGTATGGAAACAATGGTATGCATTAAAGGATTATGCAAATAGTAAAGGGGTAGAAATTATTGGTGATATTCCTATCTATGTTGCATATGATTCATCTGACGTATGGGGACAGCCAGAATTATTCCAGCTAGATCCTGAAGTTAAACCAACTGCAGTTGCAGGTGTACCACCTGATGGTTTCTCTGCTGATGGACAGCTTTGGGGTAATCCACTTTATGACTGGAAGAAACATAAAGAAACAGGTTATGCATGGTGGATCCAGAGAATTGCATATTGCAAGAAAGCCTATGATGTTGTACGTATTGACCATTTTAGAGGTTTTGATGAATATTTCTCAATTCCTTATGGTGATACAACTGCTAGAAATGGACATTGGGAAAAAGGCCCTGGATATGACTTATTTAAGACAGTTGAAGAGTCTTTAGGAAAACTCAATGTAATTGCAGAAGACTTAGGTTATTTGACTGATACAGTTAAACAGATGGTCGCTGATTGTGGTTATCCAGGTATGAAGGTATTTGAATTTGCATTTGATTCACGTGATTCTTCTGGTACAAGCAACTACCTACCTCATAACTATACAGAAAATTCAGTTGTTTATACTGGAACTCATGATAATGAAACAATGATTGGATGGCTTAAAAATATTTTACCTGAAGAAAGACAGACGTTGAAAGAATATCTACACTATGATGGTGATGATGACACTGTATTAGTGGATATGAGTATTGATTGTATTATGGCAAGTGTAAGTGATAAGTGCATTGTACCAATGCAGGATTACTTAAAGCTTGATAATACAGCACGTATGAATAAACCTAATACTTTAGGTAATAACTGGATGTGGCGTTTAGATAAGAATGCCTTTAATGATTCATTAAAGGAACGAATGCGTGACATTACAGTAAAAACAAACCGTATTTAAAGGAGGAAAATATAAGTAACTCAATATATTAACTATTTTGATTAAATGTGTTCAAATTCCCTCAAAAGAGAGCGATGAAATGAAATCAGTCGGTGATCCTGAATCACTTGAAAGATTACATAATGATATGTCATACAAAGATTGGTTTATGGCATTACTTGATGCAAGAGACTATATTGAAACTAAAGTACGTGCTATCAACGATTATAAAGATAGAAAAGCATGGGCTAAGAAGATGTTAGTTAATATCTCTAAAGCTGGTTTCTTCTCTAGTGATAGAACTATTGCACAGTATAATGAAGATATCTGGAAATTAAAATAATCTCCTAATCAGGGTTCTTAATGAACTCTGATTTTTTTATTGATTTTATTTCGTATATACTTTATTTTATAAACGAGGTGTAGAAAATGAAAAGAAATTATCCAAGTATTATTATTACTCCTGAAGGAGAAAAATGGCTCGATAAAGGGCAGATGTGGATGTATAAGAATAATCTAGGTAGTCTAGATGATTCTATTGAGAATGGTTCTTTAGTAGATATTATGACGACTCAAGGACGTTATTTAGGTACAGGTTTTCTTTCTAAAGAAAGTCATATTACAGTACGTATCTTAACTAAAAATCAAAATGAAGTGATTGATAGAGAATTCTTTAAAAAGAGAATTCAGTTTGCCTATGATTTTAGAAAGACAGTAGAAAAAGATAACTTAACTAATTGTCGTCTTGTATTTGGTGAAGCAGATAGCTTGCCAGGCTTAACTGCAGACCGTTATAATGAAATCATTGTGACTCAGATTACTTCTTATGGTTTAGATTTAATCAAGGATATGATTTATGAATTATTATTAGAAGTATTAAAAGAAGATGGTCAGAATGTATCTGCCATCTATGAAAGAAATGATGTTAAAGTACGTGCGAAGGAAGGTTTAGAACTCTATAAAGGATTCTGGAAACCAAGCACATTACCTACTACAACAGTTATTAATGAAAATGGTTTAAAACTTAATGTAGATGTAGAAAATGGTCAGAAGACTGGTTACTTCTTAGATCAGAAATCTAATAGAGTATTACTTAGAAACATGTCTGCAGGTAAGACAGTATTAGACTGTTTTAGTCATACAGGTGGTTTCGCATTAAATGCAGCTTTTGGAGGGGCTAAATATGTCACTGCTGTTGATGTTTCTCAGACAGCTTTAGATCAAGGTCTTGCGAATGCAAAGATGAACCACTTAGAAGAAAGAATGTCTTTTGTACAGGATGATGTCTTTGATTACTTAGATAAATGTCATCAGGGACAGTATGATATTATTGTCTTAGATCCACCTGCATTTACTAAATCAAGAAGAACTGTCAACCATGCTTATAATGGCTATAAAAATATTAATATGAAAGCTATGAAGCTTTTAAGACAGGGTGGATATTTAATTACATGCAGCTGTTCACGTTTTATGGAAACTGCACTCTTTGAACAGATGTTAAGAGAATCCGCAAAAGAATGTGGAGTGACTCTAAAACAAGTATCAGTGACTCAACAGAATGCGGATCATCCAATTCTTTGGACTATGGAAGAAACATCTTACTTAAAATTCTATATCTTTCAGATTATTTAGAAGTCTTCGGACTTCTTTTTTAATGCTTCATAAAATTTATTTTTATATTTATAACTTAGCTTAAATATCTCTAGATTGAGATAGATATCTAATTGATTAATTTTAGTAATATAACGTGTATTTACACATGTATTCTTATTAATTTGTACAATCTGTTTAGAACCAATCTCTTTTAATATCACCTTTAAAGGTTTATAGAGATGATAGTTCTTTTCTTTTGTATATATTGTAGTGAGATGTTCATGTGTATGTATGTAGATAATATGATTAATAGGAATAGAAATATCCTGGTAATTATATTTGAAATGATAATAATCACGAGAATGAAAGAATGTGAATAATATGAAAGGAATATCTTTTTCTAGACTATCTTCAAATATATAGTAAAAAGGCTGATAGATGACAGTTTCAGGACCTAATGGGTGATTGGTAACTATCACAATAAAAGCCTTTTTATTTATATTTCTTATTCTTGGTATATCTTCAAGTGTATCAGTAAAATACAAATCTGCAGGAATAAGAGTGTTAGATATTGTATAAGGATGATGTAGATGATAATCAAGCATATTGGTTATTCTTTCTGTTATATGAGAATTTGAATGTACTATAGAAATAATCATGAGATCTCACCACCTATTAAATAAAAAAAGGACTATTAATAGTCCTTGAGCGTGTAAACACACTGTTATAGCTTCCGTGAACACAATACATGAATAACTCACTATATGACATAACATGTATCATGAAACGAAAAATAATGTCATGAAAGATAGTAAAATGAGAATTTTACGCTCATGAGCGCCATACGCTCATATTTATTTCTATGCTTAAGGCATAGAGGTAAATAGATATGTCAATGGGAGAAAGATTAAGGGAAGCAAGAAATAAAATAGGATATTCACAGGAAGAAGTGGCAAGACGTATTGATTTAGATCGAACAACTATAGGAAAGTATGAAAATGATGCATGTGTACCATCTTCAACTACTCTTGCAAGACTAGTAGAAATCTATTGTACAGATGCGAATTATATTTTATATGGTAAAGAGATGAAGGTAATGAATATATCGCGTGTACCAAAAAACTGTATGAGAGATATCTATATGTTGCTTTCAGAATATCTTATAGAAGATTATGCACATAATGAAAACATCCACGAGTAGTGGATGTTTTTAAATCTGTGGTTTGATTAATACTCTTCCTGTACCACGATAAACATTAACTAAACCTTCACCACTCATAGCCGAACCAATGAGTGTTTTACCGCTTCTTTCTACTGTAAAGTCAAGGTTTTCACTCCAGGCAATGGCGAATGAACCATCAATCTTTAACGTATCGTTATGTAAATCTATTGTAATAAGTTCTTCTTGTGGTACATCACATTCTAAGACTACTTTACCAGAACCCTTAAGACATAGATTAAATAATCCTTCTTCACCAATTGTTTGTCCTGATACACTTTTAATCATAGATGCACTTAAGCTGACTTTGGTTTCAGATGCACAATATAAACCATCCTCTACACACATCGCTCCATTCCAATCATCTAGATCTTCAATAATATAATGTTTATAACTTGGCTCTGTGACTATTACACCTGTACCAACATATTGTGGTTTAATAGTGGATTCACCAGTGACCTGTGCATTAAAGAACTTTTTAATTGTATCTCCAATACCCTTTAAACCTGTTGTCTGATGTACATCACCCACATACCACTGCATTGCCCCTGGCTGTATATTGACACTTTCATCATTTAAAGTAATCATTAGTTGTCTTTTCTTTACATTCATCTGACTCATATAGAACTTAGTTTGTGCATCCTCTGCAGTACAGCTTAAATCCTTATCATATTGAATGACTTTAAAAATCCCTTTACGACTTACTACAGAAACATTACTATTATCTTCAAAATTAAAAATTTGGAATCCCATAAGAAAACCCTCCTTGACACTATTATATATGAAAAAAAGGTCTTATGACCTTTTTAAATCTTAATAATACCATTTACAGCTTTTTTCTTTAATTCTTCAATGATAGAGACTCCTGCACTCGTACCAATACGTGTTGCTCCATTTTGAATCATCTTAATAAAAGTATCTGCATCTCTAATACCACCTGCAGCTTTTACTTCTACTTCATCACCCACATATTTCTTCATTAATGCGACATCTTCAAATGTTGCACCACCTGTTCCAAAACCAGTAGATGTTTTAATAAAATCAGGTTTAACCTCTTTCGCAATTTCACATAACTTGATCTTTTCTTTGTCATCCAAATAACAGTTTTCAAAGATTACTTTACAAGGAATATTGTGGGCATGACATGCATCTACAATCTGTGTCATTTCATCTTTAATATAATCCCAGTTCTTATTCTTAACTTCTGTTTGATTAATCACATAATCAATCTCAGTTGCGCCTTCTTCAATCGCATTATTTGTATCAAATACCTTTGAGGCAATAGTAGTTTGTCCTAAAGGAAATGAGATGGCAGCTCCTACATGAATATCAGTACCCTTTAGTAGTTCTGCACATAAATGAGACTGTACCTGATTGATGGCAACCATTTTAAAATGATAATCCTTAGCCTCATTACATAGTTTTTCCATATCTTTACTAGAAGCATCAGTATGAAGATTAGTATGATCAATCATCTGTGCTAATTCATCAATAGTATATTCTTTCATAATCATCTCTCCTTTACATATATACTAACATTATAACTTTATTATGTCAACATTATGTAAATATATCACTTGTGTTTTTTATGTGATAAAATAGTATATACATAGGGAGGAGGGACTCTTATGAGCGCTTTATATTTAGATGTAAAGAAAGACTTATTAGATAAAATTACATCGGGTGAATATTCAGAAGGAACTATTATTCCTACAGAACATGAACTTTCTGATTTATACAATGTGAGTCGTCCAACGATTAGAAAAGCTGTGCAAATCTTAGTAGATGCAGGTTATTTAGAAAAGAAAAAGAAACGTGGTACGATTGTATGTGCACCTAAAGTAATTCAAGATTTTACTCAATCAATATCAAGCTTTGATACACAGATGAAAAGACATGGTGTTGTATCTAAAACACAGGTGATTACATTTAAAATGGAAGAAGCATCTAAAGAGATTGCGAAATCTTTACAGATTCATGAAAAAGATTTAGTTTATAAGCTTGTTCGTTTACGTTATACAGATTATAATCCCAATGTCTTTATTACAACCTATATTCCTGTTTCTTTATTTCCGGGTTTACTCGATACCGACTTTACGCATATTAGGCTCTATGATGTTTTTGAGAAACAGGGACATAGTATTGATACAATTGATCGTACATTAGAAATAGCTCTTGCAGATGATACTATTGCGGATATGTTAGATATAGATGAAGGAGACCCACTATTTTATTTCCGCTCTATTGGTTATGATACACAAAAGAATCTAATAGAATATTCTATTGCCCGTTATAGAGGAGATATTAATACATTCACATTACATCTTAATCAGCACAAAGGAGATTAATATGACATATCGTTTAAAATACCATGTATGTCCTGATCATGGCTGGATCAATGATCCAAATGGTTTTTCTTATTTTCAGGGATATTATCACTTATTCTATCAATACTACCCAGATGAACCTATATGGGGACTTATGCATTGGGGCCATGTAAGAAGTAAGGATTTAGTCCACTGGGAAAACTTACCTATTGCCTTAACTCCAGGAGATAAAGAAGATCTTCATGGTTGTTTTTCAGGAAGTGCAGTAGAATACAACAATCGTTTATATTTGATTTATACAGGTAATATATATGATGATCCTGAACATATTACATTCCATCAGAATGTGAATATTGCCTGGAGTGAAGATGGTATTCATTTTCATAAATATGAAAATAATCCAGTGATTAGTGAACCACCTGTAGATAATACATATCATTTCCGTGATCCTAAAGTATGGCGAGAAGATGATCATTTTAAGATGATTATTGGTGGTCAGAAGGAAGATGGAAGAGGACATGTACTCATTTATCAATCAGATGATTTAATCAATTGGGACTATTTAGGTGAATATGGGCATGCTTCTACAATTGATCATGAAGGGAAGATGTGGGAATGTCCTGATTTATTTAGACTCAATGGAGTTAATGTATTACTCATGTCACCACAAGGTATTAAAGAAGATGGTGAAAAATACAGAAACTACCATCAAACAGGCTATAAGATCAAAGATACATTTATTGAATTAGATCATGGTCATGACTTCTATGCAGCGACTACAATGCTTGCGCCAGATGGTAGACGTATACTCATGGCTTGGATGGATATGTGGCATAGTGAATTCCCTGAAAAAAAAGAAGGGTGGTCAGGGGCTATGACCTTCCCTAGAGAACTTACTATTCAGGATAATCATCTCTATATGATGCCAGTAGAAGAACTTTCATTATTAAGATGTGAATCTAAAAAAGTAGAAGTCACAGACTATCTACTTCCTTCTAGACAAGTAGAAATAGATTTAGATATTTGTGATGGTTTATCTCTCAATCTAAGTAATCTCTATACACTTACAGTAAATAATCATAAAGTAACTGTAATGAATCAGACAGAACGTGTAGGGACTATTAAAGAATATCAGTCTATGAAGCTATTGATTGATTCTAGTAGTGTAGAAGTATTTATAAATGGTGGAGAACTTGTCTTTACAGATAGAGTTTATTTTAAAGACACACCAGTGCTTTCACTTAATAAAAAGATGACTTGTAGAATCACAACATTAAGCGAATGATATTTCCAAGGGGGAAAAATATATATGAAAAAAATAGAATTTAAGTCTATGTTGGTGTCTATTATTCTTGTATTACTAATTTATTATTTTTATACACCAGCATTAAATATTCATGCGATAGAATTCTGGATATTTATTATTGTCGCATTATGTATTTATGGTGCTTCTACTTCTTATAGCACATTACTTGGTAAGAAATTTAAACCTGAAAAGGTAGGCTATTTAGGTGCTGCAGTGGCATTGATTGTGGCAGGTGTTTTAGTGACTGATTTATTCACAAGTAAGATCTTCCATGCATCACGTTATGCAAGCCGTATAGAAGTAGAAAATGTAAAGTTTAATAATAAAACATTACATGAAGTAGACTTCTCTAAGACACCTATTATTGACCGTAAGAGTACTGTAAAGCTTGGAGACAAGGTCATGGGTGAGATTCCAGAATATGTCTCTCAGTTTGAAGTAAGTGATGATTATACACAGATTTCTTATAAGAATAGTGTTTATCGTGTCACTCCACTTGAATATGCAAGTTTCTTTAAATATCTTACTAATAGTAAGAATGGTATTCCTGCTTATATTACAGTGAATTCTACTAATGGTAAGGCAGAAATCGTTAAGTTAAAGGATTTAGGTTTAAATGGTATGAAATATGTACCTTCTGCTATTCTTAATCATAATTTAAATCGTAAACTACAATTATCTTATCCTACATCCATCTTTGGTTCTCCTTCATTTGAAGTAGATGAAAAAGGACATCCATGGTATGTATGTACAACATATACTTACTTTGGTGTAAGCAATAAGAAGAAGGTCACTGGTGCTGTCCTCTTTGATCCAATTACTGGTAAATCTAAGAAATATGATAAAGACAAAGTACCGAAATGGGTGGATCGTGTATATCCAGAAGAACTCATTATGACTGAAATAGATGAAAACGGAAGCTTACAGGATGGATTCTTTAACTCTGTCTTAGGACAGAAGAATGTCACTGTCACATCTAAAGGTTATAACTATTTAGAAAAAGATGGCGATATCTGGATCTATAGTGGTATTACTTCTGCGAATAAAGATTCATCTAACTTAGGCTTTGTATTATCTAACTTACGTACTCATCAAACTTTACGTTTCTCTTGTTCTGGGGCGAATGAAAAAGCCGCAATGAAATCTGCAGAAGGTGAAGTCAAGAACTATGGTTATGATGCTACATTCCCATTGTTAGTCAATGTAGGTGGTCATCCTGTTTATTTGATTTCACTTAAAGATAGTGGAGGACTTATTAAACAGTATGCGATGGTAGATGCGAAAGATTATCAGAAGGTCTCTGTTTATTCTGCTGATTCAGTTAAGAATCTAGAACTCCTTAAGAAGAGTTTTCTTTCTTCTCAGACAATTACAGAAGAGTCTAATGCAGAAACTAAGAAGAAGGATATCACAATCGCAAATGTACAAATTCTTAATGTAGATGGCAAATCTAAGCTATTTATCGTAGATACAGAAGGTAAGAAATACAAAGCAGTCATTACATCAGAAAATGAAAACACACTGGCTTTCTTAAAAGCAGGTGAAACAATTCATATTCGTTATATTGAAATGAATGATGTGAATGTGATTAAGAGTGTAGGTGAATAAAATGAAAAGAATAATGAAGATTTTCACAGTTACTTTAGTATGTTTATCATTATGTGGATGTTCTTATTTCAAATCTAAGCTCAATGACATTAAAGGTAGTTTAATTGGGAATGGCTATACAATTGATACATATGATAATTATGGGAATAAAGTATTTGAAACAAAAGGTCAGAAGATCAAAATCACTGGTAATAAAGTAAAAGAATCATCATATAATTCTGATGGCAGTGTAAAAGAAACATATAGTCTTTCTTCAGTTGTTACTATCACAATTGATGGGAATGAAATAGAAAGCTGTGGAGATACATGTATCTTTGAACAGAAGGGATTAGATGCAGAAGTAGACTTTACTAAGAAGCATATCAATAGTACTGCAGACGGAATCACAGCCAATACAGCTATCGCAAATTACTTAAATAAGTATAAGAACTTGTTTGGTAAAAGAAGAGTCGTAGTCGTTAAGTCTCAATTAGGTCAGCCTATTAAGGCATATCAGGGTGATGATGTATATTGGGAAATTCCTGAAAACCTTCCTAAGATGACTAAACTCATGATTGATGGTAAAGCACTTTATATTCATCGTGCAAACTTCCAGATTATTGATTCAGATTGTTTAAAAGAAGAGTAGCGTGGCTGCTCTTTTTTAGTTGACTATGAACCTTGCTTTAGGTTTAGAATAGTATTATGGAGGATATGTTCATGGAGAAATCAAAAGTATATTTTACAGACTTTCGTACACGTGTTGGTGTAAGTTTAACTGAAAAGTTACAGCGTTTAATTAAGAAAGCAGGAATCACTGATATTGATATGGATGGTAAGTTTGTAGCTATCAAGATGCATTTTGGTGAATTAGGTAACCTATCTTATTTACGTCCTAATTATGCGAAAGCAGTTGCAGATGTCGTTAAGGAATGTGGAGGAAAACCATTCTTAACAGATTGTAATACTTTATATCCTGGTTCTAGAAAGAACGCCCTAGAACATCTAGATTGTGCGAATATCAATGGTTTTAATACAATCACTACAGGGTGTCAGATTATTATTGGAGATGGTTTAAGAGGAACTGATGATATTACAGTACCTGTAAGAAATGGTGAATATTGTAAAGAAGCCTATATTGGTCGTGCAGTCATGGATGCGGATATCTTTATCAGCTTAACTCATTTTAAAGGCCATGAGTCTACAGGCTTTGGTGGTGCGATTAAGAATATTGGTATGGGCTGTGGAAGCCGTGCTGGTAAGATGCAGCAGCATAATTCAGGCAAACCAATTGTGCATAATGACTTATGTAGAGGATGTCGTCGATGTGCTAAAGAATGTGGCAGTGATGCAATCACTTATGAAAATGGTAAAGCAGTCATCAATCAGGATATCTGTAAAGGATGTGGCAGATGTATTGGGGCTTGTGTATTTGATGCCATTGAAAACCGGAACTGGAATGCGAATGAAATACTTGGTAGAAAAATGGCTGAATATTCGCAGGCAGTATGTGATGGAAGACCAACATTCCATATTAGTTTAGTGAGAGATATCTCACCTAACTGTGACTGTCATGGTGAAAATGATGCACCTATCTTACCAGATGTTGGTATTTTTGCGTCATTTGATCCTGTTGCTTTAGATCAAGCATGTGTAGATGCATGCTTACATGCAACGCCTATGCCTAATAGCCAGTTATCTGATAATTTAGCTGATCCACATTGGCATCACCATCATGATAACTTCCTAGATTCAAATCCTAATGTCAGATGGAAAGAAACATTAGAACATGCGGAAAAGATTGGTTTAGGTACAAGAGAATACGAACTTATTCAAATGAAATAATAAAAAAGAAGAATTGAAATAACTCAATTCTTCTTTTCATTTGTTTGTTTACGATATTGTGTGGGTGAACAATGATAAGTCTTACTAAACTTTTTAAAAAACGCTAGAGCATCAATAAAGCCCACACTGGCTGCAATTGTAGATACAGGGAGATTTGTACTCTAAAAAGCAGGCGGTGCCTGCTTTTAAATTATTTCAAAATGTTTTAATGCATTATATAAACCATCTTCATCGATATCATCTGTGACATAGTCTGAAGCTTTCTTAACATCATCATCCGCATTACCCATGGCAACAGAAATCTTTGTATATTCAAACATATCAATATCATTCTTGCCATCACCAAAAGACATTGTTTCACTTTGATCAATAGAATAATACTTTAATACTTCATGAATACCATTCTGTTTACCACCCGTCGCAGGAATGATATCCACTGCCTGAGGGTTCCATTGTGTTTCTTTACAATGAGGCATAAGTTCCTTAATTTCTTTTAATCTTTCATCATTTGTATCATAAGGAATGACCTGATAAATAGGATGTGTATAACCTCTATGAATATCTCCTAATTCTGGTAGTGGTGTAGAAATAGCTTTCTGTACTTTTTCTACTACTTCATTATTAAAATTGATATACATCAATTCATCTTCTACAAATATGCAGGGCATATGGTTTGTATCTACATAATTGATGATGTTGTTGATGTCTGTTTGTTCAATAGGAAGTCCATAAATCATTCCTTTTTTATTGAAACAATACTGTCCATTTAAAGTGATACAGGCATCAAACTCTAAATCCTGTATAGGAAGATCCCTCATCTCACTTAAATGTCTACCTGTCGCAACAAATGTAAGTATACCTTTTTCTTTTAATAGTCTTAATGCTTCTTTAGTAGATTCTGGAACACTATACGTAGTATGTGAAAGTAATGTTCCATCAATATCAAAGAAAATTGCTTTTATCATAATTCATCCTCCTCGTCTTATTTATCATACTAAAAAAAGTTCCAAAATGGAACTTTTACATGAAACTACTAAAATCATGATTGATGATTTCTTTACAAGAGAAGATTCCATCTTCATATGTGCATACAAAGATAGCACAGTTCTTAATACCTTTCTTATAGTGAGCTACATTATATTCTTCAAAGTTTTTAATAAAGTTGGCACAAGCAGCTCCATGAGATACAACAAGGACATTATCACCTTTTGTATTTTCCATGATTTCTGTAATTGTCTTTACAACTCTTTTCTGTACTTCATCCTGTGATTCTCCACCATAAGTTTTAAAGTAATCTAGATAAGGAAATGGTGGATTAAGACATTCATCTTTTCCTTCAAAGACACCAAAGTTCATTTCTTTTAATCCCTTTAAACGTGTATAAGGCATATTATGATGTGTCACTATTTCAAGTGTGTCACTTGCTCTTTCACTTGTGCTGCAATAAGCATCATCAATCTGAATATGATTGTCATCAAACCATTTTGCAGCCACTTCTGCCTGCTTAATTCCAATTTCTGTAAGAGGTGCATCACACCATCCCTGAATCTTATGCTGCAAATTAAATAAAGTCTGTCCATGACGCATTAAATAAAGTGTTTTCATTGTAATTCCTCCTTTATATTTGTACAATAAAATTATAAAACATGGTAGTTACTACCGTGCAAGAAAAAAGGAGTTTTTTTTATGTATACAATGAAAGAAGTTTGTCAGATTGTTGGATGGAGCTATGAAACATTAAAATATTATTGTAAAGAAGGGCTTATTCCTAATGTAAAGAGAGATAAGAATAACTATCGTGTCTTTGATGAGAATAATATTGAATGGATCAAAGGATTACAGTGTTTAAAGAAATGTGGAATGAGTTTAAAGGATATGCGCATGTATCTTGATTATTGTATGCAAGGTCCTGTTTCTATTCCTGAGCGTGTAGATATGCTCAATGAGACAAAAGAAGATCTAGAAAGAAGACTATCAGAAATACAAGAATCTTTAGACTATATTGAACAGAAGAAAGAACTCTATAGAGATATGCAGGAAGGTAAGAAGCCTTATGTAAGTTATGTATATCATGTAGAGAATTAGGTGATACTATGATAGGTACAGTAGATTTTAATATGATTCTAGAATTGAATCGTTTCTTGAAGAAAGAAGAGTATGATTATTCTGTTCATTCTATTGGTGGATGTGCAAGTTGTGGTCTTAATTTGAGATGTGAGGGAGAAGAAAGTGATTTAGAAGATGTGATGAAGGTCATAAATGATTTTCTTAAGAAGAAGTGGTTAAAGGCTGTTCCTAGTTTAGAAGATCCCTATACTCTTGGTATCATCTCTACATTTCATAAGGAGGAGAAGTGATGTTTCAGTTAAACTATCAAAGTCATAAATCTGTCTATGAACAGATTGTAGACAATATTAAGGAACAGATTATGACAGGTGTGTTAAAAGAAAATACCCAATTACCAACAGTAAGAGAACTCTCTCAACTATTAACTGTTAATCCTCATACAGTTCAAAAAGCACTTCAGACATTGGACCAGGAAGGCTATATCTATACAATTGCGAATAAAGGTACTTTTGTATCATCAAGAAAACATGTAAAGATAGATGAACAGAAAGTCGATGATACGATTCATATGATTGTAGAAGGTTATAAAGAATTAATCCACATGGGTATGACTCAAGATGAAATACATAATAAGATTCTAGAAAATATGAAAGGAAGCCCTCATGATTAAAGTAAAAGATTTATATAAAGTGATTGATGGTGAGGTTGTCCTTGATCATCTCAATATGCAGGTAGAAGAAGGATCTATCTATGGTTTGATTGGTCCTAATGGAGCGGGTAAAACAACACTCATTAGACATCTTGTGGGTGTCTTAAAACAAGATGCAGGAAAGATCTTTATAGAATCACAGCCTGTTTATGAAAATATAGAAATAAAAAGAAAGATAGGCTATATATCTGATGAGATGTATTTCATAGAAACAAGCTTAGAAAGAAATGCGAAAGTCTATAAAGACCTTTATCCATCATGGAATCAAGAAAGATTTGAAGAACTCTACAAAATATTTAAATTAAATCCTACAAAGAAGATACAGACATTCTCTAAAGGAATGAGAAAACAAGCATCATTTTGTTTAATTATGTCTGCAATGCCTAAATATCTGATTTTAGATGAACCTATAGATGGATTAGATCCAGTCGCAAGAAAATTAGTTTGGAAATACATTATTGATGATGTTGCCCAAAGAAATCTAACAGTTCTTATTTCTTCTCATAATTTAAAAGAATTAGAAGGAATAGTGGATCATGTAGGTATATTGTATAAAGGTAAAATTATGAAGGAGTTTGATTTAGAATATATTCAAACGCATATTCATAAAATACAGGTTTCATTTGGAGATAAAGAAGTTCATTTAGATGATTTAAATATTGCGTATCAGGAGGAAAGAGGTTCAGTAAAAATACTAATTATTGAAGACTCTCTTTCTAATATTAGAAAGGTTATAGGAGATCAATCTCCTCTTATCTTTGATATACTTCCTTTAAGTCTGGAAGAACTCTTTATATATGAAGTAGGAGGGGAAGATGATGATGTCCAAAAACTCATATTTTAATAAAACCTTCTTTAAAAACCTTATGAAACGTTTCTGGATCATTGGTTTAGGGATGATGGTATCCTATGTTTTATTATATCTTTATCCTATCTACCAGGGTGCAAGTTCAGAGGGGTATCAATACTATGCAGCCTATCTCAAGGGATCTTATTTTATAGGTAATCTTATTATCTCTACTATTGCGATACTTACAAGTGTGGCTTTACTCTATTTCTATCATAACCGTACAGCCTCTACAATTATTCATTCTATGCCTATTAAAAGATCAGAACTCTATTGGACATCTTTTATTGCAGGAATGATTTTAATGTTTGTACCTCTTATTCTTACAACAGGGATACTTATATTCTATGGGAAAACAATTCCTTTATATTATAGAGAACTTTCAATCAACCATTGTCTGAGCTGGTTTTTGATTCAAAGTGCAATCATATTCTTTGCATATGGCATTACACAATTCTGTGGTATTATCACGGGTAATCTCTATACACATTGTATATTAGGAATATTTTTTAATAGTTTACCTTGGCTTAGTTCACAGTTTTTTACTATTCTTAAATCAGCCTTTACTTATGGTGTAGAAGAACCTTCTGTCGCTTTTGAGAACTATTCTACTGCCTTCAATTATGTATTAAATCTAGAAAAATGGCTCACATTACGTACTCTTGCTTATTTGACTATTTATATTGCGATAGGCATCAGTTTAGTCTTTATTGCCTATTTCATTTATAAACGTGTTAAATTAGAATACATCGGTTCTTCTGTTGTTTTTGACCGTTTAAAAGATATAGTTGTCATTATAGGGACTCTTGTACTCTCTTCATTTGTGACATTCTTATTTATATCCAATGAAACATCTATTCATACAATGCGTATCACTTTTGTGATTATAGGTATCATTGATTCATTTATAGGTTACTATATTTCAAGAATGATTGCAGATATGACACTTTATGTCTTTAATAAGAAGAACTTTAAGAAGTTTATCATCTATCTTGTGGTCTTCTCACTCATGTGCGTCTTCTTTGTATTTGATATCACAGATGAAGAAAATAAGATTCCAAAAACAGGTACTGTATCTTATGTGACATTCAGTTCTGATTATTCAGGTAATCAGGATGTTAAACTGAATGATTCAGATACAATAGATATAATTCATGATATACATAAAGATATCTTAAAAGCACCACATAACTCTAATGATTCTTCTCATTATTTCAACATTACTTATCATCTCGTAGATGGTAAAACACTCACACGCTCCTACAACATATCACAGGACTGCTTTGATAAATATGTGAAGGATGATATGAAGTCTCTTTATACAAATGTCTCTTATATGAACCAGATCTTTAGAAATATGCATTGGGTAGAAGTATCTGTTATGAACTATAAAGATGATACAATGGACGATACAGTCTATTTAAAAGAAGATGATTTTAGAGGTTTGAAATATGCCTTAAGAAAGGACTATGAAACTCTTTCGATGGATACTATTTCAGACGCAATTAATAACTATAATTATAGTATTGAAGTCATTAATGATGCAGATTATGTACTCACTTTCTATATTAATAAGGATTTTGAGAATACAGTGACATACTTTAAAAAGACAGGTTATTATAGAAAGATATTTAAGTAAAAAGACGTATCACCAAAATAGGTGATACGCTTTTTACTTTACAATATAGAATTGTGCACTATAAGCAGGTAATGTCATTTCTATTTCATTTTTTATATGAATTTCTTTATCTAGATTATGTGATTTACCACTATATAATTCATTATCTGAATTTAATAGAAGATTCAATGTTTCAGGTTGATCTACTTTATAAGTATATGTCTTATCTACATTATGGAAGTTAAAGAAAGCGACTATTGTTTCTTGATCACTCATACGTTTAAAGACATAAATACAATCCTGTTCCTGATGACAATCTACCCATTTAAATCCTTTTTCACTAAAGTCATACTGTGATAAAGAAGGATGTGTCAAATAGATGTTATTTAATTCTCTCATGAAATGAAGGAAAGAATCATGTATAGGATACTTCAATAAGAACCAGTCTGGTTCTTTTGTTTCATCCCATTCTCTAAACATCGCAATCTCATTACCCATGAAGTTAAGTTTCTTACCAGGATGCGCAAACATATACATATAAAGTGCTTTGACCTGTGCAAACTTCTCTTCATACTCGCCATACATCTTATCAATAATAGTCTTCTTACCATGTACCACTTCATCATGTGAGAATGGAAGAATAAAATGTTCATTATAGAAATACATCATAGAGAATGTAAGCTTATGATAGAAAGAAGGTCTTTCTTCTGGAGTCTTCATAAAGTAATCTAATGTATCATTCATCCAACCTAAATCCCATTTATAATCAAAACCTAAACCACCTTGGTCAACAGGACGTGTTACACCTTGATAAGAAGATGAATCTTCGGCGAAAAGAAGAGTATGAGGAACTCTCTGTTTAAGTCCTTTATTAAAGTTCTGAACAAAGCGAATCGCTTCTCTATTCTCTCCACGACCACTATTACCCTGCCAGTAAATAAGATTACCAACTGCATCTAGTCTTAAGCCATCGATATGATATTCCTTTAACCAGTAATAAGCAGAAGAATTCAAGAATGAACATACATCACCACGAGAATGCTGGAAATTACATGTACCCCATTCACTCTTACCTACTGCATCATTAGGATAATTATAAAGAGGTGTACCATCATAGTTATTCAAACCAAATCCATCAATCGCAAAATGAACAGGTACAAAATCAAGAATAACCGCAATATTATTCTCATGACACTTCTCTACAAAATATCTTAAATCATCAGGAGTACCATAACGAGATGTAGGGGCAAAATAACCGGTAGGCTGATAACCCCAGCTTAAATCATTAGGATATTCATTTAAAGGCATGATTTCTAAGAAGTTATAATGATTCTCTTTTAAATAAGGAATAATTAAATCAGCCATTTCACGATATGTATACCAGTCATCTGCTTCTTCACCTGGTTTCTTCCAAGAACCAAAATGCATTTCATACACATTAATAGGCATATCTTCACTAAATCTTTGATTCATCCAAGCATCATCATGGAATGTATACTGATTCATATCAAAAATAATAGATGCATTATTAGGACGTACTTCACTTGTATACATATAAGGATCACAGTGATCTACAAAAGACCCATTATTATAAATACGATACTTATACATTTGTCCCACTTTCGCATTTGATATAGTCGCTTCAAAGAACTGACCATTTCCACAACGATTCATCGGTGTTTCCTGCCAGTCATTAAATTCCCCAATAACTGCCACATGAGATGCTGCTGGCGCATATGTTCTAAAAGTCACGCCATTCATATGAACAAAAGCACCTAGATACTTATAAGTCTCAAATTCCTGCCCATTATAAAAATTATTAAAATCCATATGTTACCCTCCAATTTTTCTACTTTAATCATAAGATAATTAGAAGAAAATTTCATCTGACATTTTAAACGATTTGTTTGGAATTACACCTGTAAAAACCCTCCACTTAAGGGAGGGTTTGGTGATGATTATAAGTGATAATCCATAGGATATGTTAAGTATTCTAATGTATCTAACTGATCAACAGTGACAACTCCAGCTGGTGCTCTAAGTAAACTAGGAATTCTGTTTACTATAGTAGCACATGTATGTTCTACTGTAGCTGGTTTAACTACATGGAATTCAGTATCTGGTTCGCCAGTAATCTTCCAATCACACATGTCACCATCATCAGGACCATAGACCTTACCAATGCACTGTGTTTCAATAATAGGACCCTGGAATGTTTCTGTAGTAACGACTGCAGCCATACCAATACAATTTCCTTTTGGAATTGTTTCACCCATTGTTTCAGAATACAAATCAGTATTGTGGAAATAAGGCACACATTTTTGTGTCTGTGACTTAATAGTCCATCCCATACGAGATGCGAGAGCTTCATTTGAGTTCCATACATAAGATGGTTCAATTTCTTCAGGATGGGCAATTGTTGCTTCAAACTCTTCAGGTGTTAAACCTACACCATGTGCTTTCGCAAGGGCTAAACCATATTCTTCTACATTGTAACTAACTGCCCCTTCAATCTTAGTAATAGTATGACAAGAACCAGCTACTAAACCAACCATGTTCACCCAGAATGTATCTTCCATACCACTACCTACAAATGTACATCCTGTTTCTTTCGCAAGAACATCTAACTTATTCATTCTTACTGGATCAGTTGTCCATGCATCTGTTGCTTCTTCACATGTAGTGATGACATTAATACCTCTACTTAAGCACTTTTCAAAATGATCAAAACAATCACTCACAAGTGAGAATAATGTCACGACTGCAACATCCGCATCACAATTATCCAATACTTCATCGGCATCACTACTGATCTTTACACCAGTCTTAATACCTAGTTCTGCATAATCACCTACATCCATGCCCACGATTGCAGGATTATTATCAATGGCTCCGACAATCTGCGCACCTTTCTCATACAAATAGCGTAAGATGTATTTACTCATCTTACCACAACCATACTGTACAACTTTAATCTTTTCCATATGAAATACCTCCTAACTAAAGGATAAACCCTCATCAATGATGAGGGTCAACCTTTTTGTAGGCAATTGGGACTTGTAATCTTAGATACATAGAACGTTCATTATCTTTGAAGAATGTGAGTTCTATTAATACTTCACATATATAATCACCAATCACTTCATAATTATTATCCATACAATACTTTAGTAATCTTCCTGCATACTCTTTTTCATTATTGAAATCATCCATATAAATACAAGCATACATACCGCTCTCTAATGTCTGTACAGATTCCTTTTTAGGAAAGTGTTCATCTACAAAAATAAATATATCATGTGTAATAAACTCCTGTTTCAGGAATCTCTTTCTCTTAAGAAAAGTTCCTACATTACAATAGTATACTTGGGGAAGATGTTCTTCTAATAATTGATCTTTGAATTCTTTGAGTATTACTTCATACCCATCCTGATCATAATCATAGAAGTTCTTATTCACTCGTTTGGCATAGATGTGACGTTCATCAATATACTCAGTTGTCAAAGTGCCAGGTGTAGGGGATTTACGGTATCTTTCAAGAGAATAGATTGTACGTTTTATTGCATCTCTTTTGCGTATAATATCATCCATCTCTTTCTCTATAGAACGCTGTTTCTTGATGAGTATTGCTTCTATAAGAGTAGGATCTTCTTTATCCAACAATTCTTTGATTTCCTTCAAGTTCATCCCTAACTCTTTCATATAACCTATTAAATCAAGTCTTGCATTCTGCTTCATATCATAATAACGATAGCCTGTATCTTCATCAATATAGATAGGTGTCAATAATCCCCATTTATCATATAAGCGGAGCGTATTAATACTCACATGATTAATTTTAGCCATCTTCCCAATAGAAATTAAACCTTCATGCATACAATCACCTCTTTCTATAATTCTACCATTTTTAGAAGACTAACTTGTAAGAAAAATGTTAGAATGGGGAAAAGAGGTGGTTAAGGTATGTCTATACTTACTGATACAATTAGAAAACAGTTCAAAGAAGGGGACGATATCAGAGATGAAGGTTTGACTACACCTGATACAGTTCAACGATTTGATAATATTCTTTATGGTGATGATCCAGAATGGAATACAATGGATCTCTATATTCCTAAAGAAGAAAAAGAAAAACTTCCTATTATTATTAGTTTCCATGGTGGAGGCTGGGTATATGGAGATAAGGAAAGATATCAATATTATTGCATGAGCCTTGCAGAAAGAGGTTTTGCGGTGATTAACTTTACTTATCGTCTCGCACCAGAATTCAAACATCCTGCACCACTTGTTGATATGAATCAAGTTGCTCATTGGATCATGAATCATGCAAAGGATTATTTTTTAGATACAGAACATATATATGGTGTAGGAGATTCTGCAGGAGCGCATTTACTAGTTCTCTATGCATCTATTCTTACAAATAAGGAATATGCTTCTACCTATGATTTTAAAGTACCAGAAGGCTTTCATTTTAGTGCACTCGCATTAAATTGTGGCGCTTATAACATCACGCCTGAATTAGAATCGACAGGAGAACTTATGAAAGAATATCTACCAAATGGAGGAACAGAAGAAGAATTTAAAGAAATCGATCCAAAACAATATATTACTTCAGCCTTCCCTCCATGCTTTGTAATGACAGCAGAAGGGGATTTCTTAGTAGAAGATGCGCTCACAATGAGTCAAGTACTGACTCATCATAATGTCCCTCATATGTATAAATACTATGTAGGAGATAAACCTCTCAATCATGTTTTCCATTGTAATATAAAACTCAAGGAAGCCACACAATGTAATGATGAGGAATGTGAATTTTTCAGGAATTATTAAAAGGGGTAATTTAAAATAACTAGGGGTTTCCTATATTTTGATTATCACGGTAGTAAGGGGTGAAAGATTGTATTATAAGTGATTTGTTAAATATTTGTAACCGCTTGTATTTGTCCGCGATTTATGGTATATTTTTTTTAAATTTAGAAAGAGGTGGAAAGATGATTAACTTTTCTTGCAAATAAAATCAAAATATGCGGTAGTGCTATACTTTGGCATTATTGTGTCTATTGCAAGAAAGTTATATGTCTATCTTACTCAATATAGTGCTGTTGCCACTTTTGCTTAGTGGTGTTATTTTATGCTATGACGAGCTGCAAGGATAAACTTTCTTGCAGCTCTTATTTTGTTTTGGGGGTGCTTTATGAATAGTGCAGAACAGATAGTTACACATGATTCATTTCGTATAGTGTCGGTTCCTTTTGGTGAAATCTATACGTAGTAAACATTCATCGAACCGATTTTGTATCGTATGGCACGCAAAGGAGGATAATATTTATGTCAATGATTAAAATTGAAAACCTTACGTTTTCATATCCGACAAGTTATGATAATGTTTTTGAAAATGTCAGTTTCCAGGTTGATACCGATTGGAAGCTTGGTTTTGTGGGCAGAAACGGACGAGGGAAAACAACCTTTCTGAATCTTCTGCTTGGGAAATATGAATATAGTGGAAAAATCCTATCATCCGTACAGTTTGATTATTTTCCTTATCCCGTTTCAGATAAGAATCGTATTACAGAGGATATATTGCAGGAGGTTTGCCCACTTGCGGAAGAATGGGAACTTATGCGAGAACTTTCTTATCTTGATGTTGATGTCGATGTGCTTTGGCGACCTTTTGAAACACTTTCCAACGGAGAGCAGACAAAGGTTTTGCTTGCCGCTCTTTTTCTTAATGAAGGACATTTCCTACTGATTGATGAACCTACCAACCATTTGGATGCCAAATCGAGAAAAAGTGTGGCGACATATCTGAAAAAGAAAAAGGGATTCATCTTAGTTTCTCACGATCGTCGCTTTCTTGATGATTGTGTTGACCATATTCTATCGATTAACCGAGCAAATATCGAAGTGCAAAGAGGAAACTTTTCATCATGGATGTCAAATTTTGAGCGACAGCAAGAATTTGAACTGGTTCAGAACGAACGTTTGCAAAAGGACATCAGACGATTACAGCAGTCGGCAAAACGCTCTGCAGTATGGTCTGAACGTGTAGAAGCTTCCAAAATTGGGGCAGTAGATAAAGGTTATGTCGGTCATAAAGCCGCCAAAATGATGAAGCGTTCAAAATCTGTAGAAGCGAGACAACAACAGACAATCGAACGAAAATCAGCATTGCTGAAAAATGTGGAAACCGCAGAAGCCCTCAAGATACAACCGCTTAATTACCATAGAGATTTGCTTGCATCATTATCGAATGTAGTAGTTTATTATGATGGCATTTCAGTTTGTGAACCCGTTTCGTTTGAAATAAGACAGGGAGAACGCATTGTGCTCGATGGGAAGAACGGCAGTGGCAAAAGTAGCCTGTTAAAGTTGGTAGTTGGGCAGTCCATAGATTATACGGGTACAGTAACACTGGGCTCTGGGCTTGTAATTTCTTATGTGCCACAGGATACATCGTATTTATGTGGAACCCTTTCCGAGTTTGCAGAAGAAAACAACCTTGATGAAAGTCTGTTCAAGGCAATTCTTAGGAAAATGGACTTTGAGCGTGTACAGTTTGAAAAGGATATTAAAGATTTTTCTGGCGGGCAAAAGAAGAAAGTCCTAATTGCGAAAAGCCTTTGTGAAAAGGCACACTTGTATGTATGGGATGAACCGCTCAACTTTATTGATGTGTACTCACGTATGCAGATTGAACAGCTCATAACGGAGTTTACCCCGACCATGCTCCTGGTAGAACATGACAATGTTTTTCGAGATACTGTGGCAAGTAAGATTGTGAATATCTAAATTGGTTCTTTCGCAATTTTATGTTTTTTGCTTTAACAAAAATGGAGAATGCTGATTAACACTGGCATTCCAGTATTGAAAAATTACAAAATACGGATACTTGCGTAAGAACCTCTAAATTAAAATAATTGTATGGGTTAATTCCAGTTTTACAGAGACTCAAATTTCAGTTTACCAAAATGATGACAGACAGGAAACTTGATATTTTTACAAAAAAGACATCAATATATTTCTCATGATTTCCATAAACTTATGGAATTATAATTTTATGATACTTATAAGATAGTTCCGATTTTCTTTTGGATTTCTCCTATTAGTGAGACGATAATTATTTTAAAACAATTCATCCCATGTTTAATCTTTCGCTTCATCAATATGAAATTGAGTTGATCCATAGCTGTATCTCCTGTATTTATTCAAACATACAAAAAAAGGTTGCAACAATTACTGTTGCAACTTTTTATGTCTTATAACCCTGTATAACCCATTAAATCAAAGTCTACCTGCTTAGCAACGTCACGGCCTTCTCTAATAGCCCATACGACTAAAGACTGACCTCTACGGACATCACCTGCACTATATAACTTACTAATATTAGTATGATGATCATTTTCATCACATTTTACAGTATTTCTTGCATCTAATTCTACACCAAATGCATTAATCACTGGCTTCTGTGCCCCAATAAATCCTGCTGCAATAAGCACAAGATCACAAGGTGCTGTCTTTTCACTACCAGGTACCTGTTCAAATGAACGACGACCATCTTTCACTACAGTCTGTAATTTTACAATCACAGCCTGTTTTACATTACCCTTACTATCAAGAATAAATTCTTTTACTGTACTATTATAAACACGAGGATCTTCACCAAATACTGCAATGTTTTCTTCCTGTCCATAATCAGTCTTCTTGACTAAAGGCCATTCTGGCCATGGATTAGAATCCGCTCTAACAAGTGGTGGTTCAGACATCATTTCTAGCTGTAATACTGACTTTGCGCCATGTCTAATAGCTGTACCAACACAGTCGTTTCCTGTATCACCACCACCGATGACTAATACATTCTTACCTTTCGCATTAGGATACTGTCCATCCTTGAATTCACTATTTAATAATGACTTAGTCACCTGAGTTAAATAGTCTACAGCGAATAGAATATTATTACCTTCTCTACCAGGCACATTAATATCTCTAGGTTCCTTAGCACCTACTGCAAGAATAACTGCATCGTATTTACTTAATAATTCTTTTGCCTGTTTTTTAGTTGTAATGTCTTTATTTGTAAAGAATTTTACACCTTCTGCAATCATCTTATAAATACGACGATCAATGATATTCTTCTCAATCTTCATATTAGGAATACCATACATTAATAGTCCACCTAAACGATCTTCTCTTTCATATACATCACAATCATATCCACGTTGATTAAGTGTATCTGCAGCAGCTAAACCAGCAGGACCTGAACCAATAACTGCAATCTTTTTACCTACACGCTTTACTGGTGGTTTTGGTTCTTCTAATAGATGTTCATAGGCATATTCAATAATCGCATGTTCATTCTCTTTTACTGATACTGCTTCACCATCTAAAGAACATGTACAAGCTTTTTCACATAATGCAGGACATACTCTAGAAGTGAATTCTGGGAAGTTATTTGTCTTCTTTAAACGTTTATGGGCCTGTTCATACTTACCTTTAAATACTAAATCATTCCATTCAGGAATTAAATTATTTAAAGGACAGCCAGAAAACATACCTTTAATCTTCTGGCCGTATTGACAAAACGGAATACCACAGTCCATACATCTTGCACCCTGTTTCTGCTGTTCTTTAGTAGATAAAGGGATATGGAATTCATCGAAGTTCTTAATACGTTCTGTAGGAGGAACCTCATAAGATGTCTCACGTGCATAATCTAAAAATCCAGTTTTCTTACCCATGACTATTTTCCTCCTTTCATAGCTGCATTAAATGCTTCTACCTTAGCCTGATCTTCATCTAGACCCTGTGACTGATAATAAGCAATCAGATCCATCATCTTCTTATAATCATGTGGAATGATCTTCTTAAACTTACCAATATATGTCTTGAAATCATCTAAGAACATCTTGGCTTTCTCTGAACCAGTATACTTATAATGATTTTCAATTAATTCTCTTACTGTCTTAATATCATATGGCTTGTTGACTTCAGAATATTCTACAAGTGCACCATTTAGTTTTTCATATAAATCATTATTTGGATCATAGATATAAGCAATACCACCACTCATACCAGCAGCAACGTTTCTACCTGTTTCACCTAAAATAACAACTAAACCACCTGTCATATATTCTAATGCATGGTCACCGACACCTTCTACAACAGCCTTAGCACCAGAGTTTCTTACGCAGAAACGTTCACCAGCAACACCATTGATATAAGCTTCACCACTTGTTGCACCGTATAAGGCAACGTTACCAATAATAATATTGTCTTCTGCCTTGAATGTAGCTTCATGTGGTGTCTTCACAATGATCTTACCACCAGATAAACCTTTACCTAAGTAGTCATTAGAATCACCTGTTAATTCAAGTGTTAATCCCTTAGGAATAAAGGCACCAAAACTCTGACCACCTGCACCAAATGCATGTACTGTAATTAAGTCATCTTCTACAAAATCACCTAAAGTCTTAGTCATATGAGAACCTAAGATAGTACCAAATGAACGGTCTGTATTAGATACTTCTACAGATACTTCTGTCTTCTTATGAGACTTGAGAGCCTGTTCTAATGTCTTTAATAATACCTTTGTATCAAGTACTTCATTTAATTTGAAGTCATATACATGAGCTGGATTAAAGCAGTTATGTGCATCATTTGCATATGTGCTATCTAAGATCTTAGATAAGTCTATATGATATTGATCTGCAATATCCTTCTTCTTTAATAAGTCAGTATGACCAACCATTTCATCGATTGTTCTAAATCCTAGCTGAGCCATATATTCACGCATTTCTTCAGCAACAAACTTCATGAAGTTCACTACATATTCAGGTTTACCTGTAAATCTCTTACGTAAGATAGGGTTCTGAGTTGCAACACCTACAGGACAGGTATCTAAGTTACATACACGCATCATAACGCATCCCATAGTAATAAGTGGTGCTGTCGCAAAACCATATTCTTCTGCACCAAGTAAACATGCAATTGCAAGATCTCTACCAGTTAATAATTTACCATCTGTTTCGATTACTACACGATCTCTTAAATCATTCATGATTAATGTCTGATGTGCTTCCGCAAGACCTAATTCCCAAGGAAGACCTGCACTATAAACTGAGTTTCTAGGTGCTGCACCAGTACCACCATCATAACCAGAAATAAGAATAACCTGAGCACCCGCTTTCGCAACACCTGAGGCAATAGTACCAACACCTGCTTCAGATACTAACTTAACACTAATACGCGCTGCTTCATTCGCATTCTTTAAGTCATAAATCAACTGAGCTAAGTCTTCAATTGAATAAATATCATGATGAGGTGGTGGTGAAATAAGTGATACACCTGGAGTACTATGACGAGTCTTCGCAATCCAAGGATAAACCTTACCTGCAGGTAAGTGTCCACCTTCACCTGGTTTAGCACCCTGAGCCATCTTGATCTGTATTTCACTGGCAGAACATAAGTATTCACTTGTGACACCAAAACGACCACTCGCTACCTGTTTAATAGCTGAACATGTAGAATCACCATTAGGGCGAGTGACAAAACGTTCTGCATCTTCTCCACCTTCACCTGAGTTACTCTTACCATGTAATCTATTCATTGCGATAGCCATTGTTTCATGTGCTTCTTTAGAAATAGAACCATAACTCATAGCACCTGTCTTAAAACGTTTCACAATGTTTTCTACAGGTTCTACCTCTTCTAGAGGGATAGGTTTTCTCTTGCTGAAGTCAAAGTCTAATAAACCACGTAAGTTAATGCCTTCTTCTTCCTGACCAATAGTTTCAGAGAATTCCTTAAATAACTTATAATCACCTAAACGTGTAGCTTGTTGTAATAAGTGAATTGTCTTAGGGTTATAAAGATGGTTTTCTTTATGACTTCTTTCTTTATGGAATCCTCCAGAATCAAGTGTAGGATTTACATCATATCCAAGAGGATCAAAAGCCTGATTATGTAATGCATTTATATCAGCTTCAATATCCTTTAAAGTAATACCTTCAACTCTACTTACTGTATGAGGGAAGTATGTATCAATAACTTCTTTAGAAATACCAATGGCTTCAAAGTTCTGAGAACCACGATAAGACTGTAAAGTAGAAATACCCATCTTAGAAGCAATCTTGACAATACCAGAAAGTACAGCATGATTATAATCTTCTACTGCAGCATAGTAATCCTTTTCTAATAAGCCATCTTCTACAGCCTGATGAATTGTATCTTGAACAAGATAGGCATTAATAGCACTTGCACCATAACCAAGTAATGTCGCAAAATGATGTACTTCTCTTGTTTCACCAGATTCAATAATTAAAGCCATCTTCATTCTCTTCTTAGTACGTACTAAATAAGAGTTAACACTTGCGACTGCAAGTAATGCTGGAATAGCACAATGGTTATCATCTACACCACGGTCTGAAAGAATAATAATGTTTGCTCCACGATGATATGCTTTATCTACTTCAATAAAGAGATGATCTAAAGCTTTCTTAAGAGATGTATTCTTATAATAAAGTGTAGAAATAGTTTCACTTTCAAAATCATCTGTATGAAGATGTTTTAACTTAAGAATATCTGTATTTGTAAGAATAGGATTATGAATATGTAATAAACGACAGTTATCAGGTGAATCATTTAAGATATTTCCTTCAGTACCAATATCTAATGAAGTAGATGTGACAATCTCTTCACGAATAGAATCGATAGGAGGATTAGTTACCTGAGCAAATAATTGTTTAAAGTAATTAAAGAGTGGCTGATGCATAGTACTCATTGCAGCAAGAGGGGCATCATTACCCATAGCGATAATAGGTTCATTACCATTAGTAGCCATTGGAATAATATAGTCTTTAATATCTTCATACTTATAACCAAAAGCAGTCTGTAATGTTTCTAACTTTTCATCACTAATGACTTCTACTCTTTCATTAGGAATCTTTAAATCCTTTAAGTATGTGAGGTGTGAATCAAGCCATTCACCATAAGGTTCCTTTTGTGCATAATAGTCCTTTAATTCGTCATCATTAATAAGAACTCCCTTCTTAGTATCTACAAGAAGCATCTTACCAGGACGTAAACGATCCTTAACCACAATATCTTCTGTAGGAACATCTAAAGAACCTACTTCAGAAGACAAGATTAAATAAGAGTCTTTAGTAATATAATAACGAGAAGGTCTTAAACCATTTCTATCAAGTACAGCACCCATTAATTCACCATCAGAGAATAAAATAGAAGCTGGTCCATCCCAAGGTTCCATGACTGTAGCGTTATAAGCATAGAAATCCTTTTTCTTTTTAGACATAGAAGGATTGTTTTCCCATGGTTCTGGAATACACATCATAACAGCACGAGGAAGTTCCATACCACTCATAACTAAGAATTCTAATGTGTTATCTAACATTGCAGAATCTGAACCATTTACATCTACAACAGGGAATACCTTTTCTGTATCTAATACATCACATTTCATGTTTTCTTCACGAGAAAGCATGTTGTTCGCATTACCTCTAATTGTATTAATTTCACCATTGTGGACAATAAAGCGGTTTGGATGTGCTCTTTGCCATGATGGATTTGTATTAGTAGAGAAACGAGAATGCACTAATGCAATCGCACTCTTATAATCTTCATCCTGTAAATCACTAAAGAAACTTCTTAACTGTCCTACAAGGAACATACCTTTATATACAATAGTACGGCTAGATAGTGAACATACATAAGTATTTTCATTACTCTGTTCAAAAATTCTTCTTGCTTGATAAAGAAGACGATCAAAAGGAAGACCTACTTCACAATCATCAGGTTTCTTTACAAAACCCTGCATAATATAAGGCATCGCATCAATCGCTTTAGTACCTAATACCTCTTTATGTGTTTCTACCTTTCTCCATCCAAGGAAAGTCATGCCTTCCTTAGTAATAATCTTTTCAAACATAGTCATTGCCTGATGTCTTTCTAGTTCATTCATAGGGAAGAAGAACTGACCTACACCATAATGACCTTCCTTAGGTAACTGGAAATCCTTTACACTCTTCTTAAAGAATGTATAAGGAATCTGTGTGAGGATACCAACACCATCACCTGTTTCTCCCTTTGCATCCTTACCTGCTCTATGCTCTAACTGTTCTACAATCTTTAACGCATTTGATACTGTCATATGCGTTTTTACACCTTTGATATTAACAACTGCACCAATACCACAGTTATCATGTTCAAAAGATGAATCATATAAACCTTTGTTCATGCACACACCTCCTATATAAGTGAAACTATATTACAAAATATTTTTATCATTGTAAAGAAAAATTGTTAATAAAGTTGTAAAATGTTTGTGAAATTTATGAATATACGAAAAATAACATAATATAACTTCATTAAAGCGAAATAGCATAATAAAAAGAAAGCCTTTACGACTTTCTTGTGATAATTTCTTCTTGGATATGCTTAATACGATGATACATACCTGGATGATCATAAGAGGTATATTCAATGAAGTCTGCAGGATACAAATCTATATCCTGTCTGTATCATTATAATGATAAAAATCAATCATTTCATATTAAAAACTTCCTTTATTCATTGCTGAAATTAAAAAATATATAAAAATCATTGGTATTAATATTGAAATGCAAGCGCATACGTACTATAATACCCATAGAATCTAGAACGCAAATAAATGACTGCTTAAAATTGCAGAAGGACAAATATTATAAAACCATTTCTCAATTAATGCCTATCAACTTATTGTCATTCCTAAATACTGCGAATATATAATCCGGATTGTTCCTCACTGCATGTTGCCTCTAGATAAGAAAAAAAAGAACCCTGCGAGGTTCTTTTTTTTCTTAGTCTACATTAGATGCATAGAAATGAGTTGTCTTATAGTTATACACAATACGTGATACATTAAATAGCTGTCCATTAGAAAGATGTACATAATCTTCTACTTCTAATGCTGGACTACCTTCTTCTAATCCTAGAATAGATGCTTCCTGTGCACTTAACTGTTTAACATGGAAATACTTATCTGCAAAACCAATACTTAACTTTAAATCATTCTTAATATAACTATAGATTGACTGACTTGCAATACGACGATCAAGTGAAGGAACAAGATCCTTATTATAGTAAGTATATTCAATAGCCATTGGAACACCATCCATCTTTCTTACTCTTTCAATATAATAGATAGGTGTAGTGAGTTCACATTGCATACGTTTTGATAGTTCTTCTCCAGCCATCATAATATGGAATCCCTTGACATCAGTAGTAATCTTATGACGTGGGGCATTTTCAGTAATACCACAAGAACCATTCATCCATAAAGAATCATCATCTCTTGTATGACGTACAAATACACCACTTCCCTGAATAGAGAATAGAGTACCTTGTTTCTTTAAAGTACGGATCGCATTTCTAATTGTATTTCTGCTTACTTGATACTGTTCAATTAACTGATCTTCTGTTGGTAGCTTATCAGTATATTCATTTTTTTCTATTTTGTGGATAATATCTTCCACTACTTCTTGATATTTAGACATTTTTTCATCACCGCCCACATATTAACATAACCTAACTTTTTGGTCTAGTGCGAAAATAGTGATATAATGCATTTTGAGGTGAAAAGTATGAATTTTACACAAATTAAGATGATTATTTGTGATATGGACGGTACTTTGTTGGATAATCAGAAGAATTTACCTCCACATTTTAATCAAATATATAAGGAATTGTATGATAGAAATATCATTTTTGCGATTTCATCCGGAAGACAGATGGGAGAAGTGAGAAAGTATTTTAAAGGAAATAAAACTATCTACCTTATGGCTGAAAATGGTGGCTATATACAACATAACGGAGATACGTTATTTGCAGACTATATGAACCAGGAAGATGTATGTAAGCTTACAAACTATGTGAATAAGCTTAAAGGCACGGCTCCTATGTTAAGTGGTAAGAAGGCCATGTATGCATTCAATAAAGATAAGGAACTTATAAGTAAGCATACAATTCACTTTAATATTACTTATGTAGATACAATAGAAGATATTGATGATGATATATTTAAAATTACAGTCTGCGATCCTATTGATCCAGTGAAGAACTGTTTGGAAGGACCTTTGTCTTGTATAAAAGGCTTTGAAGTGAAACCATCAGGAGACTGCTGGATTGATATTAATAAGAAGGGACAATCTAAAGCAGATAGTGTTGTCTTCTTACAAAAGACATTAAGTATATCAGAAGAAGAAACAATGGTATTTGGAGATTCTGATAATGATCTATCGATGTTCACACATGCTTATTATAGTTATGCAATGAAGAATGCAGATCACTTTATACAAAGTAAAGCACGTTTTGTGACTCAAGAAGATAATGATCATGATGGGGTCATGAAGACAATACAGAAGATGATTGAAGATGAAGATGGATTATTGATTAATATATAGAGGAGGAGATATAAAATGAAAAAGATTGGATTTATTGGTTTAGGTATCATGGGGTTACCTATGGCAGGTCATTTAATGGATGCAGGTTATGAAATGCATATTTATGCAAGACATCCAGAAAAGGTGACTTCTTTAGTAGAGAAGGGTGCGACATTTCATTCTACTATTCATGATTGCGTGAAAGATGTAGATGCAGTCATGACTATTGTAGGTTTTCCACAGGATGTGGAAGAAGTTTATTTTAATGACAACAACATTCTAGATTCAGTAAAGGAAGGTACATATCTTATTGATATGACGACTACATCACCTACACTTGATCAAAGAATATATGAAGAAGGTAAAAAGAGAAATCTACACGTATTAGATGCACCAGTTACTGGGGGAGATACAGGTGCAAAGAATGCGACTCTTTCTATTCTTGTAGGAGGAGACAAAGAAGATTATGAAGCATGTCTTCCTTTATTTGAAGCTATGGGTACTAATATTAATTATCAGGGTCCTAGTGGTTCAGGACAGCATGCAAAGATGGCCAATCAGATCATGATTGCAGGGGCATTATCTGGTGTATGTGAAGCACTCACATATGCATCTAGTAAAGGTTTGGATTTAGATGTTTTATTAAAGTCTGTGTCTACTGGTGCAGCAGGAAGTCATCAGTTAGATGCTTTTGGACCTAAGATTTTAAAGGCTGATTATCAACCAGGATTCTTTATGAAACACTTTATTAAAGATATGAAACTTGCTGATGAAGAAGCCAAAGAATCAGACATTACACTTAATGTATTAGAAACAGTATTAAGAAACTATCAGGAATTAGAAAAAGAAGGCTATGGTGACTTAGGTACACAAGCTTTAATGAAGTATTATAAAAAGCCCTAAGAGAGGGCTTTAAGCAATTCAGTCTTAGAAGCAGGGGTAAATCCCTGGATCATCTCTTTTGATCCTCCACCTTTGCTTTTAAGGCTTTTTAATTGTGTTAATATATCCAATGCATTATTCGCAGAACCTATGACATAACGATAGCCTTTCTTATCATTTCCTACAAATACACCACCTGTACTATAAACATTGACGAGATGATTAGTTACTTCTCTTTGATTTACAGGTAAACAGTCTTCTACAAATAAATAAGCATGATTACATAATGAAAGCATATGTTCTTTCTCTAGTTGTGCATATTTGATTTCTAGAGCTGTTTTTTCTTCATACATCTTATTGACTTGTTTTACAAGTGTTTGATTGTTGGAAGAGAAAAGATGATAAAGTGATTCAAGATGATTAAAATCATCCTTAAAACGATGATAAGCACGTTTCCCAAATAAGAATATAAAACGTGTTCCTCGAGTTGTATGAATTACTTTGATGATCTTGAATACGCCTAATTCACCTGTTCTTTTTACATGGGGTGCACAACATGCACATATATCATAATCTTTGATCTCTACAATACGTACTTTACCTTCAATCTCTTTCTTAGAACGATAAGAGATACTCTCTAAATCATCAGGATAGAAACAATGAATCTCTTTATTCTCATAGATAGCTTGATTCACTTTCTCTTCTATTAAATCAATATCCTTGATATCACCATCATATTCTACTTGTCCTTCTTCACTATTTAGATGGAAACTCACATTATCATAACCATACATACTATGCACAATACCAGAAAGAAGATGTTCTCCCGTATGATTCTGCATAAAAGAATAACGTCTCTTCCAATCGATATGACCTTCTATTGTATCTCCTACATTGAAGTGATGCTTCTTAACATAATGGATAATTACATCATTTTGAATTTGTACATCCTTGACAGGAATATCATTAATAGTCCCTAGATCACATTCCTGACCACCTTCCTCAGGAAAGAAAAGTGTCTGGTCAAGAATGATTTGATTCTTGTTTACTTCTATTACTGTTGCCTTGAAATCTGTACTATAAGGCATTTCATCATATAATTTTATTGTTTTCATATATATCACCTTTATTATTCTAACATAAACACTTGACCGAGAGGTACTACCGAGTGTTAAAGTGTTTTCATAATTTGTGAGTTATGAATTATAAATATTAATTTGTGTTAGAATAACACAGAAAAAAGAAGGGAGAAATTATTGTGGATAAAAAGAAAACATCAGTCAATATGCTGGAAGGTTCAATATTTAAGAGTTTAGTTATCTTTATGATTCCAATTCTTATATCAAACATCTTCCAGCAATTCTATAACACAATGGATACTGCCATTGTAGGAAATACTTTAGGAATGACATCACTTTCTGCCATTGGTTCATGTGCGGCGGTCTATGACTTATTAGTAGGTTTTGCGTTAGGTATTGGGAATGGTTTATCTATTGTCACTGCAAGAAGCTATGGTTCAGGAGATGAAGAACTCTTAAAGAAATCAGTTGCAGCTAGTTTTGTGATTGGTATTATATCTTCTATTGTGATTACTATTATTGCCTCTATTGGAATCAAACCATTACTTATTGCAATCAATGTATCACCGGACTTACTAAATGAATCTTACAGCTATATTATTGTGATTGTACAATTCTTAGTCGTTATGTTTGCCTATAATCTATGTGCAGGATTATTACGTGCTATAGGGAATAGTTTAATGCCTTTAGTATTCTTAATCATATCATCAGTATTAAATATTGGTTTAGACTTATTCTTTATCACACAGCTTCATATGGGTGTAAGAGGAGCAGCAGTTGCGACTGTCATTGCCCAGGGTGTATCAGTCGTATTCTGTTTGATCTATATCTTTAAGAATGTCCCATTACTCGTACCAGAAAAGAGACATTTTAAATTTGATGCAGCTCTTTATAAAGAACTATTAGGGCAGGGATACTCTATGGCTGTTATGAGTGCAATCGTTAATGCAGGTTCAGTTATCTTGCAGTCAGGTATCAATGGTTTAGGAAGCAAACAGATCATTGCAGGTCATACTGCTGCAAGAAAACTTTATATGTTCTTCAATATGCCATTTACTGCCATGGCTCAAGCAGCAAGTACATTTGTATCTCAAAACAAAGGTGCAGAAAATGTATCACGCATTCGCAAAGGTATGAAACAGATGTATATCTATGATGTCGTTGTAGCCGCCTTAGCAACCATTATTCTATTATTCAGTGCCCCTACACTTGTAACATGGATTTCTGGTACAACGGACAAGACAGTCTTATACAATGGTTCACTTTATTTACGTATTGTAGCCCCTAACTATGCAGTATTAGGTGTATTAATGCAGACAAGATTTGCCTTGCAAGGTATTGGACAGAAGATGTTACCACTTGTATCTAGTATTATTGAATTAGTCGGTAAGATTATCTTCGTATTCGCACTTATTCCAGTCTTTAAATATATGGCTGTCATCTTCTGTGAACCAGTCATCTGGGTCGTTATGACAATCTATCTATTAATCGTATTCTGGAGAGATCCGTTTATTAAAGAGGCTTAGGTCTCTTTTCTTTTAATACCTATTTAGAAATATTTCTAAATAGGTATTGCATTTCTTGGTATTTATTGTATAATCTATTTAGAAAGTTATCTAAATAGGTGGTGAACATATGTTTGAGAAAACATTTAAAGCACTCAGTGCACCAGTAAGAAGAGATATTCTTAACTTATTAAAGAAAGGAAGGATGTCTGCAGGAGATATTGCTGCACAATTTGATATGACACAGGCCACTGTCTCATATCACTTATCGATATTAAAATCTGCAGACTTAGTAAGAGAAGAAAAAGATAAGAATTATATTTATTATGAAATTAATGCGACTGTGTTTGAAGAAATGTTGTTGTATTTTAAGTCTTTTTTAGGAGGAGATAATGATGTTGAAGAATAAATGGTTTAAGTTTAGTTTGGTATTATTTTTGTTGCCACTTGTATGTATATTAGTGACTTATAATAAGTTACCTGCACAAGTCGCAACACACTTTGATTTTCATGGTACACCTGATGGGTATATGAATAAGTTCTTAGGTTTATATGGTATGTGGGGCTTTATGTTATTGCTTCATATATTCTGTACCTTCATGACATTTAAGGATCCTAAAAAGAGTAATATACCAGAAGTAGGATTAAGAATCATATTAATGATCTGCCCAGTTATATGTTTGATGGTGACTCTACTTATTATTACATATAGTCTAGGTTATCGTTTTGATATGACATTTATCGTGAATATAGTAATAGGATTCATCTTTATTATTTTAGGTAATTACTTACCTAAAATAAAAAGAAACTATACTATAGGTATTCGTACTTCATGGGCATTAAATAGTGATGAGAACTGGTCACGTACACATAGATTTTCTGGTTATGTGTTTGTATTGAGTGGAATGTTGTATATTATCTTTAGTATGTTAGGTTATATGTTTATTGGTTTAGGTATTATACTTATAGCTAGTTTACTATGTTTTGGATATAGTTATAGTTTATACAAGAAGGGGATTTAGTGGTTATACCACTGAATCTTTTTTTAATAGCTTTTTCTAAAACTGCAAAAAGGTGCATAAAATACAAAAGTAGTGTATAGTAATGGATGGGTAGGGGAATAGCTCATACCAAAATCCGATTTCCTTACCATGATCACCGTAGGTGATCTTTTTTTTATATTTTTACCAGAAATAATGAGAAATTCATCAAAAAATAGAGAAAAATTTAGTAAGTGCCTCTAAAAAGGCGCTGTCGGAGGGGTAACTAAGAAAAAGTATTTTGAATAGGAGTATAATAATAGTAAGAAGTAGAAGTGCTATTATTGTAAAATATAATATGTGCTGATTGTGGTTGTTGTTGTGATTTGATAAAATTAGATTAATGATTACAGAAAGAAGGTATAAACATGGGAAGATTAGTTTTGGGACTAGACATTGGGATAACTAGTGTCGGATATGGTGTAATCGATATTGATAAGTATGAATTTGTAGACTATGGCGTAAGACTATTTAAAGAAGGTACTGCAGCAGATAATGAAACACGTCGTAATACAAGAGGACATAGAAGACTTATATCACGTAAAGCGACAAGAATTAATGATATGAAACACTTGTTGAAGTCTTTAGGAATCATCAATGAAGATTTTCATTCATTGGATAATGTATATGAAATACGTGTTAAAGGCTTAAAAGAAAAATTGAGTAATGATGAACTTGCAACTGCGATATTGCATATTACTAAAAGAAGAGGTAGTACAATTGAGACTGTAGATGATACAGAAGAAGCAAGTAAGGAAACTGGTGAATTAAAAGAAATATTACAGGCTAATTCTAAGAAACTTGCAGATGGTAAGTTTATCTGTGAAGTACAGTTAGAATTACTCAATAATGGGGAATCAATTAGAGGACATCATAATAACTTTAAAACAAAAGATTATATTAAAGAATTAAATGAAATACTGAGTCATCAGGAATTGCCAGAAGAAGCATGTGAAGCAATTGTTCAGATTGTTTCTAGAAAACGTGCTTATTATGAGGGACCAGGTAGCCAGAAGTCACCTACACCTTATGGCCGTTACATTGAAGCAAATCAGAAAGAACCTATTGATTTGATTGAAAAGATGAGAGGTAAGTGTAGTGTTTATCCTGATGAACCACGTGCACCTAAATTAGCTGTAAGTAGTGATATCTTTAACTTATTAAATGATTTGAATAATTTGACTTATGATGGTAATAGAAAGATTACTATGGATCAAAAGGATGAAGTATTCAAGATTGTTGATAAGAAAGCAAAAGTTGAACCAAAGGACATTGCGAAAATACTTGGAACTGATTTATCTAATATTTCAGGATTTAGAATTGATAAGAAGAAAAATCCTTTAAAGAGTGAATTTAAAGGATATGCAAAGTTAAAGAAATGTTTTAAAGAATGTGGAGAAACTATATCTCTTAAAGATTATGAAGCATTAGACCAGATTATCGAAATTCTAACAAATAGAAAAGGTATTGAAGAAAGAAAACAGTTATTAAATCTTGTCAACTCTTCATTGATTACTGATGCAACTGTTAACAAACTTGCAAACCTTGATGGTATTGCGAATTATCATAGTTTATCTCTAAAGGCTATGAAAGAGTTAAATGAAGAAATGTATGTGTCTAACTATAATCAGATGCAGTTGATTCAGCAGATTCATAAAGGTAAAGATGTATCTGCATTAAAAGGGAAAAAGTCTATTGAAGCAGATGATACAGCTATTCTTTCACCAGTAACTAAAAGAGCACAAAGAGAAACATTTAAGGTAATTAATGCATTAAGAAGAAAATATGGTGAATTCGATACTATTGTAGTAGAAATGACAAGAGAAAAGAATTCAGCTGATCAGAAAAAGAGCATTAATAATAGACAGAAGTTCTATGAAGAGAAGAATAAAGAAGTAGATACTTTATTAAAGGAAAATGGTTATAATCCTGATAAGATTAATGGTAAGACTAAAATGAAGGTCAGACTTTATTTGGAACAGGATGGAAAAAGTGCGTATACACTAGAACCTCTTAGCTTAGGGGAAGTCATAACTAATCCACGTTATACAGAAATAGACCATATTATTCCAATTTCTATTTCATTAGATGATTCTTATAACAACAAAATCTTAGCTACTGCGAATGAAAATAAAGCAAAGGGTAATAGAACACCAATTGATGCTTATAATAAGCATTTGTTTGATAATCCAACACTAGGATTAAGTGGTGATTTACAGACTTATATTTCTGTTGTGCAGTCTTCTAAGAGATTCTCTAGAAGAAAGAAAAACTATTTATTGTATAAAGATGATATTACTAAGATGGATGTTGTGCAGAAGTTTATTGCACGTAACTTGATTGATACTAGTTATGCAAATAGAGTGGTGTTAAATACTTTGACAGATTACTTTAAAGCAAATGAAATTCCTACTAAAGTATTTACATTGAATGGTAATATTACTCATAAATTTAGAACACAGATTAACTTACCAAAAGATCGTGAAGAGGATTACTTACATCATGCAGTAGATGGACTTATAATTGCATCAGTTAAGACAATGGGACTTCTTAATGGTTGTCTTGCAAAGTATGAATTAAAAGATTTATATGATAAAGACACTGGTGAAGTGAAGAAAGTTCCTGGTAAAGAAGAGTTCTTTGATCCTAAATACATTGAGTTTATATCTACATTAAAGAATATCTATGATGAAAGTAATAAGTACTATCGTGGTATTATGACTAGAGATCAATTGGCATATGCACCAATTAAGATTTCTCATAAAGTAGATACTAAGCCTAATAGACAGGTTGCAGATGAAACAATCTATTCTACAAGAGTAGTAGATGGACAAGAGATTCTAGTTCAGAAATATAAAGATATCTATGATCCTAAGTTCAAGAATCTAGTAGAAGATATTGTGAATGGTAAAGCAGAAGATAAATATATTATGGCTAAGAAGGATCCAGCAACATTTGAAGAGATTGTTAGAATTGTATTGAACCATTATGAAACATTTAAAGATGATCCTAAACAGTATGTAAAGGATAAGAAGGGTGTTAAGTTAAAAGGAGAAAACCCATTAACTGCCTATAAAGAAGAGTTTGGTAAGATTCGTAAATTTTCAAAGAAGGGTAATGGCCCTGAAATTACTTGTATAAAGTATTATGCTGAAGAATTAGGTAACCATATTGATATCAGTAAGAATTATGAAACTAAGCATGGTAAAAAGGTTATCCTAAAACAGATTAGTCCGTATAGAACAGATTTCTATCGTGATGCTGATGGAAAAGTGAAGATGGTAACTATTAGATACAAGGATGTTTCTTTCAAGGAATCATTAGGATTATATTGTATTGATAGAGATTGGTATCAAGCTGAAAAGGCTAAGAAAAAGATTAGTGATGAAGCTGTATTCTTATGTTCTTTACATCATGATGAATTAATCGGAATTGTGAAGAAAGAAGGGCAGAAGTATATTTATGATGATTCAACAGAATCAGATGGCGATACTAAGTATCATGATGGTATAACATCAGAAGTTTTGAAATTTGTTGCTACAAATGATGATATAAAGAATAAACTTGAGGTTAAGCCAATTTACAAAAAAACTCAAGAAAGAAAATTCCCAGTGGCAGGTACATTTGTAGATGTAAAGAAATATGCGACTGATGTTCTGGGAAATCTGTATGAAGTTAAAGATAATAACTTGAAATTGGAGTTTAAATAGGGTACAATAGTAGTAGGTTATAATCTAGCAAAAATTTATATGACCTAGCAAAACAAGGGTTTATCCCGGATTCGGCTCCTATAAGGAGCCTTTTCTTTTTATATTGTTTATGGGTTACAAGGTCATATACATATCCCAGGCTGAACATCTGCATCTATATCTTGATAATTTAAAAGTGGAAAAAGAGAATACAGATATTCTTATTCCAATTGCAGATATTCAGATCTTAGTTATTGATAATTATAAAGCTTATTTAACAGTTCCTTTGATGAATAAATTATCTGAAAAGAATGTTTGCACTATTCTTTGTGGTGTTGATCATCTTCCAAAGACATATATACTACCAATGAATGGAAACTATGCCACAAGTGGTAATATAGCGAAACAAATAGAATGGACGGATGAAACAAAAAAGATTTTACATAGAGAAATCGTAAAACATAAAATAATAAACCAATATATCATATTAAGAAAAAATCATAAGAGTGAAGAGGTAGTAAGTAAATTAAAAGAATACAGTGAAACTGTATTAAATGGAGATATCACTAATAGAGAAGGATTAGCTTCTAAAATGTACTTTCGAGAAATGTATGGAGAAGATTTCATAAGAATGGATGAAGATGTAGTAAATGCTGGATTGAATTATGGCTATAGTATATTCAGATCACTCATTACATCTATTATAGTAGGTAAGGGTTATTTGCCTAATCTGGCATTTTTTCATCGAGGTAAACAGAATAGCTTTAATCTGAGTGATGACATAATAGAAGTGTTTAGACCAATCGTAGATGATTATGTTTATAATAACTTATTAGATGAAATATTGTTTAAAACAGCACATAAGAAAGAATTAATAGACCTTACAAATAAGAAAATCAATATAGATAATAGAAAGCAGACAATAGGAAATGCGATTAATCTATACCTTGATTCTATATTTAGATTTATTGATGATCAATCAAACGAAATACTATTCCCATTCCCAATTGCATACGATAATGAAATATGAGTTTATGCGTTTAATACTATTTTTTGATCTTCCAGTAATGACACCTAAACAAAGACATACATATAACGTTTTCAGAAAGTATCTTATTAAGAATGGATATATGATGATGCAGTTTTCGGTATATTGTAAGATATTTGCGAATAGAGAAGCTGCAATAAAACATGTGAATATCCTTAGAAAGAATGTTCCTAAAGAAGGACAAATAAGAATACTCGTAGTAACAGAAAAGCAGTATGCAAAGATAGAAATCATTGTAGGTGGTAAATCATTACAGGAAGCAACTGTAAATGCAGAAAGCTTTATTGAACTATGAAACAATTGTTGATTAGTAGTGGGAATATTAATAGAACTATTATTATTGATCATACAAAGTATGTATTAGGGTCTAATGCAATGAATAAGTATTATCTTAAACAAGCTGTCAGACAATATTTTAATAAAACCGTAAGTGGGTATAGAGAAGAGATAGGCAGTGAGTGTTATTTTAAAATAGATGATAGTCCAGTAGACAAGAAAAATACATTCTTTTATGAAGTGACTGAAAACTATTCTATTAATGATGATGCAAAACTCAATACTAAGTCTCTTATGCTTAAGTATTTGGAAACTCTATATTCAGGTATTGATTATATGGATACATTAAATACACTTAATATACTTATTGAATCACTATCAGATGAAGTGAGTGAAAATGCATTTGTGCAAAGTGAGTTTTCTACATACTCTCCTAAATTACTTACTAAGCTGGTAACAGCACACTATTATGAAGATGAATCTTATAAGGACGAATATGATTTATCATATGAGGACTTGATCATATTACAGTTAAATATGATTGACTATATTGCGGTTCATTCTAAGAAGTATTCTTATTTTATTCTTTTTATTGATATTCCTCTTATTACTGATGAGATAAAAAATAAGATAGATGAAATATCCAAAGATAGAGTATATTGTTTAGTCTTTTCTAAAACAGTTAAAGATACAGAAATAGAAAATATATGTGTTGAAGAAGATTATTTCTTGGATTTTGCGAATGAAGAAATGGTTTATTATATTTTGAATGAGAAATCAACAAACTTATATACATTGGAGGACATAAAAAACATGATTAACGAATATTTTAAGGATTTGAGTAGTAGGGAACATGTAAGCTTGATCAATAACTTAATGTCATATTATAAATAGTAGTTAAAATCTCAATTATGTGATAAAATCAGCTTGAGGTTTTGCTACCATATGGATTTTTGCTAGATTAAGACTTGAGGATCGTGTGCTTGATTATTCGGCATGTTTTGCTACCATATGGATTTTTGCTAGATTAAGACTGGCGGTAGTGGGTGCGTATTTCCACGCAGGTTTTGCTACCATATGGATTTTTGCTAGATTAAGACACATCCGTGTCAAGCAGATGGACAAGCTTGGTTTTGCTACCATATGGATTTTTGCTAGATTAAGACTAGCAATTAAAAGATTAGAGGTGATATTTAGTTTTGCTACCATATGGATTTTTGCTAGATTAAGACCATTATGGATGATAAGTTTGTAGAGTCTACGTTTTGCTACCATATGGATTTTTGCTAGATTAAGACAGAACGGGGCAAAGGGTGATACTGGAAACAGTTTTGCTACCATATGGATTTTTGCTAGATTAAGACAACTGAAGACAAAAAATAATATCGATATCTGTTTTGCTACCATATGGATTTTTGCTAGATTAAGACAGGTCCATCTGTCTTGTCTTTATATCGCCTGTTTTGCTACCATATGGATTTTTGCTAGATTAAGACCCATCATTGCAGTTCCAATCCCTGCAACAAGTTTTGCTACCATATGGATTTTTGCTAGATTAAGACCAAAGAGATGCCTGCTAGATACCAACTACAGTTTTGCTACCATATGGATTTTTGCTAGATTAAGACTTTTTGGCTCGGTTCTGTTGATTTCCCATGGTTTTGCTACCATATGGATTTTTGCTAGATTAAGACATATTTTTTTTAATGTCTACGCTTAAATACAGTTTTGCTACCATATGGATTTTTGCTAGATTAAGACCTTTCTGCTCAACTTCTTCATCTCCTCCATGTTTTGCTACCATATGGATTTTTGCTAGATTAAGACTGAGATCTTTAGCTTTGCTAAAAATAGGATGTTTTGCTACCATATGGATTTTTGCTAGATTAAGACGTATCGACCCAATGGGAATTGGAGAAGCAAGTTTTGCTACCATATGGATTTTTGCTAGATTAAGACTTTAAAATCCCTTACGAGAACTAGCGAGTAGTTTTGCTACCATATGGATTTTTGCTAGATTAAGACTTGAGTCAATGAATGATGATTTACCCGACGGTTTTGCTACCATATGGATTTTTGCTAGATTAAGACTTTGGTGTGTAATTATCGGTGACAGCATTGGTTTTGCTACCATATGGATTTTTGCTAGATTAAGACTTCTACAAGATGAAGAATCCGAGAACTAGAGTTTTGCTACCATATGGATTTTTGCTAGATTAAGACTGTGGAGGAATGAGCGATCCATTCCAACCATGTTTTGCTACCATATGGATTTTTGCTAGATTAAGACGTAGAATGACGGCTGAAATCGTTTCTAACAGTTTTGCTACCATATGGATTTTTGCTAGATTAAGACCAGAATGTCCTAATCATTGCTTCATCGATAGTTTTGCTACCATATGGATTTTTGCTAGATTAAGACCAAGCATGCTTCAAGATGTTTCTAAGTATAGTTTTGCTACCATATGGATTTTTGCTAGATTAAGACATAGACTACTAGAGGAAGCATACCTAAAAAGTTTTGCTACCATATGGATTTTTGCTAGATTAAGACTACCAGAAACATATTGGATAGGTGATTACCGTTTTGCTACCATATGGATTTTTGCTAGATTAAGACGATTATCCAGCACAGAAGTATATTGATAATGTTTTGCTACCATATGGATTTTTGCTAGATTAAGACTTCGTCCTGCTGAGAATGTCCTGATGCCCAGTTTTGCTACCATATGGATTTTTGCTAGATTAAGACATTAAAATGCTAAATGCAGAGAAATACAGAGGTTTTGCTACCATATGGATTTTTGCTAGATTAAGACTGTCTGAAGATGAATATAGAAACTTGCAACGTTTTGCTACCATATGGATTTTTGCTAGATTAAGACTGACATTTGGAAGTTGCTTAGATGTGGAATGTTTTGCTACCATATGGATTTTTGCTAGATTAAGACCAATTGCAGTATTGGACAATACAACAATATGTTTTGCTACCATATGGATTTTTGCTAGATTAAGACATTATGGCTGGAGGAATCAAGGGCATTGTTGTTTTGCTACCATATGGATTTTTGCTAGATTAAGACCATTAGTAGTTGCATAAATTATAAATCATGGTTTTGCTACCATATGGATTTTTGCTAGATTAAGACCTAAACACTATGGACATTCTACATGGTTCAGTTTTGCTACCATATGGATTTTTGCTAGATTAAGACTCAGAACCGTCACAGGATGATTCTACAAAAGGTTTTGCTACCATATGGATTTTTGCTAGATTAAGACGCAGAATGACGGCTGAAATCGTGTCCAATAGTTTTGCTACCATATGGATTTTTGCTAGATTAAGACGGGGAGTTGAAGATGAACCTAAACAACCTAGTTTTGCTACCATATGGATTTTTGCTAGATTAAGACGTTTTAATGCTGAAAATGAAAGGGTACAGGTTTTTGCTACTATCTATTATTTTGCTTGATTAAGAATACTAACATTCAGTTCAAAATAACACATCTGATTTGCTAGCATATATTTCTTTGCTAGATGTAACATATGTATTATTGCAAATGATGTTATTCAGTATTTTAACTGAACAAAAGACAGTCTAATTAATCACTTAAAAGACCAATTCTACTTAGATTGGTCTTTTAAACTTAATCAGTATTCTTTACCCATATCTATACACTTTTTGATTTCTTGAAATCAACAAATCAATCAGTATAATAAGTTATGGAAAGGGGTAAACAACTATGAAACTATCAGACTTTCATTCATTTAAACGTAAACTTAATGAACTTTATATTAGTGTAAAAGACAGTAGTATGTACAAACAACTCTTTAACAGCATCAATGCGTTAGAATGCTTCGAAACCTACTGTTTAGGAATAAGTTATCAAATCGTTTCTCACAGTACTCTCTCTAGAGTACATCAAATTAAACTCTTAGATGATTTTTACGAAGAAGCACACATGCCTTTTGATCCAGAAGAAGTATATACTATGATGGAAAACGGACCATATACAATAGATGAGAATCCTATTTGGTATGGTATAGATGCTATGACATCTAATCGTCCTGGTTCTGTTAACTTTTGCTTATATTACTCACTTATGACAGGTATGATATCTGAACAAGAAGGAATTAACTACTACAACGATTTAACTAAGCTATTAAGTAGTTTTCTTCATTCCTTTGGCCATCATACAGATGTATATGTCGATGAGTACATCAAAGAAACAGAACATTATACAACTACAATGGCTGCTCAATTCGTTGAACACTGTCAAAAAGAATACATGAAGGCATCAAAAAAAGTAAATTAAACGCAAAAAAAAGACTCGAATGGGGGAATATTCAAGTCTTTTTTTCTGCTTTTCTTTTCGCTTATTATTATAGCATAAACTGAAATCGCTATCAATAATTATTTTACATATACCCAATCTCACTATATAATGATACAGTATTGATATGGAGGAATTACAGAATGTTGGAAAATAAGAAGAATGTATTATTTGATATGGATGGACTACTCATTGATAGTGAAGCTTTAGGAATCAAGATGTGGGAAAAAGTATTTGCTAATCATAATGAACCATTTAACCCAGAAGTTGCTTACAAATCAATTGGTTCAAATGGCCTGGCATCACAAGAAATACTAGAAAAACTTACAGGTAATAGATACTACTTTACACGTTTCAGAGATGACAAGATCAAAGAAACAAGAAAATACTTAGAAACAAACCCTATGCCAGTAAAAAAAGGTGCTCATGAATTATTAACATATCTAAAAGATAATGGTTATACATTGGTTCTTACTAGTTCTACTTTTGAACCAGATGTACTATTCTCATTAAAATCTGCTGGTTTAGATCAGTACTTTGATAAGTTTGTATGTGGTGATCATGTCACTCGTGCTAAACCTAATCCAGAGATATTTAATAAGGCAATAGAAATCTATGGATTAAATAAAGAAGAAACATTTATTTTAGAAGATTCTAGAAATGGTATTATTGCGGCAGATGCTGCAGGTATAGATGTTATTGGAGTACCTGATTTAGTAGATATTAGTGATATGACACAACCTCATCTACTTTGTATCAAAGAAAATCTTCTGAAAGTACTAGATTTAATCAAATAATTGAAGAATACAAACCTCTTATCACTTCTAACATGATACAATAGAGAAGGAAGGAGGTTTTTTTATGGATTACAATGGTTTAAGTATTGTATCACCGCAATATTATCCTGATGATGAAGAATGGAATGATTTCTTTAACCTTTGGTTTCAGGGCTATGATCTGAATACAGATATCACAGAACATTTTCATTATTTAATATCTCATTCAGATTATCTTGTAATGGTTCAAAGACCATTAAACAATGATAATTCCGATTATGAAATCATTTCTGTATCTAATGAACAACAACAATCCTATTTACCTGCTTTCACAAATATAAAGGAAATAACAGACTATATAGACCTTCCAGAACCACAAGAAGGTTACCAGGTAGAAGTAATGGTAGCTTCTTATAAACGCCTCTTAGAAGAGATATATATGCGTACAGAAGGGTTGAATGGTTTAGTGATTAATCCTTTCTCACAAAAGCTCATAGCTGATGAAAAACTATTAAACTGTATAGGACACAATACAACAACAGGTATTAATCATCAAGAAGATTTACCAAGTCTTGTGCCAGCTAATTTAAAGTTTAGAAAGAATATGAAGATTTATCATTCTAATGGTAAAGATCCTCATATAAAAGAGTTATTAAAAGAGAGTGTAGAAGACCTTATGGAGGATGGGGTCTTTGCCTGTCCAGTACTTGTAAATAAGAAAGACTTATATACAAATAAGACAGGAGAACTTGCAATGCATACAGGTGCTGATATTTATATCAAACCACTTATGTGTTCTCATGCTGATCCTAATAAACTCTATATTAGTTTATTTACAGGATTAAATGATATTAAAAGAATGAATCTTGATCATGATGAACCAGATATGGAAATGATTATTACATGTCATTCATTTGATTCATACAAAGATATACTCTTTTCTAGTGATGCATTTTGTGGTATTCTCATTAATCCTTTTACAGATCATCTAGGGTTTTCTAAAGACATGTTAGATGAAATGTTTTATAATAAAGAAACTATCAACTAAGGAGGAAAACAAGTTGAATTACAAACCTTTAAAAGATGCTCAAGCATTTACTACATCAAGATGGACTGACTCCCTTGATGCATGGAAAAAAGCTCAGGGTGACAAAGAAGTAGCCTACAAAGCATTCCTTAAGAACCTAACAGAATCACATTATTATGGTTATATGAATCTACCAGAAAGCGGTGAAAATTTAGAATATGATCATTCATTCTTTACTATTTCACCACAGGATGGAAGTAAGAATTTTATTTCTGTTTATACTTCATTAAAAGAATTAAAAAGCAGTCTTGCGAAACCTGAAACATCAATGCCAGGAAGAAAAGTAGAAGCAGTAGAAGTCAACTATGCTTTCCTAGCAAAAGAACTTACACTTGCTGATGGTAATCAAATTGATGGTATTGTGATTAACCCATTTAGTGATGACTATATTCTTACAAGAGAAGAATTAGTACAGATTTCTAAACGTTTATGTAATGGTTTAGACCATACAGAAGATTTAGGTAACATTACTCCTGCAAATATCTTTATTAAAGAAATTTGGAAGATTTTCCAGAATACTGAAGATGATGATAAGAAAGCAGAAATCTTTAGTCATATGGCTGAAGCATTTGATGATGCTTTATTCGCATTACCTATTATGGTAAGAAAAGAAGATTTAGTAGTAGAAGATGGTAATACATACGTTGCTAGATCAGATGCAGATTTTGCGATTAGAATGTTATCAAGTGAAGATAATGGTGATCAGGCTAATATTGTTCCAATCTTTACATCACAGGAAGATATTGAAACATTAGATGGCTGGAATGCTGAAGATGAAGAAAGAAAATCTATGCTACTAACTGCTGATCTTGATACTCATTTAGGAGGACTTAATAATGGTGAAGGCTTTGATGCACTCGTTATTAATCCATTCACAGATAATATTGTACTTACAAAAGAAATCCTAACTACAATGGGATTAATAGAAGGGGAGGAGTAAAAGAATGAGTAAACCATTATTAAACACAACACCAGTAGAAACAACTGATAAAGAATGGAAAGAAAACTGTGGTAAATATGGAGAAGCTTCTTTTACTGCCACTAAACTAGAAGATGATTTAATGCATACATTAAAGGCTTCTACATTCCTTACATATATTTCTGTAGACGATGATGATGAAGATTCATTCTTCTTACAGACAGTATGTGATGATGACGGAGATGAATGGTATGCAATTTATACTACGGTAGAAAATGCACAGAACTCTTCTATTCTAGAAGATTCTGATTTCCCAGATCGTCATAATGTATTAGTAGAAGTAGACTATGAATTCTTATTAAATGAATTATTTAATACAGGTGATGATGAAATCTATGGTATGGTTATTGATCCAGAAACAGATGCATTTACTCTAGGTAGAGATACATTAAGTAATATGGGTGTTGAAGAAAACAATGGTGTGGACCATCATGAAACAATTGGTCATAGAGTACCAGGTAATATGGAGTTCTCTTGGTTATATGATGAATATATGGAAGCACAAGGTGAAGAAGAAAAAGATAAATTCCAATCACTTATGGAAGATGTAGTTGAACGCTCATGTCTTGCATTAATGACGATTGTGAATAAATCAGATTTAGTTACTTTGCCAGATGGCACATATGAATTAAAAAAGGATGCATCTATGATTATTCCTTCATTATCTGCAGAAGATGATGAAGGTAATGAATTAAGCTATTTCCCACTCTTTACATCTAATGAACAGATTGATAAATGGGGAATCAAAGATAATGTTGAATTAAAGGAAGGACAGGTATTAATCAGCGAATGTCGTCCATTTGATCAGCATATTGCTACATTCTTCGGTGCTGGAGAATATGATGCTTTATTAATCAACCCATTTGATCAGGCATTTGTTATCGGCAAGGAATTCATCAAGGCTATAAGCGGTCATCAGGAAGAAGACGAAACACCTGCTGCATAAACTAAATATAGGAGAGACACAACATGAAAAAGCTATGGAACGAATTCAAAGAATTCGCATTTAAAGGCAATGTCATTGACATGGCTGTCGGTGTAATTTTAGGTACTGCTATTACTGCTGTTGTCACATCTCTTGTACAGGACATTATTATGCCTGTATTATCTGCAATCATTAAAATTCCATCTGATATTACTGAATTAACTCTTAAGATTAATAATATTAATATCAAGTATGGATCATTCCTTTCTAATCTCATTAACTTCTTATTAATGGCTTTCTGTATCTTTATCTGTATTAAAGCGATTAATAAGGTCGTGAGTTTCCGTAAAAAGGAAGAAGAAAAAGCAGCATCTGCACCAAAGCCAGAAGACATTGTATTATTAGAAGAAATCAGAGATCTTTTGAAAGAAAAAAATAAGCACCTAAGTGCTTATAATGTAGGATCTTCTAGATCATCATTAAGATAAGTTGTTCTTTTAGACTTATCTTTTTTTATTTGGTCTGTACTAAAAGTGACGGTTTCTTTTGTTTGAGTAGGTGCTGTATTTACAAGATTGACACCTAATGACCATTCTTCTAGTTCTTCCTCTAGAGTATCTGCATCCTTTGCTTTTACTTTAATAGCCATACACTTCACCTCTTTCGAATTAATTATATACATAATGAACTCTTTTTAAAAGCGAATAATAATGTTAAAATATGGGAAAGGAGTGAACTCAGTATGATAATAGACTTAAACCAAATCCTATCTACTTTTAATATAGATTATGAAATCGCAAAAGGAAACAATAAACTTGGTGGAGCCTCTTTACCTAAACAGTTTAATCAAGGAGGAGAAATTCAAGGTAATTTTCTCTCACGTGAATTCTCATTAATTTATGATCCTGATAAAATTAAGCCTGAATGGGATAAGGTAGGACATAAGAAATATGGAATGTTATTTGAAGAAGAAAGTCTAGGTGTAATCTATCAGAAAACAGGCTTTACATCTCAATCAGGATACTTTGTATTAAAGTATGATGGTGTTAAATATAAGATGTATAGAGTTGGATTAGAAACAGGTTACGTATATCCTATCTATGAAGGTTCTAAACTAGTAGCCTGTATTGTGGCAAACAAATCCATTTTCAATGATTTAAACCTCTACCATATTTATGCATTAAACAAGTCATATAGTTATATTTCATCTATATTTGGCTTATATCTAGATGCCTGCATCCAGTTAAAGTATGGTCCTCTTGTAACATCTCCAAACTATATTGCTGGAAAGAGCCTAAGAAAGAAATATGATCCTGCTTTTATTGAAAAAATAAAGGATATGGAAAACAAAGCGTAACAAAAATATTGTTGTTATAGAAAAAGTATGCTAATATGACTGTGGGAGTCGTATTACGATTAGAATAGCTCTTGGAAAGGTCTGAAATAGGGAGTCAGATCTTTTTTTATTTATGTTCATACTTAGTTCATATACTAAGATTATATTAATAACTGTAAAGAGGGCCACTCCCTAATAATAAAAGCGTCCTGTTTACGATTCATAAATAAAACTCCCTTCTAATTGTATTAAATTGTTTTTTTAGAACCACTGGCTCTCCTCCAGTGGTTTTTACTTGTATTAAAATAGAAGAAGACTATACTATAGTTAGATGCCGACTTAGCTCAGTAGGTAGAGCAACGCACTCGTAACGCGTAGGTCACAGGTTCGATTCCTGCAGTCGGCACCATTTACTTTGGTAGTTTCTATCAAAGTTTTTTTGTTTAGACAACACATATATTTTGTCTATTGTAGATGAGTAGTAGGTATTTTAAAATATATATGACAACGATAAGTGAGGTTACTTCAGGGATACGGACTGCTGCCGCAAAATGATGGAGACATCATTCGCTGGTTTGAACAGTCTATGTCGTTAAGGCATAGACTAATGTAGTTACATTGCCCTTTAGAACTAAAGCCCAAACGGAACATAAGACATAGGACCATATATCTGGTTGGGTATATGGTTTTTTGTTTGAAAGCTAATTATTGCATAATTATCAGGTGGAACAATTGTTTCTTATAGAAAAGTATCCTTATCTGATGTAACTCCAGCTGTAGATATCAATATTAAAAAGAGTAAAGAATCAGGTGGAGTCAAACAACAAAAAATACATTTTGTAAAGAAATAAAAATGACTAAAATACAAGATTATAGATTCCTCAATTGTAAAGTAGATACATGTGAGAAATAGCGTTACAATATAAGAAACAAGGAGGTGTGATTATGGAAAAAACAGCAACATTAAACTTAAGAGTAAACCCAGTCGTCAAAGAGAGGGCAGAAAAAGTATTGTCCCAGTTAGGTGTTCCTATGTCAACAGCGATTGATATGTATTTGAATCAAATTTCTCTTACAGGTGGAATTCCATTTTCTGTTTCTTTACCAAAAGCACCAGTATCGGTTCATGCAGATGGCATGACAACAGAAGAAATTCATCAGAAATTGGAAAAAGGTTACAATGATATAGATGCAGGAAGAGTGCAAAATGCAACGGAAGCGTTCGCAAAATTCAGGGAGAATCATTGATATGAAACACTATACGGTTGAGATTACAAATGAAGCATTGGCTGAGAGAATCTGCATTATGGAATCAGAACTATCTATTCGTTACTGCCCTTTCTCTTGCATAAAAGGAGAATATCACATATAATAAAAACGCAATAATATTCGTCTAGTCGCGGAAATATATTGCGTTTAGACCAGGTGGCAGTGCACTTGGTTTTTTATTTGTCTTAATTGACAACGCTTACACTATAGAGTAAACTATATATAGAAAGAAGTGATCCTGGCGGTATGATCTTATTATGTATTGTATATATATAATAAGTATGATAACCAGGATCATTTTTATTTAGGAGGATTTGTTATGAAGATTATGGTACGTGCTGATGATTTAGGTTACAGCCGAGGTGTGAATTATGGTATATATGATACAGTGAAAAATGGTGTGATTAAGAATATTGGTTTTATGGTGAATATGCCTGATTCTGTAGAAGGCTATGAACTTGTAAAGGATTTAGATATCTGTTTAGGACAGCATACCAATGTATGTATTGGTACTCCCATCAGTGATCCAAAACTTATTCCAAGTCTTGTAGATGAAAATGGACAATTCAAATCAAGTAGAACATATAGACAAAGTAAAGAAGACTTTGTAGTACTAGAAGAAGCAATTATAGAAATTGAAGCACAATATAAAAGATTTAAAGAGATAACTCATCTTGAGCCTTCTTATTTTGAAGCTCATGCAGTAGCCAGTGATAATCTATTAAAAGGTATTGAAATTGTCGCAAAAAGACATAATCTAAAGTTCAATGATATTTCTTTTGATGGGACACCTGTTGATCTGGCAGGAGAAAAACTCTATATGCATATGGAGAGTATGAAGGAAGGCTATGATCCTTTTAAATCATTTAAAGAAATGGTAGAGAATGCACATAATGATGGTTGTGATTTATTGGTTTGTCATCCAGGATATCTAGATGCACAAATACTACGTACTTCTTCTCTCACTCTTGATCGTACAAAAGAAGCAGAGATGTTATGCTCAGAAGAACTTAAAGACTATCTTAAAGAACATGATATACACTTATATACATATGATGAAATAGGACACTAAAAGCTGCCAATTGGCAGCTTTTACTATTCACACATAATTTTAATAATTTCCTGGTCAGTAGAAGCCATACCTTGACTTCCTAATACACCGATGTTGTGGATTGTATTTTCTATACCCTTAGAAATAATACCATCTCCACCATAGAACTGCTGACCATTCATATACATATCATAACCTAGAATACCAGCTTCTACACTTACCGCAATCTTTGCAGCACAGCTTGCTTTAGCACCATCACAGATAATACCAGAAGTAATAGCTAAGGCATTCACGATTGTATGATTCATCACTTCTTCACTTGCATCCTTTAAATAAGCAAGTCCTGCACCACATGCAGCACCTGCACTTACTGCACCACAGAAAGCAGATAAACGACCAATCTCAGTCTTTAAATGAATGGCTGTTAAGTTAGAAATCACAAGAGCACGGTATAACTTCTCTTTATCTAGATGTTCTCTTTCAGCATAAACAATAAGAGGTACAGATACAGTTAATCCCTGGTTACCACTACCAGAATTAATCACTACAGGTAGTTCACAACCATTCATTCTTGCATCACTACCAGCTGCTGCATAGGCCTTTAATAGACTTGGTAAATCTTTTCTAATCGCAATCACCTTACCAATATTAGCTCCATAATCACCATACATTCCTTCTTGTGCAATGGCAGTATTGCATTCAATCATCTGATCTAATAACTCTTTAATATCGTCTATTTCTACTTCTTTCGCAAAAGTATAGATATCATGCATAGTAAGAGTGAGATAATCTTCATCAATAGTTTGTTTCAATGCTTCTCTACATACAATAGTTTCATTATCTTTTGTCATTTCTACAATATGTGTATGTGTTCCCGCAATATGTACCATTGCTTCATGTTCATCATTAGATACAGTTAAACGAATATCTAAAGAATAAGGGGATTCTAAAGGCTGTACTTTAATAGAAGCACTATTCATAAGTTCAGTCATCGCAACAATATCTTCTTCCTTCACATGACTAATAACCTCTAATTCTGCTTCTGCATCTCCACCTGTAATACCAATACAGGCAGCTGTTTCAATACCTTTGTTTCCATGAGTATGAGGCACAATAACACTCTTAACATTCTTGATGATATTACCACTGACTTCAATTAAGATCTTATTTGGCATACCACCTAATGTCTTTCTTGCAAGACTTCCTGCATATGCAATTGCGATAGGTTCTGTACATCCCATGGCAGTTACGAGTTCCTTATTTAAGATTCTTACATAAGTCTCATAAAGTTTTTTATCCATTCTTTTTCTCCTTATTAAAAAGGCAATGAATCATTGCCTTATTGATCAATTTCTTTTCTATAAATGTCAAAGCTGCTTACTATCATTGCAAATAAGAATCCAGTTGATACAAAGAAGATTGTATAATCGAGTAATCCATGAATATAAATCATCACAATATAGCCTACAATTAAAGCAACAAGAGTAGGATTACACTTAGTTCTTAATAAGCGATATAAACGTTTAATATTTTCAATGAAGAACGGTGCAATCACTAATAATCCAATAATCCCAAAACATAAAACAGGATCAATAAAGATATTATGTGAATGCTGTGTAGGATGCCCATTATATTGTGCATAAATATGCCAATATGTCATAGGTCCTTCACCAAATAAGAAATGTGTCTTAATGTTCTGAATAGCAACTTCCCAGATATGTTTTCTTACCCCTAAGTATTTCACAATATTGCTCATACGTGGAATATATTGAGGTTTCGCAATAAAGAAACCAACACCCGCTGCACCTACAGCACAAATACCACCAAAACTCTTATAATTACGATTAAACAACAACATAATCGCAAGACCACCAGCAAGTGCAGGCCATGCAGTACGACATCCTGTTAAATATAGACAGAATAAGTTAAGTAATGTAATTAAACCAATAATCACTATTTCTTTAATATGATTCATGAATCCATGATTATGAGTATACTTCAAGAACTTATAGAAACAAATAGCCACAAAGAACTCAATCATCATTGCATAGTAGTTCGCATTAAAGAACATCGCATTTGTACGATACTGTGGTGCATTAAATACAACCAAATACCATCCCTCAAGATCAAACTGTCTTAAGATGAAGATATATTCAATAATAGCCCACACAGCTGCAAATACACTTAAACCAATCACTAGGTTCAACATTGTATCAAATAGTTCTTCACTTGCATGACGTCTATATACAAGTGTCATACTATATAACATCAAATAACCTAATGATACACCAGCCCCTGGCCAGTTCTGATAAAAGACACTTGTTAAGAAAATAAGTGCTGAGAAGAAAATAATATATTTGCTTCGTTTTGTTTCTTCATAACCTTTCTTTACTTCACCCTGTTTAATCCATTTAAAGAATATAATTGCATGAATCACTACAGTAATATAGAAAGGAAGGAATATTGCGGCAATCGCAATAAGAAAATCACATTGCACAGAATCAAAACGTGACTTTAAGTTTTTAATAATATCCATGAGAACCCCCTTTAATTACATTCTATATTATACACGAAAAATCAAAAAAAATATTGTTTACTCACGAAATATTGGTAGAATACTCTATGGAGGTAGAATATATGAATATGAACACTTCATTCTTCTCTTTTAAGTCAGGATCTCCATTCATGATTATCCTATCTATTATTTTAGGAACACTACTCATGGCTTATGGAATCTATGAAATCTTCTTTAAGAAAGATAAAAGAGAAATTAAAGGAATTTACCATGGTTATAAGAAAGTCAATAACTTATATTGTCGTCCTATCTTCCAGTATTCTTATGGTACAAAGAAGTATAACCAGGCATCTATCCAGGAATTTAAAGTAGAAAAGATTGAAAAAGATTATGTAAAAGGACAGGAATATCCTATTTATTTAGGGGAACAGGCGAATACATTCTATTTAAAGAAGAAAAGCACTTGGTCTAACTATTTATTAATCGTTGCAGGTATCTTATTCTATGTCAGTGCTATTCTAGGTTATCTAGGATTCTAAAAAGAAGTAGTTTTTAATAACTACTTCTTTTTCTTTTCTAATCTTTTTTCTACAGCACGATAAAGTGGTTCTAATAGTTTTTTATTCTTTTTCTTACATACAAGATAGAAACTATTAGTTGCTTCTTTATCTATGATTGGAATAATCTTTCTATTCTCTGGCTTGCCATCTCTTTCTATAGATAAATCAGAAATAAATGTAGGAAGAGTAGAATTTTGAGTCAGATCCATAAATACTTCTCTATTATCCTGAAGAATAAAATGAGTATGAGGCTGTGTTTCTAAATGCATTGGATACCATACACCGATTCTAGAATACAAAAGCATTGTCTGACCATCTAGATTCTTAAAGAATAATGCTTTACTATCTGCAAGAGGATGATCAGGTGCTAATGAGAAATACAATGTTTCTGTATCATATAACTCATAATATAATTCTTTACTCTCAGGAATCTTATTTAATACAACAGCTGTATATAAATCATTCTCCAAACCAGATAATAAGATATCTGGCATTTTAATTTCTGAAGAAACAGCCATGTTTTCATATATCTTTCCTGCATAAGGTACTAAATCCCATAAAGGTGCAGGTGCACATGCTCCAATACTAATTGTATGAGTCATACGATTATATTCACGTACACGAGCAATCATATCATTTGCAGAAAATAATACTTTCTGTGCATAATCAACAGCCACTTTACCAGTCGCATTTAAAGTAATACGATTCTTTTCACGGTCAAAAATAGGAACCTGCAGTTCTTCTTCAAGCTTCTGCATGGCACGAGAAAGTGCTGGCTGAGAGATATATAATGCTTCAGCTGCTTTAGATAATGTTCCATATTTAGAAACAGCTAATAATTGTTCGACTTGTCCAATTTCAATCATTTGGTATTCCTCCTCACTATGCACTCACATTATAGCATAATACAAAACTGGCATTGTACTTTTCTACTTATTATTAATAAAATACACATAGAGGTGAAGACTATGAAATATACATTTATGGAAAATTTTAAAGACAAAGATCCAGAATTTTATGACTTTTATTCACATTTTATAGGTGAAGAAGTAATCAATGATACAACTTTGGATGATAAGAGTAGATACTTATCTATTACTGCAGTACTTGTAGGCACAAAAGCTCATGATTTATTTAAGGATATGTTAGATGATTTATTGAAATATCTCACAGTTGATGAAATTCAGGAAGTCCTTTATCAGGCTGTGGCTTATCTTGGTATTGGCATGGTTTATCCATTCTTAAATATTATGAATAGACATGTGAATAAACCATTAAAGAGTGCATCTACCACAAATAGAGACAATCGTATAGAACTTGGTAATGAGAAACAATGTGAACTCTTTGGTGAACATATGAGAGGATTCCAAACAAGTGGTCCTGAAGAAGAACGTCATATCAAGAGATGGCTCGCAGGTAACTGTTTTGGTGATAACTATACAAGAATAGGACTCACTGGAGCACAAAGAGAAATGATTACATTCTGTTTTCTAGCAGCACTTGGTACTGAACCACAATTAAAATCTCATATTGGTGGAAACTTCCATGTAGGTAATGATGCACATTATCTCCTTAATGTGATTTCTAACTGCATGCCATATATTGGTTATCCACGTACTTTAAATGCAATCAGATGTATACATGAAATGGAGAAATAATCATGAATTATACTTTAGAAGATATCAAGAAACAGAGTCCTTATCCTATTGGTGAATTGAATACAGCATATGCTAAGTATTTTGTAGGTAATAGTTATCTCTATTCTATTAATAATCGCTCTTTTTAACTAAATTGTTGCTTTAGGTTATCTTATTCAGCGAATATACCAT
>OJMM01000046.1_pt1 | contig 65337 bp, 72 predicted proteins | sample 1597231 | NCBI WGS metagenome assembly OJMM01 (sample SAMEA2452128, study PRJEB22498) | human gut metagenome | reverse complement strand
TATTACATCTGTTGATACAAAATGTGTTTTTTGTCCTTCTAATTTTATTTTATAAAATGAATATGTTGTTCCTGTTACTATTAATATTATTCCTATTATAAATATTATTAATATTAATTTATGTTGTTTTAATCTTTCTATCATATTATCAACTTCCCTTTATTTTATTAACTATTAACTTTATAAGGTTATTATATAATATACCCCCCCCAAGTCAATAATTTTTATTTGACTTTTTAACATTTATTTTTTATTATTATTTTAGGTGGTAATATGTATTTAATTTATAAAAATAATAAACTTAAAATATATGAATATAAAACATTTTTTAAAAAATTATTTGGTTTAATGAATAAAAAAAATATAAGTCATGGTATTAGAATAAATAATTGTAATTCAATACATACTTTCTTTATGAAAGAAAATATTGATGTATGTATTACTGATAAAACTAATAATATTATTTATTTAAAAGAAAATTTAAGTAAAAATAAAGTTATTTTACCAATTAAAAAAGGAAAATATGTATATGAATTTCCTATTAATACAATTAGTAAATATAATTTAAAATTAAATGATAAAATAAAAGTAACAGAATAATTATATTTCTGTTACTACAGTTATTATCATTGGAATACTTCCTGTTTCTTCTTCAAAATAATCTCCTAGTTTTTCTCTTATGAGATTTTTTATTTTGTTAAAATCAACTTTTTGTCCTTCAAAAGCATTACTTTCAATTATATCTTTACATATTTCTTGACTTTTTTGGACCATATCAAGATTATCTTTGACATATATAAATCCTCTTGTTAATATTTCAGGGTTAGCAAGTATTTTTTTAGTTTTTCGATCAAGTGTAGCACTTACAATAACTATACCATTTTTACTCAATAATTCTCTATCTTTTAAAACAAGATTACCTATATCATCTGAGTTACTACCATCGATTAATATTTCATCTGTAGGTATTTTTTCTTTATCTTCAGTTAATTTACCATCAACAAATGTTGCTACTTCTCCATTAAGTTTTAAAATAATATTTTCATCATTCATTCCTACTTCACTTGCAACATTAGCATTCATATACATATATCTATATTCTCCTTTAATAGGAAAATAATATTTTGGATTCATTAAATTTAACATTAACATTAAATCTTCTTTTGAAGCATGATGAGTTAAATGTTCTTTTGATGTAAAACTTATTACTTCAACATTTTCTCTTGATAAATCATCAACAATTTTAGAGTGTTTCTTTTCACATCCAGGATAAACTGGTTCTGATATTAAAACAGTATCTGTATCTTTAAATTTTAAATATTTATCATAACCACTTTCTATTTTTTCTAAACTTCCAAATGGTTTTTCTTTATCATCACTAGTTAGAATAACAACATCTTTATCATTTATATTAGATAAATCGCCAATTCTTGATGTATCAATATTTAAATATTTAAGTTCAACAGCTTTTTCTACTACATCATTAAGTTTTTTCCCCATTAAAACAACTTTTCTTCTTGTTCTACTAATTTGATCAAATATTTCTTGAATACGATATAAATGTTCGGGAAAAACACTTATTATAATACGATTATCTGTTTTATTTAATGTGTCCCAAACTATTTTAGAAATACGATGTTTAGGACTTGTATGCCCTTCTCTATAAGCAAACATAGACTCAGACATTAAACATAATACTCCTTGTTTTCCTACATAAGCAAGTTTACCTATATCTGTTTTATAACTTCCAAGCATTGTTGAATCAAATACAAAATCTGTTGCATAACATATTGCACCATCATTTGTATATAAAACATACATAACTGTTTCAGGCATTGAATGTGTAACACTAATTGGAAATATTGTATATCCATCTACATCTATTTTAGCATGTGGTCTTATTTCTTTTAAAATATTTGCTTTAACTTCAACTTTTTCCTTTTGTAATTCTTCTTTAATAAGATTCATTGTAAATTTTGTAGCATATACATTTACATCAGGTAATTCTTTTAATATATCAACAAGTGCCCCATAATTACCATCATGACCGTGTGAAATAAAAATTCCTTTTATTCTTTTTTTATTATTAATTAAATAATCAAACTTTGGAATAATATAATCTACTCCAAGCATACCCATTGTTGGATATTTTAACCCCGCATCAAAAACAAATATATTATCATCTACTTCCACAATATACATGTTTTTACCATTTTCATTTAGTCCCCCAAGACCAAATATTTTAATTTTACTCATATTTACTCCTTTCTATAGTTTTTATAAGTTAAAGCACTAAATAATTATAACATAATTTATTAATTATTTAAATATTTATTTATAAATAATCCTCAATATTTTTACCTTTTCTTATTCTTTTATAAACATCATTTGCAATTTGATTCGCCCTTTGTCTTGTTATACCAAATATTTTACCTATTTCTTCAAATGTTTTTTCATCTAAATCATCTAATCCATGTCTTAATTTAATTATTTCTCTTTCTCTAGGTGTTAATTTATTTAAAATATCTTTTATTATTATTTTTAAATCTTTATTTTCTATTTCATTTTCTATATCAACATTATCATCTTTTATAAAATATAATAAACTTTCACTATTTTCAGTTGTTTCTTCTAAAACACTTTGATCTAAAGAAAATACTCTTTCTATCTTTTCTTTTTTATTTTCTTTTACTTCTTTAATTCTTTTATATTCATAATAATATGGTCTTTTAATCATTCTATCTTTTGTATATATTTCAAAAACAATGTAAGATTTTATATAATAACTAGCAAATGTTGAAAATTTATATCCTTTTTTATAATCAAATCTTTCTACTGCTTTTATTAGCCCTATATTACCTGCTTCGATTATATCCATATAAGTTAAACTTTCAAATGGTAAATTTAAATAATCTTTTGAGAGTGCTACAACTAGTTTTAAATTACTTTCTATTATCTTTTTTCTATTTTCAGGATTAAAGTTTTCAAATAAATACTTTTCTTCCTCTATTGATAATACTTTTATATCTTTAATATCATTTAAATATAAATTAAAAGCATAACTATCTTTCATAATAACCACCCTTAACTAAATTATAACAAAAAAATAATAAATATTAAATATTATTTTATATCTTTAAGGTTATTATTTTTTCTAATTTTAGTAAAAGCTTTTTGTTCTATTTTTCTTACTCCTTCATCTGATATTTTAAGTATACTTCCTACTTTTCTTAAAGTTTTATAATTTCCATCATCAAACCCAAATCTTAAAAGTAATACTTCTTTTTGTCTAGGAGTTAATGTATTTAAAATATCTTTTATTATTTCTTTTATTTCTATTTGATTAATTTTATCATATATATTATTTTCTTCATCTTCGATAAAATATAATAATGGTTCTGTACCATCAATAGAATTAGGAAAACTATCATCTAAAGATAATACTGTTTGAATAGTTTTTAATTTTTTTGATATTAATCTTTCTTGATTAAAAGGTCTTCTTATTATTCGATTATTTTTATAGATTTCTTTAATTATTTGTGATTTTATATAATAACTAGCAAATGTTGAAAACTTATATCCTTTTTTATAATCAAATCTTTCTACTGCTTTTATTAACCCTATATTACCTGCTTCGATTATATCCATATAAGTTAAACTTTCAAATGGTATATTATAATATTCTCTTGAAAGTGCTACAACTAATTTTAAATTACTTTCTATTATCTTTTTCCTATTTTCAGGATTAAAGTTTTCAAATAAATACTTTTCTTCCTCTATTGATAATACTTTTATATCTTTAATATCATTTAAATATAAATTAAAAGCTTTATTATCTATCATAACTATACCCCCATATAAATATAACAAAAAAAACTTATTTATTTAACAAGTTTTTATCGGTTTTATTCTTCTGTTTCTTTAACAACTTTTTTTCCTTTATAGTATCCACATTCTTTACAAACTCTATGTGATTTTACTATAGCACCACAATTAGGACATTTAGTTGTTTGTTTTGCTGTTAATGCCATGTGTGCTCTTCTTGTTCTTTGACTAGTTTTAGAAACATGTCTTGCAGGAACTGCCATAATATCACCTCAAACCTTTCTCACTTAATAAACTTGACAATTTGTCAACTGCTTTTTAAATTATACATTATATTTTAATAAATTTCAATAATTTTTAGTATTTTTCTCTTAATTGAGTCAAAAAATCCTTTGATTTTAGATATATTCCTGTATATCTATCATAATAGTTTTCTAAAAATCTATTAATTTCATTTTTATTTTTAGGTAAAATATTTAATTCTTTTATCTTAGATATATCAACATAACTAAACATTCTAAGAAGTTTAACTGTTTTTTCATCTACGATATATTCATTTTTATAACAATTAACACATAAGTATCCCCCTGCAAAACTACTTATTGTAACTATTTTTTTATTACTTCCACAAACACTACAACAATCAAGAATTGGCATAACGCCTAAATAATTAAGATATTTTAATTCTATTATATTGGTTATAATCATTGGGTCAAAATCATCATTTATTTTAATAAGACCATTTATAAATAAATCAAATATTTCATTTGATGAAGTTTCTTTTAAAACTTGATTAGTTAAATCACTTAAAAAAGTTGCATAACCTATTTTAAATAAATCTTGTTTAATATTTGAAAAATCATTTATAATATCAACACTTATTAAAACACTTAATCCTTCTTTTTTATAATATATATTAAAATAACCATAAGTAAGTTTAGAACTAACACTTCTTAAACTACTTTTTAAATTACGACATCCTTTAGATATTATCCCTATTTTACCATGTTCTTTTGTTAAAACATTTAATATTTTACTTGATTCAGAATAATTAGTATCACTTAGTACTATTCCTGTTACTTTTTCTATTTTCATAATAATTCTCTTCTACTTTTTCCATTTCCTTTAAAAACACATAATATCTTAAATCCCCTGTTTTTTTAAATAAACTCCATAAAGCTTTATTCATATTTTTCACCCATTATTATAATGGGTAAAAAATATAAATTTTAATCATCTTCTTCACTTATTCCTAATTCTTCAAAAAGGTTTGGCTTTTGTCTCCAGTTTTCTATTACTTTAACAAATAGTTCTAAATAAACCTTTTTACCAAGTAATACTTCAATTTCTTCACGTGCCATAGTACCTACTTTTTTAAGCATTTGTCCATTTTTACCAATAATTATTCCTTTTAAGTTATCTCTATCAACCACAATACATGCATTAATATAACATTTATCTTTTTTAAATTCCATATTTTCTACAATACATGTAACTGCATGTGGTACTTCTTCTTTTGTTAAATTAAGTATTTTTTCTCTTATTATTTCTCCTACTAAAAATCTTTCACTAACATTAGTAATAACATCATCATCAAAATACTTAACATCATCTTTTAAATATTTTTTAATCACTTCGATAAGTTCAGTTGTATTAATACCTTTTATTGATGAAATAGGTACAATATCTAAAAAATTATATAAATCTTTTAATTTAGTTATTTCATCATATAATTTATCTTTTTTAATTTTATCAACTTTTGTTAAAACAAGAATAACATCTTTATTATCTTCTTTTAATCTATTAAGAATTCTATTATCATTTGGACCAAATCCACTTGCAATATCAACAAGAAATAAAACTAAATCATTATCAAAACTTGAATAAGCTTTATTATTTAAAACTTCTCCAAGTTTAGAAGTAGCCTTATTAATCCCAGGTGTATCTACAAAAACTATTTGTGAATCTTCATCGTTATAAATACCATATATTGTATTTCTTGTTGTACCTACTTTATCACTTGTAATAGCTATTTTCTGATTTAATAATTTATTTAAAAGTGTACTTTTACCTACATTAGGACGTCCTACGATACTTACAAAACCACTTTTCATTTTAAATCATCCTCACTAAATGGATAAGGGCACATTTCTTTAACAGTAAGTTTTTTTTCATCAAATTTATTATTATACATAATGACTTCCATATCCATATCAAAAAATTCTAAAAACACTTGTCTACATAGCATACAACAAGAAGATATTTTATCACTTGAATTCATAATATATATTCTTTTAAAATCCTGTTTTTTATAACCATTTGTTATAGCATTTGCTATGGCATTTCTTTCAGCACATATAGTAGCACCATAACTAGCATTTTCTACATTTACACCATAAAAATAATTATTATCTTTTGTTTCTAATATACAAGAAACTTTATAATTAGAATAAACAGCATAACTATTATTTAATAATTCTTTTAGTTTTAATTTTATATCCATAACTACTCCTTAAAATAATGCAATAATTTTAGGTAAAAATATCATAATACCTATGATTAATGCAATAATACTAATGATACCTACTGCTCCACTGGCACAATCTTTAGCAACCTTAGCCATTGGTTTTTTCTCTTCTGTTACTAAATCTACAGTTGCTTCAATCGCACAATTAATCATTTCTAAAGACATAACTATACCAATTAATAAAACAATAACTAATCTTTCAGTATAATTAATTTTAAGAAAAATACCAAGTATTAAACTAATAATAGCTATAACAAACATAACAATAATATTTTGTTCTGTGTAAAAAGCATACCTCATACCTTCAAAACAGTATTTAAATGATTTTAAAAATCTTTTTAAACTCCTTTTATTTTTCTTCAATTCTTGCAAATCTTTTTCCATATAATATCTCCTTTTGTTTTGTAAACATTATTTTTTCATCCTCTTTAGTCATATGATCATAACCTAATAAATGTAAAAGCCCATGTACTGCTAGAAACGAAAGTTCTCTTTCTAAAGAATGTTCATAACTAATAGCTTGTTCTTTTGCTTTATCTATAGAAATATATATATCTCCAAGAAGTCTTATTTTTGTAAAATTTTCACGCTTTTCATCTTCCAAAGCAAAACTAATAACATCTGTTTCTCTATCTATATTTCTATATTCTTTATTAATCTTATGAATATAAGGATTATCTACTATTATGACATTAAAATAAATATGTTTTAATTTTTCATATCTTATCATATGTTTTAACATACTTTTTATAACTTTTTCTTCTTTTTTTAAATTATAAGTTGTTTCATTATAAATATTAAATTTTTTCATGGTACTAAAAACCTCACTAATACTAATATTAATATAATTATTATTATATTAAAAATCCAATTTTTCTTTAATTTCTCTGGTATTATTTTACTTAAAATTTTATATAAGATAAAACCTAAAATTCCTCCGAGAACATTTAAAATAACATCATCCACATCAAAAACTCTACCTATTGCAAGTTGTGTTGTTTCGATTGAAAGTGATATGATAAAGGTTATTAAAAAAACGACACTAATTTTATTAACTTTAATAAAATATCCTACGAAAAAACCAAATGGTAAAAAAAGTAAAACATTTCCTAAAATATTTTTATAAAATAAATATGTTCCTGGTTCATATCTAAATATTTCTTTAAAAGGAATGATATTTACTCCTCCAAAAGAAACATCTTGAGCTGTTACTATTTGGAATAAACATAATATATAAATGATAAAAAATAATTTTAATAATTCTTCATATAATACAAACTTTTTACCATTAATAACTAAATATGTTATTCTAAGAACCATAGCAACTAAACAGGAAATAACTAACATAGGCCATGTTGTATCAAGCATATCAAGTGTTATATCTCTTATATCTTGTATCATAATAACAACCTTTCTTTGGATTTAAATTAAGAATGAATTTCTTGTAATTTTGCAATATCTTCATAAACCTTAAAAAATACCTCTACATATATTCTATCATTATCTTCATCTATTTTCAAAGTTTTTTGTAATAATATTTTTTCATCTTGCTTTAAATTAGCTTTTATTTTTTCTTTTGCAAGATTATTTATTATCTTTATAAGCTCTTCTTTTGTATATTTATTAGTTTTTTCTTCATATATAAAACTTTTATTTATTCTTATATTAAACATATTATTTTTAATTAAATAAATATTTTTTTCATTCTTAATACTTCCATATTTAAAAGAAGCTATATTTATTTCTTTATTAAATATATTTAAAATTAAAGCTATCTTCGCATTATTTGTTTTTATATTTTCCTTTTTTATAAAAGGATGACTAACTTTTACCTTATACCATACTTCAGCATATACTTTTCCTTTTGCATCTACAATATTTTTTACTTCATCATTTTTTAAAATAACACCAGATACTAATAAATCATCTTTATTTACATAATCTCCAACATTTTTAATTATATTTCCTTTAGATATATCAAGCTTTTTTATTAATCCATTTTTACTAGCAATAATATTATGTTTTAAGTTACTTTTAGATTCAATAATACTTTTTCTTTCAATATAAGATACTTCATAATAAACCCCATTTGAACTAATTTCTAACCATTCAAATAGATCTTTATTATTATTTTTTATTTTATTACTTATAATTTTTAATTTTTTATATGGTTTTTTAAAAGAATAAATAGTTAAATTATTATTTAACATTTCTTGTTTTAATATAGAATTTATCTTTTTATTATCATTATTTATGTTTATAAAAAAAATCATATTAGAAAAAAGATATATAGTTATTAAAGATATAATAAAAGATATAATAAATACTTTATATTTATTAAACAAAAGAATAATTTTATTTTTGCCATAAGTTTTATTTATATTTACATTACATGTTGTTTTGATAGTTTTTATTTTTAAATAATCTTCATATGTTACTTTAAAAATTATTTTATTAGTCATATATTTTATATCATACATATTTATTTTATTTTTTATAATATCAGAAAATAAATTTTTAACATATTTACCACTTATTTCTATTTCATAATAATTAAACATAATTGCCTCTAAATGTTATAGAAAAAATACTTCCTTCAACTAATAACTCTTCTTTTTCAAATCTTTTTATTATAAGATTTGCTCCTTTTATTTCAAGTATATCATCTATTATTTCTATAAGTATTTTATTATCTTCAAAAACAAGTATTTTTTTATAATTTATAACATTAATTTTATTTTTTATGTAATATATTTTAGTTTCTTCTTGTTTTATATAATTTCTTAATTTAGAAAACATAAAAATATCATCTTCTTTCTAATAAATTATATATTTATTTAAAAAAATTACCACAAAAAAATGGATATAAAATCCATTAGTTTATTTTTTCTCTTAAAATGCTATTTAATTTAGACATATCACATCTGTTTTTTACTCTAGGTGTAATTTCTTTCATAACTTTACCTAAATCTTTAATTGAAGTTGGATTAACAAGATTAATTACTTCATCAATTATTTTATTAAGTTCTTCATCACTTAAAGATTCAGGCATATATTTTTCTAGTATGTCTATTTCTTTTTGATAAGAATTTATTAAATCAGTTCTTGATGCTTTTTCAAAATCTTTAATTGATTCTTTACGCATTTTTATTTGTTTAGTAATAACATCTAAAATAAGATCATCATTATCTTCTTTTTTATTATTTATTACTTCAAGTTGAACTGCTCCTTTTACGCTTCTTAAAGTATTTAAAGTGTCTTTATCTTTGCTTTTCATTGCTTCAAGTAAATCTTTTTGTAATTTTTCTTTTAACATAATTTCCTCCTTATAATATTAAAGGGAAAGTAAACCTTTCCCTAATTATTAATAATCTCTTCTATTTTTCTTTTGTGAATTTCTAATGTTTTCTTTCTTTTCTTCTCTTCTTCTTTTTCCAGGTTTATCATAAAACTTTCTTTTTTTAACTTCTGAAGGGATTCCATCACGAGAACATTTTTGTTTAAAACGTTTAAGTGCTCCATCTAAATTACCTTTAACTGCTACCTCTGTCATCTTATATCCCTCCTTCCTTTTGTTTTTTCAAGTTCAATTATAACAAAGAAAACTAAAAAATACAATATGTTTTATCGTAATTTTAGTTTATTTTTTAACTTGCAAGCATGTCTTTTTCAATAATTACATCAACAATTTCGTTTTCTTTATATTTTTTTGGTATTTTTAAATAAATATAATTAGAACAATGTCCATATGAATATTTATCATCAACTTTTTCAATTAAACAAGATTCTTTCTTACCTATAAAACTATTATCATAGTTTTCTTCAAGTGTTTTTGATAAATCAAGTAAAGTTTTTACTCTTTCTTTTTTTACTTTACCATCTATTTGATCTTTCATTTTAGCTGCTACTGTGCCATCTCTTTTAGAATAAGGAAAAACATGTAATTTACTAAAATTAATTTCCTTTATAAAATCTACACATTCATTAAAATCATCTTCTGTTTCACCAGGAAATCCTACGATAACATCAGTTGTTATAGATATATCAGGTCTTACTTTTCTTATTTTTTCTATTTCTTCTTTAAAATATTTTTTATCATATTTCCTATTCATTCTTTTTAAAGTTTGTTCTCCTCCACTTTGTAAAGGTATATGTAAATGATTACAAAGTATTGGATTTTTTAATAACTCTAAAAATTTATCATCAAGTTCTGTTATTTCAATTGATGAAATTCTTAATCTTTTAAGACCTTTTATATTCAATATTTTTTCTAAAATACTAGAAAAATTAGTATTAATATCGACACCATAATTACCTGTATGAATACCAGTTAACACGATTTCATTATAACCATTATTTACTAAAGTAGTTATTTCACTTAAAACATTATCTTCTTTTTTACTACGACATTTCCCTCTTACATAAGGAATAATACAATAAGTACAAAAGTTTTCACAACCATCTTGAATTTTAACAAATGCTCTTGTTCTATTTTCAAAATGTTTTATATTCATATCTTCAAACTCTACTTCATTTAAGTTGAATCTTTGATTGATTTTTTCTTTATTTCTAAAAAAATCTTCAACTAAATCAACAACCTTAGATTTATTATAATTACCTAAGATAATATCAATATCATCATTTTTATAATCTTTAGCACTTTCAATAAAACAACCACATACTACTAAACAACAATTTTTATTAATTCTTTTAGGATGATTAATCATTTTTCTACTTTTTACATCACTATTATTAGTAACAGTACAAGTATTTACAACATAAACATCACAAAAATCATTAAAATCACCAATTTCATAACCTCTTTCTTTAAAAAGACTTGCAATGTATTCCATTTCATAAGTATTTACTTTACATCCTAAATTACATAATCCTACTTTCATACTAAAACTCCTTTAAAAAAGGATATTACTTTTCTATCCTTTCTTTTAATTTCTTTAATTCACTTAAAAATTCTTCTGTTTTCTTTATTTCATCTTCAATATTTCTAACATTACTACTTTTATAAGCTTCTAATTTTTTATATTCGTTATCACTTTTTATTCCAAATACAGGAGATATAACTGATGAATTTTTAAACTTTTTAGGTTCTTCATTTAATTGTTCTTTATTAAAACTATTTATTTTTTCTTCTTGTTTTTCAATTAAATCATCTATATTTTTCTTATATAATTCATCAAGCGTAATTGGTTCATTTCCTTCATCTTCTATTCTGTAATTATCAAGTTCATCCGGATCAAGGTTGGCTTTTAATAATTCATCATAACTAATAATTGATTTTTCTTCTTGTACTTTTTCAAAAAATGTTGGACCTATTAAATCATTTTTTTCTTCATAAACAAGCTTTTTAGCGGCTTCTTCTAACTCTTTTTTAGCATCTTCTTCTGTTGGTTTATTTGCTACATACACTACTTCTTGTTCTATAGGTTTTACATCATTTACAGTATTGTTTACATTATCTTCTTCATTTATTACTTCACTTTTATAAATGTCATTATTATCTTTAGAATCATCATAAATTTTATTTTCTTTATAAGAAGGTAATTCTACTTGATGCTTTAACTTATGTTTTTTAGATGATGCTTTTTCTATTATAACTATAACTAACAATGCTAAAATAATAACTACAATTATAGAACAAATAATAAATATATTATCTTTACCCATTATATTTACAAAATCTTTCATTTTTTTCACCTGCAAATATATTGTATCATAATATTATTTTTTTTAAAAGAAAAAAGACAAAATTGTCTTTATTCTACTATTTTACATTCTTTAGTATTTAATTTATTTGTTAATGGATTATAAATATATGACTTACATGTTTCTTTATTATAAAAATTCAATAAAAGTTCATTCTTATCTACATCATCAGGGCAATGTAAATAATCACAAAAATTACTATAAGTTAAATTAGGTTTATCCATTAAATAAATCTCTTTATTTGTTTTTAAATCTAGATTATATATTTTATTATCTTTTTCTATAACCATTCCATTTTCATAATTAATTAATACTTTGAAATTATAGTCATATATTTTTTCTTCATCGAAATTATATATAAAACTCTTATTATTATGATTAAAAACACATGTATTTAAAGTAAAACAAGTATATGTTTCAAATGGTTTTTCAATATTATGTACTTTTCCTGTATGAATATTAATGAAATTTTTATCTGCAACTAAATATTTATTATTTATAAAAACATTATTTAACTTTAAATCTTTAGTCCAAGGAATTGTTACTTTTTGTTCTATTTCATCAATAAATGATATTTCATTATCATTTTTTGTTAGTATATAACCTATTTTTACCATTTGATCATCTTTATTTACAGAAATCATATTTAACTTATCATGTGGACCAATATCAATTGCTTTTTTAGTTAAAGTATTATAGATATATCCCTCTTTTTTGTTTTTAACTACAAAAAATGTTTTATCATAATCATATGTTATAAGCTCACATTTCTTGTTACATTTTACATCATATTGTTCGATTAATGTAGCATCTTTTGGCATAGTTTTTCCTATATTTTCTTGATTATTTATTTGGTATTTATATACCGTTAATGTATAACTTTTATTAAAAATTAGAAAATATACTAATGCTAATAATACTATTGAAATTAATAAAATTATTATTATTTTCTTTTTCTTTTCCATCTTATTTATCCTTTCTCATATTAATTTATCTGTAGTCCAGGACAATTATTCTTACCTATTCCTGTACATCCAGCTCCACCTACTTTTCCACCACCTGAAGATCCTGAACCACCTGCTCCTGTTCCAGGATTTGTTGTTCCACCAGATGAGCTTCCTCCTGAAGTTCCTCCTCCTGATGGTGGTGTAGGATCTGGATCTGGAGTATAAATTATTATAGTAGCAGTTTTAGTTGTTGCTTTTTCATAACTTGTATTTCCAGCTTCATCAATTGCATGAATATAATAAGTTGTAGATGAAGATAAATTATTAAATGTTTGTGAAATAGATGCTACACTATCTACCTTAGTCCATTCTTTTTCTGTTGGGGTTGTTGGTGATGTTGTTATTTTATATCCAACTACTCCGACATTATCTGTTATTGTTACAGTTAATGAACTTGAGCTATTTCCAGTAACTGTTATTTTAGGTTGTTCACTATCAAGTTCAGTTACATCAACACTACAAGTATTTTCATTTCCTGCACTATCAATTACTTTTGCTATATATTTACCATTTTTAGTAACATTATATAAATTTGTACTATCTAAAACACTATCACCTATTTTAACTGTTTTAATAGGGCTAGTATCATCTGTTGCCGTTACAAGTAAATTCATAGATAAATTTGTTTTATCTTGTTTTGAAATTACACATCTTGGAATATCTTTATCTATTTTTATTTCGTTTTCTGTTTTACATGTTGTTTTTAAACCATACTTATTAAGTATTTCAAAACTATAACTACCACTTCTTTTAGCTATAAAATTAGCATTATATGTTTTAGTATTTTCATCATATGTTGTTTTTATAGCTTTACCATTATTTTTAATGTTTACTATACCAACATTATCAGTTGATTTTACATTTATTGTAACATCATTATTACTCCAATTATCATTATAAGATAATTCACATGTTGGGGCACTATTAGCATTATCACTACTAGTATCATATTTAAAATCACAATAACTTTTATCTGTTTCATATGTTTTGTCACCACATTTTAAACATAAATAATAGTCATAATTCCCACGGTTATTTTCTACAACAACGTAACTTTCACTAGAACAATTATTTTTATATGCATCAATTACATCATTAGAAAATAAATTATTTTGTTTCATCTTATCAAGTGTTAAAATATCAACATATTTCCCTTCAATTTGACCATTTGGTAATTCACTTCTGTTATTTGTATAATAATCTTTTGCTACGGTAATAACATTATCTTTTAATTTATCATTATACTCGTTATTTGCTTTATTTCTATAACTTATAATAGCTGGGGTTATTATAAGAGCAAGTACACATATTATTCCAAGTACCACAAGCATTTCTACCAAAGTAAATCCTTTTTTGTTTTTCATAAAACTCCTCCTTTATTATACTTTAATTATAATAGATAATTTCCTTTTTGTAAACTTAAAAAAAATATATTAATACGCGAACGTATAATATATTTCTATTTTGTCATATTCTAATAAACTTTCTTCATTATCATTTATAACTAATGTACTTGGAAGTTTTACATCAATATTAAATTTACTATTATTTTTTATATCACTTATTTCAAAATCTGTTGTTCCTACTATTTTATTATTATCATATAAGATTACATATCCTTTTAATAAAGTAATATCACTTCCTATAGTGTTTTCTTCTTCTATATTTACAAATATTTCTCCATCCTTAACTACAATATTAGGCATAGGATTAGATAGTTTAGAAACATCTAATAATTTCATTTCATTAGTATTTTCTTTTATTTCATAATTAATTTTAATTTTTTCTTTTAAAATATTTTTTCTAAGTTCTTCAGGAATAAATATTTTTATTATAGATTTATTACCTGCTGGTATTAAATCTACTTCTTTTATCTCTTCTTTTGTACTAAAAGTAACTTTTAATGTTGAAGATTTTATTATTTCTTTTGTATTATTAATTAAATTTATTACTATATACTTATTACCTTCGATAAAAGTTGTTTCAATATTTATTCCTTCAGGAGCATTTATTGATATAAGATTCTTATCTGTTGGGGTTTTATCTTTATCTTTATTTTTATTATTAAGTATAACTAAAGTTATTACTAATGAAGCAATAATTAATCCTACGATTATTATTATTAATAAATTTCTTTTTTTCATTATAAATCCCAACCTCCTTTACATGTGTTATTTCCATAATAACAATAACTACATGTACTTGAATCAGTTACATATCCTCCTTGACAAGTATTTTTTGTGGTTTTACATGAATTCCATTTTTTGTCTTCAACATTATAACAATCTTCTTTGTAATTATAGCCACATATACTACAATTTGTAACAGTTTGCTTTCCGTATCTTACGCATTTATCTCCTTGACACCAACAGGAAGGATGTCCGTTTCCTCCAGGGCCAACTTGACCAGATGAACCACATGGACATGATACCCATTCATAATTCGTACAAACTGTGGTTTGACAAGTTTTACATCCAGCAGGATTTTTTACACATTCTTTTCTTATTATTGTATCATAACCACCAACACATTCATTTGGTGAACCTGTAGCACAAGAATCATAAGTAGTTCCACATCCATAACTACAAGTATTACTTCCTGTTTTACATGAATTATATTTATATGTATGTGATGCTGTAGTTTCTAATCCAACATTGTTTTTACATGTTCTAGTTACTATTACATTTTTATTACCTGTTAAGGTTTGCTTAACAGTTGCTTCACCAATTATTCCACTTTCAGGATCTTCACATGTACTAGTAGCAATTTCGCCATTTGTTCCCTCAGTTCCAAATACAATAACAGGAGGTGTTTTATCAAATTCATCTACTACTATTTCACATGTTGCAGCATTTCCAGCATTATCTATTACTGTTGCAACGTATTTTCCATTTACTGTTACTTTATATAAATTATCAGTACCTAATGTTTTTTCTCCCATTTCAATACTTTTAATTCCACTTGTTTTATCTAAAGCATCTACAAATAAATTAAGAGAAGTATTTTTTATATCTTGTTTTGTAATAGAACAACTTGGACTATCTCTATCTATTTTTATTTCATTTTCTGTTTCACATGTTGTTCTTAATCCATATTTATTAAGTATTTCAAAACTATATTTACCACTTTCTTTTACTGTATAATTAGCATTATATGTTTTAGTGTTTTCATCATATGTTGTTTTTAGTTTTACACCATTATTTTTAATATTTATAATTCCAACATTATCAGTTGATTTTACATTTATTATAACATCTTTGTTACTCCAATTTGTATCATATACTAAATCACATGTTGGTGCTTTACCATCTTTATCTTGTCTAAAATCACAATAACTTTCATCAGTTACATATGTTTTATCTCCACATTTTAAGCAAGCATAATAATTATAATTACCACGATTATTTTCTACAACAACGTAACTTTCACTAGAACAATTATTTTTATATGCATCAATTACATCATTAGAAAACAAATTATTTTGTTTAAGTTTATCTAATGTAACAAAAGTTGCATATTTCCCTTCAGGGTATCCATTTGGTAATTCACTTCTATTACCAGTATAAAACTCTTTTGCTACGGTGATAACATTATCTTTTAATTTATCATTATAAACATCATTTGCTTTATTCCTATAATTAATTATTATAGGCGTTATTATAAGAGCAAGTACACATATTATTCCAAGAACTATTAAAAGTTCAACTAAAGTAAATCCTTTTTTATCTTTTTTCTTTTTCATAAAATCCTCCTTTAATAAGCATAAGTATAATATACTTCTATTTTTTCATAATTAACTTTACCGTAATTAATTTTATCCGGCGTTAAATCTGAAGATGGAATCATTATTTTAGGTATTGTTATATTTTTTTCAAATTGACTATTATTTTTAATATTTTCAATTCTAATATTATCTGCCCCGACTATTTTATTATTATTATATAATACAACAAAACCAATTAAAGCATCTAAATCTTCACCAGTTTTATTTATACCACTTATTTTAATATTAGTATTATTTTCTATAACACTTACATTTGTTTTAGTATTATTTATTTTATCAACATCTATAAATGAAAAATCATTACTACTTTTTATTTCATTAAGTGTTATAGTTACTTTTGATTTATTTATCGTATCTTTTAATTCATTAGGAACTGCAATTTTAAAAATTGCTTTTTTTCCAATTGGTAATAATTCTAATCTTTTTTCTATTTCTTTATTTCCTATGACAACTTTTAACTTACCACTTGAAATATTTTCATTAGTTTTATTTTCAAATACTATAGCTAAATAATTATTATTTTGAATATATGCTATTTCAGTTTTTATTCCTTCAGGAACATTTACTGAAAATAAATTTTTACTAATGTTTGGAGCATTAATTGTTATATCATCATTTTCTTTATTATTTTTAAGTATGTATATACTTAATCCTATTGTAAGAATTATAATTAATAAAACAATTATCCAAAATACTTTTTTGTTTTTCATTATAAACTCCACCCCGCTTTACAAGTATTATGACCATTATAACATGAACTACAATTACATGATACATAGCCACCAACACATTGTGTTGTTGTATTTTCACCACATACATTACAGTAACTGCATTGATAATATTTCTTTTTATAATCAGTTTTACAATTAACACAATTTGATCCTAACCCACAAGCATGCCCTCCACAATTATTACAATATTGCGTACATGTATAAACCGGTTCGTAATCATAACAAGTACAAGTTCTACATCCATTTGAAACAGTTTCTGTCGAAGCACAGCTATCATAACAACTACCACAACCATAGCTACAAGTGTTTTCTCCTGTAGCACATTGAGAATACTTATATGTTCTTGTTTCAGATGTTGTTAGACCTGCATTATTAGTACAACTAAAAGTTACATCAACGTTACTTGTCCCTGTTAAATTTTGTGTTTTTGTTGCTTCTGTTGCTATTCCACTTTCTGGATCAGTACAAGATACTATTGCCACTGTTTTTTCTTCATTTATACTAAAAACCATTACTGGTGGAGTTGTATCAAAATCAGAATTTAATATTTCAAAAGTAACTTCACCAACATTTCCAACATTATCTTTAGCTTGAACTTTATATGTTCCTATACTTGTTTTAGTCAAAACTATTTCTTTTTCTTTAACTGCAGGATTAACATTTATCCAACTACTTCCATCATTATAACTTACTATTCCTATATTATCAGTCATCTTTATTTTTACATTACAACTTGTTCCTAAACATGTTTTATCCACCACAGTTAAAATAGGTTTTTCACTATCTAAATCACTTGCTTTTACTTCATAAGATACTTTTGTAATATGTCCATATTCATCTTTTGCATAAATATAATATGTTCCTACATTTGTTTTAGTTAAAGTTATTTCTTTTTCTTTAATACTATCAAAAGTAACCCAATTTGAATTATATGAAGAATTAGTACCTTCTTGATATGCAATTACTCCTTCATTATCTTTTAAAGTAGTCTTTACTTTAACACTACCATTTTGTTTTTCTATATTAGTTGTAATAGTAGGATTTTCTCTATCTATATAAACAAGTTTACTACAATAACCTATATTATTTGCTTTATCTTTTACATATGCTTTATAATTTCCATCATCTGTTAATGATTTAATGTAAGCATTACTATAAGTATTATTATCAAATGAATAAGCATTTTCGGCTAAATTAATATCAGTTCCTGTAATTTTTAAATCTACTTTTTCTTGTGTTTGTTCTATTCTTTTATTAGTTAATGTTATATTACAGGTAGGTTCAATTGTATCAAGAGTAATCGAAGAAGAAATTACTGGTAATTCTAAATTAACTTCTTCATTATTTTCAATATCTTTTAATGAACCACCATTTAAAGATACAGCATTAAATTTACCGTTATCACCATTTTTAACTGTATAATTATAGACAAGCTTATTACCTTCAAGAACACCTGTTAAAGTTTTATTATTATTACCTGCTAAAATAGTAAGTGTAGGATAACTTCCCGTAACTTGTCTTGATAAAACAACTTCTATTTTAATTTCTTTTCCATCATTTAAATATCCACTTGCTGGAGTTGTTTTAACACTTTTTACTAAAGTAGTTGTTGTAGGTGGATTACCATATGGAACATTTGCTGTTTCACAATATTTACTTTCATATTCATATTTTTTTGTTTTCTCATCATAACCACATCTTAAGCAAACATTATAATCACTATTTTTAATATGTAAGTCATGTACGGCACAATTATCTAATTTAATATCAGGATTAGCACTTTTTAATATATTAAGTGATAAATGAGTATCAATATTATCTCCTAAGTTTTCACTATTATCAATACGATAAAGTTTCATATTTTCTACAAGTAAATTTTCATAATTTTTATACTTCTCATTTTTATTTTTTCCTAGCATATTAATTACAGAAGGTATTACTAATAATGAAATAATTACAATTATTACAATAACTACTAAAAGTTCAATTAATGTTAAACCTTTTTCATTTAATTTTTTCATATTTTACAACTCCTATTCTATAATTAAATTATATAATTATTTTTACTATTTGTAAACAAAAAAGAAGCCAATTTTTAGCTTCTTGTAAATTTTTCAAATTTTTCTATTTGTTTATCTTTTAAATTAGTATCTTGTAATTTTTCAAAAAGAGTTTTTTGTTCACGAGTTAACTTTTCTGGAATTACAACATCTAATACCACATAAAAATCACCATAACTATCATAATTAGGATCTTTACTACCCTTACCTTTAATTCTTAATTTTTCTCCAGGTTTACTTCCTGATGGAATTGTAACAGTAACAACTTGTTTAGGTGTTTTAATATCTTTTTTACATCCAAAAATAGCTTCAGTTATTGTAAGTGGTAATGTTATAAATAAATCATTTCCTATTCTTTCATAAAAATCATGACTTTGTACTCTAAATTCAATATAAAGATCGCCATTTTCTCCACCAGTTGTACTTGGCTCTCCATATTTTGGAAGTCTTAACCTACTTCCTGTAACTACACCTTCAGGTATTTTAACTTCAACATCTTTAACAACTTTTTGTACTTTTTTACCACGACATTTAGAACATGTTTTTTCATATATTTTACCAGTTCCTTCACAAGTAGGACATACTGCTTTTGATAAAAAACTTCCAAATAATGTTGATTGTTGTCTTGTAATTGTACCACTTCCGTGACATTCATTACATGTTTTACTACCAAATCCACCTTCACCATTACATTCACTACATTTTTCTGTTGTTGTTATTTCTATTTCTTTTTTACATCCTAAAATTGAGTCCATAAAAGAAATATTCATATATACTAAAGAGTCATTACCTTTTCTTTTTTTAGAGCCTGACCTTCCGAAATTAGAAAAGTTAGAAAATGCCCCTCCAAAACTAGAAAAAGTATCATCACTACCAAATAAATCATCAAAAATGCTTGAAAAATCAAAGTTAGAAAAGTCATAGCCATTAGTATTATAACCTCCACCATTATTATTAAAAGCTTCAAACCCAAATTTATCATACTGTTTTCTTCTTGTATCATCACTTAAAACAGCATAAGCTTCTTGTATCTCTTTAAACTTTTCTTCAGCATCTGCTTCTTTGCAAACATCTGGATGATATTTTTTAGCAAGACGCCTAAAAGCCATTTTTATATCAGCTTCACTCGCATCTTTACTTACCCCAAGTACTTCATAATAATCACGCTTTTTCATTTATCTCACTTCCTACTTCTTATAAAATCTTTTAAAGTATCATCAAAAACTTGTAATGCTTTTTCTATTGTATCATCATTTACAATATCAATTCCACATTTTTTTAATATTTCAAGAGGATAATTACTTCCTCCACTTTTTAAAAATAATAAATAATTATCTAAAGCATTTGGTTTATTATTTAAAATATCACTAACAATAGAAAGTGCTACAGAAATACCTGTTGCATATTTATATACATAAAAACTTGTATAAAAATGTGGTATTCTAGCCCATTCATATTTAATATTTTCATCGACATAAGCATTACTAAAATATTTTTTATTTAAATCATAATATATATCATTTAAAATTTCACTAGTTAATACTTCATTATTTTTTTCTTTTTCATGAGTTATTTTTTCAAACTCTGCAAACATAGTTTGTCTATATAAAGTTGTTCTAATTGTTTCAAGTAAATTATTTAAGAAAAATAACTTTTCATCTTTTTTATCTGAATGTTCATACATATATTTATTAAGTAATACTTCATTTACAGTTGATGCTATTTCTGCTAAAAATATAGGATAAGATGAATCTTCAAAAGTATTATTAGTATTTGAATAATAACTATGCATAGAATGTCCCATCTCATGAGCTATTGTACTTACATCATTGAAATTACCTTCATAATTTAATAAAACATAAGGTAAGGTATCATAAGTTCCAGATGAATAAGCACCGCTTTTTTTATTATTATTATAATATACATCAATACAATTACTATTAAATAAATTATTTAAATCTTTAATATATGTTTCTCCTAAAGGAGATAAAGCTTTTAAAATAAGCTCTTTTGCTTCTTCAAAAGTCCATGTTTTTTCATAATTTTTAACAAGTGGTACATATAAATCATACATATGAATTTCATCTAAATTTAATACTTCTTTTCGAAGTTCTATATATTTTTGCAATAAATTTAAATTACTATTTACTGTATTAATTAATTTATCATATAAACCAACGCTTATATTATCATCAAACAATTCTTCTTCTAATGCACTATTATAATGCCTTACATTAGCTAAATAATTATCTTTTTTTACATTTCCAAAGTAAACTGCTGAAATTGTATTTATAAAAGATTTATAATATTTATAAAGTGAATTAAAAGCATCTTTTCTAACATTTCTATCTTCATCTTTTATATAAATACTGTAATTACTTGTATTTAATTCTATTTTTTTACCATTCTTTGTAATAGGATCAAGTTTTATATCTACATTATCTATCATATCAAAAGTATTTGATGGAATATTAAATATTTCTTCTAAAGAAGACAACATATTTTCTTTATCTTTATCTAAAATATGTTCTTTTATTCTAAATAAACTTTCAAATGAAAATCTTGATTCTTCTAGTAATTTATTTTCATCTATATATTTTTTTACTAAAGAATAATCATAACTTAATACTTCCGGTATATAAAAAGATATTTTTGTAGATATTTCACTAATTAATTTTTCTATTTTTCCAAGAAGAACTTTATTTTTACTAACACCCATATCTTCATCATATTTTAAATAAGCATAAGTATATATTTTATTAGATAACCTTGCTATATCATTATATAATTTATTAGATTCATAAAGTGTTTTTGAACTATCCATAACATGATTTTCAAAAAGAATAAATTTTTCAACCATATTATTTAGTTTATTAATATCTTTATTTAATTCTTCATCATTTTTATATATTAAACTAAGATCCCATTTATACTTATTATCTATATTTTCTCTATTCATAATTTACCTTTCATTTAGAAGAAGTCCTAAATAATTAGGACTTCATTATTTATTAACTATTTTTCTTCAAACTCTGCATCTTTTACTTGATCATCTTTTGGAGATTCTTTTACTTCTTCTTCACTTGTTTCATTAGTAGTGTTAGTGTTTTCATATACTTTAGCTGCTAATTTATAAAGTGTTTCTTGTAAAGCATCTTTTTCTTTTTTAATAGCTTCGATATCATTTTTTTCTAATGCTTCTTTTAAAGTTTTAACTTTACTTTCTGCTTCTTCTTTATCTTTACTATCAAGTTTTTCACCAAGATCTTTCATTGATTTTTCAGTTTGGAAAATCATTTGTTCTGCTTCATTTTTAACTTCTGCTTCTTCTTTACGTTTATTATCTTGTTCACGGTTAGCTTCAGCTTCTTTTACCATTTTATCAATTTCTTCATCACTAAGGTTAGTATTTGAAGTAATTGTAATTTTTTGTTCTTTATTTGTTCCTAAATCTTTAGCAGTAACATTAACAATACCATTAGCATCAATATCAAATTTAACTTCGATTTGTGGTACTCCACGAGGTGCTGCTGGAATATCTGATAAGACAAATCTTCCTAGAGTTTTATTATCACTTGCCATTGGACGTTCACCTTGTAAAACATGAATATCTACAGCTGGTTGATTATCCATAGCAGTTGAGAATACTTGTGATTTACTTGTTGGAATTGTTGTATTTCTTGGAATTAAAACAGTCATAACATTACCAAGAGTTTCAATTCCTAAAGAAAGTGGTGTTACATCAAGTAAAACGATATCATTAACATCTCCAGTTAATACTCCACCTTGAATAGCAGCACCCATAGCAACAACTTCATCTGGGTTAACACTTCTATTAGGTTCTTTACCAAGTTCTTTTTTAACAAGTTCTTGAACCATAGGAATACGAGTTGAACCACCAACTAATATTACATGATCGATATCTTCTTTTTTAAGTTTAGCTTCTTTTAAAGCATCTTGTACTGGTTTTAATGTTGATTCAACTAAATCACTAATTAAAGATTCAAATTTAGCACGAGTAAGAGTTACATCTAAGTGAAGTGGTCCATTTTCTCCTTGTGTAATAAAAGGACAAGAAATTTGAGTTGTTGTTACCCCACTTAAATCTTTCTTAGCTTTTTCTGCTGCTTCTTTTAATCTTTGCATTGCCATTTTATCAGTTGATAAATCAATACCATTTTCTTTTCTAAATGTTTCTACTAAATAGTTAATAATTCTTTCATCAAAATCATCTCCACCAAGTCTATTATTACCTGCGGTTGATTTAACTTCATAAACACCATCACCAAGTTCTAGAACAGAAACATCAAATGTTCCTCCACCAAGGTCATATACAAGAATAGTTTGCATTTTATCTTGTTTATCAAAACCATATGCTAAACTTGCTGCAGTTGGTTCATTAATGATTCTTTCTACTTCAAGACCTGCTATTTTACCAGCATTTTTAGTAGCTTGTCTTTGAGCATCGTTAAAGTATGCTGGAACTGTAATAACAGCTTTTGTAACTTTTTCTCCTAAATATTTTTCTGCTGTTTCTTTTAAATTAGTTAAAATCATTGCACTAATTTCTTCAGGAGTATATTTTTTACCTTCCATTTCAACTTTCTCATTAGTACCCATTAATCTTTTAATACTACGAATTGTATTTGGGTTTGTTTCTGCTTGACGTTTAGCAGCATCCCCTACAATTGTTTCTCCATTTTTCTTACATACAATTGAAGGAGTAGTTCTATTTCCTTCTGGATTTGGGATTACTTTAGCTTCCCCTGCTTCTAAGACTGCAACACAACTATTAGTTGTACCTAAGTCTATACCTATAATTTTACTCATAATTAATCATTCCTTTCATTTGGTTTTTCTAAACCATTTTCTATATTTAAATTATTTACATCTTTTTTATTTATCATAACAGAAGCATATCTTAAAACTCTGTCATAATATGTATATCCTTTAGTTAAAACTTCTAAAACCTCTTCATCTTCTTTTGTATTATCACATTTAGAGCATAAACTTTGTTCCATATTAGGATCAAACTTTTCACCTAAACATTCTATTTCTTTAACATTATTTGATGTTAAAATATCTTTTAAAGATTTATCAATCAGCTTAAATCCAATTAAAAAGTTATTAACTTCAGGCGTTAAGTTTTCTTCTTTTACATTTAATGCCCTATCAAAATCATCTAAAACATTTACTATTTGTAAAAGAATATCACTATTTCCATACTTTAATAAATTAGATGTTTCTTCATCTTTTCTTTTACGATAATTTATTAAATCTGCTTTACTTCTTAAAACTTCTTCTTCTAAAGATTTAATCTTTAAATTTAATTCTTCTATTTTAGTTTTATTTTCTTTCTTATTTTTCTTTTTTTCTTCTTCTTGCATAAACAAAGTCCTCCATTAACTCTAACATATAGCCAGGTATCATATTTACAATTTTTTCTCTTTCTTTTTTATCTTTTATTTGACTAACTAAATAATCAATATTAAATAATGCTACTTGAAGTAAATATTTCTTATACTTATTTAAAGCTTCATACTTAGTTTTCTCATTTATTAATTCAGTATAAATTAAGCTCCAGTTAAGAAACATATCTTCAACTGTTTCATCGTAAACATTTACATTTGATACTAATTCTTTTGTTGCCCTATTGTTAATATCAAATACTATATCACTTGGAAAATGAATAATATATCTATTCGTATCCATTTGATCCATATAATACTTTGTATTATTTAACGATATTATCCTTGAAACATCTATTGCAGTTTCACTATCTTTTACCATTAAACTATCAACATATCCTAGCCAATTAATCAATTCTTCATTTTTTTCCATTAACTTATCTTTCCTCCAAATTTTCTTTAACAAATTCTAACATATTTACTACACGATTATATTCCATTCTTTTTGGCCCTATTATTGCAATTGTTCCTTCTTCTCCATCAAGTTTATATTTTGTTTTTATAATTGTAACATCATCATCAAGCTTTGTTTCTTTTCCTATATAAACATTTACATCATTTTTATCTTCTTCGATAAAATCAATAACTTCAGGAGATTCAAACTTATCAAATATCTTCTTTATTTTATCAACATTATTAAATTCAGGTTGTTTAAGCATATTATTTTTACCAACAAAACTTACATTTTTTGAAGTAAAATCATTAAATACATCATAAAAAGCATTGTAAATAGCTTCATGTTGTTTAACATATTTATTGATTATTGGTTTTATTTCTAATTCTAACTTTTTCCTAACCTCATCTATTGGTGTACCTATAAGAAGTTTATTAATAAGCTCTACTGTTTTTTGTATTTCATCAAGTGAAATATTATTTATATCTACTTTTTTATGTTCTACAAAACCTTTATCTGTTATTACTATAGTAAGCATTTTATTATCTTCAATTGGTAATGCTTCAACTTTCTTTAAATAATTATCACTAGATTTATTACCTAAAACAACAGTAGTATAATCTGTTATATCAGAAATTATTTCTAAACTTTTCTTAATACAATCAGTTAATGCAAGCTTATTATTATTAAATATAATTTGTAAATTCATCATGTCATTACCATTAAGTTCTTCTTGTTTCATCAAATTATCTACATAATAACGATACCCTTTTTCACTAGGTACTCTTCCACTTGAAATATGTGTCTTTTCAAGATATCCATAATCTTCAAGCGTAGACATCTCACTTCTAACTGTTGCACTCGAACAATTTAATTCATCACAAATATGTTTTGATCCAACAGGATTAACTGTTTTAACATATTCAAGGACAATAAGTTCTAATATTTTTTCTTGTCTTGAAGTAAGTATATTCATAAATTACCTCCAAACTTAGCACTCTAATTCTCTAGTGCTAATTACATTATAGTATTATATGTTAGCAATGTCAATAGTATACTGCTAATTTCACAAAAAATTTACAAAAAGAAAAAATATAGTTAACTTTATCTATATTTTTCTTTTAAATATAAGTATAATAACGTATTTTTAACTGTTTTTAAGTATATCCACATTTTTATCCAAATCACTTAATATAAATGATGAACTAACCAAAATATCAGCCTCTTTTACATAAGTTAATACTTCTTCATTAATTCCACCATCAACACTTATTTTAACATTTAATTTTCTATTTATTATTTCTTGTTTTAATTTATTTATTTTATCACTTACATCAATAAATTTTTGCCCTGATTTACCAGGCTCTACACTCATTATTAAAACTAAATTAATTTTATCTAATAAATAATATATTTTTTCTATATCGGTTTCAGGTTTAATTGCTATTCCTACTTTAAAACCATAATTTTTTATTTTATCTATATAATCTTCAAGATTTTTAATTTCATAATGTATAGTAATATATTCTATATTATAGTAACAAATTTTTTCTATATATTTATCTGGATTACTTACCATAAAATGAATATCTATTTTTTTCTTTACATTATCAATTAATTTAGGAAGTTCACTTACTGTAATATTTTTATTAGAAACAAACTTACCATCCATAACATCAAAATGTATATAATCTACATTACTATTATTTAATCTATTTATTTCATAAAGCTTATCATTATTTGATAAAAACGATCCTGATACTTCTTTCATAACATATTCCCTTCTATTTTATAAATTTAATATAGTTTTCATATCTTGATTTTAAAATTATATTTTTATTTACTAACTCTTTTACAACACATTCTTTTTCATTAATATGCATACAATTAGTATATTTACATTTATTTTTAAATTCTTTAAAACTATCTCTTATATCTTCTTTTTTATAAATGCTTAAATCTATATCGCTAAAACCAGGTGTATCAAGTACTTTACCATTATTTATTTCTACCAAAGAAACAGTTCTTGTTGTATGTTTTCCTCTACCTAAAGCTTTACTTATTTCATTTGTTTCAAAATTTAAACTTTTATCTAGTTTATTCATTAAACTAGATTTACCTGCCCCAGTTTGCCCTGTAAAAACTGTTGTTTTATGTTTTAATAGTTTTTTTATTTTATTTATATTATTATTATATACTACTTTTATACCAAGTTTTTTATAATAATTAATTATTTTTTTTAAATCTTTATATTCAGATTTAGTAAGTAAATCTTTTTTTGTTAGACATATAATAGGTTCAATATTATTTAAAATACATATACATATTAATTTATCAAGCAAATTAGAAGAAAAGTCTGGATTTTTTAAACTTGTAACAATAAATGCTTGATTAATATTAGATACTAAAGGTCTTGAAAGTGTATTTATTCTTGGTTTTATTTCTTTTATTACTTTTTCTTTTTCATCAAATAAGCAAAAGTCCCCAACTTTTGGGGTAATATTTTCTTGTCTAAATTTTCCTCTTGCTTTACAAATATATTCATTATTATTTGTTTTTACAAAATAATCATTACTAATAATTTTAACTATTTGACCTTCCATATTAGTTTGTTCCTTGTTCTTCTGGTGGAGTTACTGGATTAGGTTCTACTTCTTCAGGTGTTTCTATTTTCTTAGCAATTGTTATTTTAAGTTCTGCTCCTTTTGTTACAACAGAATCTTTTGCTCTACTTTGTGCTATTATTGCACCTTCTTTATATTCATTTGTTTCTTTTTCTATAATTACCAAAGATATTTCTTTTTCTTTAGCCCATTTTTGAATATCTGTAATAGACCAATTTTCATTAACAAAATCAGGGTACTTTTCTAAAACTTTTGGAATATATAAAATTATTTCATCTCCTGTTGTTAGAACTTCACCTTTTTTAACACTTTGAGCTACAATTTCTTCTTTATCATATTTTTTATCTTTTTTCTCTTCTACTTCTTTTTCTTCAACAGTAACTTTTAATGAATATCTTATTTCTAACTCTGTTTTAACTTCACGATAATTTTTACCAGTTAAATCTTCCACTTCATAAGTTACTTGTCCCGTTGAAATTATTAAAGTAATTTCTGTATTTTCTTTTACTACTCTGCCTATTTCAGGCTTAGTGCCTATTATTTTACCTTCTTCCACTTCTAAAGATGGTTCTTCTTCAGATTTTAATGCTACCTTTAAACCTCTTTTTCTAAGCAATGTATCAGCATCTTCAACACTTAAATTCTTAACATCTGGTATTTTTACATCTTTTGAAGTAGCAAATATTGATAATGCAAAATATACAATACCTAAGATTACTACCAAACCTCCGAGAACGCTACCTAAAATAATTATTGTTTTATTTTTATTATCTTTTGTATCTTTAATTTGACTAACAAGACTATCATCCATATTTTCTTTATCTACTTCAAAAGCAACATCATCAGATATACCTTCATTATATTTAAGTTTTATTTTTGGTTCTTCTAATCTTTCTTTATTTAAACATGTAAGTAAATCTTCATGCATTTCATTAGCATTATTATATCTATTTTTAGGATTTTTTGCAGTTGCTTTAATAATTATATTTTCAACACTTTGTGGAATATTTGGAAATTCACTTCTTATCGAAGGAATTGGTTCTTTTAAATGTTTTAATGCTATTTCAACGGCATTATCTCCTCTAAAAGGAAGATATCCAGTTAAAAGTTCATACATCATTATTCCAAGAGAATAAACATCACTTTTCAAAGTAGAACCTTTACCACTTGCTTGTTCTGGTGGAAAATAATGAACTGAACCCATCGCAGAATTTGTTTGTGTAAGTTGTGTTGCATTAAGAGCCATAGCTATACCAAAATCAGTTATTTTAACACCACCATCATCCATCATTAAGATATTTTGTGGTTTTAAATCTCTATGAATTATTAAACTATCATGTGCAAGTCCCATAGCACTTGTTATTTGAAGCATAATATCAATTACTTCACTAACTGTTAAGTTACCACGTTTTTTAAGTACTTGTTTTAAATTCTTACCGGGAACATACTCCATAACTATATAATAATTACCATCATCTTCCCCAACATCATATATTTCAACAATATTAGGATGTGATAAACTTGATGCTGATAAAGCTTCCCTTTGAAATCTTCTTACAAACTTTTCATCACTCGCAAGATCTCCTCTTAAAACTTTAATTGCAACATCCCTATCTAAAATGGTATCTTTCGCTAAATACACATTAGCCATACCACCTTCTCCAATTGTTTTAATTATTTCATATCTATCATTTATTTTTTGTCCTTTTACTATCACTTTACCCAACACCTTTCATTATTTTTCTAAATAAGCAACAGAAATATTATCCTTTCCACCTCTATTGTTTGCTTTATTTATAAGTCTTTCCACTTTTTCTTCTATACTTAAATTTTCTTCTAAAAGCGTTTTTTCAATTTGTTCATCAAGAAGCATTGTTGTAAGTCCATCCGAACATAAAAGTATTGAAGAAATATCCATGCTACAATCAAATATATCTATATCAATTGGATCATTTATCCCAAGCGCATTCATTAAAATATTTTTTCTTGGATGATTTCTTGCTTCTTCTTCCGTTAGTTCTCCTGCTGTTACAAGTAAATTAACAAGTGTATGATCGTGTGTAACTTTATGCAAATGATTATTTTTCATTACAAATCCACTTGAATCTCCTATATTACCAAAAAGTATATATTCAGGTGTAACAAGCGCTAAAACTAAAGTTGTTCCCATTCCTTTACTTTCAGGATGGTCTTCTGTATATTTAAATATTAAACTATTAATTTCAATAACACTAAATCTTAACCAAGAAACAGCATCTACTTTACTCATTTTTCTAAAATCACTTGTAAATCTTTTGCCAAGATAGCTAATAGCAATAGATGAAGCAACCTCTCCTGCTTGATGTCCACCCATGCCATCAGCTACTGCCATAAGATAACATCCTTCACCATTTTCAGAAATTATAACACTATCTTCATTATGATCACGAACTAAACCTGTATCTGTTAAATAAAATGATTTCATTTTTGTTCCTCCTTTTTACTTCTAAGTTGTCCACATGCCGCAGATATATTAGAACCAAACTCTTTTCTTATTGTTACATTTATACCTTCTTTTTTAAGTATATCATAAAATCTATTAATTTGCGAAGTTTTACTTCTTTTAAGTGTAAAATTACTACTTTCATTATAAGGAATTAAATTTACATAACAATTTATACCTTTTAAAAGTTTAGCAAGATTTTTAGCATCAATATCTTTATCATTTACATTATCTAATAAAATATATTCAAATGTAACTCTTCTATTAGTAATAGCTATATAATCTTTTACTGCTTTTATTAATGTTTCTATATTATAGGCTTTATTAATAGGCATAATCTTAGTTCTTAATTCATTTGTCGGAGCATGTAAAGAAATTGCTAAATTTACTTGAAAAGGTTCTTTACTAAATTCATATATTTTAGGAACAACCCCACATGTTGATATAGTTATATGCCTACTTCCTATAGCAAGTCCTTTTGGATCATTAATTATTTTTACAAACTTCATTATATTATCGTAATTATCAAATGGTTCCCCAATACCCATAACAACAATATGTGAAATTCTTCTTTTAATTCTTTCTTCAATCATAAGTATTTGTAAAACTATTTCATATGCATATAGATTTCTAACCTTTTTAAGTCTTCCACTTTCACAAAAAATACATCCCATATTACAACCAACTTCACTTGAAACACATAAACTAAGTCCATAATTATGTTCCATTAAAACAGTTTCAACATAATTTTCATCATAAAGTTTAAATAAATATTTAGATACATCTTTATCTTTTTCCTCTTTTACTATTTCTAAATGATTAATTAAAAAATCATTATTTAATTGATTTATAAGAGTTTTACTTAAATTAGTCATTTCATCAAAAGATTTAACTCTTTTTACGTATAACCAGTCATATATTTGCGTAGATCTAAATTTTTTATCATTAATATTAATTAAATAAGATTCTAAATCTTCTTTTGTTAAATTATATATATTTTCCATTTATATAACACCCATATAGATTATACCAAAAAATATAAAAAAAAGAAATATTTTACTTATTTCTTTTATATATTTAGTTCTTGTTTTCTTACTAATTTTTTATCGTTATTATATTTTTTAATAACGCCATTTCTTGTTAACTTAATTTCTTTTATATCTCCTGATAATATTTCAAATTCTAAATCTTTTATTACATTTTCTAAAGCTTGTTTAATACCTCTTGCTCCGATACCTGATTTATATGCTTCTTCTGCTAAAAAAGTTATAAAATCATCATCATATGTTAAAGAAACATTATTAAGTTCATAAAACTTCTTTTTTAAAAGTAAAGCACTTAAAGAAGATGATGTTATTATTAATTTTAAATCTTCTACACTTAAGTCATTTGTTCTTACAATACAAGAATTACGACCAATAAATTCTCCTGGAATACCTAATTTTACAAAATTTTCTGCTTGAGCCACTTTAGGATTTTCTTCTTTTTCCAAAGAAGATATATTAAATCCAATAGATTTTCTATCTTCTTTTACTTTATCTACTCCCTCAAACCTACCACTTAAAGCAATTGTTAAATTAGATGTATCAAATTCAATTAATTTTCTATCTTCTCCAATTTGTAAAATAAATGTTTCTCCTTCGATTATTTTAAGAAGTGAATATAAAACATCAGTAGTAGATGAAGTATAAGAAGTTTTATTATCTTTTTTCTTATCTATTTCATCAATTACCAATATTGCATTTTCAGCTTTTTTTAAATCACCATTACATTTTCTATATAAATGAATAAGCATTTCATTAACACTACTACCTTGATAACCTTCTGCAGTATATTTTGTAGCATCTTCAATTTGAATAGGTAAATTTAAAAAACTAGCTATTTGTTTTGATATTTCTGTTTTTCCTGTTCCTGTGTTTCCATATATTAAAACAGATTTTTTTAAGTTTCTTTTTTCTTCTTTAGTTAAATTTTTATTTTCTATTATTTGTCTATTCCCATATATAGCTGCTAAAACCTGATTAATTGCCATATCTTGACTAATTATTTTTTCTTTTATTTTCAAACTTATTTCTTTAATCGAAGGTAATGTATAATTTTCTTCTTCTTTTATTTCTTCCTCTTTTTCAAATATTTCCTCATCAAAAATATCAGGCATTTCAAAAGAATATGGTTCAATTACACCTTTTTCATAATCAATATAATACATCTTATCAATAACTACTGTTTCTAAATTATCTTTCAATTCAATAATATCATTCGTTCCAAAAACTATTTTTAAATTATTAATATTTTCAGTCCAACCATAATAAGAATTTTCATCTATATTTTTTAAATCAGATTTTTTTATATTAGGATAAATATTTCCTGCATAATCTCCTGATACAATAACAATATTATTATTTGTTTCATAGCCTAAACAAACATCATTAACTTTAAAAACTTTATTATCTTCCATAAAAGTTGGTTCTAAAATTTTACATATTTTTAGTCCTTTATAATCCATACCAAACTCCCCTAACTAATTACTGCTTTCTATAATAACACATTTTTAATAAAAGAAAAAGAACTAAATTAATAGTTCTTTAAATTTTAGTTATATCTTTTTCTTAGTGTTACTGCTGAACCTAAAGCAAAGATACTAGCACAAAGAATAACTGCATATGTAACAATATTATCACTTGTTTCAGGATTCATTGTTGGATTATTATATCCAATTACACCATATGTACTTAAGTGAGTTGTTGTAAACACTACTTTTCCATCAACTAATTTAGCATCAATTGTTTCTTGAATTTCACCAGCTTCATTAACATAAATTACTTTATAATTTTTGAAGTTTCTTAAATCTTTTGCTACTGGAATTGAAATAGTATATTTTCCATCTTCCATTGGTACAACTTCATTATCTAGATACATACTAATTTCATGAAGACTAATTAATTTTAATCCTGCAACTTTTTTATTATCTTTATAAGCTTCAGTTAATTTAGTTGTTACATCTTTAACTTCTTTTTCAGTTTTTGGAGCAACTACTAAAGTATATTCAGTTGAGAAAGCATCATCACTTTCAAATTTAACTCCATCAGTTTCAGCTTTTACATTTGGTTTTAATGTATAAGTTCCATTTGAAGTAGTTAAAATATGTTTATTTGAATATACACCATAAGTGCTTGTACTAGTTTGACCACCAGCTTTACATTTAGTCTTATCACAAGTATATGTTTCACTAGCATCATTTACAAGTCCTAAATCTTTAAGATTAATTACATCAAAACTTGTTCTAGTAGTTGCATCTGTTGTAAGTTTTGCACCAGATACTTTTACATTCATTACTTGTTCAACTTTTCCTAAATCATAAATAGCTATTGGACTACCTTGGCCATTAGCAACATTAAATGTTCCACCAGTAATATTTAATTCTAATTTATTAGTTTGTCCTTTAATATCAGTTGTATAAGTTCCACCATATACATATAAAGCATCAGCAAACCAAGCATTACCACTATAGAAGAAATATTCTTTTGGACTATCTAATGAAGTAGTAGCAGCATTAATAACACCACCTGAAATGTTAACAATACCCATTCTTAATGAAATACCACCATTAATTGTACCTTTAGTGATTGTTAAATCAATTGGACCTGCCATATAAATTGCTGGACCATATTTAGTAGTTAAAGTACCACCATTAACAGCAAAACTCATTGCTCCTGTTGTATTATTTCCAGATAATACAGCACTACCAGTAGTATGATTTCCACCATTAATTATAATTGTACCACCATTTAATGCATAAAAACCATATTGTTTATCATTTGAAGATACATCACCACTATTAACAATTACTTTAGCATTATCTGCGCCAATTGCATAAACAGTTTCTACATCTTTTTTTTCTTCATCTGAATATTCATTTGCTAAAGCAACAAATTTTCCGCCTTCTACACTACTAGAAATAGTAAGTGTCTTATTACTAGTTACATCAATTAAACTAGTTAATGTTTTACCATTTAAATCAAGATTTACATCTTTATCAATGATAATTCTTTTTGTAGATGTTGTAATGTTTTCAGTTAATTTAACATCTCCACCTTTTGATAAGGCTTCACGTAAACTAGCTTCATCATTAACATCTAATGCACTAACTCCAAATGTGAAGGCAAACATTGAAATAAGTGTAAAAATAAATAAACTAATTTTTTTCATTATTTTCATTATTCTCCTTTCGATATTATAATTATATCACAACAAAAAATTAAAAATCAATAGATTTTTTAAAACTATTAATTTACTTTACTTTTCATAGTCACAAGATAAACATTTAATCTTATCTTTTTTTTCTACTAAGACTCCTCCACATTCAGGACATTTTTCAATTAAAGGCTTATCCCAACTAGCAAAATTACACTTTGGATAATTATTACATCCATAAAATATCTTACCTTTTTTGGTTTTCTTTTCAATAATTGTTCCTTTACAATTAGGACATGGAATTATTTCTTTTACTTCTTTTTCTTTCTTTTTAATATATTTACATGTCGGATAATTACTACATGCTTCAAATTCACCAAATTTACCATTTCTAATTACCATATCACTTCCACATTCAGGACACTTTTCCCCTGTTTTTTTTGCTTCAACTTTTTCCATAGAAGTAAAAGCTTCCTTTACTTGTGGTTCAAATTCTTTCCAAAATTCATTTAAAAGTTCATACCATACTTTTTTACCTTCCGCTATTTTATCTAGATCATTTTCCATATTAGCAGTATAAGTAACATTTATTAAATTAGAAAAACTTTCTTGTAGTTTTCTTGTTGTAGCTATTCCTATTTCAGTTGGAACAAATTTTTTATCAATAACTTTTACATAATCTCTTAATTTTAAAGTATCTATTATTTTAACATAAGTTGATGGTCTACCTATTCCTAATTCTTCAAGTTCTTTTATTAATTTTGCTTCTGTATATCTTGATTTTGGTTTAGTATAATGTTCATCACTTTCTATTTTAGTAGATACTAAAACACTAGTATTATATTTATCTAAATCAGGTAAAATTTTATCTTCTTTATCTTCATAATCACTATAAACTTTCAAATATCCATCAAAAGTTAAAACACTACCACTAGCTTTAAACTTATAATCATTATTATCTAAAATAATTGTTGTTGCTAATGTTTTTGCATCTTTCATTAAACTAGCAAGCGTTCTTATATAAATAAGTTTATATAATTTATATTCATCACTTGTTAAATACTCTTTCATCTTTTCTGGTGTTTTATTTATATCAGTTGGTCTTATTGCTTCATGAGCGTCTTGAACGTTTTCTTTCTTTTTACTTGTTTTAACATAACCAATATATTCTTTACCATAATTTTTTTCAATATAATTTAATGTTTTTCCAACAAATTCATCACTTAATCTAACAGAATCAGTTCTCATATAAGAAATAAGTCCGGTTGTTTCACTACCTATATCAATGCCTTCATATAGTTTTTGTGCTATACTCATTGTCTTTTTACCAGTAAAACCTAATTTTGTTGATGCTTCTTGTTGAAGTGTAGATGTTGTAAAAGGATATTTAGCTTTTTTTAATTTTTCTTTTTTCTCTATTTCTTCAATATTAAATGTCTTATTTAATTTAGATAAAATATTATTTACTTCTTCTTCTTTTGTTATTTCTAAATCAGTAGTCTTATATTTAAATATATCTGCTTCAAAATCATTAAAAAACGCTGTTATCGTATAGTACTTTTCTGGAATAAAACTATTAATTTCATCTTCTTTATCTACAATTAATTTAAGAGCAACACTTTGTACTCTTCCAGCACTTTTTCCACCTGTTTTAGATTGCATTAATTTAGATAAACGAAATCCAATAATTCTATCAAGTATTCTTCTTGCTTCTTGTGATTTTACTAAATCATCATCTATTTTTCTAGGATGTTTAAAAGCTTCAAGTACTTTATCATGAGTTATTTCATTAAAAACTACTCTTTCATATTCTTTATCTTTTAATCCTAAAGCATCTTTTAAATGCCAACTAATAGCTTCTCCTTCCCTATCAGGATCTGATGCAAGATATACCATATCACTATCTTTAGCTAATTTTTTTAAATCATTTATTACTTTTTGTTTTCCTTTTATTGGTTCATAACTTGGAGCAAAATTATTATCAACATCAACACCAAACCCATATTTACCACTTGTTTTTAAATCTCTAATGTGTCCTTTAGAAGAAACAACTTTATAAGAATTTCCTAAATATTTTTCTATTGTTTTACTTTTACTAGGAGATTCCACGATTACTAAATTTTTCATATCCTAAATTCCTTTCATCTTCAGTTATAATTTATACATCATTTTTTTATTTATGTCAAATACTGTTTTATATTTTATTTCTTATTAAAAATGATAATAAAGCATCAATTACAAATATAACAATAAAGACAATACTTATTATGTTTGTTATTTTTTTACTTTTAGTGCTTATAAATTCTTTTATTAAAGGTTCCACAATATAAATTAATAACATTCCCCCAATTGCAAAAGTAAATACTGATCTAAAGCATACATAACTATCAATATTTAAGAAAAGTCCTGTATAATCCCACCATTTCTTGTGAAATATTTTATACATTGCATAACCTGTTATATACTCAACTATTCCTGTAATTAAAATTCCTAAAACAAATACTAAAAATGGATGTTTTTTATAATTATTAAGAATCAAACTTAAAAACACTGCACCAACACCATAAACAGGTAAATATGGTCCATAATAAAATCCTTTATTAACAAATGTTCCTGATTCTATAAGTTCAAATATAACTTCATATATATATCCAGCAAAAGCCCCAGCGATAAAAATAAATAAATATAATTTTACTTTATCTACGCCTTTAAAGTTATAATTTTTTTCATTTAATTTTTTTAAATACTTCATACTCTTTTTTCCTTTACTTTTTATTAATATATTCACTAACTGGATGATAGCTTATTCTATGTTCTTTAATTATACCATATTTTTTTATTGCTTCGATATGATCCTTTGTAGGATATCCTTTATTATTTTTAAAATTATAATATGGATACTTTTTATCAAGAAGATACATTAAATTATCTCTATATACTTTAGCAATAACACTTGCTGCTGAAATTGATAAACTTCTTAAATCCCCTTTGATTAAGGGTTTAAAATCTATATCTATATCTAATTTCATTGCATCTGTTAAAACATAATCAGGTTTAATTTTTAAATTAGAAATAGCTTGTTTCATTGCAAGTTTAGTAGCTTCATAAATATTTACTTCATCTATTATATTATTATCTATGACTCCTATACCATAACTAATTGCATCACGTTTTATTATTTCATCAAAATAATTTCTTTTTGCTTCCGATAACTTTTTTGAATCAGTAAGACCTTCAAGTTTATAATTTTTAGGAAGAATAACAGCCGCTGCCACTACAGGTCCAACAAGAGGCCCACGACCTACTTCATCAACTCCTGCAATTAAAGTATAACCATCATTATATAATTCTTTTTCATATTTTAAATTGTCTTTTAAATCTAAAAATAAATCTATTTTTTTTATATCATTTTTATCTTTATTTCTATTAAAATTTTCCTTCATTTTTTTAATACTATTTAAATCTTGAAAATACATATTTTCAATAACAATTGCTTCATCTTTATTAAAAAAAGAACAATTATTACTAAATTCAATATTATAGTCATTTAACTTATATACATCATACCCAAGAAAACTGTTTACAATAACTGCATCATTTTTTAATTTTTTAAATAAAGCTTCACTAACCCCTATATCTATATCATTTGTTTTTGACTTTACTTGTTGAACGACCAAACTAGCACCTGATAACACAACAAATTCATTTTGAGGCAAATTTAACTTTTTTAATATATTAAGTATCTCTTTTCTATTCATACGAAATCCTATCAAAAGTAATATCTTTTATCTTACCACTTTTTATATCATTAATTATTAAATCTATTACTCTATCATAATTAGGTACTCCACCTTTTTGTAATAAACCTTTTTGTCTAGCAATTATATCAAATACTTCTTCAAAATCATTAATTGATGTTATATTATAAAATTCTTCTAATTTAGAAGGATACAATTTATATAATGTTTTTATTATATATACTGCCACATCTTGTTTATCAAGTATTTCTTCTTTTATCGCAGTCATACTTGCTAAATTATAAGCAACTGTTTCTTGTTCTAATTTGGGCCAAAGTATTCCTGGACTATCTAAAAGTTCAATATCTTTACTTGCTCTAACCCAATTAAGATTTTTTGTAACACCAGGTTTATTACCTACAGTTGCACTTTTTTTACCTACTATTTTATTTATAAGAGTGGATTTACCAACATTTGGAATACCTACAACTAAAGCTTTTATTGTAGTTCTTTTAAGCCCTTTTTCTTCTCTTTTTTTCATTTTGTCTTCAAGAAGATTTCTACTTAAATCAAGTAAATCATTAAAAGATGTTTTTGTATTTAAATCATATTTAACTACAACATAACCTTTTTCCTCATAATATTTAACAAACTTTTCTGTTTCATTTTTATCACATAAATCATACTTTGTCATAATAAGTATTCTTGGTTTATTGTTTATTAAAGTATTTATATCTATTACCTTAGAACTATATGGTATTCTTGAATCAATTACTTCATAAATTATATCAATTAATCCTAAATTTTCTTTTATAAGTCTTTTGGTCTTAGCCATATGTCCTGGATACCAGTTGATATTCGTAGATGGTAAACTTTTTTGACTGTCATTATTTTTCTTTTCTTCTCTAACTTTTCTTTTTTGATACATATCCATTTTTTCACTTCCTTATTCATTATCACTATTTTCATCTAAATATTTATTATAAAATTCATCCATTGAAGAAATATATTTTTGATCTTGTATAACTCTAAATTTTTCATACTCTTTTTCAGCTTTTTCTACTGCTTCTTTATGAGATATACTGCCACTATTATTTAATATTTCTTTTCTTCTAAACTTTAATAATTCATCTGTTGCATTTATCCAGTCATTCATTGTCATAACATGTCTTTGTTTTGCTTCATCTTCGGCAAATATTAAAAACATATTTGTTAAATCCTTTAAATTATTCATTTCTTCTTCGTTTAAATAATTTTTAGCAACAACCACATCATATTTATATATTAAACCATCAGGAGAATTTTTCCAATTAGTTAGTCCCATATGTTCCTTTTCTGAATTTGCTCTATTAAAAATTAATTCAGCAGCAGTATGTCCACTTATAGCAAAATGCAACTTATTTTGAACTATTTTAAAAAAAGTATAAGCTTCTTCTGAGTTTGGATTGTAATCAGTTGATGTTGCAATAAATAAATCAGTGATTTTTTGATACGACATTCTTTCGCTTACTCTAATTGTTTTGATACGTTCTAATAATTCATCAAAATATTTCGTATCATATTTATTTCCATTTATAAAACGTTCATCATTTAAAGCAAAACCCTTGGTCATATATTCTTTTAATATTTTCGTTGCCCATATTCTAAATTCTGTTGCTTTTTTCGAATTAACCCTATAACCCACGGAAATTATAGCATCAAGGCTATAAACTTCAGTATTATAATTTTTTCCATCAGGTGCAGTTATTTCCATTTTGGAAACAACTGAATTTTTATCTAATTCATTTTCTTCAAATATATTTTTTAAATGTTTTGATATTGCTGGTACACCAACATCGAAAACTTTTGACATTCCCTTTTGCGATAACCACAAAGTTTCATCTTTATAAATAGCATCTACTATAATATTACCTTTACTATTTTTATATATAATTAATTTATTATCTTCCATCAACATTATCCTTTCCTTTAGTTTTCCATAATTTTCACTTACCAGTTAATAACAATTTTTAATAAACTTTCTTATGTTTTATTATTTTCTTTCATACTATTTTCATCTACTTTATTTATTATTTTATTAATAAATCAACTTCACTAGGTAACATTGCATTAAAATTATTGTTACTATTTCCTTCATTTTGAACTATTCGAAATTTTCGAATAGTTGATTCTTCCTTCAATTCATTATCATTATATATTTTTTTAAAATGTACAATCTTATTATACTATACTTTTTATTATTTCGTAAATTAATTATTATTTTAGTTTTTTAACTTTTTCTTTTTCTAGTTCTTTTAAACTCTTTTTAGGAGTTGGCATACCTTCCGGAATTACTCCTCCGATATCCGCAATTGCTTTTCTTACTTTTTTACCAACCTCATAATGTATATTATCTGCTTCTCCTTTTGTTACATTATCCCTTAAAAGTTTTTGCTTTGTTTGATTTATTCTAAATAAATTAGCAACCAATTCATCTTCATTCATATTATCTAAAATATCTTCCCTATAACGTAATTTTTTTCTTTTAAAAATATCATCTGCCGTTTCACCATTATACAAGTCTCTATAACCAGCATTATGAAATTCTCCCATGTTTTTAACTCCTGATAAAACAGCAACCTTTTAAAGAGTATAATTTCCTTGCTTAATTAATCTTCTTTGATAAAATCTTTTTTCATCATCTGATAAAGTATCATATTCTTGTTCGGTTATTTCTTGTTTTCTTGTTTGAATTGCAAAATAAGTTTGTCCCAAAGCAACAACTTCTTTACTTGGATCTGCATTTTGTACAATCAAATAACATATATATCGTGATAACTTATAATCTCCTATATTTATAAGAGCATTATTATTCCTTTTTGACAACTTGTTGATATCAACAAGTTGTTCTTTAACATTAATTCCTGAATTTTTGCATGCTTCTCTAGCTTTATTTAAAACCTTCAAAAAATTCCTCCAATCTTTGTATTCTAATACTTTTGATAGTTCTCTAGCATACCAAAATTCATTACCAAATTCATCTATGTGCTTTATATTTTCAAAAACACTGTTAGTATATTCATTACCAATTTTCTTCATTTTAACCTCCTGATTTTAAAATTATTTTTGTACTGTTTTAACTTCATACTATCATAAGAAAATTCCTATGTCAATATTTTTTTCATACATTTGTTTGATATATTTTTAAAAGACTTAAAACAGGAAAACAATACTAATTTTATTAACATTATTTAAAATATTTAATTTTATAAAAATAAAAAAAGATAGAAAATCTATCTTCAGAGTGTAGACAAACCCCTAGATTTTTTCTAGAGGTTTTATTTTAAACAAAATTTTTATAATGTTTTCTAATATTTTTATAAAATTATGGATATAAGATGATAATGTAAGAGGTTTCTTTCCTACATTATCATTTTTAATAGATATATTTTTCATATTTTGGGCAGTACAAATAAGCCATGTATAGTGTTGATTCTTTTTAACACCTTTATACATAGCATACCTATATCCATGATTTTGTTTTGAATCTGCAAAACTTCTTTCTACATGTTCTTTCCTTCTTTGATAAAGCTTTTTGCCTTCTTCTGAAAGTCTATTTTCTTTAAAGTGCTCATTCCACTCTTCGTGAATATGCCTTCTAATTGTTTTTGTTTTGTCTAAGTTTCTATATATTTTATATCCATTTTTATCTATTAATCCTGAATTTTCTAATACAAAACCTTGTTGAGATACTAAATTACTATCGATAGATACATATAATTTCCAATTAGAACTATCTATTCTACTATCTACTACTTGTGTAATTTGCGTTTTTCTTTCACACAAATTATTTAAACAAATCAAAAAATAAAATATTTAATAAGATTTATCCGATAAAGTCTTCTGGATAAGTCAAACTATCTTTACCTATGCTTTTGAAATTTTTACCATCAAAAAGTAATCCAGATTCTTCATAAAGCACTTTGGTAGAATTTTTTAAATTCATTATATTATTGTTATCTTCTTTTGGATTATAATGACACCAAACGTCAAATCCATTTAACATATTTAGTCCTGACAACTCAGTAAGACCAACAATGTTTTTATCAGCATGACTAGAAGTTTCTATAGATTTACCAAAAATTATGGCACCAGCCGATCCTCCATATACAAAGCCACCATTTTTTAGATATTTTTCTAACAATATATCAAATTTTGATTCTCTAATTTCTTTCAATAGCTTAAAAGTATTACCTCCCCCAATGAATACTCCGGTATATTCATCTAAAGATTTTATTTTTGACAAATCAGTACACATATCTATGTCAAAATTACAATATTCATAAGTTTTTTTAAACCATTCTTTACATTCATTATAAGGTACTTTATACATTGCAACAGGAATATATAAAACTTTACCTCCATTCATAGATTTAGCAAAATAATCATCAAGTGGTTTAACTTGTTCTGGCTCTCCGCCTCCGGATAATAGTATTTTCATCTTTTTCTCACTTCCTTTTCTTTGTTTTCAAATTTATTATTAGAAGAAGATTGAAGTTCATTTAAAAATACTCTTTCACAAACTTCTTCTATACTTTTATTCATAAGTGGTGAATAATTGCTAATGCCCAATTTATTTAACAATTTTCTTTTTCTACTAAAGTCAATCTCACATTTTATCATGTCTTTAACTTTTTCAAGTTCAATATTAGGAATAATAAATTTAGAATAGAAATCATAATATCTTTCTATTTGATCATCTACATTTCCGATTGGAATTACGTCAAAAGAATCCTTAATCAAACTTCTAATGTGCTTCCCTTTCCCCGTGGAACTGGGTTTCATTCCAGACATAGTCATCAAAGTAACTGTTCGTATTCTATCCACTTCTTGTAAATCACCAAACAAATAATCATATTTTGAGACAAATGGTGCAAAAAAATTCTTTCCACCATTTATTGCCCATAATATTCTTTCATAACCAAATCCAAAATCTGAAATCATTCTTTTCTCATTATTGATATTAAGCAAATATAAATTTGCTTGTCCTAATTCTATACCTTTATAATTAAATTCTATTCCAACTCCATTATATGCAGTCGTTGACGGTTTTAAAATAAGCTGTAAACCTGATGTATGCAAAGAACAATTAGATAATATATCAATCCAATTATCTACATCTTGCAAATAATCAATAAAACTAGTATTAGTATCTATTTCACAAACATTCACAAAAGATGTAAAATATCCTTCCCTAATACCACAAATGTCTTTTCCATTTAACCTGACTACAGGTTGGAACGAACACCATTTATTTATTTTATCATCATCTAAATTGTTCATAAATGGATTAATTGTTTGTAATCCAGCAATTATAAAATCCGTATCTCCATATTCATTGTTTATAGAATTAAAATTTTTGTAAGATACATTTAATTTATCTAGTCCTTTTTTTAATTTTTTATAAAACTCTGTATCATTTAAAAGAAATTTATTTTTTTGTTTTTTAGTGAAATCTGGATTAAAATTCTTTTCTAAAGCTAATCTATTGCTACCATCTATAGCATCAGTAGTTGTCCATCCTCGCTTACTCATATAATAAACAATTAATTGTTTAAATTCTTTAAAATTCATTTAATCACCTTCTTTTTTGAATGTATTTCAAAATACGTTGATTCATATTGATGCCGTGTTCTAAATCAGCATCTTCTCTTCCTTCTAAATAAGAATCGAACGTTCTAAAACACGAATCAACAAATAACCCTTCTAAAAGTTCCTCTTTGGTTATTATATCAAAATTAAATATATTAAGAATATAATTTAATTTTTCATCTATTTCATCTACATTTTGAAATAATTCATTTTCTATAAATTTAGCTATCTCTATTGAAAAACTTGCTTTCAGCGGAGAAAGATCAATCGCAATAATTTGTTGACCATCATATAACATATTATCATGATGTAAGTCTCCGTGAAGTAAATAACAATTGTTGTATTTATTAAAAAAGTTTCTAGCAGCTTCGTCAAAATCTACTAATAAATTTCTAGCTTTTTCAGATAATTCAGAAGATTTTAAATGTGCCAGCATATCATAAGTCTTAGTTTCAAATGACAACTCGTTATCATCAACAATTTTTAGATTATGTTCCCAATTCTTCAAATAGTTATAACAAAGTTTTACTCTTTTTTCAAAATCATCAATATCAAATAATGTTTTACCATTTATATATTTTAAAACTTGTACTTGATTCATATGATTATAGGCATATAAGTCACATAACGGTAACCCTTTAAAACTATTATAATACTTACAAGAATTTTCGAAATTTTCCCTATCCATATTAATTTTAATAACTACATCTCCATAAATATTAGATAAACACTTATATATAATGCCATAATTAGACTTACATAGAAGCACTATATTACTTAATTCATATTCTTCTATTATTTCATCATTCATTATTATCACCCACAATTCGTCTATATACTTCAAATTCAGCATCAGCCACTGACTTCCAAGACGAATAATTTTGTTGTACAAATTTAACTGAAGATTGACTATAATAGTCCCCTGCATTCACAATTTCATATGCTTTTTGCGCAAAACTTTTATTATCAAAAACACCAATTCTATGTACACTACTTATATTAAAATTATCTTTAACAAAAGGAACATCATAACACACTATTTGCTTTCCGCAAGCCAATGCCTCTAAAAGGCAAATAGAAAACGTATCACCTGCAAAAGAGGGATATATAAACACTTTGCTTTCTAAAATGACTGCATATTTCTTATCATCATTCAACCAACCTAAAATATCAATATTACTTTCCAAATTATTACTTTTTAATAATTCTAAAAATTTTTTTTCTTCATCTTTAAAAGTGAAATCACCGACTAAAGCAAACCTAAAATCATTATCAAGCTCTTTTAACTCTTTCATTATATGAATGACTTCAAATATTCCTTTCCCATATTCAAATTTTGCCATATAAACATAATCATAAATATACTTTTTATTTTTTACACTATTTATAGCACTTAAATCTATAGCATAACCAGGGTAAGATGTATATAACTTAATATTATTAAAATACTTATTTAGTTTTTTTTCTACAGTTTTTGTCATAGTAATAATATTATACTCATGCATATATCTATTAACTTGTAAAAAACGAGATAATAAATATCTTTTAATCATAAATCTCGGTTCAAAAATAATCTTTTTTATGTAATCTATAATATAATTGCCTGTTTTTATCGTCGAACCAACAAAGGGAATTGAATGCATGACTACAGCAAATTCACAATTAAACATATTAATATTTCTTTGGAGTGCAACAGCAATATCCCATATTTCCCAGGTCAGAACAATTAAGTCTATATTTTCTTTTTTACATATTAATGATATATTTTTAACTAATTCATCAATATTTTGCACAAACCATCCTTTTGTTATATAAGGTATTTCATAATAAGATATACTTTCATTTTGAGCCATATTTTTAGCTTGTGAATCCATTTCATTTAAAGAACATAAAACCACATCACACCTTTTATTTAAATGCGGTATCATGTTTATTAATCTAAACATTGGTCCTCTGCCTTCAATAACATTGTAATTTGAAATTAACAATACCTTCATAATTTCACCTATTTAAATATTTCTTCCTTTTCACTAATAAAAGAACTTAATTCTTCTTTTTTGGCATACTCACATATTTCAAACGCCTCTATGTACTTATAATCAACATTAAAACACTTTTTTAAATCATTGTTAATATCATCTAAAACTAACTTACATTCATCATAATTCTTAAATTGTGATTGATGTATTGACAAGGCCTTAATTTTATCATTAAAAGTTTTGGATACATCACATACGATATCAAATGAAAATGGAGTTGGTTTTGTAAATCTATTCCAAAAAAATAAAGTAATCGGAGTATAGTCTAGAGCCGGCAATTTAGGATTATAGTTTTCACTACATATCAATACTAAGGAATCTTGCACCAATATACTTGTATATCTATGATCAGGATGATAATCATTTTCTCGATGAGTCATAATTATATCTGGTTTATAATCTCTAATTTCATCTATTATAAGTTTTCTATATTTCAAGCAAGGCATTATTTCTCCATCGTTTATATCTAAGCACTTAATATCGCATTTCATAAATTTTGACGCATTATTCATTTCTTTTCTTCTAATATTTGAAGTTTTGTCAATATCTACCCCGTTATTCCCAACATTTCCATTAGTCATAACAATAATTTTTACATCAAAACCCTTATTTATAAATTTAATTATTGTGCCTCCTGCACACAATTCAGCATCATCAGGATGAGCACAAAATAATAATATCTTCTTTTTATTCATTTATACCACCATAGTTTTTAATTATTTCTTCCAATTCATTATCTTTCCATCTACGACATTCTTTACATATATCTGGAACTATACTTTTATTCATAATACTTTCACGTATGTTATTAGATAAATTACTATCATCAAATACATTTCCTAATTTTACAGAAATTCTATTAAAATCATTACAACAAATAACAATATCACCCGTGCAAGCAATATTTAAAGTATAATAAACTTTTCTACACCAAATATTACCATTAGGATCATCATCTACATAATCACAATCAGTAAAATTATCCATGTCCCTGCTCCATGGCTCAGATGGACCTAGCACAATAGTTTGATGATATTTGCTAATATAATCACTAAATTTCTTCTTATCTTTTTCATCCTCTTGAAGCATGTTTTTTAGTGGCTTAATTCTCCAAATTTGTATTTTCTGTTTGGTGTTATTAAATTTTTCTAAAGCATAACTTACATTAGGCAAAACATCATAAAGATTTAAACCAGTTATATCATTATATATTTTTTCATTTATACTGTGTAAACTTATTGCTAATGAATCAACTTCTAATTCAATCATCTTATCAACTATGTCATGTGTTAAAAGATACCCATTTGTTACTACTTCAACAATAAAACCCAATTTCTTTGTATACTCAATAATTTCAATAAAATCAGGATGTAACAATGGTTCACCTAAACCTGCATATACTATTTTTGGAAAATCAAATGTTTTAAATTCTTTATTAAAAGTATTAACATTCTTTTTAGATTTTTCATTTTTCAAAAATTTAAACAATTTTTGTTTATCTATAAATTCTTTTTTTCTTGGCGAAATACTATTTGGGCAAAAAACACAACTTGCATTACAACAATTAGTTAATTCTATTTCAATAGTATATGGGGAAAAACCTTCAAACTTATTAACACATTGGATATTCTTCATTTAGTATCCCCATAGAAATTATATTAAAATTATCTAATACTTCACTAGCTATTTTATCACACTCATCAAAGTCAACTGCTTTATCAGTATATATTGTAATTTTAAATGGATTAGATAAAGGTTGTCCGCTTTGGCCTATCATTTCCACCGAACAATTAACATTATATTTTTTATTAATTTTTTTTGCAATTACATAAGAAGCTACACTATACATTTTTCCTGTATGATATATGGGATTTTTTCCACAAATACCTTCCATTGTATAAAATCTTCTTGGAGTTATTAATCCACCCATTCTGTTCCCTCTACCTACAAATCCTTCATCTCCCATTTCTATAGAAGAACCAGTAAATGTTAAATATAAATCTGTATTATCTTTTGTAATTTTATCTCTTGTATTTATATACAATTCAAGATTAACATCAGGATACATATTGTGAACTAAATTAACAACATCTTTTGTTACAGCCTCTTTATTTTCTAAATATTGGTTCACATCTTTTACATAGGAACATAGTTGTGGAACACACATTGTTATACTGACATCGTTATTATCTCTAAATCCCATTATTTTAATATCACTACCAATCCATTTATGATTAGCCTTATATTCTTGTGAATTTAATGTATGTTCAATATTTAAAACAATATTTTCCAAAATGCTATATCCATAAAATGAACATCCCATTGATGTATCATTACAATTTAAATGCTTAAGTTCGTTTAAATCATCTAAACTTTCAGGTTCAAACCATCTATGTCTTTTACTTTCATGACCTTTAACTCCACCTGGGCTACTTCCTTCACTCACTTCATATAGAATTCTAATATCTTTATCAAAGTTAATCATAGGAAAATATTCGGAAAAAAACTTTTTTGTCTCTGTTAATAGAATGTTTTTAACATCTATTTTCGTATTACCAAATTTGCTAGATGCTCTTCCATTCAATAAAACTCTTATTGGTTCGATTATTTCTCCAGAACCAAATTCAACGTTACATTTTCCACCCATCATACCAACTTTATCAAAATTATGATGAAGAACAGCACCGAAATTATCTAATGTATACTTTGAATATGCATTAGATAATCGTTCAGCTAAAGTATCACTTAATGTGTCTGGATGTCCTTTTCCTTTTCTTTCAACTATCTCAAAGTTTTCATACCCTAAATCTTCTTTTACTATTAAGTTAATATTTTTACTCATTTTCATCACCTCTTATAAATCTTTCAACTTCTATATAAGCTTCATCATCAGTTTTCTGAACCATTGGGTGTTTAAAAAAATACATACTAGGAGCCAAAATAGTTCCTGATAGTTTTCTGTCAATTGCTAATTTACAACAACGAATAGCATCTATAACTACACCAGCAGAATTAGGAGAATCTTCAACACTAAGTTGAACATCCATATTTATTGGTACATCTCCAAATATTCTTCCTTCTATTCTAATAAAACATTTTTTATTATCATTCTGCCACGCTACATAATCACTAGGTCCAACATGAATATTTTCATCCTCTAATTTATTATTCATAATAGAACGAACTGCTTCTGTTTTTGATTCTTTTTTGTATTTTAATCTATCCCTATTTAGCATATTCATAAAATCCATATTACCACCAGTGTTTAATTGGTAAGTCCTATCAATTATACCTCCACGCTTTTCAAATAATTCTGTAAGAACCCTATGAACAATTGTAGCCCCAAATTGAGATTTTATATCATCTCCTAAAATTGGTACACCAGCTTGTTTAAATTTATTATCCCATTCTTTATTACTCGCTAAGAATACAGGAATGTTATTTATAAAGCCCACCTTTGCTTTCAGTGCACATTCTGCGTAGAATTTACTTGCATCATTAGATCCAACAGGTAAGTAATTTACTAAAATATCAGTATTAGTTTCATTCAGTATTTTTATTATATCCTCCTTTGTAACATCGTCATTATTAATTGGTGAAAAAAATTTGTCATTATCATTATTAGTAGTATGATTTGAGATTCCATCTAAAATTTTCCCCTTTGATACTATAACATTATTGCAATCATCAAATTGATCGCAAAAAACTTTTGTACAATTAGGTTTCTCAAATATTGCATCATATAAATTTTTTCCGACTTTTCTTTTATCAACATCAAATGCACATACTACTTCAATATCAAAAGGTTTATACCCATTTATATCCCAATGCATTAACCCACAAAAATCGTTTTCACTCTTACCTTTGTAATATTGTATACCTTGTATTAAAGAACTGGCACAATTGCCAACTCCCACAATTCCAATTTTAATTTTTTTCATTACTTTCTCACTCTCTTTCTTAAATTGTTTTTTATTTCCTGATATGCTATAAATGCATCATTTAAAAACTTTTCTTCATCTAAATTATCATGATTTTGAATCTCAAATACAAATTCACAATGTTCCATAACTTCTTCCATTATTGTATAAACATAACTCCAATCAACATTACCAGTAAAAGGTATTTGATGAGTATCTTTTTCTCCGAAATTATCATGAATATGTATGACCCCAATCTTATCCTTATTTCTCATAATAACTTCGCTAGGATTTATATTGTTATGGCCAACATCAAAGCATAAGCAAGCATTAGAGTATTGTCTGATTAATGGTTCTATCACTTCTAAATTATCCTTATCTGCCAAATTTTCAAATGCTATATTAACACCTATTTTGTTGCCATAATTTAATAATTTATTCAATCTAGTAATCCCTATATTCTCATCTACAATACTATTGGCATTATAATTTAAGTGCATAACAACATATTTAATATTATTGACACTTGCATCGAATATACATTTTTGATAAATTTCAAATAATTGATCTCCATCTACATTATTTTGCCATAGTTTATCGGCTTTTTCAAATGGCAAATGAAACATTTTTATTTTAAACGAATTGTCATTGCATTCTTCCATTATCTTTTCTTTTTTACCATTGGCTTCTTCATATTCGTCACACCAATGGAGTGATAAGCTCTTGAATCCAGCTTGTTTTATTTTTTTTAATCTTTCATTTGGCATCGTTGGAATACCATACCAATATGTTAATAAGAATTCCAAATCTTCCATATATTATACCTACTTTCTATTAAATTCTTTTATTTTTCTTTTTGCTAAACTTGTTTGTGCTTTATCAATCCATTCAACTCTCGGACCATAAGATAAGTCATCAGTAATAATTCTTACTCTATCTTTATTTTGTAATGTATAATCTATTGGCACAGCATCATCATTTACAAACACACCTACCATTGTATTCCCGATATCAGTATGTACTTTATATGCAAAGTCTATTGGCGTTGAACCTTTTGGTAATTCTATTATATCACCTTTGGTTGTATACACATAAACTCTATCGGCAAATAATTCTGTTTTAACTTGGTTTACAAATTGTTGGTTATCTCCAAACATTGAATTAATTCCTGTTAATGATTTGAAAAATTGAAATTTTTGCTTTAAATCTTCTTGCATTACATCTCTTGCTTTTCCTTTTTGTTCATCCCAATATGCTGTCAATCCAAATGAAGCCACCTTATCCATATCAAATGTTCTTATTTGAGTTTGAACTAATCTATCATCTGGTCCAAATACAGTCGTATGTAAACTCTGATACATATTTGTTTTTGGATTACAAATGTAATCTTTAAATTTGTCGTTTATTGGATGATATTCTTTATGAATCATACCTAAAGTATAATAACAATTTTCCACTTTATCAACCATTATTTTTAATGCTAATAAATCATGTATATCAGACAATTTATGTCCTTCATTTAATCTTTTATATATTCCATATATATTTTTAGTTCTAACTTTAATCTCGTTTGGAATACTTTTATCATTCAGTAATATTTGTATTTTGTGTAACATTTCTTTTAAACAATCATTACTGGTCTCTTCTAATTTTATTTTTCTTTCCTCAATTTTTTTATACATATCTGGTTTCAAATACCTAAGTGATAAATCTTCTAACTCTGATTTTATTCTATAAGCACCTATATAATAAGCAAGTGAAACAAATATTTCCATAGTTTCAAGTGCATTTTCTTTTTGCTTAAATTCCGATTTAAATTGTAATGTTCTCATGTTATGAAGTCTATCAGCCAATTTAATTATAATTATTCTTACATCTTCAGTTATTCCCGTTATTATTTTTCTTGTATTTGCATAATTCTGATCTTGTTTAGAAGAAAAATTCATTTTTGATAATTTTGTTACACCATCTACCAAATTAGCAATATTTTGATTAAAATCATGTGATATATTTTCTTTAGTAATGTTTGTATCTTCTAAAGTATCATGAAGTAGTCCAGCACATATTGTATCTCTATCTGCATGCATCTCTGCCAAAATATATGCAACATTTAATGGATGACTAATATATGGTTCGCCACTTTGTCTCATTTGCCCCTTATGCAATGTATCAGCGTATTCGTAAGCTCTTTTAACAATTTCTACTTCTTCAGGATTATACTCCTTTAATTTTTCTAACAAATCTTGTAATGTAATATTATTCACTTAAAACGCCTCCTACAAATAAAATAACGGTGCCAAAAAACACTATATTATAATGTAATTTCGGTCACCGTTATTATCTTATTACCAATTGAGTCTAAAAGAGAACATGAGTAAATAATGTTAGTATAATATTTATTCCTAGCACTGATTTTTTGATTAAATCTAATAGTTCCATTATAGAATCTTTTTTTCATGCAGTCTCCTCCTCAAATTAATTAAATTGTATTTTAGCATACTTTTAATATTTGTCAATAGATTTTTTAAATAAATGTTGACTATTTTAACATTTATATACTTAATTCAAAATCATCTTTTTCCTTACTATCATAATCTAATTCCGAATATTTCATTCGAACATATTCTTTTTCAACTCCAACATAATTAAATAACTCATCTTCTTTTGTAGTATCTAATGATATATTAACTACATCTTTTCTAGTAAAATTTTTATTATCATAATGTGCTATTATTTCGTTAGTAGTTGCTTCTTTTGCCTTATCATTACCAAACAATAGTATCTGTCTAAAAAATGTTTTTATTGCCTTTAAAATGGCTTTTATTTTATTTTTTTAAGTCTATTTTCATTTTTCAACTTTTCATTCTTATATTGTAAATATTCTATCTCATTTTCTAAATTATTTTTAGTCTTTCTATACTTTCTTGTTTAAATAGCAAAATAAGTTTGTCCCAAAGCAACAACTTCTTTACTTGGATCTGCATTTTGTATTATCAAATAACATATATATCGTGACAACTTATAATCTTTAATAATTTCTTCTTTACCTTTACCCGTTTTAATTGACTTGTTGACTTCAACAACCCAAACATTTTTACATGAAATACTATTTTCTGCTGAAATTACTGCTTTATCTATTACTTTTTTAAAATTCCTCCAATCTTTGTATTCTAATACTTTTGATAGTTCTCTAGCATACCAAAATTCATTACCAAATTCATCTATGTGCTTTATATTTTCAAAAACACTGTTAGTATATTCATTACCAATTTTCTTCATTTTAACCTCCTGATTTTAAAATTATTTTTGTACTGTTTTAACTTCATACTATCATAAGAAAATTCCTATGTCAATATTTTTTTCATACATTTGTTTGATATATTTTTGAAAGACTTAAAACAGGAAAACAATACTAATTTTATTAGCATTATTTAAAATATTTAATTTTATAAAAATTAAAAAAGATAGAAAATCTATCTTAAATTTCAATCTGGTGGGGCGTTAGGGATTCGAACCCTAGACCCACTGATTAAGAGTCAGTTGCTCTACCAACTGAGCTAACGCCCCATTAACAATTTGTTATAAAATTTATAACAAATTGATTATATCACAATAAATTATCTTTTTTCAAGTATAATTCATCAATTATTCACATAATGCGTATACATTTCTGTATCCATAGTTATTTTTTCAAAAGTATATCCATTATCTTTTCCATATTTTATTATATCTTTAACAGCATCTACTGTACTATCATATATATCATGCATTAAAACAACATTAGCACGATTTTTTGATAAATTATTTGTAACATTTCTATAAGTATTTTTTTTACTTCTACTACTTCCTGCATCCCCTGATGATACATTCCAATCAAAGTAATGATATCCTTTTTCAATAACCATATTAGAAAGAGTACACATAATACCAGGATTAAAACTACTTACAGTATTACTACTTCCTCCTGGAAATCTTATAATTGAAGACTTTTCTCCTGTTATTCTTGCTACTTTTTCTTGTATTTTTTCTATATCTTTAATAAAATTAGTCGTTGAAGAATATATATATTTATAATTATGGCTTGCCGTATGAAGTCCAATTGTGTGTCCCTCATCATACATTCTTTTAATTAAATAATCAGTATTTGTTTTATCGGTTAAAAAGAAAGTTGCTTTTACATTTTCTTCTTTTAAAATATCTAAAAGCCTTGCCGTATTTTTTGTACTAGGACCATCATCAAAAGTTAAATAAATAACTCCTGGTTTCCCGTTGGAAACACTAGAAAAACACTTTTTAGGAGTATAAACAGTTACTTTTCTTACTTCTTTAGATTCATTACCACTTTTATCTTTTACTTTGTATATAACTTCATAAGTTCCCTCTTTATTAATATTTATATTATTAGTTATTTCAACTTTTGAAGTTAAATCATCATCACAATTATCTGTAACTGTATATCCTTGTTCAACGTACTTATTATTTATTTTTAAATTAACCGATGAACCCTTAAGCTTAATAATAGGATCTTCTTTATCAATATTAGAAAATATTCTTTCTTTTGTTGTAATATTATTACTAGAATCTTTTACTTTATAAATTATTTTACCATCTTTAATTTCTTTTTCTACTTTTTGTGTTAAATCTCCATCATAATTATCAAAAGCTGCATATCCTTCTTCTTGATAAGACTTAGAACAGTTATTAATTTCTAAATTCCCAATTAAATCAAGTTCTGGTGGCGTTTTATCTACAATATTTACCACCCTTATTGTTTCTTTAATTTTATTATATTTTTTATATTTATATAAAACAGTATATGTACCCAATTTAGAAGTATTTATATTATTAGAAACTTCTAAAACCTTAGCATTAGTTAAATAACCATTTTCCTTATATTCATTATTTACTTCAAGAGTTATTTCTCTTTTTCCCTTTAATTTAAAAAAAGGAATAAATAAGTATATTAGTAAAAATATTATTAAAACTACTCCTATAATTAAAATTAATTTATTTTTATTCTTCATACTTTTTACTCCTTTCTTTTTTTGTTAACGGCCTCCACCGCCGCCCCCACCAAATGATGAAAATCCTCCTCCACCAGATGAGAATCCTCCACCTCCGGCATTATAACTTTTAGCGGCAGTTCTTGCACTTGACGCTGCATTTACAACATTAGTAGATAAATTATTTAAAATAATTACATCCATTATATCTAAATTAGAATTTCCATCATTATAATTAACTATATCTGGATAATAATCTTTAAACTGATTAGCTACTTCTTTAGCTATACCAAATATTTGAGCAAAGATTAAATACTCTTTCCAAAGTTTAACTTCAATAACTTGTCTTTCTTTTATTCTTGAAAATTCATTTAAAAATTTCTTTAAACCTGCTAATTTAATAGCTTCTTCTTTTAAACCATCTTTAATTAAGAATTTACTTGTTTTCTTTTCTACTAATCCCTTATTTATATAATTAGCTCTACCATATTTCTCAGAATCTTTTAAAAAGTCAAATAACTTATTATAATTATTTCTACTCCATTTTTCTAATTCTTTCTTTTCTAATATATAGTCTTTACTAGCAGAAATTAAATATGTATATAATCTTTGTTCTAAATTATTTTCAAAAGTTAAATCATGTTTTAAATAAATATCTTTACTCTTACCATTTTTACTATCTTTCATTTCTATTTTATCTTCAAGTAACCATTTAAGTAAAATAGCTCCGAAAAAATCAGTATCTTTTTTATTTAATCTATATACACAAGATAAGAAATAAGCATTAAATTCATTTTTATCACATGGAATATCCCTAAAATTATTTATCTCATTCATTTTTATTTTTTTACCTAGTTTTTCAAATTTATATTCATTAGCACTTGCTATAGCAATAGCTACTATTGCAAAAGTAAATATTAAAGTTCCTAAAGTTATAATAATACCAAGGATATCTTCTTTTTCACTATAATCATAATCAAAAGTTCCATCTTTTGCTTTTTGATATACATCATCAAAATCATCAAAAATATCATATCTATTATTTTCATCTACATTAAACATTCCAAGAGGAAATTTAGCTAAAATAACTGCATAATCATCATTTGTAAGTAATGTCTTTTCTTCATTAGACATATATATTTTTCCATTGTTTACATAAGCATATCCTTTATAACCATAACCCCATACATCAATATTTTTATCAAAAGCATTTGGTCCAGTTAATACTAAACTAAAGTTTTTAGGAGGAGGTGTCATATTCATATTTATTATTTGATAATAAATAATATCTGCATCATTTGTTTTAAACACAAAGTTACTTATATCATAAGTTAACTTAAAAACATGTCTTCCCATACTTCCTTTACCAAAACATAATTCAATGCCTTTTGAAGTATAATTAATTCCATTTTTATTCTTTTTTTCATCCAAACTAGCATCAATATTCCATTTGTCTACATATGTAAATAAAGTATTGTTTTCATATACCTTAAAATTAGTAACTTTCATATTACCTAAATTATACATACCCTTATAAAATTCTGTACCCATATTGGCTTTAACATCCCATATTTCTTCAACATGAGCATTACCGGAATTATCTAATGTTATATTAATATCTATTTTATTAATCACATCATCTTTAGCAAAAACTAATGTTATATTAGCTAAAAACATAATTAATAAAATTACAAAGTATTTAATTCTTTTCATACTATCTCCCTATTAAAAAAACTTACCAAAGTAAGTTTTATATTAAAATTTTACTTCTGGTGTTTTTTTGTCTTCTTCAGAAGCTTCAAAGAATGTTGCTTTTTTAAATTTAAATATACCTGCAACAATATTAGAAGGTACCATTTCAACTTTATTATTATAAGTTAAAACTGTATCATTATAAAATTGTCTTGCATAAGAAATTTTATCTTCAGTATCCTTTAAATCTTTTTGTAAAGCCATAAAATTTTCATTAGCTTTTAAATCAGGATAACTTTCACTTAAAGCAAATAATTTATTAAGTGCTTTAGTAACTTCCCCACTTGCTTTCATTTCTTCTTCAGGAGTTGAAGCAGCAACATAAGTATTTCTTGCTTCGATTACTTCCTTTAAAGTATTATTTTCGTGTTTAGCATATCCTTTTACAGTTTCTACTAAATTTGGTATTAAATCTGCCCTTCTTTTTAATTGAACTTCAATTTGTGACCATTGATCATCTTTTTTATTTCTTAATGAAATAAGTGAATTGTAAGTAACAATTATAAATAAAATTAGAATAACTACTATTCCTACAATAATCCATATCATATTATACACTTTCCTTTCTTATAATTTTATTATATTAAAAAATGATAAGAATTACAATTAAAATACATAAAAATATTAAAAATTTTACATAATAAAAAAGATGAAAGGAACTAATTTTATGAATATTGATATAAGAAAAAATGTAATTAATAATTTAAAAAATGAAAGTATCTCTTCTTTAATAGAAACAATTAACAATGCTGTGCTTACTAAAAAAGATGAACTTGTTTTACCAGGACTTGGTGTTGTTTTAGAACTTTTTTGGGAAAACTTAATTAAAGAAGAAAAAGAAAAAATAGCAAGTATAATATTAGAAAAAATAACAAAATAAAAAATGTAACAAAATACATTTTTTTAATTTAATTTTTTTAATTCATCTAAAACAAATATACCATCTTTTCTTATTAATCTATGATCGAAATAAATACATCCACCACCATAGTCTTCTCTTTGAATTAAAACAAGATCCCAATGAATACTAGACTTATTACCATTATCACAGTCTTTATAACAACAACCTGGAGTAAAATGTATACTTCCCATTATTTTTTCATCATATAAAATATCTCCCATTGGATATTTAATCATAGGATTAAATCCTAAAGAAAACTCACCAACATATCTTGCGCCTTCATCAGTATTAAAGATTTCTTCTAATTTTTTTTTGTAACTTTCTTCAACATTATCACATGTAGCAGAAATTATTTTTCCATCTTTAAAAGTTAATTTTACACCCTCAAAAACATATCCTTGATATGGACTTGGCGTATTATATTTAATATAACCATTAACACTTGTTTTAACTGGTGCAGTATAAGTTTCTCCATCTGGAATATTCATATTACCAACACATGGTATAACAGGAAGATTTTTAATAGAAAACCTTAAATCTGTATCAGGACCAGTTATTCTAACTTCATCTGTTTTTTCCATAAGATCTTTTAAAGGTTTTATATCATCATTCATTTTTTGATAATCATAACACATTGCATCAAAACAATAATCATAAAACTCATTATAATTCATCTTTGCTTTATAACTATCAACATTTGTAGGATAATTTAATAAAACCCATTTTCTTTCATTAATTCTTATATCATTTACATCTTGAAGTTTAATTCCTATTTTTTTCGTAACTTCACTTGGAATGTTTTTAATATCATAATCATTATTGTTACATCTAATCTTTATAAAACAATCAAAGTGTTCAACATCAAACACCCTTAAATCATATAAAAAATCTATTTTTTCATCTTTAGTATTTTCTTCAATTAAAGAAGATGTTTCACTATCATTATACCTTACATAAACATTTGCTTTTTTATTTACTATTTCTTTTACAAGTTCTTTTACTAAATTTTTAGCTATAATACCAGCTTCAATTAATACAAATTCATTTTCTTTTACATTAAGTGAATAATTAATAATTGTACTTGCTAACTTTTTTTCTTTCATAAATACCTTCCTTTCTTTAACATTTAATAAATATTTACATAAAATACTCTTAGAAAGGAGTACTTTTTATGTATTATAACTATAGTATACCATATTATAACAATGTAATACCATATAGATCTAGACAATTTGGAAATTTTCTTATTCCATTTGGTTTAGGTCTTGTAACTGGACCATTAGTATTTAATCCTAGACCTAGACCTAATTATTATTATCCTAGACCTAGACCAATATACTATCCAAATTATCCTTATTATTAAAAAAGAAGCTATCTCACTTCTTTTTTTATTAATTTAGCATGTAATACTACTCTTGTACCATTAGTATCAAAACAAGATGAAAGTGTTAAAACCTTATCACTTGTAGATACACTTATTCCATAGTTAAATTGTGATCTTCTACGCATATCATTAAGCCATGTTTGATATTCACTGTCACTAGAAAACTTATTTTGTAAATAATAATCTTCTGCTTTAATTTTATATGTTGAGAAAACTTGCCACATTGTATTTTCTTTAGGAGTTGAAAGTTTTATTATATGATTATCTTTATTATTAAACCAACTTTGTTTAACAACATTCCTAAGTGTACCAAACATACTCTTATCTATTCTTGAATGACCATAGATAACTGTGTTTTTATCAAAATTAACTGGATTATTTCGATAATCCATAAATATCCATCCTGCATCATTCCATTTTTCATCAAAACCATGATTTAAATAAAAATCATTATTTGAACATTTAACAACAGGATAATTAATATTTGTATTGTCTACCTTAATCCATCCTACTGTATCAGAATTTTTCTTTTTTAATTCATCAAAATTAACACTGATAAGTGGTATTTTTATAAAATCCCAATAGGGATTTTCTTTTGCTATTTCTTCTTTTTGTTCAATTACTTCAATATTTTTATTATCTTTTTCATCTACTTCCACAATATCAGTTATCTTTTTTATTTCTTCTTCTTGCTCTTTTACCCTTTTATTATCTTTATCCCAATTAATAATTTTATAAATTGAAAAACCTAATGCCAAAACTAAAACTATTATAATTATTGTATAGATAATATTAACTATTCTTTTTTTTAGCTTTTTATTTTTTTTATCTTTCATCTTTAATCTCCTTTAAATACTTTTTTAAATTCTTTGCTATTTCTTCAGGAATAATACTTTTAAGTTCATCAATACTTGCTTCTTCTATTTTCTTTAATGAACCATATTTCTTAAGTAAAGCAGTCCTTCGTTTATCTCCTAAACCACTTACATTTGATAAAACACTTTCTAAGCTCCCTTTACTTTTTAAATCCCGATGAAAACTAATTGCAAAACGATGTACTTCATCTTGCATCTTTGTTAAATATAAAAATAAATGATTATCTTGTTTTATACTTATTTCATTTAAATTATCATCTACGATGATATTAGTTTTATGTTTATCATCTTTTTTTAATCCTATTACTTTGATTGAAAGACCTAAACTATTTAAAACCTCTACAACTACTTTAATTTGTAAACTTCCCCCATCAATTATTATAAGATCGGGATAAACTTCTTTATCAAGTAACATGCGATAATACCTTCTGTAAATTACTTCTTTCATTGCACTTAAATCATCTTTTACATCTAAACTTATTTTATATTTTCTATATAAATTTTTATTAGGTTCTAAATCTTCATAAACAACCATACATCCAACATAATATGTTCCAAATAAATGTGAGTTATCAAATAAATCAATTCTTTTTAATGAAGTTAAATTAAGTAAAGATTTTAATTTTTCTAAAACTTCTTTTTTTATCTTTAAATCTTTTTTTACGATTTCTAAGTTTTCATTTAAATATATTTCAGCATTATTTATTGCCATATCTAAAATATGTTTAACATCCCCTTTTTTAGGACAATTTACTTTTGTATTTAAGTATGTACTTAATAAAGAAACCTCATTCTCATCTTGAATTATTATCTCTTTAGGAAGTTCATATTTTTCATAAAAATTAGTTATATATCTTAAGTAAACATCATTAATTTCATCTGTTATATCAAATATTTTATGAACTCTTCCTATTATTATTCCTTCCCTTATAAATAAAGTTTCAATTGATAAATAATTATCTTTAACATAATAACCAAATACATCAAAATTATATTTTACATTAGATACCACTATTTGTTTACTAATTGTAATTTTAACATCTTCAATCATTTTTTTTAATTCAAGAGCCTTTTCATAATTTAAGTTTTCACTTTCTTTAAACATTTCTTCTTCAAGTTTTTTAGTTATTTCTTTATAATTTCCATTTAATACTTCTGTTATTTCTTTAATCATTAAATCTATTTGTTCTTTAGAAATATTATATTTACAATATCCAAGACATTCATTTATATGATAATATAAACATAAATCTTTTTTTAAAGTATTACATTTTCTAAGAGGATAAATTCGATTAATTAAATCCACTGTTTTTCTTGCACTTACTACATTAGGAAAAGGACCAAATAACTTAGATTTCGTTTTTTTTCTTGTTTTTGTTCTTATTATTTTAACTCTTGGATATTTTTCATTTGTAAGTTCAATATAAGGATAAGTTTTATCATCTTTAAGTAAAATATTATATTTGGGAGAATACTTTTTTATTAAATTAATTTCTAAAATAAATGATTCTATTTCACTATTTGTAACAATATATTCAAAATCATTAATATTATCCACTAAAGCTTTAGTTTTACCCGTATGAATTTTATTAAAATAAGAACTAACTCTTTTTTTTAAATTTTTAGCTTTACCTACATATATAACATTACCATTTTTATCTTTATGAATATAACACCCTGGTTTAGAAGGTAGTAAAGCTAACTTTTCTTTAAACATAAAGTTCTCCTTTCTTTTTATCTTACATATTTTAAACTATCTATATAATATATTTTTTTATTATATTTTTCTGCAATAAAAGCAGTCATTTCTTCAAGAGTTGTAAAATTTTTATTAAACATTTTATCAAAAGCATTTTGAACTTCACTAGCAATAAACTCATTTAATGCTATTTTACATTCCATAAATTCTTCAAGTAACATAGAATTATTTTCATCTTTTTGAAGCTTTAAAACAACTTGATATACATCATTTAAATAAATATTATATAAAGATATATTAACATCATAATTTAATGTTTTTAAATATTTAATTAAATCATCACAAGTATGTTTTATATTAATATAACTTGTAGATTTTAAATTAAACATAGGAAGTTCTTCGATTAAATAATCTAAATATTTTGAAGGAAGTAAAATTCCTTTTATATTTTCTTTAACTACTTTATCTTTAACAAATACTTCATCAGGATAATTAAAATACATCTCATTTTGATTATAAATAAAATCTTGATTCTCAACAATTAAAGAAATACCTTTTAAACTATAATTATAAAATGATGTTGTTGTATCTTTAAAAGAAACATACATATATCTTGTCATTGAAATATAATCATCAAAATTATAACCAAATGTATTTCTTGTAAAAGGAAGCTTAGAATTACTTGCTTCGTTAAAAGATATTATACCATTTTGTAATATACTTTCTAATTTAAAAGGATTAAATGCCACGGCATGAAGAAGTGTATTATCATTAAATTTGTAATTCATAAAATACCTCCGTTTATTAAATTATATCATATTTTTATATTATTTTTTATTGTTTTTTGATAAAATATTATTATAAAGAAAAAGGTGACAAATATGAATGTTATAAAAAAAACAAGTGAATATGAATTAATAATTAAAAAATCAAGATTTATTTCTTATTTATACTTTGTAAAAAGTGTTGATGAAGTTAATAATTATTTAAATGATTTAAAAATAAAATACAAAGATGCAAGTCATATATGTTATGCTTATATAATTAATAATGATGAAAAATATAACGATGATAAAGAACCTTCTAAAACTGCAGGATATCCTATGCTAAACTTATTAAAAAAGAATGATATAAATTATGTTCTTGCAGTTGTTGTTAGATATTTTGGAGGAATAAAACTTGGAAGTGGTAATTTACTTAGAACATATTTAAATGTTACAAACAAAAATCTTAAAAAAACAGGAATAAAAGAATATAAACTTAAAAAAGAATATATTATTACTTGTAATTATGACAATGTAAATTATGTAAACAATATTTTAAAAGATGAAGATATTATTAATAAAACTTTTAATAATCTTATTACTTACGAAGTCTTAATTGACAATGAAAAAGCAATTAAAATAAAAGATTTACTTAATAATAAAAATATTGAAATAAAAGAAAAGAAGAACTAAATTTGTTCTTCTTCAATTGTTTTTTCTAATCTTTCTACAAACATTGGAAATACATCTTTTAATATTTCAGCATTACTTACTTTTTGTAAAGAACTATTATTAACAAGCATCACTTTATAAGTATCTGTAGGTTCAGAATCTTTATCTAATTCATTAACAAATGCTAATGTAACACCATTATATTCCATTGTATCAAGAATGTATACTTTACTTCCATCTTCAAATGTAACTATTACATCTTTTTTTATATTCATAAATAATCATCCCTTCTTATTCAAATAAATTATTTTATAAGTCCACTTTTTTTAGCAACATAACCACCAGCGAATGCTGCAAGTGTTGCAGGTGCTGTTGCTGCAATTGCAGTCCAACCAATTCCACCAAGAAGTAATCCTGCAATAGCGGCAAGTGGTAATGCTATAGCGCCAACTTTTCCTAAATTACCTTTTAATTTATTCCAAATTTTTGATTTAAGGCTTGGAGAAGCTTCTTCAACATTTGCTATATTTTTTTCACCTTCTGGTTTAACTTGTTCTTTAGCTTTTTCAGCAGCTTCTACTTTATCTTTTTCATTTAGATCTGCAGGGGTTTTACTTTTTTCTTTTTCTGAAGACTCTATCAAATTATCACTTAATTTTTTCTCATCGTTTTTTTCTTCTTCTAAATTATTTAATGGATCTTTTTCATTAATATTTTTATCAAAACCCTCAGCAATTTTTGTTTTTTCATCTGTTTCAACTTCTTTTATTTTAAAGTTTCCTTCATCTTCATTTTTCTTTTCTTCTTTTGGTTTTTTACCTTCAAATAGAATTTCATATTTTTCAAGTTCTTCATCACTTAATTTTTTAGTACCAACTTTACAATTACCATCTTGAAAATAATTATCATAAGCTTCATCAATTGCAAAACCACTTAATGTATTAAGATAATCCATTGTAAATACTCTTTCACCAAAATTATTTACAACTTCTCCTAATTTTTTTGCTTTGTATGCTATATTATGATTTCTTTCTCTTTGTTCTAATTTTTTATTAAGTTCTTCAGTATGACTTCTAGTTTCTTCAATAAGTTTATTTCGTCTATCTTCTTCTGTTTCTACCTTAGGATTATCTTTTTCTAACATTTTTACCATAACCTCATTCATAGACTTTATTTGTTCTTGTAATAATTCTATTTGTTTTGTTAATCCAGAAATTACTTCTCTATCATTTGCGTTCATAAAATCACTCCTTCAATATAGGTAAATTATAGCATATTTATTAATTTTAGTAAATATATTTTTAAAAATTTAAAAATATGTTAAAATGATTTTAGAAAGGAATTTATTATGTTAAAAGAATTTAAAAAATTTATTTCTCGTGGTAATGTTATTGATTTAGCAGTTGGTGTTATTATAGGTAAAGCTTTTGGTGATATTGTAACTTCACTTGTAAATGATGTTATTATGCCAGTTATTGGTCTTTTACTTGGAGGAATTAACTTTGAAGAAGCTAAAATTATATTAAATAAAACAACTGGTGCTAGTCTTAACTATGGATTATTTGTTCAAAATATTGTTAACTTTTTAATTATATCTTTCTGTATATTTATTATGGTTAAATGTATAAATAAAATAACTCATAAAGAACCACCAAAAAAAGAAACTCCTAAAAAGAGTGATGATGTAATATTACTAGAAGAAATAAGAGATTTATTAAAAGAAAAAAATAAAAAGACTAAATAATCTTTTTATTTTATTTTGTAGTATTATTATAATAATTAAACTCTGCTAAAGATAATAAAACCTGTTCTAAATCATCTTGCATTTCATCGTTTAAATATTCTTCTAAATCAAACATTAACTCTTTTATATCACTATATTTATTAATATCAAAACCATATAATTTTAATACACTAACTTCTTCATCAGTTAAGAATATTCCATTATATGATTTATGTAAATTAGGCTTTATATTTTTTAAAAGTTCATCAATATTATAATCTTCCATACTCACTCCTTAATTTTAAATCAAAAATTAGATCAAAAAATAATAAAACCCTTATAAAATAAGGGTAAAATACAATAATGGTCGGGAAAACAGGATTTGAACCTGCAACCCCTTGGTCCCAAACCAAGTGC